>SDBS01000199.1_pt1 | contig 52525 bp, 46 predicted proteins | sample 2277091 | NCBI WGS metagenome assembly SDBS01 (sample SAMN10404972, study PRJNA504765) | marine sediment metagenome | isolation source: marine sediment core GS10_PC15, 163 cmbsf | place: Arctic Ocean: Southern Knipovich Ridge | collected 2010 | reverse complement strand
ACTGTGGGCTAGATTCTCCAATAAAAAATGTCTTACCGTTCTAGATTTAACTGATCTACTTTTTGAGTATCTACAGGACTATCAGTCTGGAAAATGGATGAGGCTAGTTCAGTTTATTGGAAAACGCCTGGAGAGAAAAGTCATAAGGGAGTCTAGTAAAATAGTCACCATCAGCAATTGCATGAAAAGAATCCTTTTGACTTATGGGGCAAAGTCAGATAATATTGAAGTGGTCTGTGATGGCGTGGACACCAAAATATTCAATCGGACTGATGCGAAAGAACTGAGAAGGGAATTCGGAAAGAACTTCAAAAGCATCGCTATATTTCAAGGCGTAATTGATCCTCAGGACGATCCCCAGATTATATTAGACGCGGCCAGAGAAGTGCTGAAAAAACATCCTCAAACGATGTTTTGGATAATAGGAGATGGAACAGCCCTACCGGGACTCAGGCAGAAAGTTATTGAGGGCAAATTATCCGAATATTTCTATTTTTCAGGGTGGGTTAGGCAAAAAGAATTAGCCCGCTATATTTCAGCTAGTGACATTGGTCTGGTTATTCTTCCTGATATCCTGTCTGCCCAGGGGAGAGTAACTCTCAAGGAATTTGAGTATTGGGCTTGCGGTATTCCCGTTGTTGCTCCTCGACTTCCAGCACTTGAGGAAGTTATTGAAGAAAGAAAGACAGGTGTTTTCTACAAGCCAGATGATTTTGAGAGTCTTGCTGAGAAAATAATGTTTCTCATGGAGGATAAAGAGGTCAGGAAGAAAATGGGACAGAGGGGAATGGAGTTAGTCAAAGAAAGATTTGAATGGCAGAGGCTGGCCAGTCATTATGTAAGTATTTGCCAGGATTTCGTGAGGGGGCTCTAGCAATGAGACTCCTATTGATAGTACCTAGAATGTACTCCTGGAGGTATCCGGGGAATATCTACCCTCACACCGGAATAGCTTATTTGGCGGGGTTCTTGAAGAGGAAGGGAATCGAAGTAAAAATATTGGATATGGGCTTGAGATACCACGCTAAGCGACTCTTATCAACTCTTGATCTTTTTCGCCCGCAGCTAACAGGTATAACGTTGTTTAGCTGTGGTTACGCAAGAGTTTACGACTTGGTTCATAGGATCAAAACTCATGGAGATTACCAGGTTGTTCTGGGTGGTCCCCATATTTCAGCGGTCAAGGATAGTGCGTTAAGGAAAAGTGAAGCTGATTTCGCCGTAAAAGGAGAAGGCGAGGAAACTCTACTTCATTTGTGCAAGACCATAGGAGAGGCAAAAGCTGGTTACAATAGTATTCAAGGACTAATTTGGAGATCTGAGTCCAGGGTGGTGGAGAATGACGATAGGCCCTTTATTGATGATTTGGATGCTCTTCCCTTTCCTGCCTACGAGGAGTTTCCCTTGGAGAAGTATCGTTGTTATCAAGACAGAGTCTTACCTATCATTACTTCCAGGGGATGTCCGTGGCAGTGTGTTTTTTGTTCGGTTAGACTTTGTATGGGAGGGAAGTTTAGGCCTCGAAGTCCGGAAAACGTGGTGGCCGAAATAGAGCACTGGTATGAGCAAGGCTGGAGAAACTTTGAGATCCAGGATGACAATTTTACCTGTGATATAGACAGGGCGATGAGGATCTGTGACTTAATAATCAGCAAAAATTTGGCCATTAAGTGGTCTTTACCCAACGGCGTCCGGATAGATAGACTTAACAGGGAACTGCTGGAGAAGATGAGGAAATCCGGATGTTTTCGGATTGCGTTGGGTGTTGAATCTGCCAATAATGAAGTCCTGAAGAAAATAAAGAAAAGAATTAAAATTGAGCAAATTGAAGAGGCTGTAAAGATAATAAAAGAGGCGGGAATGGAGGTAGTTGGGTTTTTTATTGTGGGTCACCCTACTGAAACCTATGAACGGTTCATGGAGACTGTCGAGTTTGCCAAACGGATGCCTTTTGATCAGGTGAATCTTTGGAATATGATTCCCTATCCGGGAACGGAGCTTCTAGAATGGATAAAGGACAATGCAACTTTGCTTTACCCAGAAGAGGTTTATCTTAATCGAGACACTCGCTGCGATGGGAGGCCAATTTTTGAAACGGCTGATTTTTCTGCAGAGGAAAGGAGAAAGGCGTTCCGAGTCGGTCATTCTATGGAGAGAGAAAGCATTGCCTACTTAAAAACAGGCAGATTCTGGGGACGGGTTGGATTGGCGATGTCTTCATTACCCATTTTAGAGCGAATTATGGTCCGGTTAATTAAGACGAACCGGATAGGTAGGTTTCTTTTTAAAGCCTTGTCTTCTCGAGCAGGAAAGAATAGAAGGGGTATCCCCGTGAAATAATACTCCTGGGAAATAGCGGAGGCATTGATTATGAAAGTTCTGGTTACTAATCCTCCTTGGCCAGGGCCAGGGTATGGAGCTCGCTCAGATGTGAGGTGGCCGCATAAAAGAAGTGATAAATTCATAGAATATCCTGTGTATTTGGCCTATGTAGTAGCAATTCTGGAGAAAGCAGGAATTGAAGTGGAATTTATCGATGCGGTGGTCGAGGAGTTCTCCATAGCAGACTTTACTGATGCTGCTGCAAAAATTAATCCGGATATGGTGGTTATTGAGTGTTCCACCCCTTCTATTGAGTACGATCTTTTGACGGCTAAGAGCCTAAAAGAAAGGATGAGCAATGTTTTCACAGTTTTGATTGGCTCTCATCCCACTTTCTTCCATAGAGAAATCATGAAGGAAAATTCCGCCGTGGATGCCATTTGTAGGGGAGAGTTTGACTTGACAGTGAGAGATTTGGCAGTTTCCCTTTGCAACGGCGATAAACTGGATAAAATAAAAGGAATTACCTATAGGGATGGGCAGAAAATACAGGAAAATGAAGAGCGTCCCCTTATTAAGAATGTTGATGAATTGCCCTTTCCAGACAGGCGTATTGTTAAAAGCAAGTACTATAGACAGGGTACTTTCACTGGCAAGCAGTGTACTACCATAGTCAGCTCTCGTGGATGCCCTCACCGGTGCGTCTACTGTTTATGGCCTAAGACTCTATACGGAAACAAATTTAGGGCCAGGAGTGCGGAAAATGTGGTAGCTGAAATTAAGCAGGTGGTAGAAGATTTCCATGTTGATGAGATATACTTTGACGATGATTCCCTGGCCCTAAATCGAGCCCGTATCCTGAAAATTTGTCGGTTAATTAATCAGAAGAATATTAAGGTTAAGTGGATACCTCAGTGTCGGGTGGATAGCATGGATGAAGAGGTCATCAGTGCTATGAAGAGGGCAGGATGTCATTACATAAGGTTTGGAGTGGAGTCGGGTTCCCAGGAAGTTTTAGATGTTATGAAGAAAGGAACTACCCTAACTCAGATTGAGCGAGCTTTTGATTTATGTCGAAAGTCGGGAATAAAGACTCAGGCATTTTTCCTCTTTGGAGTTCCGGGAGAGACTAACCAGACTATAAAGGAGACTATTAAGTTTGCCAAGCGATTAAGGCCAGATAGTGCTCAATTTGCTGTGGTTGTGCCTCATCCGGGTACAGAATTATATGAGATTTGCAGGAGCGAGAATTGGCTTAAATATGAGATATGGGAAGATTTTTCGGCCGGTAATTGTCTAATTGAAACCCCTCAATTGTCGAGGCAGGATGTGGAGAAGGCTCGAATAAGAGCTTATCGCCAGTTCTATTTTAGGCCTGCCTTTGTTTTGAGGACCGCTTTCAAAATACATAGTTGGCATGATTTTAAGGCGGTGTTCAAGAGTGCTGGCTCAATCGTTGAGCGAATTTCTTTCTTTTCTCGCTCTAGTCGTTCACCAATAAAGGCAGATTGCAGGGAGGGACTAGCTTGAGCACGGACAGGGAAGTTTGCTCGGTAGTAATTCCTGTTTTCAACGAAGAGGAGAATTTAGAGCTGCTTCATCGCCGCTTGTCTGAGGTTTTGCAGCATTCGTGTCAGGACTATGAGATTATCCTGGTGGATGACGGTAGTAGGGATAAATCCCTTGAGATAATGAGCCGGCTCAGGGGAACCGATCCAAAAGTCAAAATCATCAGCTTTTCCAGAAACTTCGGTCACCAAATGGCTATTACGGCTGGGATTGACTATGCCTCGGGCGATGCGGTGATTGTTATGGATGCTGACCTACAGGAGCCCCCTGAAGTTATTCCCCAATTAATTGAGAAATGGAGAGAGGGCTATGATACAGTTTATGCAATTAGAGAAAGCAGGAAGGACCCCATTCTAAAAAGAGCAATTGCCTTCGCCTTCTATAGACTTTTTAGGAGAATGTCAGAGATTGATGTCCCTGTGGATGCGGGTGATTTTCGCTTAATGAGCCGAAGAGTGGTAGATATTTTACGGACCATGCCTGAGAGAAACAGGTATCTGAGAGGATTAGCCAGTTGGGTTGGCTTTAGCCAGGCTAGCATCAGCTATGCCCGGGATGAGCGATATAGAGGGGAAAGAAAATATAGCCTGTGGCAATCAGCCAGGCTTGCTTTTGATGGAATCACTTCCTTTTCTCAGTCCCCACTTCGACTGGCAACTCACTTGGGGCTGGTGGTATCAGTGGTAGGTTTCTTATATGGCGCGATCATGATTACATTAGAATTGGTCTTTGGCAGAATAATACCGGGCTGGACCACACTAATGGCTGCGGTTATTTTTCTGGGCGGAGTACAACTGTTTGTGGTTGGTATAATTGGAGAATATATTGGAAGAATCTATGTAGAGGTGCAGCAAAGGCCGCTGTATCTCATCAAGCAGAAAATTGGATTTTCCAAAGAAGGAACCCAGCAAGAGGTCTTTCATGGCGGAAGAGAAACTGCAAAACAGACAAAATAAGAGTCAAAAAGAGCTTTCGGTAATCATTCCCTTGCTCAACGAGGAAAAGAGTCTCAGCTGTCTTTATAGCAAGCTGAAGTCTGTACTAAAAAGCTTTGGCAAATCATACGAAATAATCTTTGTAGACGATGGGAGCGACGACAATTCTTGGTCAGTCGTGGAAAGACTCCATGCTGGAGATAAAGACATAAGAGGCATCCAGTTTAGGAAAAACTCTGGTAAAGCGGCTGCCCTTTCGGCTGGATTTAAATATGCAAAGGGGAAGGTAATTGTAACTATGGATGCAGATCTTCAGGATGACCCTAAAGAGATTCCCAATTTTGTTAACAAACTAGATGAAGGATATGATTTAGTTTCGGGGTGGAGATTCAAGAGAGAGGATTCCTTTTCCAAAACAATTTCATCTAGATTGTTTAATTTCTTAACTTCAACATTCACTGGAATCAGGGTTCATGACTTCAATTGCGGGTTTAAGGCTTGCAGAAAAGAAGTTATTAAGGAAATTGACCTTTATGGCGAGTTACATAGATATATTCCGGTTCTCGCACATTGGATGGGTTATAGGATTGGGGAAATTAAGGTAAAGCACCATTCCAGAGCCTATGGCAAGTCTAAATATGGAACATTGCGACTTTTCAGGGGACTAACGGATTTGGTGACAGTGCTGTTCCTGACGAGATACATGAGAAAACCTCTTCATCTATTTGGTGCGGTGGGGCTCTCGCTTCTCTTGGTAGGGATTATCATAAATATCTATTTTGCAGTTTTGTGGTCTCTAGGAGAAGGAGTTCGGGTGAGACCCTTGTTATTGTTGGGGGTACTCTTAATGCTGATTGGCTTTCAAATCATCTCTACTGGACTAATAGGTGAGATGATATCCGGCACAAAAGGCAAGGATGAGGGGGGCTACATCATCAGGAAGATTCTGGGCTAGATCCCCAAATGCTCATCCTACAGGCTCTCCAAGGCGAAGATATACCATAGAAGAAGGAGGAAGGCTTATCCAATATGCTGAAGAAATCGTCAGATTCTGCTCGGGTCTTCTATCCAAAATTTCCCAAACGAGGGCTTATCGAATTTAAAAAGTAGAGACAAAGATATGGCGCTTTCGCTGGTGATTCCTTTTTATAATGAGGAGAAGAATGTCAGAGAAGTAATAAGTGGTCTTTCCGACACTTTTGAGAGAAGCTCTGTCGATTATGAGTTAGTTCTGGTTAACAATGGTTCAAGCGATAAAACTCCTCAAATATTAGAGAGTTTAGCCAGAAAAAAACCAGATGCAATAAAGGTTGTTCATGTCTCAGTTAACCAGGGTTACGGACGTGGAATCATTAATGGTCTGAAAAGAGTTTCTGAAGAATATGTAGGATTTATGGATGGTGATGGACAGATAAAACCATCAGATGTATTAAGAATTTATTCTAAATTGATAGATGAGGATTTGGATCTTTGCCAAGCAAAACGGGTCGCCAGGGAAGATGGACTAGTAAGGAAGTTTATTTCTTATTGCTACAATTTTGTTTTTCGATTTTTGTTTTCTTTGAATGTAAAAGATATTAATGCAACTCCCAAGATAATGAGAAGGGAAATTTACCAGAAACTAGATTTAGTATCGGAGGACTGGTTTCTTGATGCAGAACTGATAATCAAGTGTACAAAAATGAGGTGCAAAATTGGAGAGGTGTCCGTTACTTTTCATAAGAGAGAAACAGGGGAATCCTATGTTAACCTCTCTACAATTCTTGAGTTTCCTAAGAATATGATTAGATACATGCTGGGAGGATTTAAATCCGGACATTGAAAATGTTCCAAAAGCCTTAATAATGACTTTATAGGAGGGAAGATGGCATGAAGAATATTAAAGTTGTGATTCTTTGTGGGGGCAGAGGAATGAGACTCTATGAGGAAACGGACTATAAACCCAAGCCACTGATTGAAATTGGTGGAAAGCCGATACTCTGGCATATAATGAAAATCTACTCACATTATGGCTATAAAGACTTCGTTCTATGTTCGGGATATAAGGGAGAGATGATCAAGGACTATTTTCTCAACTTCCAAGTGCTGAATAGTGATCTTACCGTGGAATTAGGGAAGGAGAAGAAGATTAAATTACGTAACCCGCCTCCAGATGAGAATTGGAGGGTAACTGTTGCAGATACAGGTTTGAATGTTATGACAGGGGCAAGACTAAAACGCATAGAAAAATATATTGATAGTGATTTATTTATGCTTACCTACGGTGACGGCGTCGCGGACGTCAACATTAACAAACTTGTTAAGTTTCACTTAGCCCGTGGGAGAATAGGGACAGTTACCGGGGTTCATTCTCTATCACGATTTGGAGAACTTACAGTGAGTGGTGAATTAGTTAAGGCGTTCACCGAGAAACCTCAGATTAAGAAAGGCTATATAAATGGAGGATTCTTTGTTTTCAGCAGGGGCATATTCAAATATGTTGCCGATGAAGACGATTGCACTTTTGAGAGGGAACCGCTTCAGAATTTAGCTAAAGATGGAGAGCTTGCAGCATTTCCTCATGAAGGCTATTGGCAGTGCATGGATACTTATAGAGATCTACAAGTATTGAATAAACAGTGGGAGAGTGGTAAAGTTCCATGGAAAGTTTGGCAGGGATAGACTAAAGATGGGAAACAATTTTTGGAAGGATAAAAATGTTTTTGTTACTGGCTGCACAGGTTTTTTGGGTTCATGGTTAACCAAGGCCTTGGTGGAAAGAGGCGCTAATGTAACGGGTTTGATAAGAGATCTGATTCCTAGGTCCAATCTCAACTGGTCAGGCTTTAAAGATAGAATCAATGTTGTCCGTGGAGAACTTGAGGATTACTTTGCTCTAGAGCGTATTCTGAATGAGTATGAGATAGACACAGTATTTCATCTGGGTGCTCAGACCATTGTCAGTATTGCCAATAGAAGTCCTTTAAGTACATTCGAGGCAAATATCAAAGGGACATGGAATTTACTGGAGGCCTGTCAAAAAATATCTACTGTTCGCAGAATAGTAATTGCATCCAGTGATAAAGCATACGGAGAACATAAAAAACTGCCTTATGATGAAAAAACTTTCTTGCAAGGTTCGCATCCCTACGATGTATCAAAAAGCTGCGCAGATTTGATTTCCCAGGCTTATTACAAAACTTATCATTTACCTGTATGTATCACCCGGTGCGGAAATTTTTACGGGGGTGGAGATTTGAATTTTAACAGGATAGTTCCAGGAACAATCAAGTCTATTATTTACAATATTCCACCAATCATTAGAAGTGATGGAAGCTATATTAGAGACTACTTTTATGTCTTAGATGGAGTGGAAGCATATCTATTTTTAGCCGAAAAGATGGACTCAATGAAGACTTACGGGGAGGCATTCAATTTCAGTAATGAAATTCAGGTGACAGTCCTAGAACTTGTCCATGAAATATTGAAATTGATGGATAGAGGGGATTTGGAACCAAAAATCTTGAATCAAGTAAAGGGCGAAATAAAGCATCAATACCTTTCTGCAGAGAAAGCGAAAAAGCTATTAGGCTGGAAGCCGAAATATACCTTAGAAGAAGGTCTAAAAGAGACCATAGAATGGTACCGGTTATTCTTTGAAACATTAGACGCAAATACTGTTTTTAAACCCGAGAAAAGAGGTCTAGATGCCTACTCCAAATAATTCAGAAGGCATTAGAGTACTGGTAACCGGTGCTGCTGGATTCATAGGGTCTCATTTGTCGAGAGAACTGGTAAGGAGAAATGCTGAAGTTTTCCTTATAGATAAACCTGGAATAAGTACTACTAGAATTGAAGATATCCTTGATAAAGTCAGGGTTCACTATGTAGATATTACCGATTTTAGCTCCCTTAAGAATTCGATAAGAGAAATTAGACCCCAAAAGATTTTTCATTTGGCTGCCTACGTTGACGTTACCAGAGATTGGGCTATTGTTGATAAGATGATCAATGTGAATATCAAAGGAACTTTAAATCTTCTAAGGTCTTTAGATGGTGTTAATTATGACTGTTTTGTAAATACAGGAACATGTGAAGAATATGGAGATAATCCGACCCCATTTTCCGAAGATCAAGTTCCTAATCCTGTGTCACCCTATTCCGCCTCAAAAGTCTCAACGACAATGTTCTGTCAAATGCTTCACAAAACCGTGAACTTGCCAATTGTTACTGTTCGACCGCTCTTAACTTATGGTCCAGGGCAGGAGAGTCAAATGTTGATCCCCTCACTTGTCAAAAATGCATTGAATGGTAAATCTTTTAAAATGACTAAGGGTGAGCAAACCAGACAGTTTAGTTATATAGATGATGTCGTAGAGGGATTCATCTTGGCAGGAACAACACCAGAAGCAATTGGTGAAGTTATAAATCTCGGAAGTGGGGCGGAATATAGAATTAAGGATGTAGCAAAAATGATTCTTAACTTGATGGGCAATCCTATAAAGCTAGAGATCGGGGCATTACCTTACAGACCCGGTGAAACAATGCACTTCTATTGTTCTAATGAAAAAGCCAAGAAGATCCTAGGGTGGAGACCTAATATACCCTTAAAAGTGGGGTTAAAAAGAACCATTGATTGGCATAAGAATGAATTTGGTTAGTTTTTTTAAGAGAGTTTTTCCAACTTAACTTTGTGTTTATCCGAAGATAAAGTAGGGCTACGAAAGTGCCTTTTATGCCCGGAACGGGGTGAAAGAGTACTGGATTAAGCATTGATCTCTCCGACATCTTTTAAGTAAGGTTAAATTTAGCTATTTTGAGTAATCTTAGGATATTGCAGTTGACGGGAATGTTATCAAATGCTATCGTAAAGATGTAAAAACAGACTAGATGGGTCTGTGTCTTTCCTAGCATGATATTTCCTTAGCGTTTTCGCAGGAAGGAATAATCTGATGAATGTCCTCGTAACCGGAGGGGCCGGATACATTGGAAGCATCCTCACAGAGGAGCTCTTGATACAGAAACTAATCTAATTCCAATTATACTTCAATGCGCCTTAGCCATAAAAAGTGGTGAGCAGGACAAAAATGAACAAGTGCTGAATATCTTTGGAAAGGACTATCCCACTAAGGACGGTACCTGCCTCAGGGATTGTACATGTTCTGCCAAAGCTTGTAGGCAAAATGTACGGCTACATCATTAAGGAACTCTTCCTCAATATTGGCACCTGGGTGAATTGCCAAAAAGCCCAGGAAGAGTAGGAAGGGGAAGAAATAGTAAGGGGTAAATAGGAGGATGCAAATAGCTATATTAGCTGGAGGCCTGGCAACTCGGCTAAGAACACTCACGGAGAAAACAGCCAAATCAATGGTAAAAATATATGGTAAGCCCTTTCTGGAGTACCAGATCGACCTTTTGAAAAAACAGGGGATAAAAGACATCGTTCTTTGTATCGGCTACCTGGGAGAACAGATCCAGGAATACTTGGGGGATGGCAAAGGATTTAGTGTCAAAATCCAGTATAGCCACGAAGGGGAGAGACTACTTGATACCGCAGGGGGTTTAAAAAACGCTGAGAATCTACTTAAAGATGAGTTTTTTGTAATGTACGGGGACTCTTATCTATTCTTAGATTTTCACACAATAGCATCTTACTTTCATCAATTCAAAAAATTAGCTCTAATGGTAGTCTACAAAAACTACGATCGCTACGATAAAAGCAATATCGTTATTGAGGGAAACCTGGTTAAAAAGTACAGCAAGAAAGTAAAAACAAAAGATATGGTTTATATTAATTATGGAGCAAGTTTGTTAAGAAGAGAAGTTCTGGATTTGGTCCCTAAAAATACCCCTTATTCCTTAGAAGAGCTTTTCTCCGAACTAATAAGCCGAAAGGAGATGTTAGCTTCCGAGGTTAAAAAACGTTTCTACGAGATAGGGTCTAAAAAGGGTCTGGTAGAATTTCAGGAATTCATCTCAAGAAAGAGAGGCTAGGATAATGATCATAACCAAAACACCTGTGAGAGTTTCCCTGGGAGGCGGCGGAACTGACCTGCCATCCTATTATTCAAAATATGGTGGTTTGCTAGTTGCCGCAGCTATAGATAAATACGTCTATGTCACACTTAATAAGCACTTTGGTGATAGCACCCGGGTTAGCTATTCTAAAACCGAGATAGCTGAAAAAGTCGATGACATCCGGCACCCCATCGTAAGAGAAGGGTTGAAGCTAGCCGGTATTGATGGGGCACTGGAGATTACCACCATTGCCGATGTTCCCTCCAATACTGGACTTGGCACCTCCAGCAGCTTCACCGTAGGTTTGCTTAACGCCCTCCACACCTACAAAAAACAGTTCATTGCACTAAAAACGTTAGCCGAGGAGGCCTGCAGGGTTGAGATAGAGATTCTCAAAGCACCCATAGGAAAGCAGGACCAATATATGGCGGCTTTTGGAGGTATTGCCTGTCTTACATTTGATAAAAATGGTGAGGTAACAGTAACGCCCTTAGATATTTCTGCAGATGCAGTAGAAGAGCTGGAAAGACATCTCATCTTCTTCTACACAGGAATTAGAAGACGAACGTCAGATATTATAGTTGATCAAAAAGAGGCAAGCGAAAGGGATGAGAAAAAAGTTATCCAGAGTCTTCACGCAATAAAGGATATTGGAAAAGAAGTTAAAGTAGCCTTAGAAAAAGGTAATGTACGCCGTTTTGGAGAACTTCTTGACATTCACTGGCAGACAAAGAAGAAACTTTCTACCAAAATAACAAATCCTGATATTGACAGATGGTATGCGATTGCCAAAGAAAACGGTGTCTTAGGGGGCAAGATAATGGGCGCCGGTGGGGGTGGATTTTTTATGTTCTACGTTGAGAATGATAAAAATAACCTCAGAAAAGCTTTCGAAAAAGAGGGGTTAAAAGAGGTCCGATTCAGATTCGAGCCCGAAGGCGCAAAGGTGCTGGTTAATTTATAGAGAAGGAGGATGGCTTTGAAAACCAGGGAAAGAGAATATATCGATACATACTTTTCTGAGATGAACGGTATAATTCAAGAAATTTTCAGAGAAGGTATTGAAAAGGTAATTGATCTTCTCTATGATGCTTGGAAGAGAGAAGCTCATGTTTTTATTATGGGAAATGGAGGCTCAGCCTCAACGGCTACACATTTTGCCTGTGATCTTGCCAAAGGCACAATTGTTGGAGATAACAAAAGGTTCAGGGCAATAAGTTTAGGAGATAATATTCCTCTTGTTAGTGCCTGGACAAATGATAGCGGTTTCGGAGCTATTTTTGCTGAACAGCTTAAGCCCTGGTTAAAGAAAGGCGATGTCCTTATAGGAATCTCTGTCCACGGTGGCTCAGGTGAGGGTGATGCTGGACCTTGGTCTCAAAATCTGGTTAAAGCAATGCGCTTAGCTAAGGAAAGAGGTGCAAAGATCATCGGATTTAGTGGATTTAACGGTGGTGCTATGAAAGAGATGTCCGATGTATGCATTATTGTCCCTATTGATACTGAGCCTTTGGGTACTCCTTTGGTGGAGTCATTTCATGTTACCCTGCACCACCTTGTCTGCTCTGCCTTAAGGCTAAAAATTGAGCGTGAGGCTAAAAAGTGAGAAGGGCCATCTTTCTTGACCGGGATGGGGTAATCAACGCAATGGTTTATAATAAGGAGCACGGATTTGTGGATTCCCCTTCTAACCCTGAAGAACTTCAACTTCTCCCAGGTGCAGGAGAAGCAGTTAAATTAATTAATGAAATGGGTTTTCTAGCCTTGGTGGCATCAAATCAACCCGGTGTTGCCAAAGGAAAACTTACCCTCAAGCTTCTTAATGCAATAACCCAAAAAATGAAAGACGAACTATCCACCTACGATGTTCACCTGGATGGGATATACTACTGTCTTCATCATCCTGATGCCATCCTACCTGAATACAGAACTAACTGTAGTTGCCGGAAGCCAAAACCGGGTCTTTTGCTGAAAGGAGGCAAGGAATTTGACATTGATCCCAAAAACTCCTACTTAATAGGGGATGGCCTTACAGATATCCAGGCAGGAGAATCTATAGGTTGTAAAACCGTCCTTTTAGGCAAATTAAAGTGTGATTTTTGCAGATTAATGAATGAATTTCAGGTAAAACCTGACTTTATTGCCCCTACCCTTTTGGAGGCGGTGAGGTTGATCGAGAGGCTGGAAGAAGGAGAAGAAAAATGGAGATTTTTATCGACTCGGCAAACATACAAGAGATCAAGAAGTGGCTGGATTACGGTATAGCAGATGGAGTAACCACTAACCCCAGCATTATGTTCAAAGATGGCATCTATGATATAGAAGCTGGAGCAAAGGAGATAGCAGCCTTGGTGCATCCCCGTCCTATAAGTGTGGAGGTTACCACCAATGACCCAGATGAGATGATAGCTCAGGCACAAGAGTTTAGCTCCTGGGCTTCCAATATTGTTATCAAAATCCCCATAATAAATCAAGATGGCATACCCTGCCTGAGGGTTATAAAAGCACTTACCAAAGAAGGAATAAAAGTAAATGTTACGGCAATGATGTCCCTTGGACAGGTAATCTTAGCTGCTAAAGCCGGGGGAACCTATGCCAGCATCTTTGCCGGCCGGGTAGCTGATGAAGGCCATGATGCACCACGGCTCATAAAAATAGCGGTAGACTGGCTAGAGCGCTGGGAATACAAAACCAGGGTAATCGTTGGAAGCATTAGAGGAGCAATCGATATTCAGAATGCTGCCGCAGCCGGAGCTCACATTCTCACCGTTCCACCCCAATTTCTTAATAAAATGGTGGATCATAAATACACCAGGGCAACCGTAGAGCAGTTTATAAATGACGCACAAAAAGCTCTAATTGAGATGAATAAACTAAAAGCCTGATAGGTTATAGAAGTATCAAATTCAAAAGGAAGTGAGGAGTCATATGAGAAAATGCTTTATAACTGGTTGTGAAGGATTTATTGGCTCACATCTTGCAGACCTTCTGGTAGAAAAAAATCTTCCGATATACAGAATGGTTTATGAAGATACAAAAAACATGCTTCCATAAAACTCGCGAGAATGCATGACTAAAATACTCCTGATTAACCCTCCCACAAAGGGGTCGTTGTACAAGACACCCTCCCTGGGAATAGCTTATGTGGGCGCCAGTTTGAAGAAAGCGGGGTATGATGTAACGCTTATCGACGGCTCTTTTTCTGATATTGACGTAGGGGGGATTACCAAATTGGTGGCTGGATTGTGTCCCGATTACATTGGACTCACCGGGTTTACCCTGCAATACCCCGCAGTCAGGGAAATCTTCCCTGCGATCAAACGGCTAAACCAGAATATCATTACGGTGTTTGGTGGCCAGCACGCCTCGGCGCTTACCGAATATGTAATGAAAGACATCCCCGAGATCGACTTCACCATAAAAGGGGAGGGAGAGGTTGCCTTCCCCGCACTGATTGAAGCATTAGCTGCCGGGGATAAAGATTTTAGGCAGATAGCAGGCCTTGCCTTTAGGGAAAATGGCAAAGTTGTGATAAATTCCCCCTCGGTCATAGCAGACCTGGATAGTTTGGAATACCCATGGCAAGTGGTAAATCCGTTGGATTACGCCAAGGGAATGGGCCACGGATTTATGGCCAAGAGGCAGCCCACAGCTCCTGTGATAAGCTCCCGAGGCTGTCCCTATGGGTGCACTTTCTGTGCCGGCCCTTTAGTTCTGGGCCGAAAGTTAAGACTTAGAGACCCCAAAAGGTTCGTCGATGAAATCGAATATCTGATAGATACCTTTGATATCAAGGAAGTCCACATTGTTGACGACAATTTCACCTTTTATGAAGAACATGTTACTCAGGTCTGCCAGGAGATTTTGAAACGCGGACTGGATATCACTTGGTCCTTACCTAATGGTGTCCGAGCCGATAATGTGGGGTATTCGTTATTGAAGTTGATGAAGGAAGCCGGTTGCTACTATCTAGCATTTGGTATTGAATTTGGTTCGGAGAGGATGTTAAAGGTAACCAAAAAGGGGCTGTCTCTGGACAAGGCGAAGCAAACCGTTCCCCAAGCAACGAAATTAGGATACATTACTCAAGGTTTCTTTATGATGGGACACCCCCAGGAGAGGAAGGAGGATATCCTCGCCACAGTAAATGTAGCTCGAAAAATGTCCCTGGATCGGATCTCAGTGAATACTATTGTGCCCCTTCCAGGCTCTGAGCTTTTCCAATATTATCTTGAGAAGGGTTACCTGAACATGGACAATGTGGATTGGGAACAATTTGCCGGCCCTCAATTCATCCCCAGGACTGAATTCCTAACCGATAAGGAACTGTTGGGTCTGCTGAGGACCGCCTACACCGAGTTCTACCTAAATCCTCGTCGCATCCTCAGGTATCTGTTCAAGTTACGCTCATTAAGCCAAATAAAGGGACTCTGGCCTGGGGTTCAAACTTTGTTCCACTCAGTAGTGCGCAGGGGTAAATCGTGAACATACTGGTGAGAAAGATAAAGTGAGGTTTAAGGCATGGCAGCCTTTGATGTCTCCATCATCATCCCGACCTTAAATGAGGAGAAAAACCTGCCTCATGTGCTCCCCCTGATCCCGGGTTTGTCTAAGATTAGGGAGGTGATCCTGGTGGACGGCTTATCCACAGATAATACCGTGAAAGTGGCCCGAGAACTCATGCCTCAGATTAAGGTAATCTTGCAGGAAGGGAAAGGCAAAGGAGATGCTCTAAAATATGCATGGCAACATGCCACCGGTCGCATTATAGTAACGCTGGATGCTGATGGTTCTACCAATCCCGAGGAAATTCCAAAGCTTATTGAGCCACTGCTTAGAGGTTACCACTTGGCCAAAGGCTCCCGGTTTCTTCCCGGTGGGGGCACCGTAGATATGCCTTTACATAGACACTTTGGCAACTGGGTGTTCACCGTCATGGCAAACATTCTCTTTGGCACTAAATATACCGACCTAGTCTATGGGTTTCATGCCTTCTGGAAGGAAGTTCTGGAGAGTGTCGATATCAAAGGTGGTAGGTTTGAAATAGATACGGAGCTATATCTAAAGGCAAAGAAAGCCGGACTGAAAGTGGCGGAGGTACCGAGCTTCGAAGCCAGAAGAATTACGGGCACTGGCAAGCTTAGGAGCTTAAGAGATGGGTGGAGAATACTGAAAGTCATCTTCAGGGAACGATTTCATGGATAAAACAAAGCCCATTGTTTCTATTGTAGTAACCTCCTACACTATGGAGCGGTTCAAGGACCTTACCGAGCTGCTGGACAGCTTCCAGGCTCAAACTTATCGGAGCTTTGAGACGATAGTGGTGGCAGAAAGGTCAACCGAGCTATATGATAGGCTCAAGGCTTATAGCGAAGAGAAAGGCTATTCCAATACCCGGGTGTTGTTTAATCCTGGACCATGGGGGCTCTCACCAGCCAGAAACCTGGGAATCAAAAAGGCGAGAGGGGATATTATTGCCTTTATTGACGATGATGCCCTTCCCTTTCCTGAGTGGCTGGAGGAGATAGTGAAGACCTTCGCTGGAGAGGATTCCATTATTGGGGTTACTGGTTTTGCTTTCCCATTGTGGAAAGATGAGTCTTTGAAGTGGTTCCCCGAGGAATTCTACTGGATATTTGGTTGCTCTGCCTGGTGTGGGTTAACCGAAATGAAAGAGGTGAGGAACGCCTGGGGAGCCAATATGTCTTTTGCTAAAGAAGCCTTTGACCTGAGTGGTCTTTTCGATGAGGCCAACTTCGGGAGCTCGGTAGCATACGAAAAGGGGAAACACGCTCTAATAGGTGACGACACTGAATTTTCTATAAGGCTGAGAAGAGAAACAAGAAAGCGCATCATCTATAATCCTGATGTTAAGGTTTGGCATAAAGTTTACCGGTTCAGACTAACGCCGAGGTTCATTCGGCGTTATGCTTATCGGCATGCCTATTCCAAGGCTGTGATTAAGAAACTTTACGGCGATAACCAGAGCGAAGATGTGTTAGCCAGAGAACACGAACTTCTGAGGCGCATCCTGCTCAGGCTTTTGCCAGGTATACTGGTCGGTTTTTTCAGGGAACCTGTTGTTTCTTGGCGAAAGCTTTCTGTTACTCTTAGAGTTTTATTCTATACCGCCCTCGGCTATCTAATGGCTACCTTTCATAAGTGGGAAGGAGCTAAGTAGTTGAATATGAAAAGAGTTTTGTTTATACTGCCACCATCCCAAGAATTATACTCCAGGGCTAAGGTAAAGGTAGCTGTCCCGGAAAGACCTTCTTTGACCTTTGCCACCCTGGCGGCACCCCTGATAGAGGCAGGGCACAGGGTTGAGATCCTCGACTTAGACATGGTAAGCGAACCAGCAAAGGAATTGGAGCAGAGATTAGATGAGTTCTCGCCACACTACGTAGGTATAACCTGCACTACCCCTTTAGTCTACAAAGTAAAACATATAGCCTCTGTTGTCAAAAAGCATGATGCCAACACCATTGTTGTCGCCGGTGGCCCACATCCCTCCTCCCTTCCTGAAAGCACTCTGGCAGACTCCGATTTAGATGTAGTCTGCATTGGAGAGGGAGATTTCACTATGGCTGAGATAGTCTCCGGTGCCGATTGGTCCTCCATCAAGGGAATCTGGTATAAGAAAGATGAGCAAGTAATCACCAACCCTATAAGAGAGTATATCACCGATCTGGACCAGCTCCCTTTCCCGTTCTGGAAGTTGTTCAATCTCAAGAAATATAAGACCCCTCATTTGTCATGCCGAAGGAATCCGGTAGGGATAATGGAAACGAGCCGGGGATGCGTCTTTGGTTGCACCTATTGCAATAAGAACATCTTCGGGCGAACCTTCAGAGTGAAATCAGCACAAAGGGTGGTTGATGAAATGGAATATATGCTGAGCATTGGCTTCAAGGAAATTCATATCACGGATGATGGCTTTACCATAAACCTCCACAGGGCGAAACGGGTTTGCGACTTAATTAAGCAAAGAAGCTTAAACTTTCCCTGGAACCTGTATAATGGCATAAGGGTAGATAGGGTTGATAGAGAATTTTTAAAGAAGGCGCGTGACGCTGGATGTTATGGCATTACCTTCGGTATTGAATCAGGAGACCAAGCCCTCCTCAATAATATCCATAAAGGGACAACACTAGAGCAAGCTCGAGAGGTATTTGACTGGACCAGAGAGTTTGACATCCAAACCTTAGCCTTTTTCATGATTGGACTGCCCGGTGAAACAGAGGAAACGATGCAAAAGACTATAGATTTTGCCAAAGAGCTCGACCCTGATTACGCTAAGGTGAGCATTTTATTACCCCTTCCCGGGACACCACTATACTCCGACTTTGAGCAACAAGGCTATATAAAACCAAAAGATTGGTCTCTTTATAATCAGCATGACCCCTCAGGAGTATATGACCATCCAAATTTGAGTTGGGAGGCTATTCATCACTACTATGACCTTTTCTATAGAAGATTTTACCTCAGACCCCGAACTGTCTGGAAACAACTAAAAAAGGGTGCCTTTAGTGTTAATCTCTTCTATGATTTTACCTATGTTCTTAAGACAAAGTGGTGAAGCTCAGACTGAAGATAAGAATAGGAGGAATAGATGAGCGAAAAGAGAATGTTTGTTACTGGCGGTGCCGGGTTTATTGGCAGCCGCCTGGTAGATAGATTGATAGAGGCGGGAAATGGAGTCACTGTCTATGACAATTTAGCCTCAGGGAAGGTGGATAATATAAAGCATAACATGGGTAAAGATGGCTTCAGCTTCGTTCAAGCTGACTTGCTGGAGTTTGAAACCTTGAAACAGGCGATGGAGAGGCACCAGCTCATCTGGCATCTGGGAGCAAATACCGATATACCGGGAGGGAACAGGGTTACTGACCTTGACCTGAAGAACTGCACCGTCGCCACCCATAATGTCCTGGAGGCGATGAGACAAAATAGAATAAAGAAAATGCTCTTTACCTCAACTTCAGCAGTCTACGGAGAGATACAGAGGATGCCTACTCCTGAGGATGCTGGGCCATTGCTTCCTATCTCCCTCTATGGCGCTGGCAAGCTTGCCTGTGAGGGACTGATCAGTGCCTACTGCCACCTGTTCGATATGCAAGCCTGGGTGTTCAGATTTGGTAATGTTGTTGGTGCCAGGATGGGACACGGAGTTATCTTCGACTTTATTCACAAGCTTGAGCAGAATCCAAAAGAGCTGGAGATACTGGGTGATGGCAATCAAGAGAAGAACTACTTCCTGATTGAGGATTGTATTGACGGAATGCTTTGTGCCTTCCATGATTCTGACAATCAATGTGAAGTCTTTAACCTAGGTAGTGAATCTACAGTCAAGGTGAGTGTCATTGCCCAAATAGTAGTTGAGGAGATGGGACTAAGAAATGTCAGGTTTAGATATACAGGTGGAAAGCGCGGCTGGCCCGGCGATGTACCTGTGGTTAAGTTTAGCGTGGAGAAGATGGAGCGATTAGGCTGGGAAGCAAAGCATACCTCAGATGAAGCAGTACGCATAGCTGCCAGGCGTCTTCTGGCTAAAGAAAGGAGCAAATTGTGAAACGGGAGAGTAATAAGGTTTGTGTCATCGGGATTTGGCATCTCGGCTCTGTAGTTTCCGCTTGTTTGGCTGATCTTGGTTATCTCGTGGTGGGTGTGGATAAAGACTCCCAAAGGGTAGAGGATTTAAACAACGGCATTCCTCCTCTATTTGAGCCGGGCTTACAAAAATTAGTTCTAACTAATGTTAACCGGAAAAGATTAAGCTATACCATAGATTTGCGCCATGCTTTGAAAGGCTCCAGCTATGTCCTCATAACCTTTGATACCCCTGTAGATGAGAAGGATGAGGTAGACCTTTCCGAGATATTCGCCACCAGCACCGAGTTAGCCAAGTACCTGGACAGTGATTCAATTATTATTGTAAGCAGCCAAGTTCCTGTTGGCACCTGTGAGCAAATAAAGTCAGTAATTAAGCAGAGCAATCCTTCGGTGAATTTTGACATCGCTTACAGTCCTGAAAATCTAAGACTGGGGCAAGCGATAGAAGTTTTTAAAAATCCTGAGCGGATAGTAATCGGCGCTGATAATCCTGTTACATTAGATAAGGTGGAAGATTTTTTTGCTCTGGTGGGCGCCCCGACAGTAAGGATGAATTTAAGAACAGCCGAAATGACCAAGCACGCTCTCAATGCCTTTTTAGCTACATCCATCAGCTTTGCCAATGAAATCGCCAATCTTTGTGATGAACTAGGGGCTGATGCTTTGAAGGTGGCAGAAGCATTACGTCGGGATGGAAGGATAGGTCAGAAAGCAAGGTTACTGCCGGGTTTAGGTTTCGCTGGCGGCACGCTGGCCAGGGACTTAAAAGTTCTTAAGAATCTTGGCGATAAGTTCGGCTATGAAACCCATTTGATTAATGGAGTACTTAAGGTCAATGAACAGCAAAACAAATTGGTCATCAGGAAGTTAACGAAGGTGTATGGCTCGATAAAGGGGTTGACTATCGGGGTTTTAGGGTTAACTTATAAAGCAGGCACCAGCACCTTACGCCGGTCTGCCGCCTTAGAAATCATCAGGGACCTAATAAATGAAGGTGCAATTGTTAAAGCGTATGACCCTAAAGCCGCTTTGGAGGAAGTTGAGGTGCATAAGGAGTTTGAATTTTGCCCCGATCCCTATGCGGTAGCCAAGGGTGCTGATGCCTTAGTTATTGTGACCGAGTGGCCAGAATTCAAGAGCCTTAATTTTGATTTGATCAAATCAGAAATGAAAAAGCCTGTCCTTATTGACACCAAGAACATATTAGACCGTGAGCAGATGATTGAAAAAGGGGTTTTATATTTTGGTGTAGGAAGAGGCAAATAGGATGCTACTGAAGGGTAAAATCTCAATCATAACCGGTGGGAGCATGGGGATAGGCAAGGCGATAACCTCAGCTTTCGCCAAAGAGGGCTCACATTTGGTGTTAGCTTCAAGGACTGAGTCAGGACTTGAGACTACCAAACGGGAGATCGAAAGTTCCTCTTCAATAAAGGTCGAGGTATTTCGAGCCGATGTTTCCAAACCAAAAGCGGTAAGAGATTTGGTGGACTTCACTCTAGCCAAATTTAATACCATCGATATTCTGGTCAATTGCGCTGGAATCTATGGACCTATCGGATTTGTAACCGACCTTGACACTGAAAAGTGGATAGAAGCGATAAATATTAATCTTTATGGAACATTCCTGTGTGTAAGGGCTGTTTTGCCAAGAATGATTAAAAATAAAAGGGGTAAGATTATCAATCTTTCCGGGGGGGGAGCTACGTCTCCTTTCCCTAGGTTCAGCGCCTATAGTGCCTCTAAGGCGGCAGTAGTAAGACTGACCGAAACCTTAGCTGAAGAGGTGAAGGAATACAATATTGATATTAATGCTATTGCACCTGGTGCGGTAAATACCAGATTACTGGACCAAGTTCTAGCGGTAGGTGAAGCTGCTGGCAAAGAATCTCTAGCCAAATCCATCAAACAAAAACAGGAAGGCGGTGTACCTCCAGAGAGGGTGGCCGAATTAGCCATATTTTTGGCTTCATCTAAATCTGATGGTTTATCCGGCAGGCTTGTAAGTCTCCTGTGGGACAACTGGAAGGATATTCCCCAGCACCTGGATAAGGTAATGTCGTCGGATATTTACACTATGCGAAGGATTATTCCCGCAGATAGAGGGTATGAGTGGTAAATTGGGAGGAAAAATGAAGGTAGGGATAATTGGAGCTGGGCTTCAGGGGAGGCGCCGAGCCCGGGCATTGAAGCAATTTGATGATGCCAAGCTGGTTATAGTAGCCGCTGCCCATCGGGAGAGAGTCAGGCTTCTGGCCGATGAGATGGGGTGCGAGGCAACAAGCAACTGGGAAGAGGTCATTGCCAGGGACGATATAAATGCAGTAATTGTATGCACGCCGCCGAATTTACACCTGTCAATGTGCGCCGCTGCTTTGAAGCAAGGTAAGCATGTATTTTGTGAGAAGCCCCTGGCTCGGAATCCAGAAGAGGCGAGGGAGATAGTGGATGTAGCTTCTGAGAGCGGAGTGAAGCTCAAGTGCGGGTTTAACCTCCGGCACCACCCTGGCATGAAGCAGGCCCGAGAATGGTTTGATAAAGGCATAATTGGGGAGCTGAACTTTCTTCGCATCCGCTATGGAATCGGGGGCAGACCCGGCTATGAGAAGGAGTGGAGGGCCAAGGCGGAGATAAGCGGCGGCGGTCAGTTAATGGACCAAGGGATGCATGCCCTGGACCTATCTCACTGGTTTATGGGGGAGTTCAGCGATGCTTTCGGCTTTCTGTCTACCAGCTTTTGGGAGATTGCCCCCTTGGAGGACAATGCCTTTGCTTTGTTACGCACCGCAAAAGAACAGATAGCCTCCCTGCATGTTAGCTGGACCCAGTGGAAAAACCTATTCTCTCTTGAGCTCTTCGGTCGGGATGGCTACATCATGGTGGAAGGCTTGGGAGGAAGCTATGGGGTAGAGCGAGCCATCTTGGGGAGAAGAGCTTTCCTTGAGCCATTCAAGGAGGAAGTTATCGAATTCCGAGGAGAAGACCGCTCCTGGTATGAAGAATGGAACGAATTTTCTACCGCCATTACTGAAAATCGTGAGCCTTTGGGAAATGGCTATGACGGGCTAGAAGCGGTGAGGCTAGCCCATGCTATATACGAATCTGCCGTCAATGGCTGCGCGGTAAAGCTTTAAACTAGCTAACGGTGGCGCGATGCGGAAGGAAGAAAAGGAGGAGATGGCAAATCAGGAACCTGTAAACCATTTCGAATATACACCCAGAGTTCCAATAAGGGTTGTGAAGAGGCTACCCTGGACACGTCCAAGTATTTTAACCAAAGAGTTATCACCATCGGACACTGTTCTCGACCTTGGCTGTGGTCCACAATCTCAACTCCGTATTTGTAGTATATCCTACTCGGTGGGTGTTGAATTATTTGAGCCATATCTGCAAGCAGCTAAAAGATTAGGCATACATAATGAGTATATCAAAGCTGATGTTACCAAGCTGGAGTTTAAACCTGCCTCCTTTGACGTAGTGCTGGCGCTGGATGTTTTAGACAATTTGGATCAGAAAGAGGCCTATGAGCTGATAGCAAAAATGAAGGAGTGGGCAAAGAAAAAGGTGATAATCACTATTCCCAACGGGTATATTCCTGAGGGTGCCTTGGATGATAATCCGTTTCAAATTCATAAGTCTGGGTATAACACAGAAGAGCTAGAGGAACTTGGATTCCGTGTATTCGGTATGGGTTTAAAGCTTCCACAATGGCTTGTTAAACTGCACGAGGGCCAAAGACTAATCGGTTTCCTCCTAACCGAAGTGGCAACCTATCCTTTGAGTTTATTCACCTGGAAGTATCCTAAGATAGCAGGGGAATTGGTTGGGATCCATAATAAGCGTGGTGATAATTAATTTCAAATAGCTCGAGACAGAATGGAATAGTGCATGTTATGGAGCTGCTGAGTTGGGTTAGACATGGGTAGCAAGTTCGTAGTAAAGCTGAAAAGAATATATGCGTATTTGTTCCGCGGTTTCCCCTTTACTAGTGGAACATTCGATTATGAGGGGTATTGGGGTCAGCTTTCCCAGAGCGAAGAGCACCCCGTTTCTCCCTTTAAGCTTAGATTAATAGAGAGGTTCATAGACGAAGGCAGCAGTGTGCTGGATATCGGGTGTAGAGTATGCCATGAACAGTGCTACGAATGGAACTAAGTCTGATTGGAATCCCTGTAAGCGGGATATAGCCATCCCCATGAGGCTCAAGAAGGAAATGGACTTATTGGATAAGGAGGGCGAACGATGGAACAACAAAAGAGTTCTAGACATAGGAATTGGCGACGGGCCGTACGTTGTTGAGTATCTTAGGAGAGGGTTCACTGTAATAGGACTGGATAACGATCTTGAGATTTCAAAGCCCTTGCGAAAATATTTTGGTGAAGATATCAATTTTCTCTTAGCAGACGGCAAACAGATACCGCTCAGGAGCGAATGTGTCGATGTTGTCTTTATGTGTGAGCTGCTGGAGCATCTAAATGATCCCTCTAAGGCACTAGAGGAAGCTTTTAGAGTCATGAAGCCTGGGGGGTATCTGTTCATAGACGTGCCTTGGTGGATGCACCTTTTCAGTCCCGTCTCTGCTTTTGTGCTCAGGCAGCTTCAGCACTTCAAAGCTTCAAGGAAAGCACCTCTGAGTCTGATGATTTTCTTTGATTTCCACAACGGTAGAGTGAGTCGTCGATGGTTTACTACCGCTATCGTAAAGCTCTTTCAACTCTTATACCCAAAACGGTTTCAGGAAATTTCTCCGGAATCACTCCTAGAGAAATATCCATGTGGCACCGTGGAAGAGGGAATGCTTCATTTACACTTTTATTTTCCTTCCGAATGGGTCACGTTAGTGGAAGAGGCAGGCTTCAAAATCAAGACCCTCAGTGGCGCTTGGCTAAGGGTGCCGTTACTTAGCTGCTTTAAGTTCTTTGATTGCTTATTTCACAAATTGGAAACCCGACTGGGAGATGGCATCCTGTCCAAAATATCTCACATATTGATTATAGAAGCCATCAAGCCCGAGGATTTAGCATGAACATAGTCCATGTATCCGGAGGAGAGCTAAAAATACCAGTGGAAAAAGGGGGGGGCTCGGAGGAATATATCCTTAATATCTCGAAGTGCCTCTCCAGGGCAGGGCATAATGTCATCATCCTGGATAGGAAGTATTTACCTGCTGACTCGGATGTTGAGTACGTTGATGGCGTCAAAATCGTTAGATTAGTGGCAAGAAAGTTTACCGGTTTCAATCTTACTATTAATCTTACTCTGAACTACCTAAGTTTCGCTCGCCAGGTTAGAAAATATCTGGCAAAAGCCAACTTTGATGTTATCCATGCGCATGTCTCCGTCACCGGGCTCTTTCTGGCAATAATTAGCCCAAATCTCAGGCAAAAGCTTTTTTATACCTCCCACGCTACCCGCCGGGGAAAGACGTCACTAACCTTGCTGGATAGAATGGCAATTGCCCTGGAAAATCAACTGGTCAAACGTATCAGGACTGCGATAGTTCTAAATGAGCTGGTGAGGGAAGGATTAATCACCGAGGCTAAGCTGAAGCCTGAGAGCGTAGTAGTGCTCCCGATGGGCACAAATACTACTAGATTCAACCCCACCATTGATGTGGGCGATGTCAGGCAGAGGTATGAGCTTGAAGGGAAGGTTGCCATCCTGTTTGTGGGTAGGATTCGTGCCGATAAAGGGGTAGAGTATCTGGTAAAGGCGGCTAATATAATGGTGAATGAGTCTGGCTATGAAAATGCGCGATTTGTATTAGTGGGACCGACTGAAGAATTCGGCTTGCCAAAGAACAGGCGGAGTCCATATCTGGACAGAGTAATGCATCTTATCGAAGATTATGGCTTGCAAAAAGAGGTGAAGCTAACCGGCGCCGTACCACTTGATGACTTGAGGAAGCTATATGTTGCTTGTGATATATTTGTCCTGCCCTCTTTAACTGAGGCAGCACCGCAAGCTTTGGTGGAGGCTATGGCATCTGGTAAACCGGTGATTGGAACCAAGGTAGGCGCTGTGCCTATGCAAATCAAAGACAGGCAAAGTGGCTTCCTCATCAATCCGGCAGACGAGAGGCAGCTAGCTGAGAGAATAAAGTATCTTATAGATAAGCCAAATGAGGCAAAGAGGATGGGGGATTATGGTAGAAAGCTGGCTGAGGAAGAATTCGGTTGGAGCAAGATAGCTGAGAAATTGCTTCAGGTTTACAAAGCTGAGGTGGGGTAGGTAGAAGCGGTGAAGATGATTAGAAAGGCAATGCTTAAGTTATCACAAGTGGCGGAGAAATACCGCCCGGCCCTCTGGGTCTTGCTGTTCTTGCTAACTATGGCAATATTGTACTTCCCTGTCCACCTAGAATACGAATATCGTCCCGTTCAATCCCCTTATATTTTCGGCAGTAATCTGCCCCTCTTTGGTGCCTTGTATTGTATCTGGATGCTTTTGCTGCTGGTGCTAATTTTTTCAAGAAGAGAGGCAAAATGGGAAAAGCTTGCTCTGGTGTGCCTCTTTGCTGTTGTATTTCTGGGCTTCTGGACGATTATCACCCCTTATTTTAGACATCACGATGAATGGTATAATGCCGCACATGTTGAGCATCTCTTACAGGCGGGGGGAGTATCTCTGCATTGGGAAACAACTCCGGCATATCTTGGCTACTTTGGGTGGCCTGGCCTTCATTTTATCGGCTCAACTATCTGCCAAATCACTGGACTGAGCATCTTTAAGGCCAGAACTTTGTTTGTGATATTTGGAGCTCTATTATTCCCAGCATTGCTCTATGTTTTATTCTTGAGGTCTCTGAAAAATCCTTCTATCTCAGCAATTGCTGTGCTCCTGGTCATAGTGGCGAACATTACCATTAGCAAGGTCTCCCTTTTCTTTCCAGCCTATCTGGGATACATGTTTATGCTTTCTTTCCTTATATTGCTAAACAGGCATGAGTATACCCTTCTTGAGACCTGGCAGGATAGATTAATTATGATTGTGTTGTTCTTGGCGGCGACCATGACCCATCTTATTACCTCTTTGGCTCTCATTTTTATTTTGGCAGGAATATACTTGGTTCAAAAAAGGGGAAAAAAGACTCTGTTGACTTCGGCAGGTTCAGTTGCCTTATTTCTAATTATTGTCGTGACATGGGAAATGTATTGGCGTCGCTACACCTTGTTTGATACTGCAGGCCCGGCCCTACCAGAAACTCCAGGCTCGGCCCTACCAGAAACGCCAGGCCCGGCCCTACTATCCTCTCCCGACTTTTCCTTAAGGAATCTATTGCTTTTAGCGAAGACCACTATAGGAGGCAGGTCACCCCTGTGGGCGACTGGAATCAGGCTTTTTTGGTGGGTTTCTATATATGCTTTTGGGTCTATTCTATGGATTAAGAGTCTGTTCAGGATGAAAGGGTTGAGCCCTCTGGAGAAAAAGGAGGTGGGGGGGCTGGCAGGTATTATTGGGTTAACCATTGTTGTTACTCTAGCGGGACAAGGCGGTGCCCAATTCATAAGGTTTATCATGTATGCCGTTGTCTTTACTGTTCCAATTGTATTGCGTTTTTTTTTCAATCTCGGTGAGTACAAGAGGAGATATAGCTTTGCTTTGCTGGTCATTCTTTTGTTTGCCTTATCCCTTCCCACCTTTTTCGTTTATAATAATATGGTTAGCATTAATGCAACTTATCCTTGTGAAATCTCAGCCAGGAAATTCTTAGAGTCTAACTATGGTGAAGGTGAAGATCTAACACTATATTCTTCCATATTTGCCACCCCAATAAATGCATACTACCTTCCGAAAGCTGAACTCAGAACAGAACCCGATTATTTAGGGTTTAAAGATAAAAATGACCTCTGGCCGGGGGTGGGCACACTGATTAGAGAGTTTGAGAAGGGCCATGGTGTATTTATGTATTCAAAGAGATCGACAGCGTTATATGAGAACGTATTCGGCTTTAAGTCTACACACCCTGAGTGGCTTAAGTTAAGAAATGAACTCTCAGATGAAAACAAGGTCTATGCTAACGGGTATAACGAGCTATATGTACCCGCCAAGCCAGGATCCTGACAACTGTAGCTGATTTCTATCTTAATACAATAATCCCCTTTTTTTAGAGAGGATAGCTATGAAGATTCTGCCTATTTCAGTCATTACCGTTGCCAGAAATGCCGAAGATACTATTGCAGATTGTCTTAGCTCCATTCAAAGGAATAACCCTGCTGAGATCGTTGTGGTGGATGGCAATTCCAGCGATAGGACAGTGGAAATTGCCAAAAAATATACCAAACGAATATATTCTGATGAAGCGAGAGGGCTCAGCTATGCCCGTCAGCTTGGTGCTGAACAGGCAACTCAGGAGTATATAAGCTATATTGATGCCGATATTGTTCTACCACCGGGTACGTTAGCCACAATGTTTGATGAGTTTAAGGCACCGAGGTGCGCCGTCATCTCTGCCCAGCAAATAGTGGGTACTTCCTCTACTTATTGGGAGCAGGCGATGAAGGAGCATGTGCAGTTTATCTCCTCCCGGGGAGATACGGTTGGTCTGGCTGCAAGCCTGCTCAAGAGAGACACGATTCTAAAATATAGGTTTGACCCTCTGTTTCCCCTTCTCGACGATATTGAGCTTAAATATAGCCTGAGTAAGCATGGACATAGATTTCGTGTTTCTTCAGCCTTTGCTTATCATTATCACAAGGCTGACCTGAAGGCTTTGGTTAAGCAGAGATTCGTCAATGGGCGGGGAAAAGCTCAGTTTCTCTGGAAGTACGGGCTATTGCATCCAACGATGTGGACACCATTGACTACAGTGTATATGCTTGGCTTTTCGCTCATAAAGGGCAAGCCAAACCTTACTCTCTACTTTCTGCTGTGTGGCATCATAGAGACGGCAGGGATAGTGCGGGGCTTCTTTGAGCTCATAGTTAGACGTCTATAATTTACCTGTCAAGAAAAGGAGGACCAGCATAGCTGCTAAAATACTTTTTATAGCTGCTGACGCTAACCATTCTCATGGTATGGAAGCCAACAAAGGCAGTGCTGCCATTCTTGTGTCTACTATGAAGACACTAAAGGAATTTATGCCCGATGCAGAATTCACCACTTTCGCGCAGCTTTCAAAAGCCTTTTCTAAAAGATTTGGTATAAAAGTAATCGCAGATAAACTCTTTTCCGTTAAGGGCTCTTCCCCTTCTTGTTCACTTAAAGCATCGCTAAATCTAGCCCGAGGTGCTTTGTGGTCAGTACTCCATCACTACCTAAAATTAGATATGAGGGTGCTAATTAGTAATAGAAAGCTTAAGGAATATGCCTATGCCGATTTAATTATCCATATTGGTGGGGATAATTATACAGACAGTGTTGGCATTCATAATTTGATCGAGCATTCAAAGGAGATTTTACTTACTAGAGTTATGGGGAAACCTGCTATGCTTTACGCTGAGAGCATAGTACCCTTCCAAAGTAGGATAGCTTCAGCAATAGCGCGATTTACATTGAATAAGATGAGTTTAATCACAGTGAGAGAAGAGGAGTCTAAGAGCTACTTGTTAGAGAAGGGTATTAATAAGCCTCCTATATTTGTAACTGCTGACCCTGCTTTCCTTTTAGAAGCTGCGTCTGAGAAAAGATTGGAACAGATATCGCGTGCCGAAGGCATTGATGTTTCTCAGCGACCGCTTATTGTAATTTCAACAGGTGCAACCAATCTATGGAAAGTGACTAAGGAGTCTAAGTGGCCAAAGTATGTCAGGTGGGCATATCTTGAGCTTCTTTATCTGCTGCCAGAGGGCCTGTTCAAGTTTATGGTGTCAATAGCAAAGGGCTCTATGTTCTTTTCATCCTTTGAATCAAATTTTATTAATTATGCGCAGCCAGTGACGCGGATAGTTAATTATTTAACGGAAAAGCTAAACGCTACAGTTGTACTTATGCAACATGCTCCAGAGGAGGGATTCTTGGTCACTGGATTGGACATTCTGAAAGAGATCTGCAATTCGGCAAAGCATAGAGAGAAAGTCAAACTGATTGCTTATGCTGATTATACTCCGGGTGAATTGAAGGGGATTATAGGGCAATGTGATTTGCTTGTTAGCACCAGCATGCATGCTATTATTGCTGCTCTGTCCCAGTGTGTTCCCGTCGTAGCTATAGGTTTTACACCTAAATATAAAGGCATCATGGGGATGCTAGGACAGGACCAGTATATTAGCAATAGTCTCGTAGCTCAAGAGGTGATATCGAAAATAGAGGATGTTTGGTTTCACAGGGAGGAAATTAAAAAGGAGTTGAAATCCAGGCAAGAAGCTGTAGGAGAAAAGGCGCTGCTTAATGCCAAGTTAGCAAAAGAGCTTTTGGATTCTGATTCTCGTTCTGGTGATAAATCCCCTGAGCGAAGCATAGGCTGATAATAAACCCCATAGATAATGCCTTGAAGCAACCCATATGCCCAAGTATGACGATAGGCTTCTTAGATAGGTTGCGGCATTTGGCTTCAGTAAATGGGCGTTATAAAAGGGGATACTTTTGCGACGCAATCTCGAAAAGGCGAACGAACTCACAATCACCCTCTTTTTGTAGTAAAGCCCCCCCTGAGATTGGATCGCCTTCTCGCTATCTACCCTATCAAGTTCCAACTGCCCTTGAGATACTGCACACTGTGAGAACTCTTCAACTTGTCTACTTCTACAAATAACTATTGATTTGCCGACCCTGTCGCAATTAAATTCAGGCAGCCAGGCGTCGCCGAAGGAAATATCAGCCAGTTCAGCAGTGTGGTCGCAGCATAGATTGCAGCGCGAAGGACAGTAGAACATGCGAAGTACCCCAGCATCCCCAAAGGGGATAAATCTACTGGTGCTATTCTTCAGGCGGATCAACATTCCACCGGGCCAACCCTCACCACGATGATCCAGGTTGGTCACCTCTTCTCTCCTGATTCCCTTCCGCTGAAGTAGGAATTCGGTCCACAGGAAGGTGGCAGGAGAGCCGCAGAAAAGCCCCAGGTGCAAAACTATTCTCTCCTTCAGCTTTTTGTTGATTACCTCGGCTTTCCTCACTCCGTGGATATGGCAGGGCAGCCCAACAACAGCAAACCTTTCGCTCTCTTTAGCTTCAAGGATATCTTTTAGGGCGATGTTTGCCGGCACCGGGCAGTATTTGGATTTGGAGGCGGAGATTATTTCCTCTCTGGTTCTAGCGATAAAGGGCTGTGGTTCCAGGGGATTATTCTCACTCATCCTGGTTACCAAGGCGCCGTCTATGATCCCTTGCTCTAAGGTAAAGATGAGCAAAGCTGTTACCAGTCCGCCGGAGGTAGAGTTATATCTGATGTCATAATCAGTGGCGTGACCAATGTAGCAATTGAGGTAATTGCCCAAGAGGATATCCTCAGGCTGCTTGCCAAAGATTTCAGCATTTAACTGCTTGAAATCCACAGCGCGCCCTGGGCAAACCTCAAAGCACAGGCCACACTGATTGCACTTTTCTTTATCCAGTCGGGGTAGATAAATTGCCTTACAGTGGTCTATGAGCATCTCTATGGCATCCAGGGGGCAAATTGCTACGCAACTACCACAGCCGGTGCACAGACCGTCTCTTGCCACAGAGTCAATAGTTTTATCGTTTTTCATAGCTTCGCTTTAGTAGGCTTCCCGCACTCAACGAAGAAATGGGTGGGTGTAGCATAAACAGAAAATTTGTTAGATAAAACACTGTCCCCTAAAATTTCCTCCGTCAATACCACGTTTCATTTTTCTCCTTTAGAGAACAAGCCCAGCCGACTCTTAGCAAAGCCGGCGGTAATCACCAAAGCCGTAACCCCCTGGCTTATAAGGTAGGCAATGCCTGTTCCAGTGATACCCATCCTGGGCAGAAGAATGTAGCTCAGCACCAAAGTAGTCACGGCTAAGAAGGCAGTCACCGCTATAAGTATAGTTAATTTTTTCTCCACCCTCTTTATGGACAAGTAGATAATATTGATGGCTAGAGGAAGGGTAGATAGGATTAGAATACGGAGCAATGTGGTACCGCTCTCCGAATAAGAGCTGCCAAAAGCAAGGAGAAGTTTATTGGCAAAAGCCAATACTAAGATGACAACAGGCACCAGGATGAGGAAGATCAGCTTCAAGGAACGGCGGACATTAAGGCTTAGCTTTCGTTCATCATAAGAGCCCTCAGCAAAGAGAGACATAGAGGTGCTCTCGGCAACCATGGTCACCGTGCCAGCAATGATCCAAGCAATATAGAAATAGGCATTGAGTTCCGCGCCCAAGAGGTTTACTACCATAATGGGAAGTATCATACCAGGGGCAACCCAGAGGAGACTGGCGACGTAGCTGCCGGCGGAGAAGTGCACCATCTCGTTTATCTCTCTGCTGATGGTGAGGCGAAGGCGATAGCCTGGTTGAGCCCGGGGGAGGAATAGGAGGATATTAAACAAAAGTGCCACCCACAGGGAAATGCCCCAGGAGCCGAAGATTCCGAAGGAATGGAATCCTGTCGTCAGCAGAACAACTAAGAGTAGCCTCACTAGATTGAAGATGACTTCTCTTGCCAGGACAAAGCCGCCTCGGCGTTTGGCAATAAGGGCTTCACCGGCGGTCGATCGCAGGGCAAAGGCTATAGTGAAAACTACAAAAGCAGCGATAAGTGCTGGTTCTTGGTGAAGGAAAAGGAGGGCGGGAGACCAGAAGCCAAGTCCCCAAAGAAAGATAAGAGAAACAAGGAGTGCGGTTAATATACTGATGGTGAAGGAGGAGTTGAGCAGGCTATTGGCTTTTCTGCCGGAGCCAGGGAGAAACCTGATCAGCCCATGGCCAAGCCCGAGGTTAGCAAAGCTGGCTAACAGTCCCATTGCTGCTATGACTGCTGAAGCCAGGCCCACCGTCTCAGTGGGATAGAACTTGGCGGCTATTATCCAGAAGACAAAACCAAAGAGGGCAGCAACAGCACTAGTTATCATCAGGTAAAAGGCATTGGAGTAGAGGGGGATATGGAAAAGCTGGCGTATCCTCTCCTTCGATGTAGCTACACTAATAACCTCAGCAAGAAGTCCTCTGATACGTAAATTAAACTGCTTCATCAAGTGTAATAAGGGGCTGTTCATAATTTGTCTTCAAGCATTATCCGGCGTGAAAATAATACCCCAGCGTAATGAAGAGCAAAGCAGTGAAAGCTGGGGTAGGGCCGGGCCAGTGATGCCGATGATGGAATGGTCATCAAAGCTCTTTGTAAGTTCCTCCGCCCACTTGGGGAAAAGCACCACATCATCGTCCACAAAGCCTATCATATCCCCCCTTTCTCTAAAACGTCTAGCCATAAGTGAAGAGTGTGGTATGGGTCAGACTGATTATCCTTGTAGAGAAGGAATTTAAGTTCCATATTCTTCCCAGGCTGAGTTGGAGTAAAATCTATCTTCTTTTCCCATTTTTCCTGGTTTTGGAGAGTTATAGGGCCAATTGAGTTTACCTGTTGATCTCCAATTAGTACTCTGGCGGTATAAGTACTGGGTTCATGCTCATGATTTACTATGCCCAGGATAACATAGCCTAATTCTCCTACCATAAACTTTCTGGGATATCCTTCTGTTTTTCCTTCCTCTCCCAGCAGGTAAAATTCGGTAAATTCTTCCCCTGTTCTTGGGGTCGAGATAACATAAACAAGGATGCCTATGACAATTATGACAGAGGCGATGAGGGCTGTGGTAAGGATTTTGTCCAGTTTCGATTGTTTAGCCCAGAAGGTAAAATCTAGGTTCATGCTGATATTGAGCCTCTCAGAGGGAAGAATATATCTTCTTCTGAACCCGGCTAAGACAGACATGACAATAATAAAAGCGGTAAGAGAGATAAGGATAGGGTAAAGTCTTATCCCCCAGGGAGTATAGTTTAAGATAAGGCTAACCAGAGGAACAACAGCTATACTTAAGCTAAAGCTTAAAACTACCCTTTTGATGGTATCCAAATCGGTTCTTCTAGGGAACAGAGCTGTGAGTAAAGTGTATCCCGGGAAAAATAGAACTATGGCCAGACCCAGTATAATTCTTACTACACGAAAAGGAGTTAGAGTGATTATGGCAATGAGAAAAAGAGAGAGAATGTCTATTAAGATGAGTTCATTTTTTATTTGTATCTTCAACAGGGATACCTTGTGCTACATCACCGTTATTCCGTCAAAATCTCAATCTCCAGAGGACCCCCAGCCTTTTCTTTATGACTGGCATCGTAGTAGTACCGGTAGCCAATATAAACCTTGTATTCCGGGGGTAAGGTGGAAAGATTGATTGAGTTCTCTTTTGGACCCCATACCGACCCGATACTTCCCACTTTCCCCTGGTAGATAAGGAATCTGGCAACCTCGGCTCCTTCTGAGTCAACGACCCTCACATAGGGATCAACTACATAATCGTTACCGGTCATAAGTTCTCCTGCTGAGATTCTACTCCAGAGCAGAGTTTTTTCTTTGGATCTAGACAGAGTCACGATCTGTCCATACTCGGCAAAGTGAGTCTGAGGAAGTTTCTGGTAGATGAAATCTATGGTCCAATTTTCTCTAGAATATCCGGATTTTCTGCCTAGATTCAGATTATATTCTCTAAAGGGACTTCCAGGGTGCTTGTCTTCGTCAAAATCATAGCAAATTTCATAGCCAAGGTAAAGCTTATAATTCTTGGGTAGGGAAGAAAGAAGAAGAGAGTTTTCCTTTACCCTGGATGGGCCCTCCCCGAGTATTCTTCCTTCTTGAACCACAAGTTTTGCTATCTGCCGATCCCTGGAATCCACCAGTTTTACATAAGGATTCCTCACCGCTTCATTTTCTTTTACCAGATCACCGGGATAGATCCGGCTGGTGATTCTCCAGCCTTTATTTACCTTTGTTAAGTTTACAATTTGACGATACTGAACAAAATTTGCCGGGAATTTACGGTAGGGATGCTGGTAGTCTATTCTGTATATCTTTATTACCGGATGAGGATTATAGGGAGAGTGATAGGGGTAAAGACCAGGTGGTCTGAATTCCTTTACTAACTCACAGCTCTCATCTAGATTAATATAGTTTTTTTTCCTGGATCGGCGCTGTCTTAGTTCGTCCCACCTCCAGATATCCCCAGAGGTAAAATATCGCTGATACATAAAACTGCTTATGATTATATAGTCAAATTTCCTTTCCCGGTACCATTCAAGGGGAAAGATTCCTACTCGGCCCACCTTACGTGAGCGGTACCTTTCGGTTGAGATATAGGGAGAGTAGTCTTCCCGGGCTATTCTACTTCCGGCAGGGATATTTTCCCAAATCCACTCTTTGGCCTCTAGGCCTGTTCCTTTCTGAGTGGTAAGGTAGGCATAGTTAGTTACCCTGATAGTCGGAATAAGGATCATAGCTAAAGTGAGGCTGGTAAGCACAAGATTTTGCTTTCTTTCTGATGAGAAAATTTTAGAGCTTATTCGGGTGAGAAAAAGAGCTGCTGCTATTATCAAGAACGGAACCATGGGAAATATATAGTGGGGACCATGGCTTGCATAGCTTCCCAGGATAAGAAAGAATGCCAGGGGAAAACTAATAAGCAAGATATCTTTTTTCGAGTGACGGTATATACAATAGCCAATTCCGGCTAGAGAAAGAAGTTCCAGGGGCAGGCTCATTCCATGATTCAAAGATCGAGTGAGATAGTATATCCAGCTGTTGACCTGCCCTGGCTGCATTGAGGTAAACTTAGGTATCGTTATCCATTTCATCGCACCTCTATACACCAAGGGAAAATCTAGGAGGCCGCGGGGGGCGGCAAGAAAAAAACCGAGGATAATAAAGAGAAATAGAATAAGCAGTTTCTTGTTGAACAGAATGCCAGTTGCTCCTTTTTTTCTTTTTAGGCCTCCTAATAAATGGGCTAGGAAAATGGGAAGGATAAGAACTGCTCCGGTCCACTTGGTGGCAATGGAAAATCCGGCAAAGAGAGCTGCCAGTAAATAATGCTTTAGTTTACCCTCCTCATAAATAGAATAGACGAAGAGAAAGGACAGCATAATGAAAAAGGCCATGGGTACATCCGGCCTTATCTGACGAGAGAGACCCACATGTGATAAAGTAAAGCATAAAAACAGGGAGGAGATCAGGCCAACCTTTCTGGAATACATCCTCTTTCCAATTAGGTACATTAAAAGAACAGTCCCTACTCCAAAAAAAGCAGTGATGAACCTTCCCAACAGCCAGATCTCTATCTCACTTACATCGCCTGGAGTACGGAAGGTTCCTAGTAAGCTACCAAGAAAATAGTAAATCCTGTAACCAAGTGCCAGAACATAGGTGTAAAGGCCGGGATATTTGAAGTCGTATGCGGTGAAATCTTGTTTCTGGAAAGCCAAACGAACCTGGTCAATCACGTAATATCCGTCCACGTTATAAGCGCTTGGTAAGTCCCATCCAATTCCAACAATCCTTACTAGAACTGCAATCAGGAGAATGAGGAGCAAAATCACATTATTTTTCTTCAGCGGTGTCCACAAGGCGTGCATTTTGCCTTCCTTCAAGTCTGGTTTGTGAGCACTAACTTCTCAGAGCTGAAATTTTTCCTTATGGCTTAGCCTTCCATTCATAAGCCATAGTAGCCCTTTTTCTTAAAAAGTCAACTCTTACATCTACAAATATGTCTAATTACCATTCTCGTGAAGTCTACCTCGGCACGACTTTTCACCGGTTTAAAATTTCCTACCTAATGAAGAACTTGACGTGTGTCTGACTTCCTGTTAATATACCTGCAAAAGAGACAGACTTAAATCAGTGAACTTAGCGAGGATGGGGTCGTTGTGGGTCATGAAAAAGGCAACATTGCAAGTATGGGCATCGTTCAGGCAAGTGAAAGTCCTGGAGAAAGCTATAAGGTTCATTCCGTGGTAGAGCCAGTCTTTACAAATACAAAAAGCTGGGGTCTCTCGGAAGGTCGAAAGCAGGAAGATTCTATGGGGATGGTTGCAATTTGAGTTGAGGCGGATATGAAGCTTGCTCGAAAATCACTTGGAGAGATGGGAAGAAAAGTCTCATCCATCTTTATTCCTTCTCCTTATAGAGAAGATTCAAGCACAGTTCTGAAAATCTTACTATGGCTATTAATTGGTCTTCTGATTAGATTTCTTTTCATGCCTATTTCTACTAATTCTGATATGCTAGGGGTCTACGGAAGGTCTCATCTTATAGCCTACCACGGTTGGTCTACTCTGCCAGGGATGTTCGCCATGGGGGCTCATTATCTTCATGCCCTGTTTTTACTAATAATAAAGCCTTTTCTTACACCTTTACCCGGTTTTGATAGCCTGTTTTACTGGCATGATATGATGTATGGATGTGATTTCGTTGATTGGCAAAGATTCATCACCCATCCCGAGATATATCGAATTCTCTTTCTTCTTAAGTCTCCGTATCTAGTGTTCGATTTTGCCTGTGCTTTTCTGCTCCTTCATATTTTACCTGACCGCAAAAAGGGCCTGCTAGCCTTCATATTTTGGATGGTGAATCCTGTCAGTATATATGTGGTCTATATTTTTGGAAGATATGAGACTCTTCATCTATTTTTCATTCTTCTCAGTCTTTACTTTATTAAAAAAAACAGATTCAGCCTTGCTCTTCTGATCTTGGGAATAGCTGTAACCATCAGAATATATCCGGTAATGCTTTTGCTACCCTTTGCTATCATTTTGGGACGGAATTTTGGTAAAAAGGTCTGGTTGGGATTTCTGGGATTTGTTCCCTGGATCATTTCCCAGATCCCCAATGTAATCACAAAATCAAGGCTGGAGTTCGGAATAGCGGCTGAGTCTCCCTTCTCAGGCATCCTTTTCGGTCTAAAATGGGATCTTCTTCATTTTGATGCCATTTATGTTTTTGTGGTGGGGTACGCCCTAGTAGTTCTATACAGCTACTACGTTTCGGATCGCTCTTTGCAGAGTTTACGCAGAACTGGATTGGCTCTCCTCTTGGTTTTTTTCGCCCTAAATTATTTCCATCCCCAGTGGTTTATGTGGATTGCGCCCTTCCTGGTTTTAGAGCTGGTGGAAGATCGAAGGTTTATCTTCCTGTATGCCATTCAAGTGGTCTGCGTTGCCTTTTATTCTTTCAATTGGGGAGTGTACTTCGCTGGCTGGCTTTTCCTGCCCATCAATCCTGAATTTTTTAGAAACATACAGGGTATGACCTATTATGTGTCTAAGATTTATTCAGCCGAGCGCATTATTCTCACTCTTCGCAGCATCTTCACCGCTGTGGCACTCTTTATGGTGTATCTGGTTTTGAGCAGGCTGGCCAAAAAAAAGATTTCGTCTAGGTGAGGAAGTGAGATGTCAAGGACAAAGTGCCTCTAGCATGGATGCCATTTGTAGCCACGGGGCGGACATTTTTGGGAGATTATTAGCAGAAAATGAGTGAGAAGACCTACGCAGAAAAGAAAAGGGTCTGGATTCTGGCCCACAAACCGCGAAATATAGTGGCGGTTGTCTCTCTGACCTTTGTTCTGATGTTCCTTACCTCAGGGTGCCTGGATATGGAAAGGCAAAATCAGCCAAGGATTGAGTATCATGTGGGAGAGATTGGGGGACCAATAAAGGTGGGCCAGAGTTTTGTGGCGATGAAGAATGGGCTGAAGAGAGTAAGTATAACGATGGGCACCTATGGGAGAAGAAATAACTACGACGTGGTTTTCCACCTGGAGCAACTCCCTGAGGAAGAAGATCTACCTAAGGAATTCGCCGGACCTCCTGTAGGAGAAATCTATGCAGATATGAAAGTAGGGCAAACCTTTTTTTCTTATACCTCTGAATTGAAAGCCATAAAGCTTTTGATGGCCAACTACGACAGCCGCCAAAATACAGAAGATGTGATCTTTCATTTGAGAAAGAACCCGCGTTCTAAAGAAGATCTGAGGACTTTAGTGGTAAATGCCTCAGAAATTCTTGATAATGAGTACCATAAGTTTGAATTTGATCCTATTTCCGACTCTCAAGGAAAAAGATACTATTTTTTTATTGAATCACCTAGCTCATCTCCTGGTAATGCCATCACGGTAAGATACACACCGGAAAATACCTATGCAGCAGGAAAGCGCTTCAGTAGCCATAAACCCGTATCCGGTGATCTGGTGTTCGAATCTGTTGGTTCCAGTGAGCTAGCGAGAGTGGTAGTGAATGCAAGTCAGGTAGAGCATATGCAGTATCAGAACTTTGCTTTCCCTCGCATCCCTGATTCAGAAGGGCGATCCTACTACTTCTATCTAGAATCTCCCGATTCTCGAGCAGGCGATGCGGTTACGGTTTACTATGAAACCGGTCATGAGTACGTCGATGGTGAAAGGTACGTCAACGATGAAGTGGCTCCCGGAGATTTGACATTCAGGACTTACTACGGTGTGACACTAGGTGAGGTTATGGCCCCCTTTGCCGATCATGTTCAAAAGGACAAGCCCTTTCTTGTTTTGTTTATTTTGGTTTTTGCTACTGTCTTTGTCTTCTTAATGGTTGTGTCTGTCAAAATATTAGTTTCCCACTATAGGAAAAAATTATGAGTAGCAAGTTCTCCAAAGATGGTGGAAAGCAAATGATAAAAAAAATCTTTTCTGGACTGATTCCTTCATCATACAGAAATGAGCCTGCGGTTATGGTTACCGTCCTTAAGTGGGCTATCATCGGGCTTGTAATTCGCTTTGTTCTTATGCCTATCACTACTCATTCTGATTTAATATCTATTTATGGAAGAGCTTCTTATATAATTGAGCAAGGTGATTTTTCTGGGATGCTCCCATTATTATCTCATTTTCTTCACGTAGTGTTCCTGATTATTATTAAGCCCTTTATGTCATACAGTTTCGAAATATGGCAATGGGCTAGCGGTAGAGCAGGAGTAAATGACCAGATCTGGATGAATTTTATCATTCATCCGAACATATATAGAACACTCTTTCTCTTAAAAGCACCCTATTTATTGTTTGACTTAGCAAGCGCTGTGGTGCTACTGCATCTCTTCAAGGATAGAAAGGAAGGGCTACGAGCTTTCATATTTTGGATGATTAACCCGGTAGGTATATTTGCTGTGTATATATTTGGAAGATTTGAGATAATTCCCGTATTCTTTATTTTGTTGAGTTTGTATTATGCGAAGAGGAAACAGAACATGGTGGCGGCACTGGTGTTGGGAATTAGTATTGCCACCAAGTTTTACTCGCTGTTACTATTGCTGCCTTTTGTATTTGTTGTAGGAGATAAGGTGAGTGAGCGTCTTAAACTCTTATTCTTAGGACTGGTCCCCTTGTTGGTTATGCAGATTCCTATTATGATCGGTGGCGGCCAGGGTGAAGTTGGAGGTCTGGCTGGGTCAAGCTTCGTTGACTATCTGTTGGCTATGAGATTTAAGCTTCCTTTTGTACATGATACAGTATTTATCTTTGTAGTGGGATATGTTCTAATTCTTATATATGTATACTATAATTCAAAATTTTCATTTGCTTCTGTGTATAAATATATGGGGGTAATTCTCTTATTTTTGTTTGCTACAAGTTTCTTCCATCCTCATTATTTTATGTGGCTTTCTCCCTTCATCGCTATGCAAATTGCTGAAGATAAAAAGTTTATAGGGCTGTATACTATCCAGGTTTTATGCTTAGCAGTATACTCTTTTCAATGGGATAGAGCCTTAGCTGGATATCTTTTTGCTCCTATTTCTAAGCTTTACTTTACTAATGTAATGAGTCCTTTTACTTTTATTTCACAGTTCTATCCGGGGGAAAAACTTGTGGGTATTTTTCGAAGTATTTTCACGGCTGTCTCTTTTTGGATGATATATCAGGTTTTTAAGAGTCTCTCATTGAGGAAAAGTGAGATAAAATAATGAAATGGAATTGGTTTGGGGGCATGGTCTTGACACTTCTTGCTGTAGTCTGCATATTGTTAGCGACGAGCACAGTAACATATGGGGTACAGATAGAGACTTTGGATCAATTAAGGTGGAACGCCAATATTGTGCTTTATGGCTCAAGAGATATAGGTCAGAGTTTTATTGCCAAAGAAAATGGACTAAATAAAATAGCCGTATTTATGGCTAATCCCGGGGCAAGTGCTGAAAAGGTCATTTTTCATCTGAGGTTGAATCCTCATGAGGAGATAGAGCCAGAAGAACTACAATTCTTGGGTACGTCAGTGGGAGAGATTTACGGGTCAAAAAGTGTAGGACAGACTTTTCTTTCTTCAGCTCCTGTCCTCTCCGGCATAAAAGTCCTTATGGCAAACTACGATAACCGAATGAATGATCGAGATGTGATATTCCACCTGAAGAAGAGTCCTGAAGACAAGGTCGATTTACGAAAAGTTACTGTAAATGCCTCCCAAATAGGAGATAACCAGTATTTCCAGTTTGATTTTTCACCTATTTATGATGCTCAAGATGAATCTTACTATTTCTATCTGGAATCTCCCACTTCCCGTCCTGGGAATGCTGTCACCGCACGATATAGCCTCCCAGATATCGGTAGCGAAGGTAAAGGATACGTGGATGGTGCGCCCGGTGATTTATTATTCAAGGAAGCAATAATCGGTGATTTATTATTCAAGGAAGTAAGTGAAACTGACCTTGTGACCCTGGAGATAAGCGCTTCCCAAATCCGACACAACCTTTTTCATACGTTTGTTTTTCCAATCGTTAATGGTAGTCGTGGGAAATCGTTCTATTTCTACCTTGAATCGCCTGAGGCAGATGCTGGTGATACTGTCTATTTTCAATATTATAATTCTGATCGTTATTCGCCCGGAAAAATGTATCTTGATGGTCTAGCCTATCAGGGAAGCCTTAGTTTCAAGACATATTATTATGTGGGGTTATCAGAGATTACAGGACAGTTTTTGGAGCATCTTTCTGAGGATATCTCGTTTTCTATCTTTTTTTCCATCTTGGGTGGGTTTGTAGTGTTTTTATTAATAGCCGCAATAATTATAGAGAGAAGATTGAAAAAGGCTCATCGTAGTCACTAAAGAACTTTTATCAAACAAAATGAATACCATAAAACGGATTAGAAAAAACATGCTGGCTCTTAGTCTGAGCTCCCTTAGCAAGCTATTGACTCTTGTCTTACTGATCTTCTGCGCCAATATCTTACCGGGCAAAGAATGGGGCATCTTAGCGGCCGCTCTTGCCCTTACAGAGATACTTAGTGTGGCGGCTGACTTAGGATTGAGTTCATTGGTGATTAGAGAAGTAGCGAGAGAGAAAACCCAGGTAGGTAAGTATCTAAGCAACGGTATTTTTATAAAACTTTTTCTGTCTGCCATTGCCATTGCCTTAATTTTCCTAATAGCTAATTTAAGAACCACAAGCTCTGTCGAATTGACAGTCATCTATATTTTAACTTTCCGTATTGTTCTTTTTTCCTTTGCAAAATTTATGGAGTCAATTTTTCAGGCCTTTGAAAGAATGGAGTATTCTGCTTTGGTTACTATCTTAGAGAGGGTAACTACTTTCATATTGGGGTGGCTTGCTTTGTATTTGGGCTTGGGTCTGATAGGGGTTTCCTGGGCTATATTCATAGGCAGTGGGTTTTATCTTCTATTAAGTAGCCTAATATTGATTAAGAAGTTCGTAAGACCGAGATTTTCTGTGAATAGAAAAGAGGTCAAATCCTTAATTAAACAAGCTTTCCCTTTCGCTCTCACTTTCATATTTTTGGTTATCTATTTCAGGATAGATATGGTGATGTTAAGGGAAATGAAGGGAGCTTTAGTTGTAGGATGGTATGCTGCCTCCTACCAGATTATTCAGGCCTTAATGGTAATTCCTGCAATCGCTATGGCTGTTCTTTTTCCTCTTTTATCTAGATATTATAAATACTCTCAACCTTCCTTGGTCTTAGCCTACAAAAAGTCCTTTCAATACATGTTGTATCTAGCTTTGCCCATAGCTGTAGGAACTACTCTTTTAGCTGATAAGATTATTATACTGTTGTACCCGGGTTTGGAAGGATACAGTAATTCTATCGTTGCTTTGAAAATCTTAATCTGGGCATTAGCCTTAATTTTTGTTAATACCGTTATGGCTAATGTGATAAACTCTATCAATGAGGTCAAATACAGCAGTTTTGTTATCGGTATAAATGCGGTGATTAATGTAGGTTTAAATTTGATATTTATTCCTGAATGGGGATTAAACTTAAGTTACAGAGGAGCGAGTATAACCACTGTAATGTGTGAAATTGTGGGATTCGTTTTGAATTATTCTTTTATTTGTAAAAAACTCACTTCTCTAAATTTACCCGTACTTTTTGTTAAGCCTATATTAGCTTGCGGGGTGATGGGTGCGTTTATATTCTTTTTCTCCTCACATATAGGTCTATACCTGACTATCCCCCTGGCTATTTTATTTTATTTCTTAGCCTTATATTTTACGAAGCCCTTTGACAGTGTGGATATGAAGATATGGCAAGAGCTGCTTCCAAGGAGAAGAGCAAATATTTAAATAAAAAGTCAAATAACAGTCTTCACCTATAGTGAAGATCATAGCAGGGGGTTACAATGTCTATGCGAGACATAGATAATTTGAAAAAAGAAGTAGCGAAAATCAAGTGGTTCCACACGATTGACCTGGGGAATGGAGTAATAACACCCGGCGTCGGTGGTTTTCCCAAGAAATTGAAGAAACTTGGAATGCCCGAAGATCTGCGAGGGATGAGCGTACTTGATATAGGTGCTTGGGATGGTTTTTTCTCATTTGAAGCGGAGCGTCGTGGAGCCAGCCGTGTTCTTGCCACTGATTCATTTTGTTGGGGCGGAGAAGGATGGGGTACAAAGGCAGGATTTGAGCTTGCAGGTGAAGCTCTCAATTCAAAGGTTGAGGACATGGAAATAGATGTGCTTGATATTTCTCCGGAAAAAGTTGGTATTTTCGATTTAGTTCTATTCCTGGGGGTGTTTTATCACATGCGCTACCCCCTGCTGGCCCTTGAACGAGTCTTTAGCGTCACAGGAAAGCAATTGATACTGCAAACCCACGTAGATATGCTTGAGTGTAAGCGGCCGGTTATGGCGTTTTACGGCGGAGCAGAATTGAGAAAAGACCCAACGAATTGGTGGGGAGCAAATCCTGCTGCCGTAGAGGCTATGCTAAAGACTGTTGGATTCCAAAAGGTCAAGATAGTTTCACAACGCCATTCTCTTCCTTACAGAGTGAGCAAGGCTATGTATTTGAAAATGAGAAAAGAGGAGCCGTTCTTTCAGACAATCCAACAGGACGGGATGGTTTTTCATGCGTGGCGATAAGCCTGCCAGGTCAAATTGTCGCCTAGCTGGAACTTCGTCTGGCAGTGGATAAAAGGCTAAAAGTCTTACCGGCTTGGGAGCTAGCATGTCCCTTTTGATGGCAGTTAAGTTAAAAGTTTTGATAATAGATCATATGGGTATTCTCAGACTGTCCCGGAAAAAATGTGTGGAGTTATCTAAGTATAAAGATATTGAGTTAGTATTATTAACCCCCCGGTACTGGATATTGAATTATAGAAATATATGTCTGGAACAAAAACAAGCTGATGAGAAATACCGGATAGTTACCGGTAAAACAGTCTTTCCCGGAAACGGCTGGCGAGGTTTCTATTACACTGGACTTTTGGGAACACTTTATGAATTCAAGCCAGATATCATTCATATCCTTCAAGAGCCCTGGAGTTTTTTTACTTTCCAAACTATTTTCTTTGCTCGCATTCTTTGCTCCAGGAGTAAAATAGTTTTTCTTACGTGGGAAAATATCTACCGAGATTTTACCTATGACTGTCCTTTGACAGGGTTATACGCTCTAATTGATAGATATACTTACAGAAATAGTGATTGTGCCACTCCCATAACCAGGGAAGCAGCACAGGTTCTACAGCGTAAGGGTTTTTCTAAGCGAATTAAGGTGATTCCTTGGGGAACCGATCCTCAATTATTCAAGAAAACAGAGGTAGATGAGCTTAGAGGGAAACTAGGACTAACAGATTCTCTGGTAATAGGATATGTGGGGCGTTTGGTTCAGGAGAAGGGGATATTGACCTTAATTGAAGCAGCTTCCAAGCTGCATGGTAATTATAAGATCTTACTTGTAGGCAGTGGACCTCTAAAAGAGATTATCATTGCCAGGGCAAAGTCTCTGGAAATCGATGATTGCTTAGTCTTTGTGGAAACCGTCAGCCAGCGACAACTCCCGCAGTATTACAACTGTATGGATATATTGGTTCTTCCCTCCTGTACGACTGCTCCTTGGAAGGAGCAACTGGGCCGGGTTCTCATCGAGGCCATGGCCTGTGAAATTCCCGTCGTTGGCTCAGATTCAGGAGAAATTCCTCAGGTGATTGGTAAGGCAGGATTGATCTTTCCCGAGGGTCAGAGCGAGGAACTAAGAAAAAGACTGGTTAGCTTGATTGAGAAACCGGGTTTGAGGAAGGATCTTGGCCGTAGGGGCCGTCAGCGAGTGCTGTCCAAATATACCTGGCAAAAATATGCTCGGGAGACCCACAGTCTCTACCAAGAGTTAATAGAGACTGCCTGGTAGCAGGATTCAGAGGCAAACATGAGGCAAGTTGAATGGACCTATCTTTGATCGTAGTTAACTGGAACGCAAAAGAATTGCTAAAGGAGTGTTTGAGATCAATTCAGAAGAATATGGTCCAAATTGATGGGGAGGTTCTGGTGGTGGATAACGGCTCTGGAGACGAGAGTCCCGAGATGGTAAAAACAGAATTTCCCTGGGTTAGATTGTTAACAAATAAAGAAAATGTGGGATTCGCCAGAGCCAACAATCAGGCTATTAGAGTAAGCGAGGGAAGATATATTTTGCTGCTAAATCCTGATACGGTTCTGCGAAGAGGTGCCCTGGATAAGATGATCGAATATATGAAGGCCCATCCAGAGGCCGGGATAGTGGCACCCAAGCTGTTAAATGCTGATGGTTCACTGCAGTTTTCCTGCCAAAGTTTTCCTTCGCTTAGAAGCGAGTTTTTCCATAGTACTTTACTGGAAAGGCTATTTCCTAAAAATAGGATCATAGGTAACTACCGAATGACTAACTGGGACCATAACAGCATCCGAGAGGTCGATTGGGTATCTGGAGCCTGTATTATGGTAAGAAGAGAAACCATAGGCGAGGTTGGTCTATTAGACGAGTCTATCTTCATGTACGCCGAGGATATTGATTGGTGTTATCGAATAAAAAATGCTGGTTGGAAGATATGTTACCTTCCTCAAGCCAAGGTAATTCATTACCAGAGCGAAATAGCCAAGATTAATTTAGCCAGCATGTTGCTCAATAGCTACGGGGGCCTCTATCACTTTTTCAGAAAGCATTACGGCCGACAAGCAGCAGTGATATTTCGATGGCTGGTGATCAACGGAATGATAATTAGAATAGTTATTAGATTCTTCCAATATATCACGGGCTACCGGCGAGAAAGAAGCAAGCAGTTGGTAGGAGCCTATGGTAGAGTCTTGGTGATGAACATTTTTCATTTTCTGTAGGGGTGGACAGGTGTTGAGGAGCAATAAAGGCGAAAGATCACTTGTGGTAGGTATTCTGGAGGAAGGGGAACATACATATAGATGGTAGAAATAAGGGAAGGGGAGCTGGGTATTCTGAACCATGAAAGGAAGTCGAAAAATACAACCCTTTCATTGTTGATATTGTTAATCGGCGTTGGATCAACCATAGGGGTTCTCTCTATGGAGCCAAAATTGTTACTGATTTTTCCTCTCGCTTTAATTTTTCTAATAGGTGCCATTAGTCCAAAAATGTCCCTTTATCTTATATTTGCCCTTATTTTGTTCGGCTTCGATCATATTCCGGGACTAGTGATGCAGGGTTTAGTTTTAGGAGTAGGGATTATTTTGCTTGCTTTTAGTCTCATATTAAGAGCCGGAGCCCAGAAACGACTAGTGAGAACGACAACGCCTCTAGATATGGTTATGGTTTTTTGGATTTTAGTGGTGGTTATCTCAGCAGGGGCAGGGATTCTGCGCCAAAATCCGATGCGATATATACTGGGTGACCTGCTACAGTTTTTGGAACTTCCAGTATTTTTCCTTTTAGCCTCAATTATCTTTCGAACAAAAGAACAAATAAATAGACTGTTGATATGTTTTATAGGTTTTGCCTTTATTTTAGCGCTAATATCTCTTGTAGGTTATTTGTGGAGTAATCCTATTACGGTAGCCATACAAGCGGGAGGTGTAAGAGAAAGATTATTAACTAATGTGGTTGCTTTTACTCCCTTTCTCTTGGTTTTGATTATTGCCCAACTATTTCTTCCGAAATATTCAATCCCCAGAGGAAAATTATCATTTTTGGGCTTATTGTTGATAACTTTATTATTCCTGATTGTCCTTTTCCTTTCTTTTACTAGAGGCTATTGGTTGGGTTTCTTTGTAGCCTTAATTTTTATTCTAATTATGACAAAATCACTTTTTAGACATAGAGTTTTGAAAATAATGTTTATTCTCTTTTTATCATTTTTGGGTTGTTTATTTTTGGGCCAGCTCTTTTTTAAAGGAAATATTTTTGATCTTTTTTCAATTGTATTGAAGCGCGTATTAGCATTTAGAGATCCTACCAGTTATGTTTACGATCGCTATTATGAAATGTTGGCAGCGCTGCGAGCGGGTATAGAAAATCCTCTCTGGGGAATTGGACTAGGAGGTGAATACTTTGCTCCCAGTGTAGTAGTTAGGGGTGAATGGCTATGGACTCATTATACTCATAACAACTACGTACAAATTATGCTCCGCACAGGTTTCTTAGGTATAGGAAGTTTTTTAGCAATTTGGATCGGATTCTTTTATCATGGGCTCCGGATATATAGGCGGCTGAATGACCCAAAACTAAAAACATTGGTTTTAGGTTTCCTGGCCACTTTTATTAGTGCCAGTGTAACATCCCTTACCTCTCCTCTTTTTACTCATCATGCTATTGCGCCTTGGTTAGGTATAATAATGGGATTAGTCTTTATTATTGATAAACTTGACAGTAAATCTAAGTTGTCTCTAAGTAAATAAAGGAAAGGATGCCTTTTATCCTGACATGATTGTTATGATTAGCCTTGAAAGATATATGTTAAATAAATAGAGAGGGAAGAAAAGCATGCGAATCGGAATCGATGCCCGAGTGCTATTAAAACCGAAAACAGGGGTTGGTCGCTATACTCGTAACCTAATTAGTAATTTGTTACTTATCGATCAAAAAAATGAATATATTTTGTTTACGGATACTAAGTTAGGTATCAATTTCTCCGCAGGCAATTATAAGGAAAAAGTTATTTGGTTGCCTAACTTTGGAGAAGAATCAATTAGAAAATTAGGGTCTCCTGTATGGATGAATTCTTGTTTGCCTTGGGGATTAAGAAAGGAACACGTCGATTTATTATTTTGCCCTAATTCTATTTCTCCTATCAGACAAACTTGCAAGAAAGTACTGGTTATTCACGATCTCTCTCCTATATTGTTCTCGGGACTTCATAGTAGATTTCATTCATTTTATCTAAGGAGGACTTTTCTCTCCGAAATCAAAAACATTAGTAAGATCATAACCGTTTCCCAAAGCTCGAAGAAGGATATTATTCAGCTATTCAGTGTTCCAGAAGATATGATAAAAGTAATTTACTCGGGAGTTGGAAATATCTTCAAACCAATTAATGACCGAGGAGTGCTTAATGAAAAGCTGCAAGAATACGCCTTAACAGCCAAAGAGTTCATTTTATATGTTGGTGCACTGAATCCTCGGAAAAATTTGATCAAATTAGTGCATGCCTATTGTGAATTAAGAAAAAGCAGCCATATTGAGCATCGATTAGTTATTGTTGGAGGTAAAAATCGATTCTATGCCACTATATACACTGTAGCGAAGAATTTAGGTTTAGAGAATGATGTAGTTTTTACTGGCTATATCCCTGATGATGATTTGCCATATATTTATAGTGGAGCAGATTTATTTGTGTATCCCTCGTTTTATGAAGGTTTTGGGTTTTCTCCTTTAGAAGCTATGGCTTGCGGAACACCGGTCATCTCTTCAAATGTTTCTTCAATTCCTGAAATTACCGAAGATGCTGCAATTTTAGTAAATCCGAATGATGTGAATGACATTGCAAAAGCTATGCAGGAGGTTTTGACTAATAAAGATTTGAGAAAAAGGATGGTTCATAAGGCACTAGAGAGGGCAAGTTTTTTCTCCTGGAAGAAAACTGCAGAAAAAACTTTGAAGGTTTTTGAAGAGGTCTATGGAGAGGAATCTTTTCGGTGTAGATAGCTACAAATGAAGTTTTAGCATAGCTTTTATGAGAGGACTGGATTGTGTGCTTGGCACCTCCAAGGTTTATTTGACAGCGATTTACAAAACTTGTAAAGTAAGCCATCCTAGGTAATTTCTTTTCCTTAAGATACAAAGAGGAGCACGAGATAATTATTTTTTCGTTCTTGTTTGATTGAACGTAAAGATTGTATCTGTGTTTTAAGTAGTAAGGCAATGATTATCGCTAAGTACTCAGTGAACCACGTCATTGCGAGGGATGAAATCCTGAAGCAATCTACGTTTTTGGGATTGCCACGTCGCTATCGCTCCTCGCAATGACAGTAATATACGTGCTTTAGTAAATATTTACGATTATCGGGAAACCAGTTCATCAATGAGATATAATCGAGTATTATTAGTTAACTCAATCTTAGCAACTAGTAACACGGGTGCACTTCGTCCAACTGCTGGCATTGGCTATATTGCCGAAACATTGAGTCAAAATAAAATTACTTATGATGCGATTGACATGGCCTTGGGGTATAAAATGCATCATTTAAAACAGAAAATTTTAGAGTTTAGACCCGACCTTGTCGGATTTAGTATGATGACTTTTGGATATAAAAAAACGTACGAAATAATAAATGAAATTAAAACACTTCCGGTTAAATTTGATGTTATTATAGGCGGTTCCCATGTTTCTACCGAAAGGGAAAATGTGCTTAGAGAATGTTCTGGCATTGATTTAGGTGGTGTTCTTGAAGGTGAAAAGACTATCGTTGAGCTGTGTGATGGGAAGGAATTATCCGAAATAAAAGGGTTAATTTACAGAGATGGTGATAAAGTTATATATACAGGAAATAGGGAGTTTGAGATTGATTTGAACTCTATCCCTTTTCCCAAATACCAAAAGTTTGAACTCAACAAGTACTTAACCAAAGAAATTCCTTTAGTTACTTCCAGAGGATGTCCATTTGATTGTATCTTCTGTGCTGTGGAAACAGTTGTAGGGAGAAAATTTAGAACTCGAAGTCCCGAGTACGTTGTAGATGATATATCCTACTGGGTTAAAAGAGGGTATTCTCAATTTACTGTTATCGACGATAACTTCACATTATTAAAAAACAGAGTTTATAGTATTTGTGACGAGTTAGAAAGAAGGAATCTTACGAATTTATCCCTACGGCTTGGAAACGGAGTCAGAGCCGATAAAGTAGATTTTGACCTTCTAAAAAGAATGAAAGAAGTTGGTTTTTCGCATATTGCTATTTCCGCAGAGGCTGGCAATAACAGAATATTGAAGAATTTAAATAAAAGAGAGACTATCGAGGAAATAAAACAGGCAGTCAGGAATGCTTGTGATGTTGGATTTGATGTTACTCTTAATTTTGTTGTTGGGTCACCCGGAGAGACTTGGAGCGATATTGAAGATTCCGTTAAGTTGGCTTTAGAGTTTCCTGTTTTTGAAGCAAGATTTCACAATCTTATCCCTTTTCCCAAAACTAAATTATTCGAATGGGTTAAAAAGAATGCGCATTTTGTGGAATCTCCCGGCAAGTATTTAAATTATGTATCACAGTGGATAGATAAACCTGTTTTTTTTGACCAACATTTATCTTTGGATGAGCGAAAGAAAGCTTTATCCTATACGGCAAAAATAAGAAAAACTATAATGCAAAAATCGATTGAAAGAAAACTTAAAGCTTGGGGTTCACTTGGAAAAATCTTTGCGTGGATACTGATATCTGATTGGGGGCAGAGAATGTTTTACTACAATAGAACCTTCAGGCGATTTATCGATATAGGGAGAAAACTATACTTACAGGAACAGAGGAATGCAAAAAGAATTTGGTAACAATGAAAGAATTATGATAAATATATTTTAGCTTTAGATGAAGGGATTTTTAGTTTGAAAATACTATTTATCACTCCCAGATTTCCTTATCCTCCTTATAAAGGAGACAAATTAAGGGCCTATCACCAAATTAAATACCTTTCCCGGCGACATTCAGTTACTTTATGCTCTTTTATCGAGTCAAAAGAGGAATTATCCTACATTGGTGAGTTCAAAAAATACTGCGAAAGCATTGAGACAATTTTATTAAAACCTTATTCTTCCTATTTGAACGCTTTCTTTTACGCTTTTTCTCGGTTTCCTCTTCAGGTAGGCTACTACTATTCCAAAAAGATGAAAAAGAAAATTGACGAACTTCTTGGAAAGGAGCGATTATTTGATATTATCCATACCCAGCTTGTACGTATGATCCCCTATATTAAAGACTACCAGAAAACTCCCAAGGTGCTGGATATGGTTGACACCTTATCGTTGAATATGAAGCGTAGATTAGAAAGGGAGAAGCTCCCCATGAAACTGCTTCTTCGTCTTGAGTATATAAAGTTGCAAAAATACGAGGCCGACGCTCATAGGGCTTTTGACAAAGTAATAGTGTGTTCTGAGTCTGATAAACGATTCCTCAGGTACAAGGGAAATGTGTCTGTCTGTCCTAATGGAGTAGATACTGATCTTTTCTATTTTAGCGAGAGCACTGGAGGGCCTTCCTTAAACCTCTGTTTTTTGGGAAATATGGGATATTTCCCCAACGTGGATGCCGTTTTATTTTTTGTGAAGAAAATATTCCCTCTAGTGAAAAAGAAGATTTCCAATGTCAAGTTCTACATAGTAGGCATCAACCCTGCTGCCTGCATAAGAAACCTCGCTAGGAAGTACAAAGATATTATGGTTACTGGATTCGTAGAGGATGTGCGCTCCTATTTGAAGAAGGCAACAGTGGCTGTTTACCCAATTCGATCCGGTTCTGGCATCCAAAATAAGGTCTTAGAAGCGATGGCTAGTGGAACTCCGGTAGTTGCCACCCAATACGCCCTGGAAGGTATACAGGTAAATCCTGAAGAACACGTCATCATGGCTGACGAACCGGGAGAATTTGCCTATCGAGTAGTGGAATTATTGTCTGATGCTGGGTTAAGGCGATGTCTTGCCACGAATGCCAGGAGATTAGTGGAAGATATTTACGATTGGGATATTTATGGACGCGAATTGGAGAGAATTTATGCCTCTGCTATAGCTCTCCACTCGAAGAGTAACTCTACCAAAGTTGCTTATGGAGATTAAATATAAGATTAGCCACATGAACAAAGATGATTCATGGCTGAAAGCCGTTTTATTTGACGCTGCGTGGGTGAATGTAGCCACTATCCTGGCATTTCTGATTCGCTTTGGCGGTAAAATTCCGGCAGTTAACTTTGGGGCTTATCTGGAAGTAGCACTTTGGATTACTATTGTCAGGGTTGTCACCTTTTACTTCCTTGGACTATATGAGGAAGATGAGGAAAAGGATGCCTTTGATATATTCTATTCTGTCTTTCTTGCCGTAAGCATAGGTTCTGTAATTATAGTTGCTTTAAGTTTCTATCTTCGCACCCTTCCTTTCCCCCGAACAGTATTTGTTATTTCCTGGGCCTTTAATATATTGTTGATCTCCGTCTGGCATTCCTATCTATTCCATATAAAACAGAAGAAAGCGTCACCTAAGCGTTTTCTGGTGATTGGAGGTTCAGAAAAGGGAGAGAAGGTTATCGAAGAGATTAAAAATCGGTCATTTCCTAAAGGGGAAGTCGTTGGTTGGCTGAAAGTTGAAAGTGAATTAGTAGATTTGAGGGAGATAGTATCGGGGAAGAGTGTAAGTGAGGTTATCATTGCTGATTCAGGTCTGCCCCGGAAAAAGATTCTGGATATTGTTTTGCATTCCGAAGCAGAAGGGCTCAATGTCTGGATAGTGCCTGGACTATATGAGATTATGATGGGG
>SDBS01000198.1_pt1 | contig 52549 bp, 63 predicted proteins | sample 2277091 | NCBI WGS metagenome assembly SDBS01 (sample SAMN10404972, study PRJNA504765) | marine sediment metagenome | isolation source: marine sediment core GS10_PC15, 163 cmbsf | place: Arctic Ocean: Southern Knipovich Ridge | collected 2010 | reverse complement strand
CTGGTACTGTTGATCTTATGGAAATGGACGCCGGCCTTCAATTCTTTCAATGTAGCATTGCGATCGAACCACGCAAGCAGGTTGGCGTAGCGCTGATTGCTGGGGTCCCCAACGACAGAGACATGCCACTTCCCTTCGTCGCCGGGGAGGTTCAGTACGCGCTCATTCGTAGCAATCTCAGCGCCATCGGCGACAGGCATGCAGTAAGCGAAGCATACTAACATAATTGCGAACGCTATGGCGCCCACAAGATAGAACAATCCGGTCGTCACTCTGTTTTTCATTTTGTCTCCAGGTTAGTGTGGCAATGGTGCCATTGGTGAATACACGGGCGTTACCGCCCATCCGTAGCTGCGCTTCCATTCAGCAATCAGCTTCTTCCGTGGAATCCAGATGAACTTGGACGTGTCGTTGTTGTCGAGCACTGCGGCCCACTTGTCGCTGAGATGCACGAGCGTTATCATGTGCGCACCCCCATCCACAGTGATTCCGCACCCTCTCCTCGTTCGACATGCCCACTCAAGAAATCTCACGTCTCCTTTCGTTGTAAAAGTGTATCGTAATCCGCGGCGATCCATCTTCACGGCCAAGGAGCTTGCGTACTCCCCGCCGCGGTGTCGCTGCCGCCAATCGCTGGCCAGCTTCTCTTTGCCTTGCCACCTCAATAAGGTTACCAGTGTCGCGTGAACGCATGAGCCGGTACTGTAGTAGTTTGACTCCCGCATCACCGGCGGCACGTTCACTACCGGCCGGTCGATGACCTGGGGCCCGTAGTTACGCCGCTCAGCGCAGCCAAGGAACGACGCCAGTATAGCAAGTAGCAGGAAAAGCCATAAGAATAATCGAACTACAAACTCGTGATCGTAGATTCTCTTCATTTGATCCTCACTGGGGGCTGCACGATTCCGAGTCTTCGCAGGGTCCGCATAAGATGGTTGGGATTCCATCGAGAAGAATTAGTAGTATTGAACACCCCGATAAACGACAACTGCTCGGCGACGAACTCGGAACAGAAGAACGTTGCCAAATCTTCACCCCGTGCAATACCCTGGACGGCGGCCCAAAGCTTGCCTCCGGCTCGCAGAGCGCCGGCTGTGTCGTACGCCTTCCCCAGGCTCCCTTGAGTGCTCGCTGCAAGTCGCAGGGACTCATTGAGGTATAGTGGCCTCTGTAGCCCGTAGAGCCAAGCTTTTCCATTGTATCGCTCGACTCCATCACGCACGTCCTGGTGCCGCACTCCAAATCCCGAGGCGCTGTCAAATAGCCTGAGGCTGAGGTGATCTTGCTGAAAAGCAAGGATTCCGACATGAGATAAACTCCAACGGGGAACACCAAACGACAACAAGTTCACGGCGTCGCTTGCCAGCGATCGGCCAGAGAATCCAATGATGTCGCCAGGCTCTAGCGGCCTCGAAATTTTCAGCATGACTTGCCTCCATTTTCACACATTATAGCACGACCCTTACAGGCCCTTCCGACTTTCCTTCGCTGCCGCCCCCCACCAGAGGGACATGCGATCCCGTAACTCAAACGAGAACTCCCTAGCCACCCTAAATCGCTCTTGCTGGCCAATGTTTAGGTACTCGTGCTCGAACTTCCAGCGGTCGTACTCGCTCATGCTGGCTGAGATTGGATCGAGCCTAGATTGATGCCTCCAGAACTTCTCGCCTCCCTTATGGGCTCCGTGCTTCTCAATGAATTTCGTGCGCCATTCGCGGAACGCCTCTTCATTGCCATTGATTGCTGCGTCGCGGGCGGGCTTGTATTCCGAGATGAACTTACTGCCTTGTTCCGGCTTGCCTTGCTGGTCGAGGAATGAGTTGCGTAGCGTATACATCTCACTCAAGGCGGCCGCCCGGGGATCAACTACTCCAGTAAAGTACCTCTGGAGATAGTGGTTTCCCCAGCGTTCGCCGCTCTGCATTACGAGGCCCTTTAACTGCTTCAGTTCCCTCGACAGCCCAAGCGTATTGGCCGCTGCTTCGCCCCTGTCCACGGGGCGTGGGTTGAATGGGTCCGGGAACAGGCTCTCGCCCGTCGCTACCTCGAACGTGCTCTTGATCTCCGGGCGAAGCAGCCCAATAAACTTCTCTATCGGGGCCGTGAGTATCTCTTTCCCCACGTCGCTCCAGTCGATTTGACCATCGGCCGCCCTTGGCATCAAGGATAGCGCTTCATTGACACCGAACCACGACATGAGATCACTTAGCGCGCCGACATTCCTGAATACCCGTATAGTACCGTCTTCGTTGTGGCCAACCAGGACGTGCATCCCGTTTCTGTCGTAATCCCCAAGCTTCTCTTCGTCATCCTCTCCAGTGAGCATCGGATAGACGAGGTTATTCCACGTCCACATGGCACCGTACAGCGCGCCTATCCTAGCGACAGCGATCTTAGCCAGCACGGCCCCGGTCGCGGTTCTTCCCTTACCTGAGTGGAAGGCATTCTTTAGGATGTGCGGGTATCTGGTCATGTTCACTTCGACGAACGACCAGAACGGCAATAAATGACTTCTGAGATAGTTCCCCATCACAGACAAGTTACCGTAGTCTCCGAGCAAATTCCTCGCGAGGTGCGCGGCGGCGGCCTCGTCTCCAAACCTCTTCTGGATAGCTTTCACGGCGGAAGCCCTCGACGCGCCGTAGTGCTCGATCTTCCCGGACTCCACCAGTTCGAGATATCGCAGGAACGCCGCGTGCCGCAGGACATTCTCCCTGAACTCCGTTCCGGCGCGAGCGACGCGAACGTAAGTCTTAATGGGATTCTTGCTGGCGTATTTACCGAGACCCTTCTTCGTTGCGCCAAACAGCGGAAGTTCTCCTATCTGCCCAATCTCTTGCGACGCGAATCCGGAATTGGTTACGCCGTATCGCATGGCAGCGAGAGCCTTCGGAGTCTGGTCGCTTGTCGCACTCTGCAACGCGGTCATGTCCCCCAGGGCCTCCCCGACATGCAGCAAGATCCTTGGGTCCGCTGCTAAAATTGGGTCCAGGTCGCCGGTTATGTTGCGAAGATTGTACCCAACAATCCTGTGTGGGGCCATCAGGGTCCAGGCCTTCCACGACTTCATTATGTTCTTATTGATCTCGGCAATCGCGGCGGGCTGACTGACGAGTGAGTCGGCCTCAAGCTGTTTCACTATTTCCTTCGGCAACACGAGTATTTTGGAGTTAGTGCCGCCGTCAGCGAGATCTATCTCCTCGTCAGTGAGGTTCAGATCGGCATTGACCTGAGCCTCGAACTGTGCTTGTACAGCAGCGGCAATCCCGACAGCCTTTGGGCCGTAGAGCTTGCTCTTACTCGTAACCACATACCCGTTCTCTCTCGCCACGGACCCTAGGCTACGTTCTTTCTCTTCGGCTTGCGCGATAAATTCCTCGGACCTATCGTACTCCCCTTCGAGCGCCTCGCTGTACTGGCGCTTTGCTAACGCATCGTATGCGTCAGCCATCCACGCCACCTCAGGCTCGACGTAACTCGTGTTGTAATCGAACTCTTCGTCCAGACTCTCTGGGCCCTTGATTCTCTTTTTCAGAAAGCCCTTCCCGGCGGTAGCCACCTGACCCTCACGTAACGCGTTCCTGTAAAGCAGCACTTCCTGGTGGACGTATGATTCGACATCGTCGAGCGCACCCTCGTTCAGAATGCCAGCCTCCACAAGTTCGGAAGCCAACTCAGAAACGATCTGGCTACGCGCTTTGATAGCAGCGTCGACTGCGGGCGTGGCGGCAACCAGGGCGGTAAGCTGCTCGGAGTACGCTTCCGCGGCCTGCACTGACCTGATGCCATGCCGTAACGGCTCTGGAGCGGGCACCACCCCCTCTTCTTCGCCCTTGTCCTCAACCATATACAAGGAACGAAGTTGGTTTTGAGTAACAAGGTATCTCTCGAAGAGTTTCAATTGCGTCGGCCCTAGATCTTGCGTGACCTTAGCAACATTTCTGACTGCAAGATCCCTCGCCGCAGACGGGGACGCGCGCCTTAGTCTAAACGCTTCCTGTGCGACCTGCCACTTCTCGCCGAAATTCGGAATGTGTTCAGTAGCCCTAACCATCGACCTACCAACGGTCTTCACTCTTTCCTTGACCCCGCTCCAAAAGCTCTCGCCAACAGCCGGAACATTCGCAGCCACTAACCGGCGCTCGTGCTCGGAATCCGGGGACTTCATTGCCTCGGTAGCTTGCTCCGGACTCAGGCCGGCCACAGTGTCGGCGACTGCGCCCGTCAACTGGACGGCACCAGACTCGCCGGTCAGAAGGTCGGAGATGCTCCGCGCCAGCTTACCGGATTCCAATTCCTCAGCGTCCCCAAGTATCTCTTTGATGTCGCTTTCCGAGAACTTCTCGGCGCCAGTCTTCTTTATCGATGGACGTGGTTCCTGCTTTTTCCCGGCTTCCCTCGCACGCTTAGCAGCAATAACGAACTTAGCGCGCGCATCGATGGCGTCAATGGCAGAATCGCTTGTGTCAGCCCTCGGCTCCCCTCTCTCCCATGGCAGACTGGCGTCGGGGATCGCAGCGATGCCTTCAAGTAGTTCGGCTGGCTGCTCTGGAACCACCACCTCCTGCTCGGGGGCAGCGGCCTTCGCGGACTCAGCCTGCGCCGCTTCGACCGCCAGGTACGAATCAGCTAACCTCTTAGTATACTCCAACCGCTGCTTAGCATGAACCCCCTCCTCAGCCGGGAGTCCTAGCTCCTTCCATTTCTTCCTGGAGGGGGCCCTGTTCTTGCTTGCGAATTCAATAATCTCGGCTCGCGCCTTGGCTGCCTGGATAGCCCCAGTAACGCGAGCTCCGCTGCCGAGGGCAGCGATAGGAAGTAACGGGAGTGCAGACTCGCGAGCGCCCGCAAGCGCCTCCTGAGGGATCTCAGAGAGGCTGCGCCTTTCCGTCTGGCCCGAAACCACGCCACCAGCCAAGCTACCGACCGCCTCTCCACCAGCCTGGACGAATTCCTCACCTACTTCACCCAGATACTCGGCGGCCGCGCTGCCGGCCAGGCCTGCGATTTTCTTCTTGAGTCCCTTGGCGCCGAGCCTCCCGGCGATGCCGGTTCCGATCTCGGACCCGACGCGGCCGAGGCCGCTGCGTCCCATACCAGGAATAGGGACCAACGCCTCCACGGCGCCGCCGAATGCCGACGTGAGGCCGGAGATTAGGTTGGCGCCGCCGGGATCAACTCCCTCGGATACGAGCCTCCCGCGCGCTCCGGCGAACATGCTCAAACCAGATTGCGTGGCGAGGCCGGCGGTTCCGCCGATGCTGAAGGCGGCTTTTCCAGTGAGAACCTGTGGGGCAATCTTAGCACCGCCTGTCAGTGCCTCGAACGCAAGATTGTCTTCCTTCGTCTTCTTGGGCTCGCCATATTGATATGCAGCCTCCAGGAGGTCACGATACTTCATCTCGCCCGCATCCTTATCGCCACCCCCCAGTATCCTCCCAAGTCCCTTGTGCGCTTCAGCTATCTCGTTGGCACCTTCCCAGAATGCCTCGGGGATCTCCATGAGCTTATCGCCCCACCGTTGCAGAAAGCTGCCGCTGTCCCAGTCTTCGCGTTTCTTCTCCCCGATTAACTGCGAGGCGTGCATTACTTTGCGCTGAATCCAATCCCGATCTTCCTGACTCCTAACCTCCCTCGCCACCTGGCGCGCTTTGTCCTTTCGCAGTGGGCTGTACGGATTCACGAGAGGCATGACGTATTTCTTCACGTACGACTTTTGCTTTTCCTCTTCGTAGGAGATGTCGCGCCTGGCGTCCGAGATCCTACCGCGGATAGCCTTAGCGCTGCGCTCCCTCTCCTCGGCGTCCTGCTGGATAGCAAACCGCTGAGCCCTCGCATAAGGTGACAGCTTCGGGTCATCTTTCGCCATAGTATTGCTCCGCGAATTCGAGGAGTGCTGCGTAAGCCGGCCGGAGATCAAGTGGAATATCGCTGTACTTTGGATACTTCTTATCCAGCGCGTCGAACATCGCTAACTTAGCGCCTTGCTCTGGCGGGAGTTTAGCCTGCCAAGGTTTTACCTTGACAGGAATCTTGAGTCCACCGACATCGATACCAGCCGCTTCAAGCTTCGCGCTCCATGGTTCCGCCTGCCGGCCACCAAAGCCGGGCTCAGCATGTTGCTCGTCCCACTTCCGCTTGGCCTCTACACGAGCCGCCTCGTTGCGCTGATCGACGTAGCCGCTAAGACCTCCGCCGGGAGCAGGCTGAGGATTCTGCTGCGCCTCGTACTCGGCAACGTGCCTGTCGTACTCAGACATCATCGCAGAGACCTCACTCCTACCTAAAGGCTCCTCTTTGCCGGTGTCCATATTCTTTACTGTAGTCGACAACGCGGTCGCCAGCATCTTATTCCTGGCATCCGAGGCCGCCTGACGAACCTTGAGTTGATTCTGTTCGCGAAGAAACCCAGAGGTCTTGTCTGGCGCAACAATCTGGCGAGGGTTACCTGATCGGTCGATCCCCAATAAGGCACCCGTAGACGGGTCAGTCCAGGTTTGCTCCTGCGGCGGAGGCGGCTTATTCTCGTCCGCCGGGTGAGCGGATGGCTGGAAGCCGGCCATCTTTTCGGTGTTGGCGACCATAAGGTTATCGCGCTGCTCCTCGTCAATGATGCCGCTATCGAATGCGTTGGAGATAGCCTGGCGTTCGCTGTTATTCTGGGCGATCCTGCGCTTCGTTTCAGCACTAAACTTCCACTCAGTCTCCCGGGCCTTGATCTTAGCCTGCTCCTGCATCTTCTGGACTTCGAGATCAAACTCCCGGTCTTGCATCTCCTGACCGAGGCCAGCCTGTAAGGTGACTCTCTTCATCGCGTCGTCAGCGGACTGCTTCTGAATGTCAGCCCTCGCGTCAATGGAGAGCATTTGCGCGTCGCGGGATGCGGCGATCTGCTGCATAGACAACTCAGCCTGCTGCTGCCTAGCGAGATCAGCTTGCCCGGCCTGGGCCTCAATCCGCTGGGTCTGCATGCCGACTTGCATCTGGCGCTGAAGATTCGCCAATCCAGACTGAGCTATGATTTGACCGGCGGCCGAACCAGCAGCACCGCCGCCGTATTGAACTTTAATCGCCATTGCGTTTCCTTATTGTGCAAGTCCGCTGAGTGCCTGTAGCATCGCAGAAATCCCCTGCCCACCGCCGTACTGCGCACCGACTCCGGCGATGATCGACTGAATGTTTTCGAGGCTCGGCCCCTCGTCCTGGCGGCGCCCGATGATGCCGAGTTTCGTTTGCTGCATTAGGTCGGCGCTACGGCTTAGTGCGGCCTCACGCTCCCTGGTAACCCCCATCTGCATCGTCGGTGCGATCGTCGTATTAGCCATGCCGAGGCTGGCCAGGCGCTGCATGATGTTTGATTCCTGCTGGCCGTAGGCGCCGCGGATGTCAGCCGCCCGTTGCCCGGTGGTCTGGTCTGCGATGCCGAGCATCTGTTGGTATCTCGCCTCGTTGGCGGCTTGCGCTTGACCGTAGGCTTGATTATAGCTTCCGACGAGAGATTCGAGACCGCTCGTCACACCGGCACTCGGCCCCCTGAATGTGGTTCGCGGAGCACTTCCGCGCAAGGGAGCGCCGGTTCCCCCGGTGTAACTTTTCTGGATGATGGGCATCGTATTCGCCTTTCTACAATATCGTTACTGAGTCTGAGTTTATTGTGAGCCACGCTTCGCGTTTAGATTGAACTCCATCTGGATCGCCTCCGGGAACAGTGGCAGTTGTAATCTTATTGTACGTGGCAACAAGTTCCCCGTTTTCATACAACAAGAAAGAAGCTGTAATGGTCGAGAATCTCCCATCCGATCCCCTTAGTATCGCGTAGAGGTCAATGGTAACCCCAAGGAGCGCGTCCCAGTCAGACGAATCTATGTCAACGTATCCCGTTGGTGGAGACACGTCCGTTAAAGTAAAGGCGCCGCCGCCGAACGAATCAACTGACCACAAGCCAGATACATCAGTATAGATGTACCCAACTTCGGGTGAACTCCACGGCGCATACACACGCCCTATCGCATAGTCGTCGGAATCCGTACTGCAAGTCAGATTCACCCTCGCCGTGTAAACAAGCGCGAGTATAATATCTATGTCTTCCGACTGAATCACAGTTTCTCCGCTTATAACGCTAGTTGCAGTCAGCGTAACGACATCGCCACTGTCGTCAGATGTCAACTCAAACTCGAACTCCGCGTCCGTCCCCCAATACTCAGAGCCAAAAGACAACGCAGTTGTTCTTGAATTGAAGTAAGTGGAACCACCGCTGAGTCTTAGTCTCACAATTTCTCCCGCGCCATTCTTCGCGGTCCACGAGGTAAGATTGCCCTCCGGCTCCAAGGTTACGTAAGTCTCGTGGTCTCGCAGAGAGCCCGTCACGGAGGCGGTTCCGTCATAAAGCAGTTCGGATGGCGCTGTCATTACCATCGAAAGATCAGCCTCGTACCCAGGCGGGTACACACCCGGGAACGGCCAAAGCGGATTCCAGCCAGGGGGAACATCTGGCGACGTGTCGGCCGCCGGCAATGCTGTATAGGCTCCAGGCATTACGCCCCCCCTACCATGACAACGGACAGATTCGCATCGTCAACAATCACGTTCGATGTTCCCGACTCATTCCAACACCACACCTCAACAGTGTCGGATACGCTTAGACTCACAAGACCACTCAGCGATATGGAGCCGTGTTCACTGCCGCTGCCACTCGCAAAGTCCCTATGCGCGTGCATGCTTTGAATGGCCACAGTCCCGCCGTTAAGGAATACGCCGTACCCAACTTTATAACCAGATCCCCCTGTACTTTCAACAGCAAGTGAGCAGGTAATCAAATAGACACCCGCCTTTACGATGGTAATATGATCCGAAGCATGGGCTGGAGTTGTTAGATTGGAAGGCCCATCCACATTGAACGCAGTAATCTGAGCCTTTCCCGCAATGTATCTGCTGGAGATCACAATCGTCGTCGCCGAATCATAGGCGTAGATCTCTCCGTACGGCAGGCCCGTGCCCGCTCCCCCGAAGAACATGTCGCCAACGACCTTCACTCCGCCGGAGCCAACATCCTTCGGGTTGATAATCATGTCTGCGCCATCGTACATGATAGAGCAGTCATCCGCTACACCCCAATACAATTTAGAATTGTCAAGCGGTATACTGGTATACGGTGGGTTTCCGGGGGTCCATATCATCGCAGTCTTGAAATTCGTGTTATCCCGCAAAGTAAAACTTCCGCCTACTGGGATTCCAAAATTCCATAACTGAGTCGCTGTCTTGAACTCTAGCTGTGCCAGCCTACCTACGGTAGTGGTCTCGAATCTCATTATAACATGGTCGGTACCCTTGACGTGCAGAAGAGGATTGCTTACCCCGCCCGCACCTTGTATAGAAACTGCACCGCCCCCGACCTCGGACGGCTTGAGTACCATGTCGGTGCCGTCGTAATAGATGGATGCATCCTTACCGTCGCCAAAGATCATCTTGTCGTTGTCGCCAATATGAATGCTTCCCTTGACCTGCAACTGTTCATCTGGTTGTGAAGCTCCGTCGCCTATTCCGACTCTGTCTTTGTGGAAGACAATACCAGCATTTGTGAAAATTGAGAAGTTGAAGCTTGTTCCAACATTGATATTTTCGATTGCTATGCCATAGGCGCTTACAATACTACCCGAGCCCCCGCTCTCATTAACTATTTGAATGTTGATACCGCTAGCGGTGGTAATGTTTCCACCACCAGATTTTATTGCGACATTTGCAAACACGGCGCGGGCCGCTCCTACTGCACCACTCCCGTAATGCCTGACGTTGCACTCAAACCCCGCAATATAATTGATTACATTTCCGTCGTAACTCGCGTTCGTATACGCATCCGATGTATTGCCAATCAGGAAGTTGACATTTCCACTCCCAGAAGACCCATAGAATAATTGACAAACCATTCCCCAAATTGGGCCGGGTGAAAAATCTGTGTCGTGGTAAACATCAAACAAGATTTCTGACGATGTTGTTCTCCCTATTTGGATGCGACCGTTCTTGAAATAGAAATCCCCACCTCCGCTCTCTTGAGCATCAAATGTAAAAAAGGAACCGTCATGATAGATCGAAGCCGTATCCCCTGCGCCGAAGAACATCTTCGCACTATCGGAACGCAAGTACCAATGATCGCTGCCTATGATACTGAACGCGCCAGTAGTCCAGTCTCCAGTCAACGGGAGTGTGCCGTTCTGTAGCAGATACCCCGCAGCCCCGTGGTCGCCCCAGCCGTACGCTGTATCGTGATTTGCGTGATTGTACGCGGAAAGGTGCGCCGAGTCGCCTGCTGCTGCCGTGCCGACAGTGTCGTATAATCCTGCGTGATCTCCCCAACCGTAAGCTGTATCATAGTTCGCATGTGTAAACGTCGTCTCGTGATTAGCAGCTAGCCAAGTGGCGGCGCGGGCATCCGTGTGGTAACCAGTATGGTCGTCGTCCCCAGTGCCGGCAAGCGATCCGTGGTCGATCTCTCCATCATTCGTTGTTAGCGTAATGAAATTGCCGCCGTCAGTAAAGGTAATGCCGGTACTCGTGCGGAGCACGCCGTCGTTAAATGCGGCTCCAAGATAGTCCACTGTCGCGTCGGAATCTACCTTCATCTTACCGATAATCTGTACCAGCAAATCTAGGTCCTGGCCATCCAAGCGGAGGTCCCTGCCATCAATCGTGACGCCGGGCACGACGGCCATATCGCCAGCCAGTGTCACGGAACCATCAGCCTTTAGATAACCACCGCTCGCGTGATCGCCCCAACTATACGCCGTGTCATAGTTCGCATGGTTGTACGTGGTCTCATGATTCGCGGCGAGCCATGTAGCAGCCCTGCCGTCCGTGTGGTAATTGGTGTGGTCATCGTCAGCTAGGCCGGCCAGTGATCCATGATCGATTTCGCCATCGTTCGTTGTCAACGTGACGAAGTTACCCCCGTCAGTGTACGTAATTCCGGTGCTCGTCCGCAGGACGCCGTCACTGAACGCAGCGCCAAGATAGCCAGCAGTAGCGGCGGCATCAACCTTCACTTTGCCGGCATTAGTAACAAGAGTATCGAGTGCAGTGCCATCTACGGAAATGTCTCGACCGTCGATCGTAACAAGGGCGTCAACTGCTAAGTTTCCGGTCAAGGCTACGGTGCCATCAGCCTTCAGGTAGATGGAATGCGTGTGGCCGGGGTCGGCTCCGGATGTAACATTCACACCAGCTATCGTTCCGGTAGTCGTGAGATTCTCGTTAGCGAAACTGATTGCCCCGGTGTCACTAGATATAACTGCGCCGTCCAGCGTCAGGTTGTCGACGGTGAGCTTTGTAAGCGCAGTGAGTTCGGTTCCCCACGCAGGAACGGAGCCTACGCCAACCCCGACGAGAACCTCCCCGGCAGCGCCCTTCGACAGAACATCGAACGGAGCCTTTAGTTCGCCGAACGCTCTGCGAACTTCTTCTGGTGAATTGGGGTTTGGGAGTCTAAGAGGCATTAGTCGTTTAGCCTCCGGCCGGCAGCCATCACTGTCATAACTGTATTCTCAAACGCCCATCTCTTGTGCGATGTTCCCGTGATCTTCAGGACCGCAGCCTGCCCCCTGCATGTCGGGTCGTCCCTGTCATTGAGGCCAGCGCTCCAGGTCCCCGAGTCAATCGCAGCCGCGGAGACCGCCGCTTGAAACGTGAGTGCCGGATGCAGCGACCATGTAACGTCGCCGCTCTCGGACGCCATCGTGGCATTCATCGCAATGATCCTACCGACATGAGCGTCCTGCGCGAGTGGGATCGGCCCAATCATAATGTAAGACGAGAACGCCGTCCCACAGTCATTGCCCGCCAACGACGAGAACATGCGCAGCTTGCCGTCACGCCCACCCAACAACACCCCGGCACCCTCGACTGCCGACGCCCGGTACGAGCACGTCGCCGTTGGCTCGTGGTCGGACTGAAGGGTAAGTGGCCAGAACGTCTTCGTGTCCCAATCGAACCACCAGTGAATGCGAGTATTCGACGACACTGGCGTCAAGAAGATATCTAACCCTCTGTCGACTGTGTCGAATTCCAGGCTAACCTCCAACTGGTTCGTGTCTATGTTCTTGAATTCCCATGGCAGCACCTCGCTAGACAGCGGGATAGGATACGAATTCCCGCCAGGCTGAACGGCGTACAATCCGTCCAGCGACAGGAAGATCAACTCCCCGCCGGGTCCAATCGTCCAGGCATTCTCGTCAACGATCCCAACGGCATGGCTGAGGTTATCGAGCTTACCGCCGTATGCCGGGTCGCCGGCCAGGCGCCAGAGCGAATCCAGGCAAGCAAAGATTACGTAATCATCGCTGAATGCAAACATAGCCGTCAGCGGATCGCCGGGGACCCCAGAGTCGCTCGCCGTTCCGGCCACCGCCCGCTTGCTGTCCGACTGCGAGTAATCGTAGTCAAGTGGGTCGCCGGATCGAGACGCGAACCAGACATGAGGCGCGATCTCGGCGCCAGCTAGGTATTGGCGATCATTAGACCTACACGTCAGCGGACACCCAGTCGGGACTTGCCCGGTGGTTGCGGTCTGAATTACGATCGTGCCGGCCAGCGGGTCGAAGATCTTCGGAGCGCGCTCGATCCTATACGAGCATGTTCCATCGCCAGGGTCGGGCGACAGCGTGATACCATCTGTAGCATGGACGGCCGTGATAGCATAAGTACCGGCCGCCGTTCCGCCTGCGACATTCGATAGCACGCACACGAGCGATTCCTTAATGGCGTCGATGCCTAGTGTCGTCCAGTCCTGGCCTTCGCCATCGTCAAGTTTAGCACTCGACATCGTTCCATCAGTTCCGGTGTCGCGCAGGTCGCCGTAGTCAGCCACGTACAACTTCTGGCCTATCTGCGCGGCCGAGAGAGCAACATCGCTGCGAACCGAGAGAGCAGACGAGACCTGAGTCATCGTTCCGTAGGGACCCTCCTCCCAGAGATTTCCTCCAGCCGAGGCAATCAGCACAGATCGCAACGCATTCACTGACCCCGTCGAATAGTATTGCACGCGGAACGTATTAGCGAGACAGATCCCGCCGTCAACCGTGCAGTTCAACCCGAACCCAACTCTCGATCCGGAATGCGCGTCAACGATCCCGGTTAGGATCTGCGTACCATTCCAGTACACGGTTACAGTCATTCCGCTCACTATCGCAGACAGCCACCCGGGCCACACTGCGGACAGCGTCGAGTCGGCAGTGTCAACGACGGTCTCCGCTGCACCCGTGTACGACTTCAGGGAGGCTGTGTATGCGCCGGTTGATCCGGTTTGAATCAACTCAATCTGAACGCCGTCAGTTGCAAACGCTGGTGTGGTATTGTCTAACCTTAGGTACAACCTGTACGCTCCGTGCCACTCGCCCTTCCATGGCGACAGCATCATCTCCACTTCGTATGTTTGAGCGGTGTCTATCGTGAGAGCCGACAGAACAACCTCACCCTCGCTTACGTCGCTCGTGACGCTGGCGAGACTGGGCTGAAGAATCACAGGAACATCGCTAGCCCAACTCGCCTGTGCCCAAGCAGCAGCCAGTGACAGCCCCGAGAAGTTATCAGAGAACGACGTGAAGCCGTCACCTGGCGCCAACGTCATCGGATGAAGTAAACGCACAGAAGAGCCGATGTCGGTAATATGCGAATACACCAACCCTGGCCGGCTCCCCCCGCGCTCCCTTCCCTCAAGCGCACCAGTCGAACGAACGTTGTTCATGTCCGGGCTGCTGTACGGTCGCTGCTGCCTATATGCGCCTTTGCGATTTAATCCCGCCAATGGCCAGAGTGCATGAAGTTCGCGTTTCTTAGCCATCAATGGCCTCCATTGCTTTACGCATCCGCGGGAGTCGAGTCAACGGCGTCGCTGAAGAATGGTTCGAGCTTCGCCAAGTCCGAGACTGTTAGCGTCACGTCTTTGGCGTCGAGTTCCGCGACAATCCCTTCGAGAGACAATTCAAGCGGCTTGAAATCCACTTCCTGCGACATGATCTCATTGAGCCTCTGAACGTACCCAGCGAACTTAGGGTCGTCGGCTTCGAGCCTAACCTCTTCGCCTTCCTTGCCGCCAGTGATGTCATACAGCAACGCAACGCGTTGCTTCTCGGCGATGTCGTATTCGTCTGCGACTCGCTTCGTGTACTTGAGGATTTGGTACGCAATCGCGGGGCTCATGCTCACACTGGAAAGCTTGCGCCACGCTTCGGTACTCTGGAAAATGTGTCCTAACAACATAGTAGACCTCTCTTCTTGAAAAGGAAACGAAAAAACTACGCATCAAACTCTTGAATGCGCAAAGTAATGCAGACTTTCCAGAGTTTTCCTTCTGGAACTTCAGTCTCAAATTCCATTCCGTTGATGCCGATTTCAATGCCCTCAGTGGCGATCAAATCATCTTCGGCAACAGCAATGTAGCTGACTTTCGCCGGCGCTTCAGTTCTAGTAAGTTCCATGGTCGTTCCTAAAAAATAACAACCCGGCGGCCAAGGAGTCGATCATGTTCGCAATAACCGCCGGGAAGTATTGAGCCTACGACTGCGTAGTTGGTTCAGTGCTTGCTAGCATGTAATACTGAACGCCACCAACTAACACGGAAATCCGTACCTTTGTGCCGCCATGCACTTCGTAGTTGCCAGCCGCAATCGGCGAAGTGCCGTCAGCGGGAAACTGGAAAAGGTGCGTCGGAGTGTTATCGTACTCTGGCGCTCCAATACGAAAAGCTGAAACCATAGTTGCAGCAGCCTGAATACGAATGCCTGCATCCACATTGCCGCAATTAGATTCTTGATTGATGAAAATTCCGGCCGAATTAACAGGAGTACCAGCACCGCGCAGAGTACAGTTGATAACTCGCCATGACGAATTGGTTGGCGAACCACTACCTCCGTCAAGGACAAGACCCAGCACGGCCACTTCACCAGTGACAGCCGGAGAGCCAGTAAGTTTCAACTCCGCTTGATGGATATAAATGTCCGTGCAGTTTTTATCGACGGTAGTGAGCAAATCCGTCCACTTCAAACGCAGATCGGCCATGGCAGCCGAAGTATGCGTAATACTACCTTGCCAAATGTTCACTGTACTGAGAACATCTGGATTCGCCCCACCACAAGCAAAGTTCATCTGGATAGGCTCGAAGTTCTCCGCTTTACTAGTACCACTAGCAAACGTGACTGTCTTCGCGGCTCCCCTGGCACCAATCACCAATGCCTTGTTTGTCCTGTTTTCATCCGCAAGCATCGCGCCGGCAATATCAATTCCAATCGTGCAATTGTTGAGCGAAATGCCAACCGGCCAAAGCGAGGAGCCACCAGCAGTATTTACAATGATACCTGCCATAGTGCCAGTGGCGGCGTAAGTTCGACTGGAATTCAGCGTGACTTCAAGACCAGCATAGAATGAACTCGCAGCGACAGTCGTTGTGCCAGAAGCGCCTTCCTCAATCGTGGCCCGCATGGCGGCAACGTGACCGGCCAGCGACCTGGCTCCGGTCCCGACCATCTCGATGTACCCGGTGATCGGGCTAACCACAACCGCGGTGGCCGTGGTGTCGATGCCGTCCAGCATCTTGACTTGACCGCGGATCGCATTGAGCGTTCCCGTTGCCTTGTCGATTGTCATCAAGGTCCGCGAAAGAAAGACCCGAATATCGCCAGTCGTGGCGACACCTGCGTCGTCAGAGACGATCGTGAACGGGCGAGCGTTCGCCGAACTGATTGCCAGCCCACCGGAAGCCGTACTCTGATACGTTCCGGTCTCCAAGATCCGCGTGGCATACGCATCAGCCACGTCGGCAAGATCTCCCAGCGTAATGGATTCAAGCGGCTCAATGGCGTTGAATGCGGACGAAGTAACGGACCCCTCGTTGACGTACAGCGAGGTCCCAACGCCACCGTCTGTCTTCATGAAGACGCACCCGGTTTGATAACCATCTGAGCCATCCGTAGGCTTCGTTGTGCCGCTGGAGAACAGGAGTCCACGATTAGTTTCTGGGGCCTTCATCTTGAGGAGGGCTGCGATTCTGGCGATCATCTTTTATTCCTTGTGTGTAGTAGTAGTGTTCTTCTGTTTGTTCCCAGCAGTTGAACTCTTAGTTTAGACCCAATGCCTTCAGGAGGCGCTGGAATCCGGATGGGGCTGTTTTCTTCACGATCTTGTCGCGTCTTACCGCGGCTCTCTGCGACGCTGTCTGAGGCTTCGGTTTCGGCTTCGCGGCGGCGCGAATGCCTTTCACTCGCGATAGGTAAGAGGCCTCGCCCTCGCCCTTCTTCCTGGACGGAAGAGTCGACCAATGGCTCTTCGTTTTCTTCGGACCGTATGCCGGCATGATTCCTGTTCTTTCGTTACGTGAGGTATCCGTTCAATCTGACGGCAACCAGGCCAGTCTGATACGTGACCGTTCCGCCGTTCCCAATAATGTTGATTTGCCCGCGGGCCTGAGCACCGCTAAGCCTAACCGAGTCGCCAATCTCAGTGAGAATAATGCCCTCGTCCGCGACGGCCGCTTCACCAATGAGGCCAATGGCGACCGGCGTGGCGTTCTGGTGCATGATCGTAACGTCTTCCTGATAATCGCTTGCGGCCAGCAGTTCAACGCTGGAGGAGGTTCCGGTTTGTTTTCCCTTGGCCATTGTGTTTTTCCTTATTCTGTGATACCCAGATGCTTCGCGTTCGTTACAAATCCACTCCGTTATACGTGATCGGGTACGTCCCGCCAGTCCATCCCCGCCGAAACTCTCGCCTGACTCCCTCTTTGTGTCCCATCTGCCCGTAATTCCTGCCTGTCCGAGATTTATCTCGACTCACCGCATCAAGCATTAGGCGGGCAAATTGATCGTTATGAATCCCAACTTCATTATTGATTCGTCGCTCGGCCACAGACAGGCAAGACTCTATGTAAAGCTCCGCAAGATGGGAGCCGCCGAGGGGATACGGAAAGCTAGCGGAGAGCTTACCGCTGTACGCCTCGTACTCGTAGTTCATCACCCACGCCTGATCGGCATCCGGGTATAGTAGCAATTCTTGCCGCTGGCCATCGGAGCCGGTAGAAGTCTTGTATCTCGTCGAGAACCACTGCGGAGGGCCAGACAGCGTTCTGCTGGCGCGCAGTTGGTATATCATGCTCGTGGGCACAAGAGTAACTGAGTTCAGGTATTCATTCTGAGGAAAGTGCAGCATCCCCTTCAGCCGATTGAAATCGTCAGGGAGATCATAGGCCTTCCTTGTCAGGCCGTATTCAGTCTCGGCGTCCGCGTCGACTGACGTGTCGTCGAGAGTCACCTGATTGTCGCCGTCCCGGGTGCTTACGGTATAGATACCACTCGATATGTTTAAGTCGCCTTGCGCCGACCAATCCGGGAACGTTCCGTCCGTAAGCGTCACCACTCCGTCGACTATCTCTACAGTCCCAGTCGCATAGGGGGGCACGACACTTAGAACGGTTGTCGGAGACAGCCACGTCCATTCGTGACCGATAGTATCCTCAGTAGCCGCCGGCGGGTAGTAGACGAGCCTAACGCCAGATTGCACGAGGCCCTCGATCTTCGTCTCCACAGCAGACGCCCAACTGGATCTCCCGTGCCCAAGGAAGTAGCCGACCTCACTCTTCAAATCAGAGAAACCAACACTCAGGCTAGACTCCCCCGTGCCAGCCGTTGCCGCGACACCATCTGTGTATATGAAGTCTGCCATTATGTAGTAACCGTAAGCGTCTGCGGGTTAGTGAACGTATAGCCCGCAAGCTGCCTCCACAAGTAAAAAATGCCGGCATCCAAATAGAATGTCGTCAATCCAAAATCGTCAGATGTCAATGTCCCAGCAACAAGATTATTACCAGCAGCGTCGGACGTAACCCAAACATCCACTCCGTCTATTGGAGCACCAACACTGGTTTTGGTGTAGATGTTACAGGTGACCGAACCAGCGCCGGCCAAGCCGGAGGCGTCGGCGGCGTCAAGTTTCAGATCCAGCCTGCCTCCGGCAGCCCAGTCCGTCTGTAGCTCGTTCGTGTCAGCCAGTGTTGCAACAGCACCCGTCGTATCGCCAGTTGCAGCAGGTGCATACACGGCGTCATAAGCCGCCTCTTCGAGTACGGTTAGCGTCTTCACTGGCATGATGTTAGTACCGCTATTCAGGCTAATCTCCAACATGCCAACAGTGTCGGAATCACCAGCATTCATCGCCAGTTTATATTTCCCCGTGTGATCGTGCGTCAAGGTCGTTGCTCCGTTGGCCGCTCCCACAGTGCCGTTCTTTGTAACCTTGATGCTGGCAACAACCTCGTTGGTCTTAGCAACCCCGTCTGCATCGAGAATCGGACCCACAATAATTGTTCGCGATGTCGATTGTCTAATTGCGGTCATGCGCCTGTCCCAAAGAGAATCAAGCGTCGTCTGCGTACACTAGACGACGAAGCCCCGCCGCCGAGCGTCACCATGTATTCTTCTTTTCGCTCGACTGCATACGGGTCACCCGCAAGCTTCTCAATCATTGACGGCGAGAAGTGCGTGTTCCATATTCCGCACGCCCTAAACTTGCCATTTAGCGCGGGATATATTATTGCGCCAACAAGATTATCTATCGTAAAGGTCCCGGTCATTCCGGTATCCCCTCCCAATAGCTTTCCGTCCCTCCAATACTGGACTACGCCGGCAGTGTTTACTGTTACCAAAAACTGATGCCATTCCGTGTCCGTACCTACGGAAAGAGTCTCACCATGCCCAGACGCCCTTATCGAAATGCTGGAGGGCATTAGCCGCATTCCATAAGACTGTGCATTATCCTGACTCATCAAGAAGCTAAAGTCAGCATCCAACTGCTGATGCACCCAGACCGTACATGGCAGAGACCCGAAAGACAAGGTGTCGAGAAGCGGCATGTTCTGCTCCCCACTATACGTCCCAGTTATGACGCGACCGAATCTGCTGTTTCCCCAAACCATCCCGCTATTCGTGGCGTGATTCTTGTTCGCGCTAATATCCAGCACGCCTTCCGACCCGCCTATGGAAGCCGACCAGTAACCCTTGAGCCCAGGCCGGTATTCCTTATTTAGGGCCTCCAGCGGACTCTTGGCGACGGTGCCAAGCTCCCATGAGGGGATTGTCGACTGCGGTAGCTGAATGACTGGCATCGCGTTCCTAGACCGTGAATACAGCGGACCTGATCTTATCGTCGTTGGAGGCCGCTGACGGCCACACTAGCGAACCTACCTGCGTGAACCTATCTGTCTCGGCTGACGTGTACCCCGCGGCGTCGGATCTCAATTCTCCGGTAGCATCTCCACCGTCAAGAAGCAAGTCAAACCTACCGACTGCGGCATTTCCCAGGTCGTGCGTGACCTCGATCTGGACATGAACCGCGATGTACTTCGTTGTCGTATTGTCGATCTCGTCTGACTTCAGTTCCCCTCCGTCAAGCCAGTCTTCGTCTCCGTCGAGGCCCATGTCGTCGTCGGATAGCTGAGTGTAATCCAGCAGCCCGGTGGCAGGGTCAATAAAGATTCCAGTAACCTTCAGATTTACTAGCCCGGTATCGAAGTTCACCGTCTGACCGGAGTTGTTGACTGCGAAGATCCTGAAGAATTGCGGAAGCATTATATCCTCGCTCGCTTGATTTCTTCTGCGCGAACGCGCCGATTACTGATACCCTGCTCGACGGCGCGCGAAGCTGGCTTGTCGCGCATTGCGATAAGGCTCCCTGTCGTCTGCGACTCATTCCCAAAGATCCACTTAACGAACGCCTCGTTCGTCGGGTCGTGCGGGTCGCGGTCTGCCCCGCACCATGACACCCATAACACCTGCCGATGCGGCGACTTTCCACTAAACTCGATAGCGTTAGTCGCACTAAAGAGATCATTCGCCGACAACGTATCGACCGGCACTGACCGATTCTCTAAATTGATTTGTGCAGCCGCAATAGCGTGATTGTCCGAGTAGTCACCAGTCTCGGGATGACCGGCCAGGAGTTCCGCTGCTAAGGCGACTTGATTGAGCATGTCATCTGCCTAACAAAAATAAGCGGCTGCGGCAGTGGAAGAGAGGACACTGCCGCAGCCTTTGATCCGCCTCGCGGCGGTTGGGAGTCTACGCAAGTGCCGGCATGGTCTCAGACGCACCGACAACAAACCAGCCACCAGTCCACTCCAGCGTAACGCTGGTACCGAGGCAAGTGGACGCGCCAGCAAACGTGACCGTTTCAAGGGACGCGTCGTCGAGCGCAGCAGAGCGGCCGTTCGTGATCGTAATCACGGCATCGCTGGTCGAGATCTCGGTCGTGATAATCAGGAACCGCTTCCGTTGACCGTTCACCGTGCCGGCGATCAGTACCTCGGTCGCGTCGTTAGTCGAGAGCGCGGCGCCGATCAGCCCGGTCGTACCCACCGACATCGCAACGAAGGCCGTCTGGTCCACAAGCTGGACAGTCTCGAAGCCACCAGACGGACGGCCGGGAGGGTCGAGCTTCACGAGGCAGAGGGCAGCGTTGGTGTCGAAGGTCGTGGTCTGAAGCGGGACACAGGAGCCCTCGCCCTCCATTCCTTCGTTGATGAACGTACCATTGGTCGCAACAACGGACGTAATCTCGAACGTCAGCCGGGCTGCACCGAGTACAGTGTCGGAGCCGACGAGGACCTTGCAAATCGAGCCCGGGAGATAGATCTCGATCAACTGCTTAGTGGAACTCGCGGCATAAGGCCGAGAGCAAACGCCGGCGAAGTACAACGAGTTCGTAATCGACGGAACCTCGACGCGGGCGAACCGCCGAGCGTCGGGATCGGTTTCCGTCCCGGAATCGAAATTGAAGCAAACGGCCTGGCCTTCGAGGAGCGCGGTCGCCCCCTCGAACCAGACCCACTGGCTGAACACAGCGCCCTGCTTCTCATAGGCATTCACTGCAAAACTGGTCATGGTCTTATCTTCCTAGTTGTTGTTGGTTTCGTTAAAGGCGAGCGTCGTCAGTCACCCCGACCTATGTGGGATTGTGGTAGACCGCCTGTTTTCTGAGGTTTGTGCAGATCATCTGGAGTGTGCAGTCCAGATCCACGCGCCGAACGAGGTGTTTGTTAGGCACCATGTACGGCCGCGTGAGTTGGTTCTCCCAACCGGCCAAGATGCCGATGGCGAGCCACTTCCAGTCGAGCGTGTAGATCGGGTTCTCGGAGTCGTCGTCGAGCTTAGGCGCGTAGGTGATGGGGGTGCCCTTGAACAGGGTCCTTCCGTCCTTGCTAGCCAAGTCGTTCCCGAGGTTCATGTTCTGGGCCTCAAGCAGTTCCTCCATGATACCGATCACGGCGTCGCCCGTATAGACACCATTTTTCATCGAGCCGAGGGTCGGTTCGGCATGAGAGACCGGCGAACGGAACTGGGTCTTGCGGTGGCCCCGTCGCATCTTGCGAATGAGGTCCTCTTTCGCGATCGCTTCGTAAGGCGAACCGTAGCTTGCCCAGCGGGGGTAATCGTCCGAAGACTTACCGGCACGACCTTCGCTGAATCCAGAGGGATCGAGACCGTTAAAGCCTTCGGTCGCGGCCTTCGTGACCCAATACTCGATCCCAAAGGGGGTCTTGTTGTCGGAGGAAGTGGCGGGCTTACCCCAGAGGATCGTTTCCATCAACTCGTACAACGAGACCATCATCCCGACATAGCGAGTCTTGACGAGGTCGACGATCGCAACTCCACCGCGCTGGAAAGCCGGCTCCCGCTGGTCGTAGATGTAGTGCGCGTTAATGTGACGCGGCTGCACCTTCATGGTAATCATCGTGTCGGTGGAACTGGTTCCATCGGTTTCGTACAAACCCACGGTGCGGGCGCTGTGGTTGTGATCGATCTGCGCCTGGAACTCCCAGTCGTCTCCGCCAACGAAAGTCTTCTTGCGGCCCTTCCACATTTCACGAACCGCAACGTGGTCGGTGAGATCCGTTTGGAGGTCGAGGAACGCGCCGCGCTGAACGAGTCGTTCCTGGGTCAGCAGGACAGCATCGTCGATATTCGCGTATTGAATTGACATGTCTTGTTTTCTCCGTTTCACTCATTAGAGGAAACGACTTCTATTTGCCGAAATACTTCTCGTCAAGCAGCTTTGCCGTTTCCTCTTCTGCGCTGATGGTCTGAGTTGAATGTTGTCCGTTAGCACGAGAGATATGCTGCGTGCTCCGCTTGCCGAGCTTTTCCGACAGTTTGCTCTGGTTGAGCTTAGCGATATCCTCACTAAGGATGGCCTTCACCGACGATTGGAAAACCTCGTCCCGCGGAGGTGCGTCAATCCCAGACGCCTTGTATCCCGCGAGCATAACGGCCATGTTTTGCGCGATCTCGTCACGCTTCGCAAGCTGCGAACTTCCCTGGGCCTGGCTACCGTAACCGCCAGTTCCAAGGGCTTCGACGTATTCCTCGCCGAGTTCACTCACCTTACCGTCGAACCAACTCTCGACTTCCTTGGCCGCGCCGCTATGCGCATTCTGCGCAGCCGATTCTGCTGCACTTGCTAACTCGCCTTGCGAGTCACGAAGTTCGCTGAGTTGTTCCTGTTGTTTCTTGATAACATCCTTGAACAAATCAAACATTTCTATGGCTTCCTTACCATAAGTTTCTGGGTCGAGTTCCGGAAGATTAGCGAATAGATCTTCCTCTGCCTTTGGCTCTTCTTTCGGAACCAGGGCCTTTGTTACCGAGTCCACGAGGTTCGCCAATTGCTCGTCGGATTCCATCCCGAGCGCAACCGATGCAGGGATTCCTGCGTTCACTGCGGCGGCAACGATGGAGTCGCTGAGGACTACTCGACCCAACCCGGCGGCGGAGGCAGCAGCAGCCTCTGCGTTAGCAATGACTTCAACTCCTTCGCCTTCGCCTCCAACTTCCTTGCCTCCCTTATCACCTCCATCCACTTCGCCATGTTCGATATTCGCTTCGCCTGAATGCGAAGCACCCTCGCTGCCGCCGCCCATTGCCCCGGAGTCATCCACCTCTCTTTCGCTAGCATCGCCTTTGGATTCGCCCTCCCCGGAAGCTTCTCCGGCCTTCACTTCAGCATCCACTTTGAATGACTCTTCGATTGCAGCGTCAAGATCCGTAGTAAGCTCTTCAGTCAATGCCATGATTCTCTCTTTCGTGTATGTATTCGAGGTATTCGGCCGCTCCGGCCAATAGGTTCACGTCATCCTTGAAACTCCCGATTCCCTTGTTGCAATCACTACAGAGCCAGCCGCGAAACTCGCCTGTCTCGTGGTCATGGTCCATGTGAAGTCTTGTGTTGCATTCAATCTCGGGCTTCATGCACGCTGGATTCTGGCACTTCCCCGTGAATGCCTCTCTTATCTCGCCCACCGTTGCGCTACACGCGACATGACCACCTCTACTGGCGACGCCGCGAGAGTTTCTCAGCGCCATGCCCCACCGTCCCTCGTTCTTCCTGTACGAGTTTTCGTAGGTCCGCCTCTTTTCCGCGTGCTTCCTCGTGCTCTTCTTTGCAGCCCCTAGGCACCGCAACCGATACTCGCGGTCGCCACTGTACCTATCACGAGAAGCCCTCTTTTTGCATTCCTTACAATGAACGGCGCGAAGAACCGTTCCGTCCTTCCTTGTATATGCTTTTGTGAATTCAAGGACACTCAATTCTACGCGGCATGTTTTGCATTCCTTAGTTTGCATTAACAATACCCTGCCCGATCAACGAATCCCCGAAGCTTCAAGGCCTTTCGCCTGTGACTGGGACTCGTGTAAATTGGATCTCCGTTCACGCTGACCTCGCACTCGAATCCCTTCTTCTTAAAGAACTTCCGAAGCTCGGGGGCCTGGGCGGCATTCACCCCGGACGCGAAGCACTCCATGGGCCAGTTCTTGGAGTGATTCGATCCACCGCCGCGCTCGGCAGCGAAGTCACGCTTAAATGTTACGGGGCCATACGGAACCTTAGTTCCGTCCGAGTCAACGCGAGTCGCATCCCTAAGGATCTTCGACGGAGCCTCCCCCATTGAGAAAAGCTCCTCAATCGTTTCGCCGTCTGCATTTGTAAAGCAGTAGAGTGGAATTTTCTCACCTTCCCGTTTAGGAACTCTGGAATATCATTCTCGTAATTCCGTCCGCCTCATGCACATATTATACCAACGGCCGTACATGAGACGGATAAATACTTCGGCGGTCGCTACCCCCGAGCAGGCCTTCCACTCTGGCCGGCCAGCAACTGCTGCTGGACGACAGCGGAGGCGCCCTCCCTAGACATCCCCCCTGGAGGCTTAGTCTGAGGAGGGGCGGCCGAAGAAGCGGACGAGGATTGAATAGGAGCAGAATTCCTGGAAGATGGTTCCATGAATTGAACGATCTCGCCGATCTCGTCGACGCCAGAATACTTTGCAATGAGTTCCAGCAGGCGTTGCACGTCGATAGTCCCGCCGGACTGCTCAATCAACGGAGCGAGGGGTAAGATGTACTGAGTAACTATGGCCCCGATCTTCCGAAGCATAGTCGATGGCGAATCATCTTGCAGAGAATACACGTTGACCTTCAAGTCGTAAACGCTAAACTCCCCTTGCTTATCTCTAGGCCCGAATTTAGTTTGAACAACGATGTCAGTTTTCGGGATCTTTTTTTCGAGCGTCCGCTCTTTGATTGGGTCGTGGTATTCGTAGTACGCTACTGCGTACATGACCTCCTCGAATGCCTCTATAGACCTGACGCTCATGTCGCTGAGTTGAGCGCTCGCAGCTTCGCTCATTAGCTTGTCTTGACCAACAGTGTCCGAGGCAATCGAGAGCCCTCCAAGGGTGTCCAGATTGCCGGCGAAATACGATGACAGATCACGAGTCTGAAGATAGAAAGCGAGCGTGTTACTGTTGACGCCGCCAGCCCTGAGTTCCTTCGGCTCCTGTCCTTTGTATGTGATCCCATCACCGTCTCTTGCGTTTTTGAAATCAATGACACTATCGTCGTTGCCGCCACCAAACCCCAGCACAGATTTCTCGCTATCGCCCTGGTCGGCCAGCTTGCGGAATAAGGCGTTTCCGAGATCGTGGAGATCCCGCCAAATCTGAACGGGAGCCAGCGGGAGAAGATTCCCTGGAACGTCAGAGAATCCGAGCTTCGGATAAGGACCCGGATCGGGTCCGTCCCAATCAATTACGTTCAGGGCCTTCTGATCCTTAACGCTGTACGTGACGATGATCTTCTCCCTCGGAATCCACACGTCACGTAGCCATATTCTATCCCTATAGACGGTCGGCGTTTCATCCGTCGATATCCCTTCGGCACGCTCTTCGCCGTTCACTCCGATCTCAGTTGGCTCTGTAGGCTTGATAGTCGACCTAGCCCCCTTTTCGACCCAGTCGGCGCTCATTAAGTCTTCGTAGTCCATCCAGTAATCGTTGCCCTCGTACTGGATTTGTTTGATATGCTTAGCCGACATATCAATGAAGTAATCGTCCATCGTAACATTGTCAACGAACGTCGTTCCATACGGATGACCGAGGTGATTCCCTACCGTATGAAGTCCAACCTTCAGGATGCCCATCGAAAACAACGCTTCGACGATAAACCTACGAAGCGTAGAAGATAAACCAATCTCCTCTGGAACCTCATTGACCGCGTGCTCGATATTGATGGCGGTCGCCTTCAAGTCTCGAATCTTTGTCGACATCATCACCCGCGGTGAATGGGGAGCGAGAATTCTGGTATAGATATCTACCGCCATCTTCAGGAAGTTCACTGGAACAACCTTCTGCGATCCATTGACAGCGTAGTGAGAGCCACAGAACTGATGAATAGCCTCGACCCTCTTTCTTCGAGGAAATTCAAGCTGCCTAACGGACCACTCTACTGACTTAGTCAGGCTCTCGATCTTCTTTTCCGACATACCAATCATGTTGTATTCCTTCTTGTTACGGCTTCCAGGTTTCGTCTAACTGTCTGTTCGCAGGCTGCTTGTCTTTCTCCCGCATTTTGTTTCTCCACGCCAGGCATCCAATTGGAATGTCTGGGCTCGAAGATTCCTTCCGCGGCTTCGGCTTCCTTTCAAATACACCCTTCCACGCAAGCGCGTCAGCCATAGCGCGATCGCCGTGATTTGATTTTGCTCCAGACGGATCAGTCTTAGAAGCAGAACGAGAATGGATAACGCTATCGTTTGGCCCAAAGATGTATTCCAACGTCTCTTCAAGCGCTTCCTTGGATCTGTTTATGGCAACCCCCTTCTCGATCCCAGTTCTATAAGCCCCTAGTATTTGGGCTTTCGTTTCCTTCGTTTGTGCTACGCCGGGTATATCAGATACCTTTCCAGACAGCGCCTCCTCACGCTTCCTCAGGAATACATTGTTGTATCCGAGGTCCATTATCCTGCTTCCGAACTGCCGCCCGGGACCACCGCTCTCCCACACAATAAATGCGTTTCCAAAAAACTTAATGATCGCAAGAGATTGTTTAGCAAACGCCTCCGGACGAATGAATGGATTCGCGTACTCCCAGACCTTGGACAGTGTGTTGCAATCCCACCCGACTAACGCCGAGTTAGACGCGCCAGTACCGGCCGAGACATCGGCACCCGCCGAGTATTTATGATCGAGTGGCGGCTTTCCGGCGCCGTCCAGAAGGCACCACAGCTTCAGGTTCCCATCGGGATTCTCCCTGAACGCTATCGGCTCCCCTGTCTCGTCGTCGTATTCGAGGTCGCCAATAAGCACTGGCGGGCGAGCATGTTCGCGGATTCTTTCACGGACAAGGTCGGCACTAAAAAATTGGAATCCAGACCCGAGGTAATCGATGTCGAGTTCCTGCGCGATCTCTTGATCGTTGGCGGCACGCTTACATTCTGTATCGTACCAGGGGCTCCTGATCTTACCGTCGAGTATAGGCACGTAGACATCCGGATAGCCTCTCTTATCCAGGATCTTCAGCTTGCCTTGCTCGTCAGTGGTATAGAGACCAATGGACTTCATCGGATGCACGGACCAATGCAGCGTGAGCTTCTGAATGTTCCTCTTCGTCATGTCGTAGAAAGCGTTATTGATACCCGACGGCGTCGAATTGAACATCCGACAATTAGTGGCATCTCTCGTTGCCTTCAAGATCCTATGACCTTGTTCGACGGCCGCAAATTCATCCAGCACAATCGCCGTTCTACGGTCTCCGCGAGCGAAATTCTCGTTCGTACTCTCTCCGTCAATAACCGATCCAAGCTCCGGGTTGCCAATATGCAATTTGCGCCGATGCACCTTTCGGTCGAACCCCTTCGGCTGAAGCCACGGCGGTAGATGATTCAGTAGATAATCAACCTTCCAAAACATCGACTTCGGATTGCCTGGATCATCAACGTAGCCCTCGACGCGAGACCCAAATAGAAACGACAAGTCCCTGCGGAATAGCCAACAATAGAATACTGCCGCTATACATATCCACGACGCCCCCATATCCCTACTCTTCTCAATGAGGATATCGTGATTATTGATCGCCCTTATCAAATCAAGAATAGCGTCTTCCTGGAAAGGATAAAGTATGAGGGGAATCTTAGAGAACGGCTCTCGCCGCGGGTCGTAGGTGTACGTAAAGCCATTTATGAAAAACAGTGGGTCCTTAGCGCACGCGTCTCTTATTACGTCCGCGAAACTTGGATCATCCATCACCTTTCTGAAGACCCTGGCCCGCCAGGCCATATTCTCCTTTATTTCTTTCGGGACTCTCGCATTGAATGGCGTCGCTACACGCATACTACAAAGCCATCCTTCCTCTGCGGCCCCTTACTCGCGTACATTTCTTCTTTGATTTCATGGTTACGCAATCTCCTTTCCTCCCTGATTTTATGTCTATGCAACTTTCTACTTTCGATCCTGCATTTCCTGCAATGATTTCTGTGTCCGTCTAAATTGCCCCTTCTTGTATGGAACTCACCGAGCGACTTCTCCCTGCCGCATACCGTGCATGTCTTCATAACGTGGACTCGGCTGCTTTGCGGCACCCCAACGAACAGAAAAATTCCACTTTGGGATTGCTACCCTTCCCTAGAATCACTTCCTCCCGGTTGCCCATCGCCACGACCGCCGACCCAGCAGTTCGTGCGCGTGAAGTTGACAATGGTCTGGAACAGTAATCGCAGACGAGTACGATTACATCTTGTTTTCCCTTCTTTTTTTCTTTCGGGACTCTCGGGGTCTTCAAAAGCTTTAGTTTGTAACGTCTCGCCACTGATACCTTCCTCTCGCCTGATGGTGATCGCATCGAGCGCCGATCCAATTCTGATAGTTTCACGTAGCTTCTTAATGTCCGTCGCCTGCTCAGCGATAATGTCACTTGTCTTTTGGTGGCCACCGAGAAGGCACGACACATTAGCCCGGAGGGCCGAGGCGTTACGCTCGTGCTTATCCAACCTGGTTCTAGCCTTCTTCCTTTCGAGTTCAGCGGCGTCGCGCAGGACAGTATTAGTGGCCTGGAGATTCGCAATCTGATCGCACTTGCTGTGGATGATTTCCAGAGAAACTTCGGCCTCCTCCTCAAGCTCCTCGATCCTGTGATCCGCAGCGCTATCAGAAAGGAGAAGCCTATCGATCTCCATCTCGGCAGTCTCAAGTCTCCTCTTGAATCTCTTCTTGGCGTTCTTCTTTCCCATCTTTTCTAATCCTCTCTTCCTCGATTTCAAGTTCTTCAAGGTAACTGTCGATTTCTTCTACTGACCTTTTTGAACTCCTCCTGGAATTCTGAAGGGCCTCGTCTTCCTTGTCTACCTTCAACTCCATTTGACTAATCTTCTGCATGAAATCCTTGGGCTCCTCTATCGCCTGTCGAAACAAGTAGAACGCTGTGTCGTTCGGGCATGTTTCAGGAAGGCGATTCAAGCGGAGCTTTGCGCCGGCAGCTTCTATTGCCCATCGCAAGCTATCCCGGTAGCTTTGCTTAACGTCGTGACAAACGATTTCCTCAAAATTCAAGATACCTTCCGGCCTGGGGTGAACGATACGGGGGTGACTCTCTGGATTCGGATCAAACTCTGAAACGTCATATTCCCCGAAGAGCCGTTCGAGACACGGATACTCCTTCGATGCGCGAATGACTGCCTGACTCCTCGTATACCCACCACCCTCCTTAGAAGACAGCCACTCCACTCGCTCGCTCCATTCCTTGTAGGCCTTCTTCTCAGTGGTGACATCCTGCCGCCACAGGATCGACTTGACACGCGACGCAAACAGCTTGACCTGTGATCCAGTGGCCGCCGAAGGGCGAGTTTTCTTTGGCGCATCGGGTGACCGCTCGACCTTCCCTTCCTTGAGGATGCGCCCAACAGTCGACCTATTACACCCGAACAACTCGGCGAGTTCATCGTAGGTCTTACCGACCCGATACAACTCACACAGTTCAGTTCGCTGCTCTTCGGTTAGCGCCTGCATCCTATTCTGTAGCCCCGCCATCTGCGAGCGGATGAACATTCACGGGAGTAAACTGCTGAGTGGGTGCAGACGGGTGCGGCGGCGCATCGGAGATCGGTTCGCCGGGCTTAGTCCGGGTCGCAGTCTGCGCCTGCTCACCCATAATCTCCGCAATGTCCTTGCGACTAATAGAGATATCTCCAGACGAAACACTCGGCGACGCATCGGCGGCCGGAACCGGGGAGGCCATGTCAACCAGCGTCTTCGTCTCAGGAACCGGATTCCCTGTGAACTTCGCCATTGACCCTTTGGTTTCTCGTAAGACTTTGGCGGCCTCCGTCTTCTGCGCCTCAATCACCTTTTCGCCGGCAGCAATCTCGGCGGCACGTTCAGGCGTTGGGAGTTCCGGAGGCTCGGCGGCAACGGCCGCGAGAGATCGATCACGAAGACTCAGCTTAGGGGCCGCTGTCTGTGGCGAGAATTGTTCGGCCGCGGCCGCCGCTTCCACGTCGGCAATGAACTCTTGGGTGATAGCATCCGACAGATCCACAGCGACGTTCGCGTCGTTCTGCTCTCCCTGCCGGCCAGAGGCGGCGGGGGACGGCGGCCGGACGGCATCGACTGCACCGGCGTACTCTTCCAGGGTCTCAATAAAGGGAGGGGGCTGCCTGCTCCCGATGACAGGATCTTTCCCTATGCCGGCGGGGTCCTGTGCGATGCCGAGGCGCTCGGCGAGGTTGTCGCTGGCCTTCTGTTCCATTTCGAGGGCCGTGGGGGCTACCGAGCGCCTCGGCATCACATACGAAACGTTGCCATCTGCCGGTGGCAGGTTACCTGATTTCGCGAGATCCTCGGCGACGTTCGCGTCGTTCTGCGCCATCATCGCGGCCTCAGCCCGGCGCAGTTCGAGTTGCTGATTAAAGCTATTCCCAGACCCAGATGTATTTGACTTCACGGGCGGCATCGACATGCCGAGGCTCTCTAGTTCATCCCATGTCGTTAGCTTTGAGGCTACCCGGGTCCGTGCAGCCGAATAACAACTCCGGCATAACCCACGAGATGCTGCACTATTCTCACAATGCCCGTAATCACCAATACACTTCGTCATCGTCGTTCTCCCTTTACGATTGTTATGTTTCATCTGCATTCTGTATGCACGTCATTATAACATACTCACCATATTGGAATCATAAATACTTCGCCCCCATAGCCGCTAGAGGTATTGACAACGCAAATGCGTTACCAGCAACGAGATCTCGTTACGCACCAGCCGGCCAAGAGCACGGGTCGGGGCAAAAGCTGGTTTTCTTCATGGCGGCAGAGATCGGCGCCGGGGCTGAAAGTAGTGCCCCCTGTATCAGGGAGGGGTAGTTGGGTGGTATGCGGAGTAGTCGATGGTGGCGGAGAGGGTTCAAAATCGATGAAAGGTGTTTGAGGGGGGAAAATAGAAGGGTTAGAATGGGGGGGAAGAGGAGAAGAAGTCTCTATCTATGATAGAGAAGAGAGAGAGAGAGTAGAGTATATATATACCTTCCTTCAAGCCTTCAACACCCCCCTTCTCTTCCTTTTTTTTCGTCAGTGCTATGACCATTTCCGCCCTTTTACCTTTTATACCTTCTAGGATTCCTTGAAGGCAGGCCCCGAATCACATCTAAGTCGTTTGATAGCAAAGACTTATGTCTTCAAATTACCCTTCAAAGGGGACAGGATGTCCGCAGAATGTAGTAGGTGTCATAGTAGGGCTCTTACGTGGGGTACATAATCGGAGGTGGGGTATCGCTCGTCCGTCCACCTGGACGGCCCGGGTCCCTAGACGTGTTTGGACCCGTAACCGGCTTAGGATCGCTCTATGGAGGCTCCTGGGGCCCTGTACCCGGTGCTGGGACCCTCGGCTCGGCCGGGTTTTTTCTAGATTGCAAGGGTTTTCCGATTTCGGAAAGTGCTTCGACCACGGAGGCGAGGTAGGTATAAGGAAGACACTCAAAAAGGGGGGGAGGGTGATTCGGATTGTAACGGTCAGGGGCCCCTCGGAAAGAGTAAGGAGGGCATGATCCCCTCGAAACCGTCGATGTAACCCCTTGTGGTGTAACGACTTACGATTTAACACTTTCAGAGCCCTAATGCACTACACAGGCAGCTTGTAACGGCTGGCCCGATTATACGCGTATGAATCAGATTGACTACACTCAAGTTACGCCCCCCCTGTAGTCAATCTGATAACACTGTCGTCAATCTGATCGCACTCACCCCGACGCCCGCCCCAACACCAACTCACCCCCACACCTCGCAACACCCCAACACATCAACACCTCGCACACCCGAACCTCTTCTACTCACACCACACCACGCAAATACCAGCTAATATCGCTAGTCGGCACAATAGTCATAACCTAACCTAATTCCAGGGTCCAATCATACTAGGCATGCCCGTCGGACGCAGTACAGGCAATCCTCCGTATGCCATTTTGGCAGTCTTGCCTCATTCCCATTCTTGGCCAGCATTCCCGCCAGAAAATCCGAAGAGATTATTTGACAATCCAGAAAAGCATGGTACACTTGATGATAGCGGGGGACAATCAGTCCGCCACACACACCTTGGAGCTTCGCTATGAACTGCCCTAGATGCTTTGCGACGCTTTCCCTTTCATTCCCCATGGCTAGTAATGGGCCGGCCGTAAATGATCGACACTGCACCTCTTGCGGGTTGCGGGGCTATATTGCCCCTGGCAATGCGTTCGACACTCGTACCTATCCGAACCGTGCCAGCTTGATCTTCTCCTTCCCCGCCGAGTATCATGCGGCTTGCCGCTATCTGGTACGGTTCGGTTCGCACAGGGGCGACGCGAGGATCGGTCGGGCGAAGATTGCCGCGGCTTTGTGGGCCTTGCGGACGATCGATCGGGAATGGGCGGCTGATTGCCGCCGAACGATGCTCTTTATATCGGGTTGCTTTCCAGTTCGGCCGGCACCGATCGACAACAAGGCCCATTGCGACGCCTGCGGCTACGCCGATTGCCGTAATCATGCGTGCCTGGACGAAAGACTTCTCCCGGCCCATTGCCGGCCTTTGTAGCTCGTACCTCACCACCCACCACCACCTGGAGAAACGACGATGATAAAATGCACCTTTTTACTTCCCCTCCACGACAACAGCGGGAAGGATTTTTATGACGCCTTGATTCGCAGTATCCTCCGGCAAGTAGCCGCCCAGTTTGGCGGATACACTGTCGCTGGCGAATGCCGCGGGCACTACACAATGGGCGACGGCACGCCGGCCATCGACCGGACGCGACCTGTTACTGTGTGCGTCAAAGGGCAGGACGGCGTCCGCCAACTTCGTCGGTTGGTTGCCGAAGTCGGCAGGGAACTAGGTCAAGAGACAATGTATCTTGAGGTGTCAACGGCCGTTGTCGAGTTTGTTTCGTCCGACGATGGCGACATCGCATTGACTGAGGCCTTGACGCTGGAACTGCCCGATGATGGCGACCCCGTCGAACAAGCCAACCACGCGGACCGTGAAGAGCGGCAAGCTTCCGACCGGGCGATTGCATTATTTGAGCAGCACTACCCGGACGCGGGGCAGCAACCGACACCGATTGACTGGCGTCCGGACAACTGGGGAACACCCCGTAGCCATCCGTAGCCACTCGCCCGCGGTTCTCTTCGCCGAGAACCCCGGCCCAATAGCTACAACAGCAACCCCTGGCTATTGTCCATGTCGCATAATTCCAATTCGGTAGCGTTACCTGGGCAGAGGGAAGAACCCTAGACAGAGTAGAGGTGTATCATGCAACCGTAGGTAGGAAAGCTACCCGCCCGATACTCTTCCCATGGGAGAGTATCGGCCCGATAGCTACCTAACCCCAAGAGGTGAGACCGATGCAATTTTTCCTAATCGTTTTACTGTTGGCTAGTGCGGCAGGAGTCTGGCTTGTAGCCGATTCCGATTCTGATATGCCGGGCCGATTCTGAACTGGAGAGAATAATGATCTTGCACGCACCAATTATTATCACCCCCCGCTTGCTTCCCGGCGTCGAAGTCGGCGACGCCTATCTTTCAATCCGCTACTCCAGTCGCCCGGGGGTCGACGGGCGAATTCGCTACCGATACTTCGTCGACCTGCCGGGTGGAACGATCTACAGTAACAACGACTTGCAATCCGGTTGCGACGGCGGCGATCTAGTCAAAGGGCTGGCCAGCCTAATGAGCTTCCTTTCGGCTTGCGGGGAATCGGTGGAATATCGATCGGGCGAAGAGCCGGGCGAAAACGCGAACCTCTTCCCACCGGCTGTTGGCGAGTGGTGTGCCGAAAATAACAACGAACTATCGTCGATATCGGTGGAACTAGAGGAAGTCGAAACCATTCTGATAGAGGAGTAGAGACTATGGCAACCACAATCGCGGACCTGCTTGGCAGCGGGGAATCCATCGGTGGAAAGCTTGTTCGGTTTATTTCGTTCTGCAATGTTTTCACTGGGGCAGTTAGGTGTCAAGAAGAAGACGGTCAAATTGTAGCTCATGGTTGCGATTTGTTTGGACCTTGCAACGTAAGGGGCCCTGCTTGGGGTTTCAAGCTTATTGGAGAATAGAACTATGGCGTACATTTATTGTGCAGACATTTTCTGCGATGCTTGTGGCGATGCAATTCGTGAATCACTTACAGAAAGTGGATTCGCCCCGGCCGATCCGGAAGATGAATGGAGCTACAATTCCGATGAATTCCCCAAGCGTTGCGGAGATAATGAGGAATCCGATTCGCCAACGAACTGCGGGGCCGGGGAACGCTGCCTGGAAGCCGAAGAGCTACCTTGTGGGTTCCGGTTTGGAAAGCAATTCGGGGAACTGACCGATGACGGGATCACCTACTTGAAAGAGGCGATTGCGGAGGGCGGTGAAGTAGCAGAATTCTGGGCAGACTTTTACAGCGAATACCTTTGACTGACAATCACTACACAAGAGGAATGAGACTATGGGACAATCACTTGACTTGACCACGCGAAGAATCCAGGCCTTCCGCGGAATTTTCCAAGAGCTCTGGAGGGACGTAGAGCAGCGGCACCTTTCGTTCGCCGAGTATATGAAGTCGCGGAATGCAATCATCGAAGGGCCCGACTACAAGAGCCTGCCGATATGGGCGAAGGAACATCTACGTGGCTACGACACTGCCTACTATGATATCGCCTGGAGTAAAATGGTTTTCTCCTATATTCTGAATGGAAAACGGGTGGCAATAAGTTCGCCCGAATGGAACGATGCCGCTGGCCAACTCTTCGACCTAGAGAAAACCGGCGACTTCGACTCCCGTACTGGGAAGCACGTTTGGAAAGATGCACCGGAGAAAATTTGGCAGTAATCGCAGGGTTTCCTATTTGACAAGCCGGGAAGTCTGAAGTATACTTTTTAGGTGAGACTATTCCATTTTCAACCGGAGAGAGACCATGAAGAGCTACATCGTAATTATCGTCTGCAATTTCGACGACGTAATTGTAGGTTGCTATGACAACCTAGGGGAAGCCCGTTTTCGGGCACGCGTCGCTGCGGCGAACCCCGCTATCCGTCTGGAAAGTGAGCATCAAGGTTGTGCGGATACAGAACCGATACTCGTACGAATCCTCGTTTTCCAAGGATGCGAAGAGCTTACTTCCGAGGATCTGGAACTCGTACAGGCATCCCCGGAACCCCCCAAACCTAGCGGCTTGCGGACTGGCGATAATTTGCCCGTGGCAACTATCGGGGAAGCCGCAGAAGCGGCCCTAGAGGCCTTCTTGACCAGCGGCTATCGTGTCAAGCAACAGCGTCCCATGATTTCGCCGCAGGGTGCCGAGTTCGGCGGCGAATTGAATAAGCATGACGTAGATAGGTTAGTCGCCAACGGGTACGAGGTGTTAGTCTATCATCATAAGGGGACGACCGCCACAGTAGTTACGCGACCCCGATAGATACGACTCCGGACCCGGGGGCAGGAATCCGCAGCCTTATCTAACACTCAATCGAAAGAGGAGCACACCATGGAACAAGAGGTAACATGCGACCATTGTAATTCCAGGGACGTAATAAGTGCGTTCGACCTAGTAAGGGATTCTCGGCCAGTAGAGCTATACTGGTGTCCAAGCTGCGGGATGAAGACAACAGTTTCCGATGTACCGGAGGACTGAACGATGCTAGCGACTAAAATCGTTATAGAAGCAGGCCCGGAACCGCGAGTCATCTACCCCCCAGGGCCGATGACAATCCACGAGGTTCGCGACGAATTCCGACGCGACGGAAACGACCCGATCGTTTTCCTAGACGACGAGGGTTGTGCCAAGGTGTCGTTCGTCGACTTGGCCTGCCCCTACGCCTACCCGACCGAGGCTTTTGCAAACTAACCACGAGAGAGAATTATGACGCCTAGCATAGAAGAAATTATGGCCTACGAACAAGGTGAACTTGCCGAAGATGAGATTGTAGGGTTCTTCCAAGAATTGATTGATTCGGATTTGGTCTGGAAACTCCAGGGCCACTATGGACGGACCGCAAGTTCCCTGATTGACAGTGGCCACTGTACTCCTTCGCTACAGCAACAGGCAGCCGGCCGAGCCATATGGAAAGACGCAACCTAACCACACCCGCGGCCTCTGGGATACAAGCCGACGGATCATCGCGAACATAAGGAGACAAGTGCCATGAAGTAAACTAACAGGGTCGTGCCCGTCGCTTATATGCGTAGGCGGGGGCGGCTCGCCCGGCCTCATTTAGCAGTGAGTCCGGGCGACTCGCCCAGAAAAACCTGAAAATTCCAGTTTTCTTCATACGGACGAGTCGAATCGATGCTACAATGAAGCTTTTCACCGAATCAGCAATAACGCGAAACAACGCATCTTCCGGAGAGTGAGTCATGGAAGTCTTCCTGATAATCGGAGACGACGAGCATTCACTTTGCAGCACCTCGGACTTTCAGGACGAGCGAGATGAAGTGTATGTGGCGGGAATAATGCTAATGGCCGTTCAGCATGTCGTGGAGTCTTGGCTCGTCGATCCCGGCCAGGGATTTTCTCAAGACCTCAAAATAGTAATCAAGTAAGGAGACTTCTCTTGGCATTTAATCTTGAATCAATCACTCGCGGGAAAATCACCCGGCCGCCTAGGGTTGTACTCTTGGGCGTAGAGAAGATAGGCAAGAGCACATGGGCCGCCAGTTGGCCGAGTTCGGTTGGTCTCCCCGTCAAAGGCGAAGAGGGTATCGATGATATCGACGTGGCGGCCTTCCCAACTAGCTATAGCTTAGCTGACCTCCTCTCTGGGCTGTCCAGCTTACGGCAGGGTGGCCACCAATTTCAGTCTGTTTTCATAGACTCAGCCAGCACGTTAGAGCCGCTCATTCACGACGACGTATGCAGGAGCAACGGCAACGTCGATAGCATCGAGAAGGTTGGTGGCGGATACGGTAAGGGGTACACGATGTCTCTGAGTCGCTGGCGCATGATTACAGAGTGGCTGGACGTACTTCGCACAGAACAGAACATGGCGTCGATTATCATCGGCCACGTCAAAGTAAAGCGGTTCGACGATCCGGCCGGCGACTCGTATGACCAGTATCAGTTCGATATCCACGAAAAGGCGGCTAATCTTTTGTACAGGTGGGCCGACCTTATTCTGTTCGCCAATACGAAAGTTGTTGTGAAGTCCGAGGACGTTGGTTTCAGCAAGGACAAAAAGCGCGGAATCGATTTGACCGGCGGGGCCAGGTTCATGTATACGCAGAAAAATCCAGCCCACCCCGGCGGCGGCCGCGGAGTCTTTGGCAAGCTCCCTTATGAACTACCCTTAGACTACAATGCTTTCGTGGCAGCAGTAGCGGCGGCTGACTCGCATATTACGAACGACGGAACAGCAACCGTATATCATTCACCATTGGTTTAACTCTTCGGCGACATAACCCCAGTAACTGAAACCCAATAACAAGGAAAGAGGATTGAGATGGCGCAAGGTGAATTCACAAAGGGAGAAGCTAACGAGACGGAGATTTCATTCGAGGCGATTTTCAAGGCCCTCACAAAACGTAAGCAAGCCGAATTCTTTGGGCACGCAAACGACATTTACCTTTTCCTGGCGGCCGCGAAAACCGCTGCACCCGTAAAGGTTGGCGACCCGCCCTCGGCGAGATAACTCGCACGAAACACCATATTACCGGGAGAAAAACATGTCAGTTACTATTTGTTGGGTTGTATGCGTTGCGATGATTTGCGTAACTGCGCTTGGACTCAAACGCCTCGACTAACAGTGTCGGGATAACTCACACAGAGCACCAGACCTTCAGTATTACTTTTGTGCCCCACTACCCCGAGAGAAAATGTTATGCAGCCAACCCAACAACCCGGTCAGCCCGCTGGAGACCTAAGCGCCTTTTTCGGACAACAAGGCGGCGCTTTCGACACTCATTCGGTCCAGCCCCAAGAAGATTTTCAGTACCTACCTCCCGGCGACTACCCGGTTCTCGTCGACAAGGCCGAGATCAAGGCAACGAAGGCCGGTAACGGGCACCTCATTAAGCTGGAACTCGTCGTCCTTGACGGGCCGGCGAAGGGCCGAAAGCTCTGGGATTACATCAATATCGACAATCCCAATTCGATAACAGTGGAGATGGCAATGCGAACGCTGGCTGCCCTCGGCCAGGCGACCGGCCTAGCCGTAGTCAGTGACACCCAGCAACTCGTCGGCCAGATGTGTCTCGCCTCAGTGAAAGTCAAAGACGGCAACAACAACATCCGCACCTACAGGCCCCTTGCCGCCGCTGCCCCCACCGCTGCCCCCGCTCCCGTGGCCGCTGCTCCTGCTCCTCCCTGTCCTAGTGGCCCTATCGTTGCCGCCCCCGCCCCCGCCCCTGCTCCTGTAGCCCCCGTGGCTGCTCCTGTCGCCCCTGTGGCCGCTCCGCTGCTGCCTCCACTGACCGCTGCCGTGGCCGCTGGTGCTGCCGCTGCCGTTACGGGTCAGCCCCTCGCCCCCGCCGCCCCTGTCGCTGCGCCCGTAGCCCCTGTCGCCGCTCCTGTGGCCTCTGTGGCTGCTCCCGTAGCCCCTGTAGCTCCCGTTGCCGCTCCTGCGGCCCCTGTGGCCCCTGCCCCTGGCGCTCCGCCCTGGCAAACGTAGACGTTCCGAGCTACTGCTTCGCATGGATGCGAGCAAGATCCCTCCAGGTAGCCGCATCGCCTACAGTCCGGGGCCCCGGACTGGGCCGCATCGCTCATTCTGGAGGGATCTTGTCCACACCCACTACCCCAGAATCCAGAGGAGAGTATCGTGGCAAAAGAAAAATTCCCCATGCCAACCGAGGCTGAGTTCAAGTCGATTGTGCTTTATGTTTCCGACTTCAATACTTCCAAAGTAAGGGAAGCATCTGAGAAGCGGAACAGAATCACCGTCGAAACGAAACTCGCGGCATTGATCCCCGGCCCCGATGATGGCCAGCGGACAATCACCCTCCCTGGCAAGGTGAAGGTCGTCGTTAAGCGCGGTTTCCTGCTGAAGGCGGATGTCGGCAGGATCGAGAAGCTATGCCTAGAAGAAGGGCTTCATCCTCCAGTCAAATCGGCGGCTGGCAAGACGCTAGACGTGGACGGCTATGAGTGGTACAAGAAAAACAACCCCGAGTTCTTCGCTAAGCTCGCGAAGCTAGTCGAGCGGAAGCCGAGTAAGGTCGCGGTAACGATCAAGAACTAGGGAGACGCGACGTGTACGAGACCCACGAAGATGAAGCCAAGGATGCAGCTAGAGCGGTGATAGAAGACTCATGGGATGCGTTCACTGCGGCGGCATGGGCGCTGCAAAGACTATGCTTTAATAACCCTAGCGACGCTGGAAACTTCAGCCTTAGGTTTGAGGCGTTTCCGCCGCAGTTTGTATTTACGAAATCTGCGCACCACCTGCTCTACTACAACGTTCCGCTTGAGGATTTTAATAGATGCAATTCCGGCGATGTCGTCGCCAGGAAAATCGAAGCTGGATGGAAAAAACTCGATGGGTGACCTAGAAAAATTCATTCCCGCAGAGTCGCCAATCGTAACGGCGATCTACGCCAACTACAAGAGAGTGGGCGACGCCAATCCGTACCGAGGCTACCTTGGGGCGTCAATCATTGGGCACCCATGCGATCGCTACCTGTGGTACACGTTCAGGGCCTGCACGAAAGAGGATTTTCCCGGGAGGCTCTACCGGCTATTTGAGACGGGCGACTTCGAAGAGATTCGTCTTGTGAAGGACCTGCGCAACATCGGCTGCACCGTCCACGACGTTGACCCGCGGACCGGGAAGCAGATCGAGATCCTCGACTTCGGCGGCCACTTCAGCGGTCACCTCGACGCGGCTATACTCGGCATTCCGGGAGCCGAGAAGACATGGCACGTCGGGGAGTTTAAGACCCACAAGGAGAAGTTCTACCGCAAAGTCGTGAAGCTGGGCGTTGAGAAGGCATTCCCAAAGCACTTCGCCCAGATGCAAATCTACATGCACAAAACAGGCATGAAGAGGGCCCTGTACCTCGCGGTCTTGAAGGATACGGACGAGATACACGCAGAGCGCGTTGGTTACGATCAGAAATTCTGCGAGCAGCGCGTAATGGATAGAGCCGAGTACATCATCACCTCCAATTCAGTGCCAGAGAGAATCACTGAGAACATGGACTGGTGGGAGTGTCGGTTTTGCTCTGCCCACTCCTTGTGCTGGGGCGTCGGAGACACGGCCCTGCCCGTTCCGGCGGTGAACTGCCGGCAGTGCTGTCATTCAACTCCCACTATGGACGGTCATGCCAGATGGGAATGCAATAAGCACGCCAGGGGTCTGTCTGTAATAGATCAGCAGAAGTCATGTATCGATCACCTTATCTTGCCGAGCCTCCTAAGTTTCGCGGAGCCATACGATTACGGGAAGGATCTAGAGGGGAATGACTTCATCAACTTCAGGAATAGCGACGGGGCCGAGTGGATACACGGCAGGAACCGAGGAACCTACTGGGGACTCTGCCAGCATACCTCTATCGAGCTTCACACTCTTCCCATTCCAGTGCTCGGTAATCAGTTCCTCGGGCTCGCCAAAGGGACGTTCGGTGCTGAGGCGACGGGACATTGTGCAGACGATATCCTCGCTAGATATCCTGAGGAAGATTCTCGAATCGTCTGGAAAGGTGAGTCGAGTAGGCTTGCTGAAGCGTGGAAGCTGAGGTATCATGACGACATTAGCCACCTCGCCCCGATAGCGAAGTGCGACGGGTTCGGGTATCAGGCAGTGGAGTTCGAGTTCGGTGACACCGGCCGAGTGGCTGTCGCCTACACCAATTGGAAAGGGGAGATTAGGGAGGGCGTGGCATGACGGTACAAACAGTATACTGCTCCATTACGACGTGGGCCGACTGCCCTGGTGTTTTGGGTGAGCATTATTACGCAAGGTTGCGCTGCCGAGGCTGCGACGAAGTCGAGGCCCTGATACGCAGATGGCTTGCACTGGTAGTCAGCCATGGAATCCGGCCGTGGTGGCACCCATCGTCCTCGAAAAGCACCGAGGGTCTTGAATGACCTTCGGTATAACGTTTGATCCGTAACCTTTTACCTTGGAGTTTCAAAATGAACTTTGGCTCAGCACTTGGCCTCCTGAAAGATGGCTTAACGCTGTCGAGAACTGGTTGGAATGGCGCCCATCAATGGTTGATATTGCAGCGTCCCGACGAGCATAGCAAGATGACGCTTCCGTACATCTACATACGGACAGTGCAGGGGGATCTCGTCCCCTGGCTGGCCAGCCAAACGGACCTCCTCGCTGAGGATTGGTTCTGCGTTAGTGACAGCCAGAAGAGTCGGGTACAATAAGGAGCCCGGGGCTCGGGGCTTGGTAAACAAGGGAGGGAATAGTATGAAAGAGTACGTTGCGGGATTCCTGTTTGATATTGCCAAGACGAAGGTTGTCTTGATAGAAAAAAGGCGGCCTACGTGGCAAGCTGGCAAGCTCAATGGGGTCGGCGGGAAGATCGAGACTGGCGAAAGCCCGCATGATGCAATGCTCAGGGAATTCTCTGAAGAAACCGGGCTCACGGTTCTTTCATGGAGCCGCGTACTATTGCTTAGGGGTAGAGATTGGAGGGTACATTTCTTCCGGGCATTTGGAGTGCCGGATGCGACTGAAACTACAACCGATGAACGAGTTGGAGTTTTCCGTACTGCCCAGCTACCGGATAACGTGCTACCGAATCTCAGGTGGCTGATTCCCATGTGTCTCGATGACGACTTAGTGTACCCAATCGTCATCAGTGACATGTCTCGATAGGAAGTGCGCCACCTCCAGTCAGGCTCCGAAAATGACTTTCCAATTACGCCCATATCAGATCGAAGCGGAAAAGGCTCTTCACGCCCATATCTGCGGTAAGGACACAAACCCGTGCGTCGTCCTTCCGACTGGCTCTGGCAAGAGCGTGTCGATGGCGAGTATCATTAGGAAGTGGCACAGGGACACCCCATGGGTCCGTGGCTGCATTCTGGCGCACAGAAAGGAATTGGTTCAACAGAATGCAGAAAAGCTCAATGCTCTTTACCCGGAAGGGAATGTCGGAGTATTCTCTGCTGGACTCGGGCAGCGTGATTACGATTCGCCTCTACTTTTTGCCTCGATCGATAGTATCTTTAAGAGATCTGGTGAATTCGCTCCATTCGATTTCATTTTCGTTGACGAAGCTCACCGGATTCCCCCTTCCGGCGAAGGGAAGTACAGGACATTCATAGACGGATGCCGGGAGTTCAATAGTAGCCTCCGCGTAATCGGCTGGACGGCTACGCCGTTCCGAATGGGCTGCGGTCCAATCTGCCACAAGGACCACGTACTCAATGAGATATGCTACGAGGCTGGTATCAAGGATCTCATAAGTCAAGGCTACTTATCGGTCCTGCGATCCAAGGTCAGTGTCGCGACGCCGAACCTAAAGGGTGTAAAGAAAAATTCTGGCGGCGACTACATAGTCAAGGCGCTGGCCGCAGTGACGAATAAGGAGGCCCTGGTTAAGCGGGCGGTAAGGGAGGCCCTTGACGTTATGCAGATAGAAGGCCGCAAGGCCGCGATCTTCTTCTGCGTGGACGTGGAGCATTGTTTGGCGGTGTCCCGCGAGCTTGCGTCATGGGGATTCCTGGCTCCGCCAGTCACCGGCAAGACTCCCCGCAAGGATCGCGATCAGATAATCAGTGACTTCAAGAACAAGAAGCTTCGCGGCGTCTGCTGTGTCAACGTCCTAACGGAGGGTTTCGATGCTCCACATATCGACTGCATCGTTTTATTACGACCAACGCTGTCGGCCGGTCTGTTTTCTCAGATGGTCGGACGGGGACTCAGAATTGAAGATGGTAAGAGGGATTGCATCGTCCTCGATTTCGCTGGGTGTATTGAGGAGCACGGCCCTATCGACCTTCTTGGGACCGGACTTAAAACCGTCATGGCGATCTGTGCCGATTGCCGTGAATCGTTCAGCCGCGCGCTGCGTATTTGCCCATCCTGTGAGTGGGAGATCCCCAGGCAAGAAGTCGAGCGGTTAGAAACTGAAGAGCGAGAGCGTAAGATGCACGGCGACAAGGCGTCCAAGCGATCTATTATCTCGATGCCGGAGGCTCATAGCGTTGACTCGATTACGGCATCGAGACACAGGAAGCCAGGGTCGCCCGACTCCCTGAAGGTGCAGTACAGGTGCGGAATGTCGGTGTTTAGAGAATGGGTGTGCCTCGATCACGAAGGGTACGCGGGGCGAAGCGCTAAGCAGTGGTGGGTCAAGCGATTCCCGAAAACGAGAAACAAAGAAACTATTACCGTGAGTTTCGCGCTCGGGGACATGTTTCTATCTCAATCGCTCCTCGACTGGACGAAGACAATTACGGTCCGCAAGAACGGGAAGTTCTTTGAAATCGTCGACTACAATCAGCCAGTGCAAGGAGACGCATGAGCAGCACCTATGAATACGCGCTGGAATACGCCAAGCTCAAGTGGCATATTTTCCCGCTGGCTCCCGGGAAAAAGACTCCGATAACGAGTAATGGCGTGAAGGATGCTACGGTAGATGCGGCCATCATCAGGGCGTGGTGGGAGAAGTGGCCGGATGCGAATGTCGCATTGGCCTGCGGCAAGGAAAGCGGCGTGTGGGTTGTTGACATTGACGTTAATAAAGAAAAAGGAATCAACGGTTTCGCTTCGTTAGGGAGGCTCCCGGGCAATATCTTCGTGCCTCGTACATTACAGCAATTGACACCGCGCGGTGGACTCCATCTACTCTTCACTACTGCGAACCCGCCAAGGAACAAGAACTCATTCTTGACTGGCGTCGACATCCGCGGAGAGGGGTACTACATCGTCCTAGCTCCGTCGCGCCTAGATCCATACGACGGGTGCCTCAATGGAGGCGTATACTCCTGGGCCGATGGACTTGATCCCTGGCACCCGGGCCTGCACCTCGCGCAGTTCCCTGATTGCATGAGGCCAGCGGAGAGGGATGCTGCATTCAAGGGTGTCTCCATTGTACGCAGGGAGACGCTGGCCCCCCCCCCGTCGCTCGACATACTCCAGCGTGCAAGTAAGTACCTTGCGACCGTGGACCCGGCTGTCCAGGGTAGCGGCGGGCATGGCAAATTGTTCTGGGCGGCGCAGTGTATGGTCAGTGGTTGCAAGCTATCGGACGAGCAAGCGTTCACTCTCCTTGCCGGAGAATACAATCCCAGATGCAGCCCGCCGTGGAACCTTGGAAATCCGTCCGAGCTAAAAGACTTCCGCAGGAAGATTACCGAGGCCCGTCGCTGCCCGCCTTCGCATAAGCCGATCGGATGGATCGTGGATGCGGAGATAATCGACAGCGCGAACATCACGACTACTGTGGACCTCGATTCCCTGCTGTCGGCCGTGCGGGAAAAGCAAGATGAAGCCGCCAGGCCGCAAACGATCGAAGAGAAAGCCAGCGAAGAGCGCGAGATAGGCTTCCTTACGAAGCCTACTGGATTGCTCGGGGAGATCTGCTCGTGGATCAACTCGGGGGCATTTCGACCGCAGCCGATACTGACGCTGGCATGTACGCTAACATGGCTCGGCGTGTTGTACGGCAGGAGGGTCAAGGATGAACGCGGCGGCCGAACCAATATCTATTGCATGGGGGTCGCCAGGTCATCTTCCGGCAAGGATCACGCACCGAGACAGATACGAAGATTGGCGTTCGCTTGCGGCGGGATTGGCTTGATCGGCGGGAACGATATAGCCTCCGACACCGCAATAGAAGAGAGGATGTCGAAGGCTCCGTCTACGCTGTTTCTGCTAGACGAGATCGGGCACCTCCTGGCCAGCATAAAGTCCGGCCAAGACAAGAACAAGTCTGGTATCTTGTCGGTGTTGATGCGCCTGTATTCCTGCGCCTCTGACGTGTATATCGGTAAGGAATACGCCGACACGGAGAAGCAGAGGATAATCGTAGAGCCGTGTTGCTGCCTGTATGGGACCTCGACTCCAGAGAGATTCACTGAAGGGATTACTCCGGGCGAGATTCAAGACGGGTGGTTGGGGCGGTGTCTCGTATTTAATGCAGACAGGTTCTTGCCAAAGACTGACGTGAAAGAGCTAGACGTACCGCAGACCCTAATAGATCAGTGCGCGGCCTGGTTGAATGTCGGGAAAGAGGGGACTGACGGAGCTTCCATATCGAAATACTTAACGGCTTGTGGCAACGGAAAGTATACCCCGAATGCAGACCCGATAGAAGCAGTGGTCGTCAAGACGACCATCGACGCGGAAAGAGAGTTCGGGAAACTGAATTCGTTCGCGGAGTCGATTGATTACATCGATCAGACTGCTACCTTATGGTTGAAGGCTGAAGAGAATGCCAGGAGGATTGCGCTGATAATGTCCGCTAGCGACAGTCCCGGGTCGCCCGTAATAGACGGGCGCACGGCCGACTACGCGTGTAGATTGATTCGATATGTTATCAAAGAATTCTGTCGCGTCATTATCCCTGAAGTCGTCAGCAGCAAGGTGCAGCACGATAAGCGAAGTATCTTCAAGTCCATTGCGAGTAGCGGTAAGGAGGGGCTAACGAAGGGTGAAATCACGAGAAAATCTCAGTGGACCTCTCAGCCTCAACGCGATGGTATGCTGGCTGATCTAATGGCTGCGGGAGAGATAGCTTGCGTGGCTGAGGGTAAGGCTTTTCGATTCTGGGCGGCGGAATGGTTCCTGAAGAGAGGGGCAGCCAAGGATGTCTAACGCAGAGAGTGTGATAATCGTTCTCCCACTGCCAGTTCAGGTGTTGCAGCCTAATTGCACGATCGGGAGCTTCGGTGGGAGAATGCTGAAGGCCAGTGCCATTAAGAGATACAGAGCGCTTGCGTGCCTGGCCGTGGAGAACGAGTGCGTGGAGACGATGCCGTGGGAAAAGGTGGCCGTCCAGGCGGAGTTCTTCCATAAGGATAAGCGCAAGCGGGACGAAGACAATTCGATGGGGTCCCTGAAGGCGGCCTACGACGGAATCGTTGACTCCGGACTCGTTGAAGACGACGATTACGAGCACATGCAGCGATCGTCACCCGTGTTTTCGGTTGACAAGAAGCACCCGAGAGTCGAACTAACAATCACTAGAGGTCATAGATGATTACTCTAAGGCAAGAGATCAGGGTTCGTGAGATCATAAGTAATCCGCTCGATCTCAGCACGGATAGGCATATCGCGAAGCTCACTGGGGTATCTCATTGGCAAGTGCTGTACCAGCGTCGACTATTGGATCGCGTCAAGAAGATGTCTCCCCAGAAGTCCGCGAAAATAAGGGAGCTTTTGTTGGCTGGGTTCCCTCTCGGGGCCGTGGAGTCCACTGCCAAAGCCACGTCGGACGAGGTCAGTTGCATCCGCAGGTTCTTCTATCTAAAGAAGCGAGACCCTGGCGCCAACGGGCCGCTTCCGTGTCCGACGTGCGGGTCCATGATGTTTCATAGGAGGGGATCAGGTCAGGTGAGTGTGTCGCCTCGACGGAAGCACCTAGCGTCGTCTGAACTCACTCATATTTCAGACGATGAATCCCTTGCGTTATATCGCTTGGCATTGGATATGAGCAGCCTGAACGATCTTCGCATAATCAATAATCCAATGTTCTATCAACTCGCCGTGAAGGCGGAAAAACTCTTGAGAAAAATCAATGACAAAAAAAAGAATAAGCCCCAATAGCCTAGTCGGAGGCGCAAGTGCCCTTTCCAAGAAAAGGACGTGGCTAAAATCGCTTTCATCCCGAGACAGGGCTTACGTGTATGAAGTCGCGAAGGCCCTAGGGGACTCACCGGAGGCGTCCCCACTCATTGTAGCCAGGAGACTCAAGGAAGAGTTAGGGGCAGAGGTCGCCGAGTCAACTATCGTTAGAGCCCTAAAAGGAATTTTAGATGCCAAGAGATAATCCAGGAAATCTTATTGATGCAGCAACCAGCGAGACCTACGCTTTACAAGTAGTGAAGTCGAAGAAGGCCGAGAAACACTGGCGAAAGAGACATAGCGACGCCGTCGCTCTCGCCTGCGACCTCGAATCGCAACTCGAAGTGATGCTTGGAATTAACGGAGAGAAGTCATTCCGTGCAAAGCAGAAATTCAATCGCCTCAGGAGGGGGAAGCCGGCGGGGGTTGCCGTCGTTGTGCCGGCCACGGACTGGCATGTCGAAGAGCGGATCTACAAGGAGGGAGTCAACGGCAAGAACGAGTTCACCCTAGCGATTGCCGAGAAGAGGATCAAGCGATTCTACTCGAAAGTCTTGGAGTTGATCGAGTGGCAGAGCGCGTTGGCCCCAGTCAAGGAGATCTGGCACCCGCTTCTAGGTGACCTCCTCAGCGGGTACATTCACGAAGAACTCATGGAGACGAACGCCCTGAGCCCCACTGAAGCGTGTGTCTTTCTCCAGGACATGATCTGCGAGGGCATCGACCTATGGCTCCGAGAGACGAAGCTCCCGATCTTCGTCCCTACGTGCGTCGGCAATCACGGCCGCACGACAATGAAGAAACGCATCAAGACTTCATGCCGCAACAGCTACGAGTGGCTGCTCTACATGTCGCTGGCCCGCAGCTACCAAAAGAACCGCCGCGTTGCGTGGGATGTCGGAACTGGCTACCACAATACGCAAGAAATCGTTGGCCGCAAAGTCAGATTCCACCACGGCGACGGGCTGCGCTATATGGGTGGAGTCGGCGGCATTACCATCCCCGTGAACAAGTCAATATCCCAATGGGATAAGGTTGACCAATGCGACTTCGATATCTTCGGCCACTGGCATACATTCTTACCGCATTATCCAAAGTGGGTGTCATGCGGGTCGTTAATGGGCTATTCGGAATACTCTCTCGAAATCAAGGCAGAGTTCCAGCACCCGACGCAGACGTTCATCGTGCTAGACCGGGAGTATGGAGTCACCCAGGCTACCGCGATCTTCTTAGAAAAGCCGCGAAGAAGAGGAAGATAGCCCTTATTGCTCATTTGAAGGAGCAGTCACGAGGGGCAGGCGACGGGGACTGGATTCATGTCCCCAATGAGATTCATGGAATAGATTATTGGCTAATTAACAATAGCAACGACAGGGAGAAAGCGATGAAGTCACATCTGCAACAAGAACTAGACGGCGACCTGGAAGCTAGCTTCGCGGAGGGCGATGTCAATAGTGATGCTCCCGGGTCCTGCGCCAGAGACAACGGCGGAAAGGTTAGATACTCACTTGTTCCTATGCACCTACTTTATGGTGCCGCAAAGGTCTTCATGTTTGGCATGAATAAATACGCAACATGGAACTGGTCGAAAGGCGGCAACTGGTCGTCTGCATTCGACAGCTTGCTCCGCCACCTGCTCAAATGGTGGTACTGTGGCGAGGACCTCGATAAAGAGAGTGGGCTCCACCACCTCGACCACGCAATGTGCAATCTCTTGTTCCTAATCCATTACAGAGACTCGTATTGCAAGGGCGACGACCGGCCACCGCGGGTGCCTACTAGATTCCTCAACTCCCTAGTCGGCATGAATGAGCCGTATTTGCCATTGGAAGCGGAGGGCGGCCGGAGCTTCAGGGACGAGAGTGATGACATCATTCTCGAACATGGCACCGACCCCAATGGCAGCATGAGGATCGAGGGATTATCAAAGGCGCAATTCGACCTAGCTATGGATGCAATCAAATAGGAACTGAACATCTGTATCGCGGAATACCACTCAAAATTTTGGAGCGAACATGAGAATTGATTCCATTTACCTTGACCTCGACGATGTTCTTAACGATTTCACGAGGGAGGCCCTTCAGCACGTTACTGGCCTGTCTGAATTCACCCATGAGCCCGAGTGGGGCTACGACATAGTCCTGGCAGCAGGGAAGTTATGCACTAAAGCGCAAGTGCAGCCCGCGGGATCGATAAGTGAATGCAAAATACCCCCCTCGATCTCCTCAACATTCTTTACTCAGGCGTCATTCTGGGGTCAGATAAAACGGGACTTCTGGGCGAATATCGGGGTAACCGATTGGTGTTACGAGCTTATCGACATTTGTGCATCGGCCGTGGGAAAGGAGAACGTGTGTATCCTAACATCCCCAACGCTTGACCCAGACTGTGTGGCCGGCAAGATGGAATGGATTCAAAAGGAAATGCCGACATGGCTTCATCGTCAATTCCTTATTGGCCCATGTAAGCAGTTCTGTGCGCGACCAGGCTCACTCCTTATCGATGACTGCGAGGAAAATGTGAGGAAATTCAGGGAGCGTGGCGGACTGGCTTGGGAATTCCCTCGGCCCTGGAACTCCCAGAGAAGCAGTGATCCCCAGGAATGGGTCGAAACAACAAAGATTGTCCTCGCAACCCTGACGGGAGACCCTTACGATGGGTAAGCGCTGTAAAATTTGCGGGACTGAACTTGAGGAATACTCAGTCCCGCATGGAACGATCATGGCGTGCCCGCAGGCACTATTTCACCCACAAGCAAAAAGGAGAGGATATGCCGAAGCGAAGAACCCTTACGATAAGCGAACACCGGGAATGGAAAAAAAACAACCCGGACTGGCCCCTGACTGTTCACCCCAGCGGCCAGTGGATGAAGAGCATAAACGGTAAAGCCGTTTATTTCGGTTCGTTGGGCGACAGGGAAAAAGCTCTCGCGAAATGGAAGAGAATGGAGCCGCGCGTAACTGTTAAGGTGCGCCAGCCGACGCCCCCCAAAAAGAAAGAGAAGAAGGTTAGGGCGTTCACTGTGAAGAAGCTGCTGGCCACGCATCTCGCGGACATGAACGGCCGAGTCAAGGCGAGGCGACTCGCGAGCATTACTCGCAAGGACTACGCTACTCTACCTGGTCTCCTAGACGGCGCTGGCGTACTCAATCTCGGCGTCGACAAAATGAACCCAATCGAATTCGCTAGGGTAGCGAAGGTAATTGAGTCGTCAGGGAGGAGCCTCAGGACACAAAGGAATGTGATATCGTCGCTGAAGGCGGTATTCAATTGGGGGGCGGATATGGAACTGTGCAAGCAGGTGAACTTCGGCCCCAGGCTAAAGCCGCCGTCTGCTATATCTATCGAGAACGAGCGCGACGAAAGGGGAGTCATAAGGTTCATTGAGAGGGAGGTGATCCTGGCGGCGCTTGAGGCCGGCGACCCGCAGATAAAGATCGCGATTCTTCTGGGTATAAACTGCGCGTTCTACCCATCGGATACCGCTCGCGTAGCTAGGAACAGCTTCCATTCCGAGGGGCAGATAGTTTACCACGATTTCCGGCGCGTAAAGACTCTTCAGAAGCGCAAGGCTATCCTGTGGCCGGAGACTGCTGACGCCATAAAGAAGTGGTGGCATCTCTTCCGTCCGGAGGGTCGACGTAAGACAGATCCCAGCGCGATAGCCTCGGCCTTCAGTAGGCTGCTCACTAGGATCGGAATAGAACTTAAACCTGGCGTTGGGATCGGATCTCTCAGGCACACGTTCGCATCCGTTGTGGATTCAGTTCCAGACCAGAAGATGATCGACCTCGCGATGGGTCACACCAATAAGAGTATCCAAAAGAGAATCTACACTACCGTTAATTTAGACGAACTGAATCGTCTGAAAGTCCTGTCGGACAAAGTCCACGACTGGCTTTACGAGGAGAAGTGATGCCCGGCAGGCGTCCCGGGCGGCCGGCGATTACGCTGTCGGCCTGGGCCGCTTGCGGTGCCAAGTAGAAACCTTACTACCACCCGTTACTACTACTAAACCCCGAGAGACGTAGCAACAAGCCGCCGCCTGGCGGCTTGTTGTGTTCATTGGCAGATTGGTGTCCTCAGGCGGCTCACCTGCGCGATCCCAAGAGGTGGCTGGGTAGATTCATCGTATGGGCGGTGCGGAGCCGCAAAGGCCCCTAGTCGCCGAATATGATAACCGTTACCACGCTAATCGCTAGAATTACCACAGACCATACAGCGCGCAGCCCATTCAACATCACGCTTTTACTTGCCTTTAAGTTCGCGACCTCTCCCATTACGCCCGGGCTATCGTCTTTGTTGCCGGGCACCCCATACATGTCCGCCTGGAGAACTTGGACAGCGCCGTCGCACGCCTCGAACCTAGCAATGTGCTCGCGCACCTCGCAATGGTAGCTGGCTAGTTCCTTGCGTAGCTCTGTGATCGCGTCGGTGTCAGCTTTCGTCATTATTCTTCCTCGTCTGCTTCCCTGCCGTGATCCCATTCCTCGAACCCGCTGTACAGCTTCGCGTATGCTATCCCCCATTCCGCACCGTGCTCATTCGCTTGCGGGTTGGCGCCGAACCATGGTGATTCGGCGCCAAACCACGTCATTGCGTGAGCCCATTCATGGATAAGCGCATCCATCCTTAGCTCGTAGCATTGCTTCCTATCGATTCGTATCAAGAACTTCTCACCCAGTAGTTCGCAGCTAGCCAAGACGTGACGGCTCCCGAGCAAGGGCATTACTTCTCCAGTACGACAGCGCACTGACACCGGCTTCGCTAAGGGGAAAGCACGCCTCAGCCACGCCACCATCATTCGGTATTTTCTGGACGCCTTCATGGTCCCTCCTGAAAAAACAAACCCATCGGGATGCCGCCAGGCGGTAGACCCCGATGGGAACTGTTACACCCAAATTAGATCACACGAATCCACCGGATGCTATTGCGCCCTGGCGAGCGGTGCCGTCTTGATGACTATCGGGTCGCCCTCGTGTACTGCATCGGAGAGCTTGGCGGCAATCAGCGCGCGGCCGTTCTCGGTACGGAGCGATGCCGTTAAGAGGCTGTCAAAAACCTTCTCGAATTCGACAAGCACACCAGCTTCCCCGCCGGCGAACGTCTCGGCAAGTTCCTTGATCTTATGCGACATCCCGCTATAGTCGCCGACGCTGTAGTCGATCAGGAATTCGGGCGTCTTCTTTAGGCCGAGGCCCGACAGGGATGCCGCGAGCCGAGCCGCACCGCGTCGCCGCTCTTCACGGGCGGTATCCTTCTTGAGGACAAAGGTGACGGCGACGTAGCCGAGGGCGAATAGAACAATGGCAATCAGGAGAACTTCTAGTAAACTCATAGCAGACCTCTTTCGTTGTGACATGAAACCAGTAAATTCAGGTGCGGTAGACTCGGGACTCGATTAATTGTCGACCGTCTTCTTCCATGCAGCAGCAGCACCGCACAGGCCCCCGATACCAAAGAACAAAATACACAAGCCCACGACCAGCAGGACCGGGGCGCCTCTACTAGGCGTAAGTTCAGGCTCGGGTTGCGCGGGTCCCGGAATGACAACGTCCACGTCGATAATGGGGGTGGGCTGTGGTTGCGGGCAATTGCCGTCAGGGCAGTTATTCTGTTGGCGATTCAACATTCGTTGGCGCCACGGCAAGAACGGGCGGTTAAAGATCGGGAACAATCTACCGTCGAAGATCGGCCGGCGAAGGATTTGCCACCCAGCCATGTTCGATGCACCTGCTATGTCGTAGCTCAGACCCTCGGCCGATTCCGGAATGTCATTGCCGGAGGACTCATAGACGACGAAACCGTCAGGTCTCTGCACCCTCACTGTCGGGAGGGCTCTGATACTTTTCCTGTAGCGGGTCTTGTATGCGTCGCTGGTACTGTTGATCTTATGGAAATGGACGCCGGCCTTCAATTCTTTCAATGTAGCATTGCGATCGAACCACGCAAGCAGGTTGGCGTAGCGCTGATTGCTGGGGTCCCCAACGACAGAGACA
>SDBS01000197.1_pt1 | contig 52611 bp, 83 predicted proteins | sample 2277091 | NCBI WGS metagenome assembly SDBS01 (sample SAMN10404972, study PRJNA504765) | marine sediment metagenome | isolation source: marine sediment core GS10_PC15, 163 cmbsf | place: Arctic Ocean: Southern Knipovich Ridge | collected 2010 | reverse complement strand
GCACGCTGATGAGTTTTCAAATATAGCTATAATTGCCTGATTATAATGATGTTACCACTACTTATACTAAAAAACAGTAAGAAATAGCTTATAAGCGCTTATAAGCATTATTTAGGTGAGATTTACCTTGACACTATAATGAATAGCATGTTAGCTTATATTATGACGAAAAGGATGTCATCATCTTGAAACAAAAGATAAAAGATTTTCAGATTACTGAACCTCTCCCCTCCAGTGTGGATAATCGACGTGGCCCCAAAACCACAAAGTCGATACCACAATTATCTGCTGCTGCTGGCGTAATTTTATCCGATAGAGATGCAAAAAAGTGGCTATCTCTCATTGAAATTCGCGGCAGTAAAGATCCCCTTTTTAATATGACAGATCGCATCCAAGCAGGGATGGTAATGACTGGTATTCTTACTATCCAAGGTATTTATGCAGGTGTCGAGGCTATTGTATCTGAGCGCGGAGGAAAGTTTACAGTTGATGATCTGAATAAGCTCACTAACTCGCTCAATCGTGCTATGGCAAGCGTTAATCAGTCTTTACATCATCTCGGCATAACAGGTAAAGAACGAAAGGAGCCAGTAGATGTAGATTCATTAGCTACTTCACTTACAAGGTACATTCATAAGGATGAGATACCACCTGGATTGGAGAAAGCGTATGTAGCCGCGAAACTTGAGATTGAGAGGATATCAGGGGAGGGTGTGATCGCGCAGGAAAATGAGGGCCTGAGTGGTTCACGATCTGATATCCTTTCAGCTCTAAAACAACCATTGAAGTCATATGTTGAATCAGAGGATGAGGAGAGGCCAACAGTAATTGATGTAGAAAAGGAAGGATTGGAGGTACTTAGGTAGTGAAAATTTTATTTATAGTTTTCTCGCTATTTTTGATTTGTTCTTGTTCTATAAAAGAAGCAAACCCTGGTATACCAAATCATCAATATGAACTGCTGAAATCATGGGATCTTTATATTGAACATGCAGATTCTTTGATTGTTGTGTTTAATAATAAAATAAGCCCATGTAACCCACATGAACTTAATTTACTGATTTCTATGGAAATACGTGAAATGAGAAATGATAGAAATAATCGTAGTGCGAGAATGAAAAACAATCCACATTGGTCAGCATATGAACGGATAAGAGATGAGAAGGAACTGGTGAGATAATTGTTATATGTTGTTGACGTACTTTCGCAAACCATAGCTGATACAGCAGCTAATCTTAGTACAGAGAAGTTTAGTTCTGGATGGAATGGTTTTGCGCCTACAACTGCTGGTGAGGGAGATCCGATTGTTGTTGTAAGAGTTTTGGCTACATGGGATAGTTTGGCCGGTGGAGATGGAACGAGTAAGATTACACTTGATGCATATACAGCGAAAAATGATACTGAACTACTTAAGAAACTTGGCCCACTAATGATTTCAGATGGCGTTTCAATTGGAACGTCAAAAGATTTCTGTGTAGACAATCAAGCAGATGGTAGTAAGTACCTGTGGATTTGTGCTCCTGCTTCTGCTGGTAATGGTGGAATACATCTTCCGATGGGAGCGAGAACGAAAGCAAGATTACTTAATGGTGGTTTAGCTTATACTGGTGGAAATGTTGTAATTGATGAAGTTGTAATATATGGCTTTAAACCGATATTTACTCAGGAAACTTAAGGAGTGTGATAAGAATGAAACGACTAATTATGTTTACGGCGATTTTAGGAATGTGGTTGGTATTAACGGCGGCTATCAATCGGCCATATTTCAGAATCCTATCCACAGGGGAAACGAATGTGTTAGTTAATCCGCCCAAGGATATGAATATATTTTCGATTACGCGGTTTGGTGGAACTGATACGGTTACAGTTTCGATTAGGCATACCAACACTGATTCTACGATTTTCAAGCTACCGCCCATAGGGACGTTTTCATGGAATTTTAGAAAAGAAGATGGGGTTAAGATTAAGAGCGGGACAAAACGCGGAGTACGTGTTCAGAAAGATACGGCAACCATAGTTTGGATAACTGGAATTTACAGGAACTAATAAGGATGGTAATAATGAAAAGACTTATTTTTTGTCTATTGCTTGTCCCGCTTTTCTTTTATAGTGCAAAATCAGAAATCGTAATCAATCCATTGTCTGATGAATTACTTCTTGGACGCAAAGCTAACATCGTTGAAGCTAATGGCGAGTGGACGACGTTTAGCACTACTGGAGGACTTGGCTTTACAGCGTCTAATCGGTGGCGTGAGTATTTTCAGAAGCACCATTTAAGGCGGATAAGACAAGAGGGCGATGTTGTAAAGGTAGAACTTGTAATCGCTGCTAGCGGTGGTGTTGATGCTGTTTTCGTTAGATGGTGGACATACGATGGGACGGGTAATAACTTTACTTGCACGGGGATGACTCAGGATTTATTGCCAGATCTTACTATTGGCGTTGCAACGCAGGTGAATATTACATCGTTAACTAACAACGCGAATCTCGGAGATCTTATTTCGATTTTAATTCACACTGATGGTATCTCGAACTCAAGCTGTATTGTTTTACCTGCAATTCCTGAATCGGCGATTTATTTGGTAGCAGGGACGACAGATCAAGCGGATATAACGGCGGTTGGAAGTAGTTTTGATTGGGGTTCTCCGACGAGCGGTTTCTCGCTTGAAGTTCGTGTATTTATGCAGGCACCGCATTTTGCATTGATTGGTGCCTCTCATATAGCGGGACATAATCAAAATAGTAACTTTACCTTTTTTGAAGATCGTGCTCATGCGGGTACGTTAACTGAGTTTACTCCAGATAGTACAACAATACCATCACGAATAAATGAGTTGAAGGGTTATGTCTATCAGAACTTTGCTAAAGGTGGGCTGACTCTGAAGTCTATTGTGGAGACAGATCAGTATGGTGTTCAGACACCGCTTGAGTGGGCGCTTGCAACTTTTCCATCTGTGCTGATTGTTGCCGGGGGAACACATGACCTTAATACACCGGAAGCGCCTGCGGATTCAACAACTATATTGGATCAGATACTTACAAACCTTGAGATTATTTCGGATTCATGCGAAGTCTACGGTATCCCGCTTATTTACAACGGGTTTTTGCCGAGAGTCTATGATGGGAATCACTATAGAAAGGCTGATCAGGCCGATGTGTTTAGTGTTTGGGTACGGAATGTCTTTGCGAAAGACAAAAATTTTATCTTCGTGGATATGGGGCCTCTGATGGGGAAGTTTCTAGCTAGCTCGCTTGCGTGTTGTTCTGGTGGGGAGGCACAACGAAATCTTTGGCGATTAGCGGATCGGGTTGATAGCGGCGACGGTGCTCATCCGAGTAGACTTGGTTACAGTGAGTGGGGCGATGAAATTGTTCGTTTGCTTGAACAGAGCGGGAATTAAGGAGATACTATGCCTGATGTGATTGGTGGCGTTCAGACTGTTACAATTAATTTTGCTTCTGATGTGTTACCATTGGACTTAGATGTTCCTCTGGTAAGCAAAGGTAAAATTGCAGATAGGGCTACAGTTATTATCGACAACGATGAACTAACTGGTGGCGATGCGTCTACGGATATTGGATTAGAAGTTAAGTTAGTTGATGTAATTGGCGATACAGATGCTAATGCTGCTGACGTTACGTTTCAGGATTTTGTTGGTGGTGGTCGTGATAGCAGCATATCGATTGCTGTTCTTGCTACACAAGTAGCGAAGAAAATTATTCGCAAAATTGTTACATCTGATTTAGAAAGTGATTCTAATTTTACTTCAGTTCTTAGGCTCAGGATTGTGTTAACAGCCGGGATAGTATACACAGCTGGAATAATTAGATTTCGAGTTATTCCTATTGGATAGCATTATTAAAAAGTTTATCTTACTATCAGATTCAGTGAACGATATTCGTTTAACAGATGTTATTAAGAAAATAGAAACAACAGATAGAGTTAGTGTGATTGAAGTAAACAGGATTGTCAAGTTTATTGAGATTGAAACACCAGTTCAATTTGTAGGAATTGATGAGTATGCCGACTAATGATACTTCATATCTTGGAACATATGCAATCAATGATGAGTTTCCGTGGCCGTACTTTGTATTTACAGAAAAAAAGTTTGATGTACCAACCAAGCGATTCAATATTGTTGAATTAGTTCCGGCTGATTATACTGTAATTAAGTTTTCAGCTAGACATGAAGATAATAATACTGATGTTGACGATCATGCAAATGATGATATATATGTAAACCTAACAAGTGATGGCAATGGTGTATATCATTTTGTGTGGCCTGTAAGCGCACTAAATAAAATCGGACGCTGGACAGTAAGAATTGAATTTGAAAGAGCGTCGGATGCCAAGAAATTTCATGCAGAAGATGATCTTTATTTTATAGTGGCCCATAAGACATCTGGTAGGTTTGGAGATCCTTAATGCCTACACCATATGAAATAAGTGTTGTAATATCATTTATTATATTTGCCGTTATTGCTGGTATTAATGGTTTTAGGATGAATAGTCGTATTAAGGATTTATATGATTGGCACAATAAAGAAGGCGATGATGGGGTTAAAGTTTGGTATGTCAGAAAATCACTTGAAGAAGCTATAATTAAGATGGCTGAGGCAACAGAGAAACAAACAGAGTTAATTACAATGTATCATAATGAGATTAGAATTTGGAGAGAAAAGGATAAAAGATAATGCCATACTTTGGAATAAGATCGAAAAGGTTTTTAGCTGAATGTGATGAACGAATTCAGTTAGTATTTAAGTGTGTAATTAAGTATTATGATTGTACTATATATGAAGGAAAACGTAACGAAGCAAAACAAGATGAATATTTCGCTAGTGGTCTTTCTAAGGTTCAATGGCCCAATGGTAAGCATAATTCAGATCCATCAAAAGCTGTTCATGCTGCACCGTGGATACCCGGTATTGGCATTGATTGGGAAGATGTAGAACGACATAGATATTTTGCTCATTTTGTTCTTGGTGTGGCTGCTGTGCTTGGTGTCAATTTAAGGTGGGGTGGAGATTGGGACAGAGATTGGGACACACATGATCAAAAGTTTCATGACCTTGATCATTTTGAACTTGTGGATTGATAATGATTAAAGGTTGGGTGAAGTCATTTACTATTAAAAAAGCTGTAGGGACTGTACTATCTATAGCTATATCATTTTCATATGTCCTTACTGTGAATAATACATATCAGACAAATAACTATATTAAGGATTTAGAGAAAAGAAATATGGCAGTTGTTGTTCTTGAAATAGATCGTAGAGGAAATTTAATAGCAATGCATCATCTTTCAGTAGAACAAGCCGATTCTTTAATAGCTTTAAGTAATAAAAAAGATATGATATCAATTCCTTTATATCCTTTCTCAACTATAAAAGTTGATGTACCAAAAGATAGAAGAAGGAGAAAGTAAGATGGCAGCGGTAGATTTTGGACCAAAAGATGAGGCAGCACAGAAACTTGGTAAAGAGCTTTCTGATGTTGTTCAAGCAGCTTTCAAGAAAGGCCCAGGAAGATGGGCTATGGCAATGATGGAGGGTATGCAAGTTGTTCAGGCTGGCACAGCTTTTCAAGCGTTAATGGCTGATGAATCAGATGACACAGAGGATGCAACATTTGATACTAAAGCTGCTATGGCACAAGTTGGACTTGGCATTACTATGGATAATGCTAAGGATTACATGAGTCTCGATAGCTAGGAGGATGTATCTTGTTTGAGTTTTTTGCACAATTTGCTAAACCTTTACTTGTATTTGGTGTATCTATAGCTGGATCATCTGTGCAGGGTTTTATTACCAAAAATAAAACAAAGGCTAATAACGATACTATTCCTGTGCGTAATAGTGCAACGTGGGGAACTGGTGGTATCGCGGCTGGTGCGGCAATGGATGATCCATTGTCAATGGTAGCGGGGTTTGCTGGTGCTACAGTAGCATCAATTGGACACAAGCTGATAGGAAAGATTTTTGGCGGTAACAAAACAAATTAGTGATCAGTTCGGAACAATTACCGATCTGCATCTATTGCACAATCCTAGGATTTTTGCTAAGTCTTTTGGGATGAAAGTGCCATTGGAATTTTGCGCCAATGAAGATTGTGTCTATAAAAAAGAAGAAAAGTGTCCTGCTGGATCTTTGAAGGATAAGTGCCCAAATAAGTCTCTGCTAGATTATAAAACAGGTTGTCAATTTTTTTATGGTAAGCCATATCAAGCACCTGTTCTTAGAACATCTTTTGATGGCGAAAAACCAATGACTTTAATGATAACTGGTAGGGGAACTGGCAAGACAGCGATAATTAATACTCAAAAAGCTATTATGGAAGCTACTGTTGAACCATATATCAGGGCGATACTACTAAAGTGTGATCGTCCAATTCCAACGAAAGTAATCGTCGTCGGCAACACAAAGGATACAGCGCTACTACTTCGTGCATCAATACATCAGGCTTTAGAGTCTAATGAACTGCTTTATTCGATGGTTGCCGACGACACTAAGACTTATATCAGATTCAATAATGGTTCAGAGATATTTATTAGAACTGCTGGTGCAGATGGTAGGTCAACTAGAGGTTTTCATGCTGATGTAATGAAAAATATGTATGGTGACGACGTTAGGTGTACGATTGTCTACATATTTGATGAAGCATGTTTCTCTAGGGCAACATCTATTATTTCAGAAGTCATGCGACCATCATTACAGGTTGGCAATATATTTAGTGGAATATTTACTACATCGACACCGTGGGGCAAAGCTGGAGAGATATTTGATTTATACGATAATCCAAGAGAATCAGTTAAAGTATATAATTTTGCTTCTTTTCATAATAAGTTCACGAATCTTGATTTGTTAATTGACTTTAGAAACAGATTAGAATCTGCTGGTGCCGCACCGATCTATAACAGGGAAGTTTTAGGATTGTTTCAATCAGAAGAAGGATTATTCTTTCCTTGGGTTGTTTGGGCAAGATCATTAGATGACTCACTTGATTGGCTTGAGTATCCTGAGATTGAAAGACTAGCAAATGACGATATTGTATATAGTGGTGATTACTATCTTGGATTAGATCCTAATAGATTTAGGCAACTTCAAGAAGGTGATTTTGCAGCATATGTTTTAGTGCAAGTTTCTAAAAATCGAGAACATATTAGAGCAATATCATATGGTAAATATTTGATGGATATGGAGGATAAGTTCAAGGAAAGAGTTCTTGCTATTAAAAAAGTATTTAAACCAAAGAGAATAATTTGTTGTGGGAACAGTGGATATCTTGCTTTCTTTCAATCAGGTAGAATTGATGTAATTCCAGGAAGCAACGATACGTCAATTATTTTAAGGGCAATGTCTTTAATGAAAGTAGATATTGTTCATGGTATATTCAAGCAACCAGCATCTGTAGAAATAGAAGATGAGCGCAGAAGTTATATACCAAAGGAACAAGGCGTAACATCAATTCCGAGACTTGATCACAAAAGTGGATGGGGACAGGGATATACAAGTGACATAATGGATTGTTACTCTTTTGTATATCAACAGATCATAGAAGATTTTGGATTAGGTGCCCTTCCCTCGCCAGAAGCATCTGGTTTGAGTTTGAATCTTGGTACTAAGTCTGCATTAACTGAATACGAATCTCTTATTATGAGTTCTTCAAGAAGGTTATCAAGGATTGGTAGATGAGCTTTATTGGTGACATACTTGATAGGGTAAAACCTCAAGAACCGACAATCCCCAAGCCAGGAAAAGATTCGCTTGTTGGATTTGGTTCGATGCAAGAAATACTTTTGCAGAAGTTTGATTCAATTACTAAAACAATGGATCAAGCGGATAGAATGACTATGTTGATTGAGGTTCGTGATATGAGCAGAGAGGGTGCTGTTGCAGATAAAGCATTAGAAAAGTTATGTGAAGATGCTACTGCAAATGAAGTTAGTATTGATGCTCCATCGAGAAGGAAAACTGTAATACATGATTTGTTAAAGAGGATCAAGTATCAGGAAATACGAAAATCACTTCTCTATGTTATGCTTAGGGACGGAGATCTATTCAATCAAATAGAATTTACTCCATCTATAAGTAGTTCGAGAATTGGCTTTATTACAAGAATTATGATAATGCCAGCAGAAACAATGATACGCAATACAAATGAGAGAGATGAGTTTGATAATCCACAAAGAGCATTTGCACAAGTAGATAATATTCAGAACGCTCTCCTCGCCAGAGAACCGATTTACTTTTCTTGGCCCAAGATTGTTCATGCAAGAAATGATCCACATAAAGGAAAGTTTTTTAGATATGGATGGTCTATGTGGGCTAGTGGCATTAAAATGTTTAATATGTCAATGATGATGTTAGAAGATGCTGCTATAGCAAGGCATCTTGCAGCACAGAGATTGAGAGTACATTATGTTGGGAAAGAATCAAATGTTGGCGTAGATCCATCATTAATTGATCAATATAAGGAAAATTTTAGGCAGCAGTATTCACAAAGTACAAGTGATATATTTATTGATGGTAAAAATGTTATAGAAGAAATAGGTGGAACAAAACAATCAATTGGAAATGTTGACGACTTGATGATGGTTACATCGATTCTTTCAGTAGCAATCGAATATCCACTTGACTTACTCAGTGGAATGATTAATAGTGGTAGTGGTGGCGAGGAATTATTCAGGAAAGAGGTTGTCCTTAAACGAGCTATCCAGTCTATTATAAAGAAGGAAAATCAGCAAATATTGGCCCCTATAATAGACAGAGAATTACTACTTGCGGGTTCTATGGGGGAATATCGAATAAACACGTTTCCTACTTCTTTTGAAGATGAAAATAAGAAATCTAAACGTGGACTTGGAGAGATGCAAGGATTTGTAAAAGCACCAAGTAGGTTCCACAAAGAAAACAATGATGAAATTGGATGGGACGAAGAACTAACACTTCTTGAAACAGATCTTAAAAGTATTCAACTTCTAGTTAATAAGTATCCAGAAGCTGTTCAAGTATTAATGGGAGCTTCAGGAAGGAAAGATCCACAATCTGGTTCACAGGGTTCAGGAAAAGATGTCAATGATCAACCAGAACCAAAAACTCCGGGTAAATCAGGTACGGATGATAAAAAGGGAGAAGAATAATGGATATAGTAGTTAGTTTAGATGATCTTTATCTTGGCGAAACAACAAGGGTTCCATATGATGAAGCAAAAGGAATATTTGCTGATTTTCAAACTGGTACTACTCGAATAGTTAGATTTATCTTTTTAGAGCATGGTGGGTGGAACAAAGGTAAAGCAAGTAAGTGGATTAGAAATCGTAAACTTGATAAAGTCTTTTTTAGAAAAATGCCAGATGGTACAATTTTTATGAACTCTATTTGTCTATCCGTCCCTATTTCCAAAGTTGAGCTATCAGATAGTAGTTCTGAGGTAAAAAAGGCACTTGGATCAGATTCTTTTGATCGGCTTATGGCGGTTGAAAATCGTCATGGATCAGATAAGCCATTTGTTGTTAAAGTTGTTGCAATGGATTTCAAAGGGAAAGATTTTATTGTTGCTAATGGTATTAAGTTCTTTAGAGAATCTACCGTTAAAATGATTAAAGATTTTTCTAATATTGTTATACGACTTGGACATCCAAGTATGTTTGATAGTTACAATAAGCGAGTTGGAAATACATTAGCATCTTATATAGACGACGATGGCAATCCTGCCACGTTGAGCTATATCAATCCTCATGGCGAAGCAAAGGACTTTCGGGAAGATTTGAGAATCGCTGAGGCACAGGGTAATCTTGAATCTTTTGAAGTTTCGATGTTTGGCGATCCTATAGACTACGAAACCGTCAAAGACGAAGATGTAGCTAAAGAGGATGGAGCCAATGTTCTGATGAATAAATGGATACCGAAAGCTCAAGACTTTGTTGATGAAGGAGCCGTAGCTGGTAGTCGGGCAGTAGAAATATCTAATGCTAGTCTACCAGAAAATCATAGCAAACATTTAGGAGGCATGAAAGTGACTATTTCTGAGATACTGGAAGCTCTGAAAAAGCATGGTGGTTCTATTGCTCTATCAGATTTTCTTTCAGTTGACAATTTTAAGGTCGCTTTTGATGAACATATAAAAGTTCGACTCTCAGAACAACGAAAGGAACTTGTCAGCGATGATGAGTTTGCAAAAGAAGTTGTCGAGATTTGTTCTTCAAAAGTGATTGAAGAAAGTCCAAGAATTGAAAAAATTATTAATGCAACAGTAGATAAAAAGAGAAGTAATTTTGAAAACAAACTTGAAGATATTGCGAAGATTTGTGATGCCAATGGAATTAAACTTACTGAGCAGCAAATGTTTTTGGTGAAGAATAACATCAAGGGTGAAGAATCTGAAGATGAAATTCTTGGTTTCATCAAAGCTGCACAGTTGTTTGAAAAAGGTATTGGCGTTACCAAACATCTTTTTACTGATGTAGAAGGTCAGGAGCAAGAGATTAAATTGGTAAAGCGTGAATCTCATGGTGCCATACTAGAAGTAGTTGGTGCCGATGAGCAGAAAATTGAAATCTAAGGGGGGATTGCGTTGTTACAGGAAATTCAAGAACGCGATTTTGTTGCTATGCAGGAAAGGTATCTGGCTTACTGCCGTGCCCATTCTGATATTAGCACAACAGAACAATTTGTAGCCCTCAATAGATTGTATGAAAAAGCTCATTTCGGAGTTACTTCACGTGATCTTGAGAGAGGGTATGAGATAGAATATTTTACTAGGTCGGATGGTACAACCATCAAACTTCGTAATGATGTTCGTGGTAGGTTTATTGTTGGAGGAGATGGTAATAGGGGTGTTGGTGCTGATCCTGTTTGTCAATATGTCCACACTGGTTGGAGGATTGATGATAATGGTAAGGCTATGACCAAGCGAGAACTTCGTCGGGACAGAGAAGTTCAGCGTACCATCAATCTTGCAGTATCAGAACATACTACAGGAACCGATATTCTCACGAAAGGCGAAGCACTTTTAGAGCACAGTGGTATTGATACTGGGTTTGGTTCTACTCCTGGTGTCATCTCTCCACAATTCGTAAATATGCTTTTAGAGCTTGTTAGCGGAAAAGCAATGTTTAAGAATTTTGCTAGACTTGTGCCGATGCCTTCAATGAGTTTCTATTTTCCATTGAAAACTTCTGTTATCAAAGATAATACAACGATAACGCCAACGGAAAAGCCAACAGCAGAAGGTCGAGCAGGGACAGAATTTGCGATAAGTTACGGAAAGTTTATTGTGAATGGTCACAAGTATTTGATTCATGCTGCACTTACAATAGAATTGATTCAAATGCTTTCACGATTTATTACCGTTAGAGAGGACTATATCAATGATATGCGTGATGCTATGGCATTGTTATGGGACTTCACTATCGCAGAAGGAATGTACTCAATGATTACTACAGGGAAATGGCGTCGTTATGATGTTAGTGATGCTGCCTGGGGTGATAAAGAGTTTGTTCCGCTTTCTGGTGCTGCTGGAGTTGAAATTGTTGGTGCTGGTAACGTACCTAAGCATCTATTATTTCAGGATCTAACTTCTGGTTCTGCTAATTTTGGTAAAATTTACGAACCGGCAGATGCAACGATAAAGTATGAAACAGCGACACTTCGCGCCAATTCTGATACTGGCGATGATTTGTTTGAATTTATTGTTGCATTAGGAACGCTTTTAAAAGATAAGGATTCCAAGATAGAGTTCTTCATGGCACCTGCAAAGATTACGGAATTCTTTTTCCGTGATAGTCGGTTTCTTGATATGACTCTAAACACTGGAAATCCAGCGTTTCAGTCTGAAAATGGATTCTTGGGACAGATCTCGATTGGTGGATCAAATCAAAGAGTGGATCTTTGGGAGTATGAAACTGATGTACTCGGTACGAAGCAGACTACCGATGCTACTCCACGTACTGTCTATCCAGTCTTTGCTGGTTCCTACAATCGTTTCTGGAATCAGGGAATTTTTAGCCCATTTTACATGAGGGTTGATGATGGAATGGAAGTAAAAACTGGTATAGGTACTGGTGCTTCTGATGTCGTTCGCCTGAATGAAACAAGGGTAATCACGGCTGGTAGTCGCGGTGCGTCTTTTCCTGGTGATTTTCATCACTTGGTAACAGGACTCATTTCGATTGGTTTTGCTCACGCATAACAGCCGTTAACTTGATCCGGTGGGCGGGAGGGCGATGGCTGAGAACATCCTCCTCGGCCATTTGCTCTCTTTCCCGCCGCGATTGAAAGGAGATGAAAGATGACTTTTCTTGGAGAATTAAAACAGACTGGTAAGAAATCGAAAAAGCGATTGGCTGGACACAGACTTGTGTTGCATAATCAGATTTTCTATCGTCGTAGGAAGAAAAAACTATCAGAAGAATTTATTAAAGAGACAGGACTTGATAATAGTGCTATAAGAAATGCTGTAATTAGATCTTTATTCCAAAATTATGGATTAGTGGTACATCATTATCACCTAGTCGGCTCCCCTTCGCCAGCGGAATTTATTCCTATTGCGATTCCTAATATTGTTTCTGTCTTTGAGGAAGATGGATTGGTAGTTATCGAAACTGATGGTGAGGGTTCAAAACTAGAGCTACACGACCTTCCTAAGCAGCCGGATTCGTCTGATCCGACTAAGAGTACGGACGTGGACTCTAACACTGAGCAGGGACCAAGTACAGAGCTTAAGTTACCGTCTAGCATACCTAATTCTGGAGAGTAGGAGCATGGCTACAGCTAGATTTTCGATGTTTGAAGAAATCGTTTTAGATACTCAAAATCTAATAGCGGATCTTCAAAATAAACAGGGTTATACAAGACCTGAGATGATTTCATTTATCAGGCAAGCTATACTTACATTTAATGATGTAAAGGGAATAGCATCTTCTAGGTTGTTGCGTTATGCTTTTAGATCTATTTCTTCAGATGATGCAACAAAAATAGATAAAAGTATATATGAAAATATAACTAATGTTAAAATGGCTTATAAGGTTGAACCCGATGATAATACAAAAGTTTCTAGTGTTGAAACTATTGCTAAAATTGTTGCAGATAAACAGATAGCTTTACTTACGATTTATTGGACACCAATCGGAACTACTGGTATTCCAGTTATTGATGTTTCTTTTGATAAAGATCATGAGAATGGTGAGAGATTAAGAGGAGTATTTCTCGCAGATGATGAAAGAATAAAAACAATAGTAAATGGTGCTATGGTTGATGTTAGTTCTATTGTATCTAAAACATTTTCTGTTAAATGGTCTTTTCCAATAGGTTCTGATTATGTAATAAAAGATACAATGGTTAAGTTGTTTCTCGTAGATGCATCGTTCATGTTACAAAATCAATATGATCTTGCAAGAATGGCTGCATCTAATATTCTCAAAATTGAAGCTGTAAAAGCTGCTAAAGATGGACAAAGTGAATCTTATGTAGACATGCTTAAGGATATAGCTAATGGTTACATTGCTGAGATAAGAGGTATGCACGGAAACGATGCAACTGCTGTATCAACTGCTGGTGGAATAGATCATATCTATGACCGTGATAGATATGCTAATAGAGCATTTAATACAAAAACACCAGATGGAACATGGGTTGAAGTTGTTGGAAACGAAATCACTGGCAGAACAATAAGGTTTGTATGAGCGAATTTGGTATACGATATAGAGTAAAACCGATAAGTATTTCACAGACAATTAGAATTATCAATCTTGTTCGTGATAATGTCTTTGAATTACAGAGAAGTTTTCTTAGCCAGAGATATCAACAGATATTTCATAGGACACTTGCAACTACTATGGTTGCAACTGGTGAAACAAGAAGTAAACTATTTTTGAGTACATCAACTATTTCTAGTGATGTAGCACGTTTTGAATGTGGATATAGACCAACATCAAATGATCAATCAACTAAACAAGAATTTGACTTAGGGCCTGTTCATCATTCTAAAAGAGAACATCTTAATAAGGATGGTAGTGGTAAGTGTTCTCGTACACCAGTTGACATTTATTCAACTATGGGACAACAATATCATGCTAATAGATCTGCTAGACGAAGGGCATTAGCAAAATCAATCGAATCTTCATTTAATACTCAAGTTAAATTTGCAGCAAATCTTGGTCATACATTAAGATATGAACCAGATCTTACTGCTATAGTTCATAAGATGACAATAATTGCTAGGGCGGTGACTAGGCTTGCCTGATGTTTTTACATATGAAACAGATCAATTTAGACCTGCGTATGATATTAAATGGACTATACTTCAACATATAAGACATATAGTTAATCGCAATAAAGTATTTAGTGATTTATTTTCTAGTGGATTGCCAGAAGATCATTTTTATGATGCTTTATCTAATGAATATAAGTTATTACCTGCATTTGGAGTTGATTATGTTGGTAAGAGAGTTGTAGGGTCAGAAGTACAAGATCTATTTCTGATTAGATATGTTGGTAAGCGTATTGAAATTAAACCATTTAATAGATATGGTATTCAAAGTGAGAATAGAAGATTGTTAAATATACATGATGATTTATACAATAATTTTATAAAATTAAGTAGACGTAATGGACTGGTCATTTTACAATTTAGAGATGATACTCTTGATCCGGTTGAATCTGCGGTTGGATTTACTATGGACTTGCTAGATAGCATACCATCCAGAGATGAGAATACTCATGCTAGAGTAAATTCACTTGAAATGACCTACGGCTTGAAAATCAATCTTTAAGGAGTATTTTGTGGATAAATATAAATTCGTTGAGGCATTAAAAAGATTTGCTCAAGATAATGGGGCGGTTGTCAGATTAAATCTTATAAATTCAAATGGCTCTCCTATGGATGGTGCTAAATTAGAATCTCTTAATGAAAATCTTTTAAGAGATTGTAGAATAGCATCTGCGGTTGTAATTCCTATATCTATAGTAGAAGAAGAAACTATTGTAGATTCTGAGGAAGGTGACTAGATGCCAGGAGGAATCGAAAAACGTCCGTTCCCTATTATACCGGGTAAATCAGATAATGTTTTTCTTTATATATTCTCCTATGCTGGAGATGAAGAAGATTTCATTGCTGATAAAGCTTCGTTTGATACGGAACTGAAAAAGCATTTGATGATTGATCAAACTACGCCGGTTGCAGAAAACGGAATAGGTGTAACTGGTAGTGATTTAACTCTTACAGACTTAGCTGGTGCCTTAAGTATAGAACTTGCTGCTGGTGCCATAACAGCAGAGATTAAGCATCCGTTGGTCTTGTTTAAGGGTGAACCTATACCTTATTCTGATTTTGTATCTGTTGCTACTGTGGCTGGAAAAATCACGTTAGTGGCAGGTAGTACAGCGAAGTATAGTACAACAGATACAGATTTTGTAGTGTACTATACAGATCATGTACTTGGAATCTTAGTAAGTGCTGATGTTGGTGGCGTTACACTTCCGATTGATAGTACCGCCTTTAAAGCTGTTGGTCATGTTGAGCCTGTTGTTGAGGTTCAGCGTAGAGGCGATTCAGAGCAAACTGGAAGTATTTCTGTTATCACATCATTGTCGTCCATTTTATTCGATTCTTTATCTGTTCCAGAAAACTTTGCTGGCGAAGAACTGCTTGCAAGGATATATGGTTCAGATTGGACGAAAAATGCCGGATTTACTACAAGAAATAAACTAAATTTCAATAGGCTACCTTTTGGAATTGCTATTCTTATTGTATCTGGTAAAGCATTATCTAGTGGTGCGGCTGGAGATATTTGGGGAAGAATGGTATTTGCATATCATTGTCAACTAACTACTGTCTCCTCTCCACAGAATCTTACGAACGATACTACAGATCCGATTCTACAGAATATAGAGTTTCGGGCTAAGTATCCTGTGCCTGAATTTACTACAATTTTAACAACTTAACTTAGTGTTTGATAACCGAGGAGGATATCAATGTCCGAGCATAAGGAAAAGAAAATAATTGCAGTTGGTGATTTTATCAAGATTACCGATGTGGTTACTGAATTTGAAGTACAAGATCCAACTGGTGCAGATGGTGATAAAGTTTATATGTTGCTTAGAATCCGAAGGGCGAATCCAAGAGAAACAATCAAGATAATGGAATTTGTCAATAAGAAAATGGGTGATAAAGCTGTTTTCACCGAGGATGATATTGCCAAAATGACAGCAGAAGAAAGGACAAGTGCAATAAATCTTGCATACCAGTATGACGCGACATTGATATCCTCCTGTGTTTTCCACCCTCCAGTAGACGGTCAGGATATATCTACTGATCCAAATCCAAGAAAGGTATTTAATACAGCAGATGATGTTCTTGATAAATGCCCACTTGATTTGTTTGACAAACTTAGACTATCTGTTGGACGACAGAGAATGGTGATGACGGAGGCGGAAGCAAAAAAGTAGCAAGGCATCCTCCGGTCAGAATGGCTTTTCAACTTGTGAAGCATGGGATGGCTGGTGGGTGCCATCTATTCGAGTTGATTTATGGTCGTGATTTTAGTAAGGAAGAAATTGCATTACAACCAATTAAAGAGATATGTACTCAATCTTTGTTATATGATAATGAATTAGAAAAAGAATATCTTAGACAACAAGAATCAGAATCTAAATCAGGTAAAGGTCACTTAATATTAGGCACTAAAGATGTACATGAAAAGTTATTTGAATGGAAGCATCCAGAAGAAGCTAAAGCGATAATTACGCTTCTTACATTACAAGAGTACACGGAGCAAATTGGCCAATCCTAGAATTACAATCGAAACTTTCCTGGGAAAGATACCACCAAATCAGGTTGGTAAAGTTCGCCAACAACTTTTGGGTTTGAATAAGCAATTCAAATCTATGGGTGGCGCATCTAAGCAGGCATCCCGCGCTATAATAAGTGATATGGATCAAGCGGCACTAGCGATTAAACGTGGCAATCGTGCTGCTGGTATTGGTAGTGTTCGTATGCTTGCTATGACCCAGGGATTTGAAACTGCATCTCAGGCAGCAAAGGGATTTGTAATAATTCTAAGAGATATGTTTACGGTTGTAGGATTTCTTAATACAGCGATGAGTATTATGAATTCTAGATTTGGTACAATGATAATTATATTTGGTATTGTTACAATATTTAGAAGGTTAAATTCTGCACTTAAAGAATCAGCTGCGAATTTTGATACCGCAGCTAGAAAATTAAGAGGTATTGTAATACCATCTTATGGTGATTTGGGTAGTGCGTTAGTAGATTTAAATGCGACAATGTTAAGTTTTACTGCAAAGTATGGAATATCAATAGATCAAATATCAGATACAATGTTTTTTCTTGCATCTGCTGGTAGGTCACATGCTCAGATTTTATCAGAAGTTGTAGCAGTACAAAAATTAGTGGTAGCTACATCCAAGGATATGAGTACCACTATGAATGACAATAAGGTTATAGTAGAAACCTTTGTTGGTATATTGAATCAATATGGTACTGCTATAAAAGAGGGAGCAGATGCAACAGAAAGAGCAACACATCTAGCTTCTGTACTTTTTGGTGTATTTAAAACTGAACAGATTTTGATAGGTGAACTTGCGGCTGGATTAGCTTTTGCTGTAAACCAAGCAAGGGCAATGAATATATCTGTTGAAGAACTTATTGTCACAATAGCATCTTTAAATACTTCTATGATAAAAGGTAGCAAGGCAGGAACATCATTTACAAATATGCTTAGAGATATTATAGATAAGCAAGAAGTAATGGAGGAAAAATTTGGAATAATTTTACCAAATATAGCTGGTGGATTTAGTGCTTTGGAAACAGTAATCAAACCTCTTGTTAGAATATTTGCAGAAACAGCTAATCAAACAAAATTTATGGCAGATCTTAATGAGGTATTTAATAGACGTGGTGCCAGAGCCGCTTTAGCTCTTATCAAAACATATGATAAGAATATAGCTAAGATTAAGGAACTTGAAACTGCTGTACGTGATCTTGATGATGCATTTAAGGCTAATGCCGATAGTATAGTTTTGCAGCAACAAAGATTGAAAAATCTTGGGAATATATTTCTATTTTTCTTTGAATCTATTGTTACTGGTGGACAAGGATATGGAGATATTTTATTATTAACGAATAATTTTATAGAAGCTATTGCAAGGAAAGTTGCTACTGGCGCAGCGACAATAACACTTATTATGGCAAATCTTATTAGGGATATTAAAATAGAATTATTGAAATTGCAATTAGGTGAAGAAATAGAACTTACAGGCTTTGAAAAGGTTCTTAAGAAGATAGGAGACTTACCAGTAATTAAATTTCATCCAGTCTTTCTTCTTGATAAGTTATTAGATTCCTTCTCTTTAGCAGAATTTTCTAAACTTCTTCCAGAAATTGATCCTAAAAGTATTACATTAGATTATGCAAAATCATTAGAAAGGGTACGCACTTTATTAAAATTTGCTACCGATGATATATCAGTTATGGAATTAGCTCAAAAACTATTTAACAATGAAGTAGATGATTCAGGAGATAGATTTTCAGGATTATTAGTAGCAACTAAGTTCGCCGTAGATGAATCAGAAAAATTATTATCAAATCTAAGACAGCAATTTAAATTAAGAAGGGTTATGTTTGGTGATATTTCTGCTAATGATTTTTTGGCAGCGAAGGGAGATTTGACAACTCTTGGTGAATTTAATTTAATTCCGATATTGTCAGATAGTGCTCAAGCAGAAATTTTGAGTACTCACACAGAACTAGCATTAGAAATACAAGATGCTATTGATAAAGTTATAGAAAGAAAATCTAAATTTAAAACTAAGGGTATGCAAGTTGTTACAAAAACTGAAAAAGATGACATATTAAGTATAGTTGATACATATAAACAATCATATAAGGATATTATATCTGCTGGATTTATTTTTGACAGAAAATTGTTAGAGAGTAATAGGAAAAGGATACAAGAGCAAATAGAAGATAATGAAGATATGATAGATATTATTTTAGCAAGAACAAAAGATGGTAAAAATGCAATAACAGAAAATGAAGAAAAGTCAGTTGCACTTTTAAATGAAACAAATGAAGGACTTAGATTTAAACAGTTGAATGATCAAAGAGCTTTTGATGAAAAAACTTTGCAAGAAATAGAAAATATGACAAGGAAAGAATTGCAAATTGCACTAGACGCAGCACTAAAAAGAGTGCAAATTGCCAAAGATGAAGCAAGAGATATTCTAAATACAACTAGAGAAATTGCTAGACAAGTAGCGATACAGTATGGAGGAATAGCTGATTCATTTGCAATAGTATCTAAAATATTCAGAGATTTACAAGATCTTACAGGAGCTAAGTTCAAACAAGATATACTTGAGATGGGCAGTATTGTATTTTCAACAGTAAGTAAAATGATAGATGCATGGATGGCGTATACAGCAGCAATGGACTTAGCAACATCGGATTCAGCAAAAGCAGCAGTTAAAATGGCATTTACATTTGGAAAAATAGGTCTTATCATTGCTGCTATTACTGCTATTATATCATTATTTAAAAGTCAAGAACCAGACAGAAATGTATTACAACAAGAATTTCTTGATCAAGAATCTGTTCGTGCCGTATCTCCTGATTACGGTCAAGCAAGGGTTGTCAATAATCGGATAACATTGATACCAACTTTCCAGTTTCTTGATGCAAGACAACTTACGCCAGATGTTCAAAGACAATTAGCATTAGCTATATTTGATGAATTGCAAGAAATCGAGAAATCTTTTGGCTAGGAGTAAAGTATGACATTAGTTACAAGGCCAAATATCAGAGGAGATAGACCATTTCCTTTTATCGTATGCTCTAAAAACTTTGCACTAGCTAAATATGGTGCAACTATTGATTATGTTAATTCTGGATCATCGGCCCTAATAAATACCATTTTTCCTGCCAGTAATATTATTGATGGTAATAGAGCGAGTTTTGCACAGCTAGAAAAAGTTGGCCCAATGGATGGGGGAAATTTTATTGATCTTAAATTAGATTTAAGTGCTGTATCAAATATTGGTGGTAGACAAATTGATATGTTAGTAATGCAATGTAATCCAGAATATGCAAATATAAAATTTAAAATTACATCTTATACTGATTCAGCGTATACTGCCGGAGCACTAATACACGAATATTCTATACCTTCTTATACTTTAGTATCTGGTGTGAATTATTACGCGCATGGAGTTTATCCTAGATGTGAATATGATGAACTTTCAAATGGTGGATCATTATATGATACTACAAATACAGAACCAGAAGGATTTGAAGGTAGAAATGCTTGGATATTTCTTGCAGATCCAATAGACTTAGATACTAGAAAATGGATCAAAGTAAGAATCTATGCACCAAGTCATAATATACTTGGATGGGATGGAACTTGGGATGATGGGCTTTGGTCTACGTTTGATTCTGAAAAACTTATAGTATCAGATCCAGCAGGAACAGGAAATGGTACAAATGATAATCACATACATCTTTTTACTGATCCTGTGACTGGTGGGCACCAAGTAAATCAAACAACAGCTTATGTATTATGGCGACCAAGACGTTTAAAAGATACATATGTTATGACTTACTTTAATAAAATGATTGGTGTTGATCTCGATACATTAAATGGATATCAAATTAATATTGCATATTTAGATAATACTGGTAATACTATACAAGTAAGTGCTATGTATAGAGATCTTGGTCTTGATGCTCCAACGTGGGGAAATTATTTACATTTAATCAACTGGAGAAGTAAGATAGATGGAAAATACTATACTGGCGAAGGGGTCTGGAAACACGAAGTACCATCAAATACAGCAATTTATAAGCTAAGATTTGTAGTTAAGTGGAATCCAGATCCAACATCTGATGAACTTGAATGGAAAATAGATGACCTAGCAATATATAATGCAAGTATTGTACCAAATTCAGATATTACATCTTTTAATTTAATTAGTTATGCTGATGAAGTTATAAAAATTGGTGAAAGAAGATTAATGGATGGTGTAATTAAAATAAATAGAATTGGTTTATATCAATTCAAATTTGGAACATCACAAGCATCCAATTCTCCTGCACATATTTCAGATCTTAGTGGTCAATCTGGTCCAAATCCATTATCTTTAAATGAATCTAATCAGGGTAAATTTGCAGTTGTAGATTTTAATGGCAATATTTTATCAACATTTATTCCAAAGGGTGGGATAAAAAGAGAGAGAGCAATCGGCCTATTAGGATTAACTCCATTCAAAGAAGCCATATCAGATTTAGATCAATTATCAGAACCATTTGGAATGATAGATCCACAATCTGATTTTGCAGATTATATAATAAAACCTGGGTCTATGTCTTGGTCTGCGATAGATGCGCAAACTAAAACATCAGTTAAGAATGAAACAATTGAATTTGCAGAAGCAGCAAATCATCTATGGCAAGGAAAGTTGACCTTAAAGGAAACATAAGATGCCAATTTTACTTCCAGATGAACTAACACAAATAGAGATTGATCATATAAATCAATTTACTAAAAACTATGAGATTCGTGTCAAATTATTTAAAGATGAAACAAGTACAGAATATTCACTTACAGCAGTAGCAGATGGAGATTTTAATACTACAACTGGTGTTTATACGATATCACCAGAAAGAATATGGCTCAAAAAAATCTATGCTGTAAGACCTTTAGGATTTCAGGAATATAATATATTTCAATTAGAATATGAAGATTTTGATGGAAATTGGATTGTTGCAAAAACAGAGCCAGTAACAAGTGATCATTTTTACTTCTTAAAAGTTCCTATCTATGCAAAGAAATTTAGAGTAAAATTCTATATCGACATAGATCTAAACGATACAAAACCACCAGAATCTGGATTTGATCCAAAATTATATTCAGATACTTGGCAAGAAATTCAGGCACATTTAGGTACAGAAATAAGAATAGAAAACGCTGTTGGTAATTTAGATGGAAACATAAAACTTCCATTTGTATCATTGTCATTAAATAATGTAGATGGTATATGGAGTAAAAATAATGCTACACTTTCCCTTCCAGTCTATTTTCTTGATCGAGATAATGGTGAGGATATATCATCTTCTTCATCTACTGTAATTAAAAAAGCAGGAATTAGAATTGTAATAGAGATGAAATTTTATGGGCCAAATTGGGAAGGTTCAGATTGGATATTATTAAGTACGTTTCATGCAAGAAAATGGACAAGTAATAATGTTTCTGGTGAAGCTGGATGGGTTGCTAAAACATTGTATAAGACTCCTATAATCGAAGGTGCTACACTTGGCTCAATACTTCGAGATTATATTATTCGAGATGAAGGAGATATGCTCATACAGCTTAATGGTGGGATTGACGATGAAGTAATAACAGTAAACAATGAGTTTGCTGGTGAGGCAGATTTAGAACCAATACTTCCAACTAAATTACTTGATGGTAAAAAAATACATTGTCATACACAAGATGATAGATATATATATTATGCTTTAAAAAATGTTAGTGGTGCAGACACAAATGCTGGTGGATATATTGAAGTGAGAAGAGTAACTAAATCTGGAGATAATGATGAATTTATTGGTAAGATATATGCTGTGCCAAATGATTCATTTTTTATCTCGGCTGCCGATCAACCATTTTTTGGTGCTCAGTATAGTGGTTTACATCCAAGTTTAAATAATAATAATCAGTGTCAGAGATTGATAAGATCTGTATTTGATATGGTAATAAATGGTGAGGATTTATATTTATCATGTCTTAGTATAATTAAAGGCATATACTCACCAATTGGAGCTTTTACTGTTTGGCACGCGGAAAGTTTTATCTTAAAATTAGATAAAAATGGAGCAGGATGGAGTGTTATTGTTGGCTCAGAAGCTGAAGAATCTAATGGTTCTAATGTTGTAACAGAAACACCATCATCTTACACTTATGCTAATAAGTACAGTCTTGGTTATCATGGTATTTTAAACTTACCAATTCACGTAGATCCATATGATAGAATTACTGGTGGTAATCACTATCCAGTAATAAGAAGTCTAATGTTATTTGATGATGCTGGTACAAAAAGATTACTTTTCGTAAAAGAGAGACAAAGAGATGGAACTAAATCTCCGCCGATGTCAGAATTTTGGAAAATAGATTTAGATTTTTCTAGTCCAGTAAAAGTTGGTGATACTGGTACAACAATTAGGATTGAAGCACTTCTTTCATTTAGTGATATTGTTCAGTATGTTCACTTTACGAACTGGATTGGTGGTACTGGTGCTGAAACATCAAAAGAGCTTGGAGTTATCTCAAGAGATATTGCTACTGGTGATTTTTTTATAGCAACATATGGTAGGGCTGAATTAGCTGAAAGATTTCTATCAATGTCATTTTTTTCTACTGGTATATTTTCAAGTGGAAATGCTTTTGATGATGGAACTGGTTATAATGTTGACGCAGAAAATGTTGCATCTGACGGAATTAAAGAAAAATATCAATGTTTATTTGTGCTTGATGGATTTAGTATAATACATTTTCAACATGCAACAAGAAATGATTTTATTTCTTTTTCTGTTCCAGAGATACTAATTGGTGGAGTACCTATCAATTTTAATACTGTTAAATATGCGGAAGAATATTTGTCTAATGATCTATTAGTTACTACTGGTTGGGTTTTAGATCTTCGTACTGGTGTATTTGTATTAAGACAAGCTTTAACATCAACAGACCCACTTCCAATAATAGCAAATTATGACTTTATAAGATCTATTATGTTTTATAGTGGTGATTCTATATCAAGATTAAATCAAAATGCACTTGGTTTAATATCACAATCTATGACAGGTAATTTATACATAGATGAGTGTGAATGTATTAGAAAATTACCATTTATTGAGAGTCAACAGATACCATTAAATCATGTTATAAATCCATATAATCTAGAAACAGAAGATTTAGGCGAATATCTTGATACTACTGGATTTAATGGAATGGATATTACTAAGGGTGCTGGTGCAACTGATAAAGTTATGGCATTTCAGTTTACACCAACATTTGATGGTAAGTTAGATTTTATAAGAATGGCAGTAAAACTTGTCAAGGTAGGTGCATTATCGGGAGTTAATGATGTTCCGATAGATATAGATTTTTATCTTAGTGGTGACGTAGGGGTTGGTTGTGACCTTAGTTCAACAGATGGTAGTCTTATTACTGATGCTCCTGAGTCTGCATTAATAAAAGATTTGAGTGAAGGTGTAGAACAAATATATATATCTTATGCTAAGATTGATGCAATTACTGATGAATCCGAATTCTTCTGGCTTTCATTTGATCTCTCGGGTGCAAATGAATCTGTTGTTAAGGGAAGAAATTATGCTATAATTATGAGAACACCAGTAACAGGTGATAATGCTAATTATATGATATTAACTAAAGAGGTTGCTGACGCTAATGGCTTACATGCATCTAATGAATCACTTCCTGCTGGTGATGATCCAACAACAATAATAGAAGCTAACTATCGTACTACAAATAATACAGAAACAGGTATAGCACTTTTGTATGTAGAAGTTAAGAAAACATCAGTAGAATTAAAGAGTGTAGACATTATAGACTCTCTTAATCCTAATATTTCAAGTGGATTTACATCTATAATAGGTGGTTTAAATAGTACAATATCCGTTATTTCTGATGATTTTTCTACAACTTATATAAAAGGAACTGATTATAATATAACATATTCTGGTGGAAAATTCTTCATAGATTTTCCTAGTGGTGGTGCATTATCAGATAGAACTAAATCTATAATAGTAAGATGGTATGAAAGTAAGAACGATTTATTATCAATTACAGACCAAAAAGTGACTGGCGAAGAAAAGGAAATAGTATCTGAATTTGCTGAATTTGGAGATGAAACAACATTTCTCAGAACGATTATTAGAGGTCAAAAGTTAAGACCGGCAGATACTAATGTAAAGATAGATAAAGCATTTGAATTATTTCCTGGTATATTACTTGATCTTGAACAGGAAAATACACAAACAAAAAAGATTGAAACTAATACTATAAATCAATGGAATGATGTAAAGAATACATATGAACCATCCAGTGATCTTGAAGGTGAGTCAAGTAAATTTGTATTTGAATTTAACGATCCATTTATCATAGGAACTACAGCATATAGCGTTAGAGTAGCAAAAGGTCACAGTAATGGAGCTGATCCAGCTGATCCATTAGAATCTGGAACTATCACAACGACATTCATACAAGATGTTCCTAAATTTTACAGGATTGATGTAACAGCATTTTTAGATACAGAATATCATGTAATGTTAAAACCAGAACAATATCGTGAATGGAGACTTGCAAATAAAGAAGATTTTCCAGATATGACGGTGTTTAATGTTGTTGGAGTTAAACCAACAGATGTTGAAGATGTATTTACAAAAGATCATTTCTTTCTTAAGAGAATGAATCAATCTTTCGGAGAGAGAAATGCCAACTGGATTGCTTACACATCAGAAGAAAGAGTTTTCTATATAAACAAAGATGGTATAATTATAAGAGATGATGCATTTACAGGAATAAGTATATTCAATCCAATACCTAGTGCTTATATAGATAAAACAATATTTGTTTTGATTGAGCCGATTGATTTTGTTAGTGCTCCTATGTTTGAAGCACACTCAGAAGTTGGAAAAGATGGTTTTGATTCTGATATGCTTTCAGCGGTAAAACAGTTTATGGCTTCAAAAATTGATAGAGCAATAATTAATGCAAAAGGTGTAAATGTGGTATATAGTAATTTTGATACAAAAAAGAAATTTCTAAAGATAGTAGTAATAGGATTCCCAATTAACAACATTACTTCAATAAGAGAAGAAAGACGCAAAGAGGGATTTGAACATGCAGATGCTAAAACTATGGAAATTAATAATGATCTTATTCAGACACAAGCAATAGCATCAAGAAAGTCTGCATTTCTTATGGATTTTTGGGGAAAAGAACGAGTTAACTTTAGGAAAGAAATTGTGATGGACCCAAGAATAAGACCCGGTGGTGTAACTAAGGTAACATCAGAAAGAGAAAATTTGTCAAATGATTTGTTCTATTTAGGTACTGTTAATCTTCTACTATCTACTCAGGGTGGATTTAAACAAACACTTTCGAGTTTTCTACAGATCTAGATGTATATTTCCTACTATTTCTATACTAATATCAAAATTTACTGGCATGTTTTCAAACATAGAACCTATCAATCTTGTTCTTGCATTTACAAATAGATGTTTCAATCTAAATGCTGCTCTTTGGTCATCATAATATATTCTCGCCTTAAACGATCCGACAAATAGAACTATATCTCCCTCACATATATCTTTACCATTCTTGTCTTTTTGTCCTATATATTGTTCAATAACTATCTGGCCATACCCTCTTTTTGTTGTGTTTGGATATTCCTTTAAACCTAATAATCCAATACCAGAATGATTTGGAAATATCCAAATGTCAGGAAAATAGTATTTATTTGTTTCTTTATCCCATACTCTAAACTTTAACATATATCCTTCTCCTATAGATTTAATCCAAACATCTTTGCAATAGGACTATACTTTTCATCATATGCTAATTTAGTCACTACATTGTATTCATAAGATCCTTCTGGTATTGCTTTTTGATTTTGACAAAATAAAGTAAAATATCTACCTATATGACACAATGCTAGTGCATCATATTGATGATCATCGCTCAATGATGCTTTATATATTCTAAACATTTCTTTTATTATTGCCGTTTTTTCACATCTACCATTGCCAGTAACAAAATACTTTAACTGGGAAGGAGAGATCATAACTATTGGTATTTCCATCGCAAATAGAGCTTCTTTGATAACACCATAAACTTCTGCAAGTTCTAGGCTCATCTTGTCCATCTTGCGAAATTCTTCTACTGTTATCTTCTTATCTCCATAAGCATAATCCTCGACTATTGCGATACACTTTTCACCTTGATGTCCAAGCATATCTATGTCAACATGGTTACACACAAAGCTAATAAATGTATTCCTAGCTTCACTCAATCTATAAGAATGTGGATTGAAAAGTGCCTTAGATCTCATCTTATGAATTGGTAGCTCTATTGTCATAGAACGTACAGTTTTTAAGATGGAATCATATATCGTGACTCCAGTGTTTGCTCTGCCTATATCAACTCCGATGTGTTTCATGGCTCCTAAATCTGGCCTCCGTACTTCCATTCTAAGCAACTTTAAAAGGGTTATAAGGTATATTCACCCTACCAACAATTTAAAGCCGCTTAAGAAGGATTTCTGTTGTAACTGTAAGTAAACAAATGAGTTAGGTTTTTAAACGTCGCATCATCTCGGCTTTCCAACGCTTGCCAGCATCAGCACCCATTCGTCCCCAATCTGATAGTTCACCTGTTAGTGATTCTTCGATCATAGTTTTCAATTGGTGGTTGAATTCTTTAGACATCAATAAAGTCTTATCACTGTGATGTTCTCGTACCATACTACCTAAAACATCGTGAACATAATATAGCATATTTTCTTGCAGTAATAATCTCTCAAGTCTTTTCTTTGTTATCAAGCTATAATTCAAAATAGATACTGGGGGCATTTCATTCTCCTTTGATTACCATAAATTCTGCTGATCCTTTGAATCGAAATATGTAATCCTTAACTCCTGAAATTTCTCTAAGTGTTTTTCATCTATTGTCCATTCATGTGTATCAGAATCCAAACTTCTTTCATCTTTTGGAACAATATCTTTTAATGCAGATATGAAGGATTCGCAAACACTCCACGTATGTTTTTCAAATTCATCAAATGAGAAGCTAAAAGAGTTATCTGCTGTATTCATAGTTACATTCATTTATTATCCTTTCTCTAGTTTGATAAAACTTTCTGGAACAGACCATAATGCTTCGCTCATAAAACTTTCATCAAGCCATACTGTGTAGGTAAATTCTTCTAATGGAGATGTAGGAAATTTAAGATAAACCTTTCTAATAAATCCTGGTAATGGCATTTTCCAATCTCCGCTTGGCAAATCAGGTATTGTTAGAAGTACACGTTCACCACATCTGTATTTTGCAATGTTGATTGGATATCCATCATTCATGTTTTTTCCTCTTTAATATTAAATCAAAACAAAGTTCTTTCATAAGTTTTACAACTTCTTTTGTTTCTCTGCCTCTCATTCTTTTATCTAAACTATTGTAATGTTGGTGACAAACAGGAATACCCATTATAATACTAGTTGATTTATTAAAACATCTATATCGTCCATATCGTAACAATCTTTGCACGTTAGCATGACATTTATCATCAGATTTTCGTGTTCTAAATTCCGGCCATTTTATATCACTCAAAACAAACTCCTCTGACTAAGATTGGCCTCTCCTACTTCCAACCATTTTGGATTCTTCTCAATCCCAATCGAGAATCTACCAAGTTCCCTTGCAGCTTTCAAAGTCTGAGCAGATCCAGCAAAAGGATCAAGAACAATATCACCGCTATTAGAACTAATTATGATGTACTTCTTTAATATACCAAGTGACTTTTGATTTGGATGAAGTACATTTCTTTGTTCTGCCTTCTGGACGTGTAATTTAGAATACATCCCCTCCCATTCTTCTTTAAGTGATCCATTAAATGTAGCAGCCGTCGATTTCATAAATACAATATATTGAAGATCTGGTGCATAATGCGTATTGTGTGCCGGTGGACACTTTCGTTTTTTCATAAATAGAACATCAAAAGATGCATTATTGCTTCTAGCTACGTTTATGTATTTATCTATTAACTCTTTATTACAAAAGAAATAAGCATTTACCCTACCCATCATACCTTGCCATGCTATCATACCGGGAATATAAGAATCAAAATCAAAAGTGTCAGTACCGGCATCTCTGATTTGTTCCATATTCTCGCTATCCGCATACATTCCCCCGCCAGCAGCAACAAATTCATATGGTGGATCTGTTACTATCAATGATATTTCTTCTGGCATTGCTATCATTCGTATGATTTCCTTACAATCACCACCTAATAGTAAACACTGTTCATCTTGATAATGTATCCTTTCTCTCGCTTCTTGGCCTAAAATCTTTCCCCAATCCAAGGTGTCCTCTTTTCAAGATTTTGCCTGATTTTTGTACCATGATATAAATGTTTCTGTATTCATTTGATCGAATTCTTCTGTTAGTTCTGTAAACAATTCATTGTGTTCATCGCGTAACATTTCCATATGAGATGTTAGTACGAATATATTTTTACATAGTTTTATTGATTCTTCAAAAGGTTGTATACTTACTGGAAGGGGAATGTCATCTTCTTCTTCGCAGTATTCTATTAAGGCATCAATAATTTCTTTCGGCGTAATTTTGTAAAACTTGATGCTTGTAGCAATCCATAATGAGTATACTCTTTTACCTTGTATTTTATCCATAAAGTAGCGCCCAAAATAATAGTGTGATATAGATTATAGATCTATAGTAATTGATTATTTTTGGATCTTCTTTGTTATTTATAAAGGTAGCAGCTATTTCTAGTGATAGACCTAGTATTGAAAGAGTTATTACAATTAGAGAAATTATATGTTCGATCATAATCCACCTTTTAACACTGTTAGAATCATTTTATCATAATGGAGGGGGTGGACAATTAAAGTATTCTCTTTTTTCATAATATAATACATTCTACTTGGAACATCAACTACAACAATTTTTCTTTTTATATGTGGGCTTAATGAAAACAATCTTTCTCTCCAGCTACGTTTAAAGATACGCCTTGCTCTGTAAGTAAGGTATTTAGATGTTATAATTTTGAGGCCAAATATGGATGGTATATATTCCATTTTATCTTTCTCTTTAGCATAACAGTGTGGCGGGCCATATCGGAGCTACCGATATTCTCACTGTTAGGGTTTGCTACCCGCCCGCCACACATCAATTGATTGCCTTATTCTTCTGGCAAGTCAGGGACGTGTTTTGTCGGCCAATCACGCATTAACTGTGATTGTTCGCGAGCAGCATCTACTAATTTAGTATCTGCGCCTCCTCTTTCTGCTAGATCAGCATAGAGAGCGACAACTTGATGTGCAAATTTATCTTGACCACGAAGAAGGAATACTGGTTCATCTTCCGGTATTAAGTTTCGTGGATCTTGGATTTCATCGTAGTCTAGTCTTGCGTGTTTCATTGTTTTCCTATCCTTTCAGTAGACTTGCAATTTGTGACAATCTAGTTTTTAAGATACCGCCTTTGTGCGGCTTGGATTTATAATCTGGACCCATTGCATCACCAGCTTGCTCTGCATTGGTATAGACAGTATCAAAAATTACACATTGACAATCTATACGTGAATAATCTTTAATCCATTTTTTATCCCACTTTTGTTTGATAAAAAGTTTCACACTTTTATTACACGTACAAATTTCAATCTTTAATTTCATCTTCATCACCCCCTTGTTCTGGTTAACCTTGTGAAAACATTCACAGAAAACCGTTCAAACCGTTCAGAACACGAAATCAGTTTTTAATGCTTATTTGACAACGACTTAGCAATACTGTTAAACCGTTCACGGATAACTAAGGGTATACCTTACAAGTCATTGAAAACAAACGATGTTGTTATTTGACCCAATAATCGAGTATGCTGGACGAAATCCAGTAAACACCTAACTTGTTTAATTTGAATGATTTGTAATTCATATACTCTCGTATCCCCTGTACGGTTTAAACAGTTTTCCGTGAAAGTTTTCACAATGGGTTTAAATCATTTCAATTCAATAAGTTGTATGTTAGTCTACCCTAACTAAACTATGAGAACGGCCTCTGAACGGTTTGAACAGTTTAGATGAATTGTTAAGTGTGTTCATCAATTTATTCCTCACATTCTGCTGTAAAAAATCGATCTGACTTGCCGGGAACAGACCGAATCGTCATCGACTTGAACCCCATTTTCTTCCCAAGATCCGCCCACCATCTGTTAGCGTTTTCCTGTTGTGATGGTGGCTCCCCGCATTGAAGCATGATAGCGGGTATTGGCTTGATGCAATTCATTAAGCTCTCTCGTTCGTCTTCTGTTATCTCATATTCTTTTCGGTCACTCATCACGTTCCTCGCTTTCTAAGTCATCCGCCAGTGCGTGCGAGTACGATCTTGAGCATCTTGACACGCTCCAATAATCGCGTGCTCTCGCACCCGTTATATTCTACCTCGTCCACCACTTCTTTCCCCGCCTCACGCAGCGCATCGCGTTCGGCGCGGAGTCTATTGATGCGTTTACATAACCGGATAACGCTTGCGTCGGTATCCTCTATCCTCGCATCTTGTGCGGCGTCGCGAGCAAGTTCTTGTGTTTCCAAGTCCTCAATCCGCTTCTGTTGTGCGGCGAAGTATTCTCGTATGCGAATTATTTCACCACGAGCCTGATCGTCGTAGTTCCTGCCAAGCATCACCGCAATCTTAGACAATGCGCGTTCGAGATCAGCTTGCTCGGGTGTTTCGCTCTCGCCCTCCAGTTCCTCAATCCGCGCCCGTTGTGCGTCGTAGGTGGCGTTGATACTCGCCTCACAAGCACTCGCCATTTCTAGCGCAAAGGGTTTCTTGCTCTTTGATGCAGTCCCGTAATCGCTCACGGTCATAATGAATTGCTCCGGCGTCAGTTCGTCACTCATCACGTTCCTCTCTTTCTGGTTTTAAGTTCATCCAGTTGGTCCACCATCGTTTTTCGACCCCACAACATTTTTTGGTTTCAATACTGAAGCGATACTCCTTAACCGCGCGTATTGTTGTTAGCCACATATCACCAACCTTGACACCATCAACCTTTTCAAGTGATAGCAGCTTCCGAAGATGTCCGGCAGAGTAGCCGCATTGATTGGCGATGACCCTTACCGTGTCAAAAATATCTTCGGCTGTTTGGTGTTGTGGCCGTTCAGGAGCATGCCATATCTTGATATTTTTTATCATCACTTTCTATTCCTAAATAGGATGATCATGTACTTTGTCCCAATACATCTTTACAAAGTTTAAGTGCTTCATCTCTTGAAAATCCTTCTTTAACAAGAGCAGAATATTTTGCATATTGTAATTTTGCCATAATATCCTGCAACTCTAGCATAAGCGGAAGATTTTCTGCCATCTTTCTTGCAGCTTCAACCGACTCCTTCATACCCTTACCATCTATTGGTACTAATTTATCACTCATATCGAACTACCTCCGTTTTGGTTTTTCAAAATCTCATCTTTAATCTCATCTGGTATTAAACCTTTTGTTATTTTTTCATATATATCTCTAGATACAAGTAAGACTTTATTTTCCTCATTTCTAAAATCTTTCTCCCATTTATATGTTCCATCTTTTAAATCATCATCGAAACAAATTCTCGTCCCTGATGGAATTTTAAAGTTCAACTTCAATCCTTTCGAGCTTACGCCTTTCTCCAGTTATGGGATTGTATAATACTTCATCCATTGTACCACAAAAATTAGCAAGCTCATCTGGCGAGGGGAGAAACTGTTGGTAAAAATCTTTATCTATTGGTATTAATTTTGTTTCTTTTCCACGTCCACCTTTACCGCTATGTTCACCACCATCGTGATAATCAAAATATCCAGATTCAAACAAAGGTTTTGACCAACGACGAACATCGGCTGCTTTCATTCTAATTTTTTCTGCTATCTTTTTATATGTAGTGCTAAACATTTCTTTTGTTCGCTCTGCTGATATAAATTCATCATCAATATTTTCAACAGATTCATCTTTCATTTTTAAAACAATAGAATATATTTCCCTAGATTTTTTGGGTAACTCATATATCGTCTCAAGTAATATCTCATCCATAAGTATGAGTGCTATATTATAGTCCGACACAGATGCAGTAACCCATTTGTCTCCATTTTCATCCAATTCCATTTTTCGTTGAAATTGGTGTAAGATAGTAATAGTCTCAAGGAGTGTGCAAAATCTTACTCTGTCACGCATTACTCTTATTGGAGTAGATGGAAATTTATCGAGAACAAATTTTATGTATGGTATTTCTACATTAACTTTTGTTTGTAAACATCTTTGTGCGTTATGAAACAATAGAGATTCATCTTCTGAAAGAACTCTCGATTTTCTAGTATACCTATCTACTAATGGTGATGCTGTTTCTCTAACCTTCTTTTCATCTATCCTTACATATATACTAAAATTTCTTGTCTCGTTTTCTGGATTAATTTCTACCTCAGTAGTAGATGATACAAAACCGCAAGGACCGAGCACCCTACGGATGGTTGTCTGCATTTGGTGTGTATCGGGGTCTTTCTCCACCGTAGCGATGATAAGATCCCCCTCACCTATTCCATCCTGTGCTTCCCGTAAGGAATATTCTGATGCTTCGGCCCCTGCCATTTCACCAATTATTATCATTCTATGCTTGAGATCATTTTCACCCATATAATAAAATGATCTTGCTGTTGCTTGTTGTAAAGTTATATACGCTTCCGGCGGGATAAGTGTCAAAACTTTTCCCATCATATATGTTTTACCAGAACTTGAAAGACCTTTTATGATACATGATATTGGCTTACGCATAAGACGGGAAGTATAGATTAGATATAACAATAATTTGTTTATATTTTCTCCAACTAACTCATTTCTATCTAATGCAATTTTTATTCTATAAAGTAATTTATCATCTGCTAAAAGATTTAGTGCATGTTCTTTTTCTATTTCACTCATTACATATTGTTTACTTTGTGGTGTATCTTCTTTTACTTCTTCGAGATTTTGTCTTACAGCATTGGACAAATCCATCAACATCGATTTCGCTTCTTTAACAGAAACATCTTTTACTAAGCCTACAAAATCTTTTGCGTATATTGCCCTAGATCTCATAGATTGTAAATCTATAGTAGACGAGGCTACTGTTTTTGTTTCATTTGTTATCGAAACAGATGCTTTAAGAACTCCCTTTCTTGGAACTATATCACTAACTTGAATATCATAATGACTATATGAAAAAGTTAGAAGATTTGATTCTGAATGTTTGAAAAGTAGATCTTTATCGTTATCTTTAGCTTTTGTAAAAGGTACGATTTTTAAAGTAGAATCCTTAGTGGTAGCAAACCACTCACTAACATCCATATCTTCTGGAAGGGAAAGTGATTGGACTTTGCAGCCTTCTTTACTCAAGATTCTCGCTATTCTTTGAGTTCCTTCCCTTCCAGAGAAATCATTATCATAACATATTACTACATTTTTTCCTTTTAATCTTTGTGAATATTCTACTTTAAATATACCAGAGCCAAGAATCCCGATTGCTGATTCATGTCCATGTGCAATCATATTTATTGCATCTGGTATTCCCTCACAGAGAAAGATTTGATCTGAAGAATCTATTATGTCACAATTGAAAATCCTTTTTGGCCAAGACGTATCAAGCCATTTGGCATTTGAACCATCACCAACTGCCCTTGAAGTAGCGCATACATATTTACCATCCATTATTACTGGAAATATTATTCTGTTATAAAATCTACTATTGCCTCTTTCGTTTATTAACTTGAGTGATTTCGCAATTTTAAGATCTGGATATCTGGGCGTGTTTCCATTATATCCAATACTAAATCTTTCTGCAAATTCTATTGGTATCTTTTTTACTAGGAAATAAGATCTATCATATTCATTTATTATACACGAATCAACAAGAATTTTAATATACTCATGTATAGTATCTTCATCAAATTGCTGTTTTGTTGTGACGTGAGTATTATTTGATGTTTCATTTGATTTAGCTTTTCCTACTTCATGGCAAACAAAACATTGATATACTAAAGTTTCCGTATTTACAGAAAGTTTATCTGTTCTGCCACAAGCAGGGCAATCGCATATTGATTCTAATCCATCTCTTGCTAATTTTTTCTCTACGACATCAACACCATTTATGGTGTAGATACGCAAGCATATCCTCCTAGGCTTCTATGTGTGGCTTAGATGGAATAATGGCTATAATCGACCAATAATCCTTAGCTGTTCTTTGGATTGTAACTCCAGATGAAAGTACCTTAACACGATCAAATCCATTTTTTTGGATTAAAGTTTCTAACCTTTTTTCAAAACTTTCTTTGTTACTTTCTTCGATAACAATTACTTGTATTTTCATATCTGCTGTAGCCATTCTACTATCCTCCAATAATAATTCTTATTTTAACATCAAGACCAACATTAGCATCCATAATTACAGAATATGATTGTATAGAAGATTCAATATTTTGCATTATTTCAGCTTCTTTTTCATCACGTATATCTACACATTTTCTATATGCTGGTATATACCATCTTAATCCAGCAATATTGTCAAGTGTCATTGCAATTAATTGACCCTTCGTTATTGCAAAATCTCTAACTATAATATCTTTTGAAAGAACTTGAATTCTTAATTTATCTTGTATATTCATTTTATGGCCTCCAAGAACCAATTACAAAATAGTGATTTATTACTTTTAACAAAATATTTAAAAGCAGAATCTAAAACAAATGTCATACAAATATCATCCTTACTTCTAATAGATCTACCATATGCTTGCATAATCTGTACTGCTGCTAAGTTTGCATACCATATTTTATCTTCTTCCATTCTAGCTTTTATTTGCTTATCGCCAAGTGAAGCATATGGTATCTTAACAATGATAGTAAATTCAGATAGTTCTCCCTTAAGATCAACTCCTTCTGTCATAGATGGACTTAATAATACTGTTGGTCTGTCTGATTTTAGATGTTCCTTTAATCTGTCCATTCTATCTATTGAATTGTGATCAATTAGTCTATCTTTGTGCCTTGAGTGTTGTTTAATATAAGCAGCAATCTTATAAGATGTGGCGTGTATTATTCCTTTCTTGTCACTGAATGAATCCAATAGATCATCGATTTTTATTACAATCTTCGGAAGTGCTTCTTGTAAAAATCTATATCCCATTTTTCCAGTATTCATCGCATATATCGGTCTATTTTCTACTGGAAATGTAGAGGGTACTTCGATGTATAAAAATTCTTCGTTTGGTATTCCAAGACAATTATTTACATAACTTCTACTGATTGTAGCAGAAGAAAGAATAACGATATCTGCATATGCAAATACCATACTCTTAACAAATGAAGATATGTTGATTGGTTTAAATACTACTTTACCCTTATCTTCATTTGTATCTGCTATCCATTTACAAGTGTTCTTATGAAATTGAAGAAAAGCTAATCTTGAAATAAGTTTCGTAAGTCTATCAAATCTCTTCGTCTCAGATTCAAAGACTTGATCTGGATGTTTCTTGATTTTAAAATCTACGTCATCTACTTCTTCTATTGCCATGTCTTTTAGATCTTTTAGAAAAGTTTCATATTCTGAAAGCGTATCATACATTGGGACTTTCATATCAATCTTACAAAACTTTAACATTTGATCTGAAATAACAAGTTCAACATAACTCATAAGCCCATTCTCAATAGTATGAGCTTCATCGACAACTAGTAATCTACGTTTTCCAAAAGCATTTACATTATTGCTTTCTCCGATAAAATATGCAAGATTTGTAATAATTTTATCACTCAATATTGCATTTTGTTTTGCTATTCTATATGGACATCTACCCCAACAATCTGGCTTAGTCTGTTTATACAAACACACACCAGTATCACACTTACCTGTATCACCTCTCGGTTGATAGCAATGATAATTCCCCCTCCCCTTCATTACAAACATATCTTTAAAATCATCTTCATATTGATCTTGAAGTAGTTTTTGAGAAGTTGTAAAAATTGATCCATCACCATCGAAATATTGGTCATGTTCACCATTATTCATCTCATTTACTGCACGCGAAATAGCATATAAGATTGCACTTTTCCCCGCGCCAGTAGGAGCAGCAATTACAATAAATTTCTTACCTTCTACTATGGCATCATATACCTGTTGGATAACCTCGCCTTGATTTTCTCTCGGCACTCCGTTAAATGGTGGCGTTTTAGGAAAATATTGTTCTATAATATCCATTTTGATTTACTCTCCTGCTTCTAAATAGGTTATAGGTATACAAAGATCCTTTGCCAAAAAGATTTCACCAGTTACACCAGTAGAAATTTGCCATCCTTCTAATTTATATACATATAATTCTTCTGAAACTGAAAGAAAAAACTTATCAAACTCTCTCCAATATTCCCATCCTTTCGGCAATCCAAATTGAGCAATCGGATGTGTATGCGCTATTGGAGAAAATACAATCTTACCTTCACGCATTAATTGTGATGCTTTTCTACATACAGCTAAAAAACGATGTTCCATAACTTTTTCATTCTTATGCGAATATGGACTTGCTAGATATATCACTTTTTCATCCGATCTATTGCCTGACTAAGCGCGATATCATGTCTCCACTCTCCATCAAGTTTTACTGAAAAATAAGGATTCTTGCAAACACATCTTTCATAGTGTTTATCACATTTTGTGCAACATTTGTATACAACAGAAGATTCATCTAATCTTTTCTCAAAATCTTCACAGATACAAATAGCTCCCTTACATTTTTCGCAAACTAGATCCTAAACCATCTGCCCTTAAAATTTTATACAAACAATCTGAGCGACAAAAAACTGTTGCTCCACATAGATTACCATCATCAGCAAAATTATTTCCAATAATTCCACCTTCTAACCCAATTGTAATATTACCATATATCACAAAAAATAGATTAGATTTTGATTCAAAAATCTTCCCACACCCATGACATTTTACTGATTCTTCTTTTATAACTATGTCAGATAAATTTGCCATATTATACATCCTTTGGTTTTATAGGTGACGATGGCTGATTTGTCGATCTAGTATACCCAAACCATTAAACGGGATGTCCGTCTACCATCGCCACCATTATAACTTACTCTTTTACACTACCATCTACCAATACAATCGAACATTCTTCACCTTCACCAACACGTTCAATCCAACACTGAACATCATTTTCGTCTGCCATATTAGAGATAAGTTTCATATTATCTTCGTCAAGCAGACTACCATCATTTATAAGAAGTATCCTTAACTCTGGATTTAATGCCATACCAATTGACATGCTGATTCGAAGTTTTTCAGATTGAGAACACTGGGAAAGTGGGATATCTTTGTAAGTGACACCACCAATATCGCTGGAGAAGGAGAGTGCTTCGATTGGAAACTTTGCTTCATCTAGTGCTATGGCTTTGCTTTTATCGAGAAAGAGAATTTTTACTGATAGATCTTTAGATTCCTTTTCGAGTTTACTAAGGTCTTTTTTGTGTTCATCTAACTTTTTGTTGTCTCGTATATGCTCATTGATAGTTTCTGCTGTCCCGATATTAGTCATTAATAATTTAGTATCTTCATATACAAATGATTCTGGTTGTGCTGCGAGTTCACCCTTTAAAAAATTAAGACCATTCATCTGTCCTTCTAATTGATCCGTGAGTTCTTTTATTAATGCTTCTTTTTCGCTTAATTCTCTTTCAATAACCCTCTTTTTATCCTCTGCTATTGATGTGTTTTTATTTCTTCTATCCATCTCCTGAAGTTCTTGAGCTAATTTGCTAATAGACACTTCATCATCTTGTATTCCTGGATGAAATTTAAAGAACTTCATAGAACCTTCAAGATTTTTGATAAGTCTATTTACATTTGTTCTCTCAATATACATCTTAGCTCTATCCGTATCTTCAACTTGAAAGTCAAGACCAACAATCCCCATAAGTGTCTCTACTTGTTTTTTCTCACCCATCCTAGAAAATTCAAGTGGATCAAATGTAAGACCAGAATACAGCTTATCCAACATTGATTGTGGAGAGGGAAACATCGCACCCTCTTTTGATGTTACCGTAAGATGTGTACCAGAAGGTGTAAATTGTCTTGTTACAGTTAGATCATCTAACTCAGCAACTATCTCAGCCGTTGCTTCTCCGTGACGTATAGGATCTTTGGGGATCGCACGTTTCCCCGCCAGAACCATCGCTATTGAAGATATAAGAGATGTTTTACCATTAGCATTTTTACCGCCAATATAGATAACATTACCATTTGGTTCAATGCTGACGGTCCTAATTTTCATCACGTTTTCTACAGTTAGTTTTACTATCTTATGGTTCACTTTCATCCTCCTTAAAATGGCATACCATCATCGTCGTCGTCGTCGATCAATGGTTTATCTACTTCATCATACGTTCTTACAACAAAATCTTTTGGATCTCCAAGTATACAAACTTTATAAAAATCACACATTGGACAATTCCAAGATCTCTCCTTAAATAAGTTCATCATTTTTATATCAACAGCTTTAATTGCAAGTTTAGCTCTTTGCATATCAAGTTCAATCTTAGTTATCTCACGCTTATGTACCTCAAGTTCTACCATCTCCCCATTTTTCTTAACGATAGCCTTACATACCGTAACCTTGATCGGAAAAGATATATGATCCCAAAAATTATACGCTACAACTGCACACTGATTGTCAACTGTTTCACTAATATCTGCAATTTTATCTCTCTTTGCTGATCTCTTATTAGATATTTTCCATATAAAAAGTTGTCCATCATCGGTTACAAGATTAACTTGCGCTTTCATCTTTGTTGGTAAACCGTTTGTTTCATCAAGAATTTCTCCATCTACCTCAAGTGGTGCAGTAAGAGTTTTTTGTACGATTGGACCTAGATTTGCAATATCTAGTGGAATAAGATTTTGCTGATTGATATATTCTATGAATAGATTTGAAAAACCTATACACTGTAGAATAAATTCATCCCAAGTATAGTATTTCCATTTCTGATCTGGAGTAGGGAACTGCCATGCAAATTGTAACCCAATTCGGATGGGGTCCATATCTTTTTCTTTACATTTTTCTTCCCACTCATACCAATTTATTCCTTCATCTTCAACAGCCTGTTTTGCTTCTGATCTAAGAAAATATTGAATAGTGTCTCTTATTGTATAATCTTTAATAGACATAAATCTTTGTCTTACTACAAACACTACACAATTTCGTTTAAGAAAATTAGAATCACCAAACTTTTTCTGAATATGATGAACATACTGCCATACCACTCTTTCTCTACAAGATGAATATGCTTCTGACATACTATTAGATATAGTGAACCATTCAACATTATGATTTAATGGTCTATCAATAAAAGCAGTATCTAATGGACGCTTAGTAACTTTCATCCTATCTTCCCATTGTTTCTAGTGTAAGCAGCTCAGATCTTTTCATCCTCTTTGGTCCCTTAGAGATAATACTACGAATAAAACTTTCTGATTTTGCAATTAATCTTGCAGATTCAGGAATTCCTATCCTTCGTATTACCTCTTTTAAATCTTCTGGAACATCAACCATGATGTCATCCGTCACTCTTGGCATTTCTACCCCTTAGTTTTCTCATCTGTGCAGAATGACCGGGCTTAGTTTTCCACCATTCTTTCATTCCATATCGCCATGCATCTTTAGCATCTTGTAAGTTCATACTATTAGAGTTTAGATCTTGAATAAGACTATCAAGAAATTCAATCCACTTTTCGTTCTTAATGTTTATCGTTAGCGGCATTTACATCCTCGTCTTTTGCTATTTTGTCAACTAAATCTACTTCTTGTAAAATAGATTTCTTTATAGTTTTTAGTACACACCTACAAACTATTATCTTTTTTGTACCACGTTCATCGATTCTATATGCACGCCTACCAACTCCAAAACATTTATTACAACCTTGATTTGCATATAGTCTAAGATCATCTTCTTCTATCTTGTTAATTTGGTTGACTATCTCTCTGTTCACCAAGAAATCAAGACCACTGAACTTTTTATCCTTTTGACTTTTCATAATCCTCTTTATGAAATTCTGCTGCTTTATCTTTTTCAGCCTTCTTCTTTTTCATTTCTTCCATCTGCACTGAAAGATTGCGTACCAACTTGTCTCGATTATCATCAAACCAATTTATTATAGGTTTGACTTTTGCTGGTTCCGTAAATTGATTCGTATTAATAATGTTTGGTATAACATATTCTGCTTTATCCTCAATTGAAATCTGTGCAACAAAAGAATAAAATGGATATTCTTTTTTCTCACCACCGATGCTTCTAGTACACGAAGCAAGAAAATCTCGTGCTGATGCATAAGACATAATTTTAAAGTATGCTACAAATGGAATCATCATGTCAAGATCCCACAAGTATAAAATAATTTGATCATCACATTTTGGTGAATCCGTAATGTCAACTTTAAATTTAGTTCTATCTATATCAACCATACTATTTCCCCATCTACCCCTTGGGCACTCTCCTTCTTCCAGTGGTATCTCTTGAACCTCTCCATCTTTAAAAATAGATGGTAGTGAGCATTTAGTCCAAGGCTTGCTATCTGGTCCAACACACATAGGCATAAAATTTCCCTGACTATCTGGCGTGGGAGAGAGTCCATCTCTTGAGTATCCAAGATACTTTCTCCAAGGCTCATCCTTTGGAAGTTTTTTTCCTTCTTTGTATGGTACTTGTGCTAATTTTGGAAGGGTTCGGTCAATAACTATGCATCTAATTACATCTCTCGGTGCAATAGCACCGTCTTGATCCAAACATAAACGTCTAAAGCCGGGATTTGGATTCCCTTTTTTTAGTGGTTCGTTTGGGATCGATAGGGTATAAAGTTTTACACGCGCTTCACCATCTCTGTCAGAGAATTCATCTTCTTTTCGTTTCTCTCCAGACCACGGATCAGTGCTAAAACCAGTTCCCGATTCTTTTGGTGCAGGAACCTCTACTGCATCTTGTTCCATATCTTCTATTGATTTATCTGTCCTATTCTCCATTTTTACATCCTCCTCGGATATATGATCAAAACTCCGACTTACTACGAATTAATGTACTTTCAATTGATCCACAACGAATACAAGTTGGAGGCTCTGAATCAAAATCTTTCCATCTAAACTCATTATTACATGCAAGACACGTAAAAACATCTGCATGATCTCCGTCATAAAGTTTAAGTATTTCTGCCACAAAGCACATAGCTACTACAAATCCACCCGAATTATCGGCCATTCTATTATCCCATCTTTAAAGGATTATAATCTGTTATCCACTTAGAAAGTTCTTGTTTTCCTTTCGTGTCAAGCGCAAGACTAGGATGTTCCTCTTTTAGAATACTCTTAAAAATATCAATAAGTTCTTCTGGTTCATTTGTACTCCTACATTTAATCAAAAATGCTTTCAATGAAGTAACAAGATGCACACGTCCTTGAAGCCTAACTCCCATTATTTAAAACTCCTACCACCCTCATAATCAGTACGCCTCTTTTTTCCAACTCTCACTATAAATTTAGTAGATTTAACTAAGGCATAGAATTTGTGTCCATCAAGGACATCATTAACAGCATTGTTAACATGGACCCAATCATCAAATCCTAGTAAAATATCTTTTGATCGTTGTCCTGGCCGCAATCTCGATTCAATCATTTCAGCATCAATAAGAAGAAACAAATTGTCTCTACCGGGGTAATATCTTATTCCACCAATCTTGATGCCTTGATCTGCTAAAATTATATTTGTGTCCTCAGTTAGTGTATCTTCAATTTTGCTTAAGTCACCTGGATATTCATCAAGATTGTCTATTCTTATAGAATACAAAGTCAAATCCTTTCAAGGTTAAAGAGGAGATTGGACGAATTTGTACATAGTGATGATGACAAAAGAGGTACAACATCGAACCAATCTCCCCACCGGCTGCCGCACAGCCAGATTAATTTTCTCTGGTAAAAGTCTTATACATCAAGTCAATAACCCAATCAAGTTCTTCCATTTTTGCTACGTTTAATGCTGTATATTTATGATTGTTAGTTTCTTCTGCTAATCTCTCTCTTTCTTCGTATTGTTCTATCCTTTCTTTAATCTGATCGTAAAGGGTTCTACTACGTTCTGTTTTGAATCGGATAGATAGCTCTCGTTTACAAGCCACTTTTGCTCCAATCGTAGTAACACGTTACCATAAAACAGGTTATGAAGTCAAGTATTTTATTAGCTAATTTTTGTTGTATAGTTTAAATATCTAGCTATGATAACACAGAAAGGGCCAGCCCCACTAAATGATGGGACTGACCCGTTTCCGCATCTAACGACGCTATGCGACTTTAGATGTATTGATCCAATTGAGTCAATGCTTCGTCTTGAGTCATAGTATCCAGATTGACCTGAATCTGCCCAAGTTCTTTGCCAAACTTCGATACATCTACTTTGCCCTTGGTAGCAAAACGCAAAAGAACTGAACGAAATCCTTTCTGGGTAATCTTGTAAAGTTTTCCTTGATGCTCGACTACCATTGCTTTGCGACCGCCCTTGCCTGTTTCCTCTGTCTGTGCCTGTTCTGCTGAATTCTTCGCCATGACAATCCTCCTGTAAAGTATTCATTTTGGAAGTCTTATCCATTGCGTTGACTTCCTTCTATATTCACAATACCAACTATTTCTAGTATGTCAACACTTTTTAATCCGATTTCTAATAAATTTTGTTCAAGCTCTTTTGACCAAGAAGCAGGGTTAAAAGCAATCGTTTCTTTCCAGGTTTCGGTATTGACCACGTTCACAATCACACATTTTCCACCACAGAACTCTGGAATGATTTTGAAGCCTCTTACCCCCTTGTCCTGTTTTGAAGTGCTTATAATGTCTGCTAGTAGGCTCTGTGTCGATTCTGGAAGCTGTCTACGGTACTTCCAGACCATACGACAGCCCGCCGCAGCTTGCCTAGCAGATAGCGTTACATTTGATGCTAGACTTTTTCCAAAATCAGTATCGTTCTTATTAAAACCATTACCGTCATTACTAGATGCACCATCACATAGATTGGCTACGCGTTGGAGTGCATCTAGTATGATTTCTTTATCGAGAATTGTCAATTTATCTGGATCTATCTTTATGTCTTTCACTTTGATCTGCCTTGTTGTTGGTTTTGTTAACGATGGAAATAGATTTACTTGATATGGATTTGCTATTTTCATTTTACGTTTATATTCCTTTTTAAAAATACTCCATGAGAAACTTACACCATCTCCTTAGTGAGAGGAAATGATTGTATCCCTTCCATCCTGCACACAAAAAAGCTGGAGAGGAGAATTGACCTTCGACCTTCATCGAGCTTTCATCAATCCAGCTCATCCAGCTATTGCTTACAAGTATGTGATGTGTGTTTTACTTTATATATTATCCTTTCAATTTTTTGTAAATAGTGTGATGTGAATATTTGCATAGATTTGACCACATAAACATATACATCAAATCGTGTGCTATATTACCAGCTTTTAGTTCACCGATACCTAGTTCTATGAGTTTCTTTCTCATATCTACTTGTAGTTGAACGATCTCTCTCATATGTTCCGACATACTTATCCTTTCTAGTAAGAATCTACCATTTCTTTTATCCTACTTTTTGTTTCTTTACTTTGAATCTCATCCCACGTATACCATTTTTTATTTTCAAGATCCTGATAGATAGCATTGTGTGGTGCATTATCCCGTGTGGCGTATTCTATTTGCATGTCGATGTAATACCTCATCGATCCAATATTTTCGCCCCACGCTCTGATATATGGATATGTTTTCTTATCTGGCATCATATCTCCTCTTTAGTAAATTTACGACATAAATAACACAACTCCAGTAAATTCTTTACATCTTCTTCAATCTCTTTATCCGAATGATCAATCCACTGATCTTGAATAAGAGTATTAACTAATTTACTAATCGATTCAAAGTCTTTAACTTTCAAAAGCCCCTGAATCATTCCTAACTGTATTCCAGTAACTAAATATCGTCCTGCCATTATATCTCCTCCTCGCAGTTATCGTCATCACAAAAATCAAAGTGGTAGCAGGTTGGATCGTAACAATTACCAAGTATCTTATTACAATCACAACATCTATGTTCTGCTATTGGCTCATCATTGTACCAATTTAAAATCTCCGTTGCTTTATCAAGTGCATAGATAACACCACACCAACAGATTTTAGCCGGATGATCACATACTCTTACTGATTTTGTTACTTCATCAAGTTGTTTTCTTAATGCTATGATTGATAGCCTTGGTTCTTTGATATTATACTGGATAATATTTAGAACACGATAGTTATCATGTTCCACTACCCATTGTATCTCTGCAACCAATGTTTCAATCACATCATTTGGATCAAAGGACTCGATGGAACTCATGTTCGATTTCCTCAAAGCAAATCTCACCTTCATAATCATTTGCTAGTTTTTGATCAGCTTCACATATATATGTGAGAACTTTTACTGATCCTGAAGCATGTCGTACATCTTCTAACAAAGATTTAATATGCTCTATACGGTGTTGATGTGGTATTCCTAGTTGATGTGAGAGTACTTGATCAATCAGTCCACTTATCACATTTAGACAGGCAGATTTTGTCTTTTGGTAGAGTTCAATACATTCATCAAGTTCACCTGAAATTGTATTTTTAGCTTCATCTTGACCTAATTCAACTCCCTCATCATAAGCAGCTGCAACTTCTTCATCTTTGCCTGCTTCTGCTATTGCCTCATAATACTCTATGAGAAAATCAACATCGTCTGGAGAAATTTGACGATGTTCTTTTACCCTCATCTCAATATCGTTTTGAAATTTTGCTTTAAGCCACATATGATTTCTATTTTCTGAACAAGTCATCATTTTTTATCACTCCTTAAACATTCATATAGTAAAAAGTCTACTGATTTTTTAACATCCATATCAGCTAATGGTGCCTTTTCTACGAATTTAAGATTCTTGCGTTGGAATGAAGCCTCTTTAGAGATACCATTGTCAAGTATAAACAATACCGTAATATCTTGGCCATCTCTTTTTTGAACAACACCCATAGGTTGATCAAAAAGATTTTTACCCTTGCCTCGATATGCAACTATATCTCCAACTTGAATTATTTTTGTACTCACAATATCCCCTACGAAAAATTTGATGCCGCGCCCAAGTGAGAGCCGATGATGCTACATGATCGGTCGTCGCAACACTTATGTAGGTCATCTTATCTAGACTTAGGCGCGACGTTTGATATTAGATCACTTAATCAGCTTGATCTTTCAAAAGATCTAGATCATCAAGAAGATCATTTACTTCCTGTTTAATAGCACGAAGATGTACGTTACCTGCTGATGTAAAATGAGAAGGATTGAATCTTGATATTCTATTTCTTGCATCATAAAGTAACTTCTTGACACCTGAAATCCTACCCTTTGTTGACATCTGATTCCTTTGCTTTATCGAGTGCGGCTGCCCACTTGTCACTAGAAATCGAACACCTGAATATTCTGGCGCGTTCATCTGGATTTGCACCAACTATCCGAGAGTTCATAGATTTCTGACGATCCTTCACTGATTGTGATGACTTCCTGAGATCCATCATCTACTCCTTGTTAATTGTTCGCTCTCTGATTTCATTTCTTATTCGCCTAGCATTGCTCCAATACCTACGAATGATGGCGAATTCAAAATCAACCCCTGCCTCTTGAACCATCCGACCAAACTCTCATAGTATGATTCATTGTCCATCTACCAATCACCATTCTCTCTCATACTATGATGTCCAGTTCCAACAATAACATGATCGAGTAACTGGATACCCATAATATCACATGAACTTTTAAGTTTTGCGGTGAACTTAATATCTTCTGGACTTGGTGTTGTATCACCTGATGGATGATTATGTGCTAGTATGATTGAGGCAGAAGCTCTTTTCCCACAATGTTCACATCCAATCGCATGCTTAAATATATCGCGTGGATGAACCATAGTTCCATTAAGAGTACCAAGCGACACAAGATAGCTTCCTAGTATCCTATTCTTTGTATTGAGACAGATAACATAGAACGCTTCCTGATCTCTATGTTTAGACTCAAATACATCTCTCATAAACTTTGCTGTATCTGATGGTTTAAGTAAACACACTGTCTCTTTGACAACTGATACTTCAATTGTCTTAATTTCATATTGCATAATCAAAAACCTCCTCTTTAATGAATCTTATACAACCTTAAATGTGGCATCTGGAAGAAGTATCGCCCATTTCAATAGAATCCAAAGAGCATAACCCGCATTTCCCGGTGTAGCTCTCCAATAGTCATCATCTTGCTCGATACCAAGTATGTCAACTGCACGACAAAGGCGTCTGATACATTCGCTAGTCTTTTTACCATCTAACCAACGTAAACCCTTCTTCTTATCAAGATGATAATAATAATACGACGAATAGTTATAGGTGATATTGAGACTAGCATCGGTTGTCCCACCCGCGATATATGTACCGCCGAACATATGATTATCTACGGTTGCTATTTTGTGGTCACTAACAATATCAATATCCCAACTCATAAAATCTCCTCTTTATCTCCATGAGAAATAGGTATCAGCCCCCAAGTGAGCAGGGATGTTATACTCTATGTTCCATCCACATACTCACTTGGGAGCCTTGATAGAATATTACACAAGTCGCCATCGGTTAACGACAGATGTAGATTCTATCTATGTAATAATTAACACTATCAAAACTAACATCACGAATAGCAATCCAACAAATAGATTGCCTAATGGTGTTAGATAACGTGTTACGTTTCGCAAATCATCACCCCCGTGATTATTCCTAACATAAACCCAATTATCAGAACTACTCCAAGTATGAGTGCGAATACCATCTGACTACCACTCATAGTCAATCACTTCTTTTAGTCCTGACATCAACCAAGAAAAGAATCTTATGATCAAACTCATTTGATTCTCCAATGTTTCGGGTGAGAGATGGAGTTTAGAGTCTAATGATTGCGCTAGTCATGGAAATCTCCTGACATCACGCTGACATGCTCTAATTACTGTCGCCCACCATCTCCCACCCTACCAAGCGCCTGCAATCAAGCAAACGCACATCACTTCAAAGCACATATCGCTTTGAGTTCTTTTTTGATGCGACGTGCTGCATCTCCACGCCATGTTGATGCGTTCGAGAGAAAGTACAACACGACAGACTGACCAGTATCATCACTAATCTTGTTTAGTGAAAGCATGGCAACTAGATATGGCCGTGCGGCAAAGTTGATCTTTTGCCCCCATTCTTTTCTGATTTCTTGTGCTATCACATAGATTGGGCGCGGTCCGGGTCGTTTCATACTCTCCGGCCTTAATGCTGTATCCATTTTAATCACCCCCCTTACAAGTTAAAGTGTGTAACTCATCAAGCTTTTGTTCAATTTCTTTTACTGATACTTTTACATCATATTCTTCTTGTATATATGATCTTACTGCGCGAACTACAGCCCATCTTGCTCTGTCCACATCACCAATTTCGATATTAATTTCAGCAGTAAGCATAAATGAACCAGATATCATGTTTTGTTTGATCAAAGTCAGTCCCTAGTGATACGGCGGTGAACCATTATCGGAATCTTCGGTTCACCCTTTCTAGGAAAGATGGCGTTAAGTATGATAACCCCCAAGTTATCTTAAGATAACCCCCATTAGGTTTACCATTCCGACCATCTATTATGCTTAACTAATCAACTCGATACCGGCGAAATCACCCTCAGTGTACTCCCACTCTTTGATCATCATATCTCTATGTGCTCTGTCATTACACTTACAAGTTCCATCTGCTCGATAGTGTTCTGGCATGATGACCTCATGAGGACATTTCAGCATGTCAGCCTGTTTCATCATGGTAACTTTACCATGCTTCAACTTGTCGGAGATATCTGACATCACACACCCACCATATGTGCTGGCGTGAGGAGATGAGGCTCGACCGCTTCAATGATGTCCTTAAGTGTGATGTTCTGGTCGAGTTTTTTTGCTACTTCTGCGCGAAGTTCTCTAAGAGCATCCTTATCTTCCTGAGAATACTCTTTAAAGATGGTCATTGCAGACTTCTTTATAAAGCTAGATGTTTCCATGACAAACTACCCCCTGTAGCTAGTGGTATCCAAACCAAACTTATTTAGATTGTACTGTTGCAATACAAGATTAAGTTCAGCCTTGATCTTACGTGCAACTTCGCCCCTCCATCTTGGAGCAGCAAAAGCTAGAAAGTGAGCAACAACCATATCGCCGTATTCCATACCGACCATATCATTTACCCTATCCATCCTTTCTAGACATTTAAGATACTCGTTAGTTCTTGGATCAATCTTGGTCCAGTCTTTGCGAATATCTTTTGCTATCTCATGTATTGGTCTTGATTCTACTGTCATACAATCTCTTTCTCTATGATTGTACAACCTATCATATGTGTGCTATATCAATAAAAGATATAGTCACTTCTTCTACACCTATAGATGTCTGTTTTGGTAGCTTACAGATTCTCAGTATGGTTTGTCCATTTTCAGATGAATGAAAATAGATTACACCACGTTGGAAGTCTAGTTCTAACTCACCTTGTATTTTTATCGTATTTGACATTGTTTAGCACCTTTGAGATAAAGTGTAGGACATTGGATTGGGTAATGTCCCGGTGTATTAATTTTAACCCAATGAAATCCAGATTGTGTTTGAATTTCACTTCGCCCAATCGCTCAGAGATACTAACACTGGATCACTTGTAGCTACTGATAGAATATCTTCGCATACCAATGCCAGAATCAGGCAATGTGCTTGGATAGCATCTCCAATGTCCTACCTTTCCCGAATAGAATGTGGGATGGCATCCTACCCCAAGGGCCTCCGTTTTATCCCAAGGCGGTTTCCGTTCCATGATGTGTAGGACAGCACAAACGGCATAAGTCAATACAATCAGAACAACTCATTCTTATATCAGTACCTACAATAAGAGTTTTTCCTTTCCATCTCGTTTGATCAAGAATCCCACACTTTGCACAAGTGATAGGATTTCTAACTCGGGTTCCTCTTGGGATTTTCTCTTTTGTTATCATAGTTCACCCCCTCAAAATCCATTTTGCGATTGAATCTCAAATCTTAAAATCTCCATGAGCCACCGGGGCGGCCCGTTAGTGAGCGCATCGCCCCATCCCTCCGATTTCTTGGGCCATCGCTCTGATGAGTAGTTTAGATGTGTTGGCACGATTCTTGCTACAAGACATCTCAAGAAATTTTCAAAATTGTTCGATTTCTGCTTGACAAATTGTCGTTTTTGTGGTATTCTACTATTGACACTAACAGAGGAGCAATGTAATGAAAAATCTAGATTCCTACTTGTCACATTGGACACGCAACAATAAGATCGAGCAGAGAGTGGATGCGTGCTTGCAAAACATGAAACGAGCGAGCAGCGAAATACTTCGCTTGAAGAAATCATATAACAAGAAAGCAATGCCGGAATGGGCATCGCGATCAATTCATTCTTGCCAGCTTGAAAACATCGAGGAAATTGAGATCCTCCAATTTTTGCTTGACTATTAGTACTTTTTTTGATTTTTATTGGCATGATTCTTGCTCAGAATTCTGATTTTTCTGGCACGATTCTTGCTATAATCACAAAATCCCGACCGCATGTTAACTAGATGGTTAACGCACTTTCGGTCAAAAAAAAACTGTTCACTTGACATCAATAGTCTACTGTTAACTTCCCTGTTACCTATTCCTGATTGTATACTAGCTAGTTTACAATTTCGACAATTTTGATTCGACGTTTTCACGAATCTCATTTTCATACTTTGTAAGTATGATTTTTGTAAGATCACGTGTCATGTCGGAAATATTGTCGAAATCCTCAAGAAAATTGCGACACGTTCTAATATTGTCCCAACTTTCAATGACATTGCCTTCCGAATCGGCCAGGCTAAGTTTCATTACCATTATCCGACCGCTTGACTTGCGCTTTCTTGCGCGTTTCCGGTCTTACCTGTTGCAATCACGTCAACGAACGGAACCAAGTCAACAACGTTTTGTGTCAACCGTTGCAGCTTACCAGTTTTCGCACTTGCAGAATCGAACCGGCACTTAGTACCCTTGCGAGCTTGCCAATCCGAATTGTAAAAGGCCACCTCCGCTTGCAGGGAATTGCCGTTACCGTCTGCATAACACGCAAGAAACGTCTGGTACAAAGACTCCCAACTTGAAAATTCATCCGACATTTCAAGCGGTTTCACAAGTCCGAAGTCCAGTAACGTCCCCTTGTCATCCGACAAGTTAACATGCAGGACTTCCGGCATTGCCTTACCATTGTAACGGTAAACAGAATCCTTAGAACCGCGCAACGTCGCCGGTTTTATGGTACTGTTTACCAGACCTGTTGCGAAATTGAAATCGAAATTGCAGCGGACATTGTAGTCAATTGCATTTTCAACAACGAGACTTTTGAACGCTTTCTGGAAATCCAGAATAGCACTTGCACTTGCAATTTTTTGCAGGTCAATTGCTTTCTGATTTTTTGCAATAACGCTGTCAATTTCGGAAAGCGCAAGCAGTAGTCTCTTGACAATTGCCTTCGCTTTCTTTTTGTCAAGCGTTGAAAGCATTTCAATTTCCTCGTTCAATTCCGTTTGCTTGTCAATTAACGCTTGGTAATTAACCATCTTGCTAACTCCTCTATGCTATGTTTACTACGCAATTAACATCAATTTAGATGTTAGCTAGATAGTATACAATACAGGAATAGAGTTAACAGGAAAGTTAACAGTAGACTATTTAGTGATGTCAAAGAGCGTATTACGCCGGTTAACCTCACGCTAACATGGGCGTAATGCATAGGTTTGATGACTGCTTCGCGTTCTACTCCAGCTGCGCGTTAGCGTACCGCAGCAGCGAGAGCAAAAATAAATATCAAAATAGCAGCAAGTCCTAGGACGAATAGTAAAAAAAAGATACTTTCTATGATGTCTAATATTCTAGCTTGTCTGTCAATTTTATGCATATTCATCACTTTCTGATAAGGTAATAGCGTTTATAACCAGTATACATGCAAGATGTGTACCAAAATCACGAAAATCGTGTAACTCGTTTAATAACACCAAGTTAACCCTCAATTGTGTTATGATGGACACATGACATGATGGCATAGGTGGGTGAAAATTTACCAGCAGAATGGCAGAAGTAGGCTAAGATGTTTGATAGTAATAGGTTACAGGTGGTAAGAATCCTTACACTTTTGGGCCGAATGGCAAGATTCTTGTCACCATCAGGGGTCCATACGAGCGTGCTAAGGGTAGTTACCGGTTAATACAGGTGAGGCCATAGTGAAATATAGGTGTCCGTATGGTGTCGCCAACACACCTTGACAGCCATCCTACTGGCTACCATCTTGAAAAACCGTGTAACCCCTTGTCTTTAAACGAGTTAGGCGATTTGGTTAACATAATAGTTATTATACGCCATCCTCTTGTAACCCCTTGAAAATAAAGGACTTACACTTAGTGATGTGGTATAAGGAACGTAATCCCATATACTGCAATTACTTACGCCCTCAAGGATAAAATAAAGTTGCTGCCGAGTCGATATCGAACGCTGATGCTTTTTCAAATATAGCTCTAAATCACACATTATAATGATGTTATAACTAAATTATTTA
>SDBS01000196.1_pt1 | contig 52738 bp, 57 predicted proteins | sample 2277091 | NCBI WGS metagenome assembly SDBS01 (sample SAMN10404972, study PRJNA504765) | marine sediment metagenome | isolation source: marine sediment core GS10_PC15, 163 cmbsf | place: Arctic Ocean: Southern Knipovich Ridge | collected 2010 | reverse complement strand
ACGAGATAAGCTCCCGGCTGAGATTTTCAACCGACCGAAAATGGGATTCACATTCCCATTTGCAGAGTGGCTAAGGAGTGCCCCGGATGATTTGGTAGGCAGTAATAATCGGACTTTATTCCAAAAATTTAAAAGCGGGAAACTCCACTGGTCGCAATTTTGGGCAAGTATAGTATTAAGCCGATTTGTATGAAGATTTTATTTCTAACTACCAATCTTAGTGAGGGCTATGGCATAGTAAATTACAATAAGAATTTGCTAAAATCACTTGTGGACGATAGAGTAAGGGTATTAGTTATTGAGCTGAGAAAAAGGATGCTAGAGAATTATAGATTTGATAGATTTCGGGAGAAAGTGCAAGACTTGTTAAATAAATTATCGTAATAAGCTTTATTAGGAAAAATTGGTTAAGCGACGGCTGATATAAGTAAAATAACAAATTAAGTTTTATGAAATGTCCAGTTTGCAAGGCATATATAGAAGATAAGCATTTAAGAACTCACGATTTTAATAATCAGAAATATAAGCTGTATCATTGTTTAAGATGCGATCTTCAGTTTTGGCATCCCCTGAAAATCGTGCTTGGTCTTTATAAAAATAAGACCGATAATGTCTGTCAGAAAGAGCTCTCATTCCATCAAAAATACTTTTTCAAACACTTTCCTCTAAAAAAAGGAAAACTTTTAGATGTAGGATGTGGGGACGGTATGTTTTTAATGGAAGCCCAAAGGGTGGGCTTTGATGTTTACGGGGTGGACTTTAACGAAAAAAGAATCAGAATCGCGAGAAAAAAGTTCAACGTACGAAACGTCTATACTATGGGTTTGGATGAGTTTGTGAATTTTGCGAAAGAAAGACGTTTAACCTTTGACGCAATAACGTTCTTTGACGTTCTGGAGCACCAAGACGACCCAATGAGATTTTTAGAGATGACGAAAGAATTACTGAAGCCGGGCGGGTGGGTTGCTGGTGGCGTCCCCCACAGGGACAGACTTTGGGCCAACAAAGAAAGAAAGCTCAGTTCCCTTGGCGATTTTCCGCCACTTCACTTTTTGTGGTTTAGTAAAGATTCCCTGACCAATCTTTTTTCCTCCAAAGATTTTGATATAAGGAATTATTCCCCCCCAGTTGATTTACCGTTTCTCTCCACCTACCTGGAAAGTTTGATACTCGGAAACTTTGGACAAAACCTCAAAACCTTTATCAAGAAAATTTTTCTAGGAAAAGACAAGATAAGTCCATCTTTGGACATAGTAGAAAAGACGGAAGTTAATCCGTCAAGAAACGCTCTGCTTAAGATTCTAAAATTTTTAAGAAAGTTGAGAAATTGTATTTTTCTTCCGCTGGCTTTAATTTTCTTGAGACCCATCAATAAACGAGGTAAAACGGTATATTTTCAGGGGACGTTAAAATGAAAAGATATGCTTAATCCTGTAAAGAATGAACAATTTTTTAAAGATTGATGAGAATTTTATTTCTAACTACCAATCTTAGTGAGGGCTATGGCATAGTAAATTACAATAAGAATTTACTAAAAGTGCTTGCCGATGCCGGAGTAAAATTATCGGTTATTGAGCTGAGAAAAAGCACGGTATTTTACAAAATAATTTTCTCACTCGCCTCGTTTTTTAACGGGATTGTGTTACGACCCGATGTCATATTTTGCGCCCATATAAATTTTTCACCATTGGTTTATTTTTTGAAGAAAATTTCTGGTCGAAAATATGTAGTTTTTACTCACGGTACGGATGCTTGGAACATAAAAAATAACTATCAAAAACTTGCTCTCAGGGAGGCCAAAGCAGTGATTTCCGTATCCCGTTATACGGCCGGTAAAATAGGGAAACAAATTCCAAGGATTAAAAATAAGATTTTTCTTTTGCCTAACGCTGTTGACGGCACCGTTTTCTTTCCAAAAAACAAGTCAGATGGTCTGGTTTTAAAGCACGGATTATTGGGCAAGAAAGTTATTTTAACAATCAGCCGTCTCTCTTTAAGGGAAGGGTATAAGGGGTACGATAAGATAATCCAGGCGCTACCTGCGATTATTAAGGAAGTTCCTGATGTTGTTTATATTCTTGCCGGTTCCGGTGATGATATTGGTAGAGTTAGAAGTATGGTTAAAAGATTGGACCTTGAGGACAATGTTATTCTGCCGGGGTTTATCCCTGATGAAGATATGGTTGACTATTACAATCTCTGCGATGTTTTTGTGATGCCAAGTAAAGGCGAGGGTTTTGGTATAGTGTTTCTTGAGGCGCTTGCGTGCGGCAAGCCGGTGATTGCCGGCAACAGAGACGGCTCAAGAGATGCTTTATTAGATGGTGAGCTGGGAATCTTGATAGATCCAGATAGTGTGGAGGAAATTAAAAAAGCCATTGTTAATGTCCTAAAAAGAGAGATTCCTGATGATTTATTAAACGAAACTCTTCTTAGAAAAAGGGTATTAAATGCTTATGGATTTGATAAATTTAGAGAAAAGTTAAATAATTTTATAAACACAATCTATGAAAAAAAAGATTCTGAAAGAATTTAATTCTGCTACAATATTCGTTAAAAAAAAAGTGAGATTTAACCGGAAACAATCTTACTAAAGAAATAAGAGCTAGTGTTAAAACTATTGATCAGATTGTAAAGGATAAAAGCTTAAAAAGTTGATTTCATTAAAATTGATACCGAAGGTAATGATTTTAACGTTTTAAAAGGCGCAGAAAAAACTGTACGCAATCATAAACCTTTTATTATCTTTGAATATAAAAAAAACTGTTGGAATTTAAGTGATAATAAATTGGAGAATGCTTTCCAATTTTTAAGAAATTTAAATGATGGTTCTTGTGATCCTCTCCTAAACGGGGAATTAGGAACGTTGGTAAATCCGGACAGTAAATATGAAATTGCAAATGCGATATTTAGTGTGTTGCTGAACGATAAGCAAGACAATATACTTAGCAGAGAAACGTTAAGAAACAGAATACTTAGTGAGTTTGGGTATAATAGATTTACGGACGGGGTTTCCAATTTAATCTCTATATTACAATAATGTCTGATTACTTTATTCTTCTTAGGCCGCAACAGTATATAAAGAATTTATTTATATTTTTACCTGCGTTCTTTGGATTGAAACTATTAGAGCGCGGATTCTTTATAAATACTATCTTCGTTTTTATTGCATTTTCGCTAGTAGCGAGTGCTGTATACATATTTAACGACATTATTGACAGGGAAGATGACAGAAAACATCCGGTAAAAAAGAAACGACCTATAGCATCAGGGAAAGTCTCTGTCCACGAAGCCGTTTTCATGGCAGTTGTTTTGGTAATCGGTGGAGCGGCGCTAGGGGTAATGATTAATATAAATGTATTCTACCTTATAGCACTGTATGTTGTATTGAATATCTTGTATACACTAAAGCTAAAGCACGTACCCATTCTTGATGTAAGCGTTATATCTGTAGGGTTTGTTATCCGCCTGTTCGTAGGAGCAGAGGTTGTAAACGTATCATTATCGGTCTGGATTGTACTTGTTACGTTTTTCTTGGCATTGTTTCTTGCGATTGCAAAGAGGAGAGGGGACATATTGCTCTATCTTTCAGATGGAATAAAAACAAGGCGCGTGGTTGATGGATATAATATCAAGTTTTTGGATATATCAATAGCAGTGATTGCCTCTGTAACCATCGTTTTATATATTATGTATACTGTTTTTTCAGGAGTGGCTGGGGGAGCCTACAATGATATATCTTATCTCACGTCGATCTTTGTATTATTGGGAATTTTAAGATATATGCAGTTATTGTTCGTAGACAATAAAGGAGATTCTCCCACAAAGGTATTATTAAAAGATAGATTTATCCAATTTACGTTACTTGCATGGTTTGCAACATTCTGGTTGTTGCTATACTGACTAGATGTCAGTAGCAATTAAGTACACCGCATTTGCCCTCGTTGCTACAGTCGTAAATCTTATAGGGCAGTATATTTCCCTGCTGGTTTATGCAGGGTATTACGACCTATATCTTGCGATGGGTGTCGGTACGCTTGTTGGACTGGTAACCAAATATATTTTAGATAGGAAGTATATATTTTATTATCGTATAAAAAATAAGATTGAAGAGACGCAAAAATTTATTTTGTACTCGGCAACTGGGGTATTTACCACGTTAGTTTTCTGGAGTTTTGAGATTTTTTTCGACGCATTTCTTCATTACAATTCGGCGAAGTTTATAGGGGCAGTGCTTGGGTTGTCCATAGGATACACCCTTAAGTATTATTTAGATAAACGTTTGGTTTTTATAGATAAAAATAATGGGTAGCGAAAGTAACAAAAAATATCTTGTAACAGGCGGTTCAGGATTTTTGGGTATAAACCTTATAAGGTTTTTGTTGAGCAAGAGACTCCATGTAAGATCATTAGACGCAGAACTGTTTGATTATCCAGAATCAGATAGGGTTAACAGTATAAAAGGGGATATTCGAAACAAGGAGGTGGTTAATAAGGCGATGGAAGGAATTGACATAGTAATTCATTGTGCGGCTGCCCTGCCTCTTTATTCTGAGGACGAGATATTTGAGACAGACGTTAATGGTACAAAGAACATCCTGGAGTCTGCAAAAAATCATGGTGTAGATCGGGTTGTTTTTATATCCTCAACCGCCGTTTACGGCGCACCGGACAAAAACCCAGTTTATGAGAACGACCAGTTATTTGGAGTTGGGGTATATGGAGAGGCAAAGATAGAGGCAGAAAAGCTCTGTGAAAGTTATAGAGAAAAGGGTATGTGTGTGCCTATAATAAGGCCAAAAAGTTTTATAGGACCAGAAAGACTCGGGGTTTTTGCAATACTCTATGAATGGGCAAGTGACAAGAAAAACTTTCCAATGATTGGAAAGGGTAATAATAAGTATCAACTTCTTGACGTGGAAGATCTCGTAGAGGCGATTTACTTGTGTTGCACCAAAGACAAAAAGCTTGTCAACGACAACTACAATGTTGGCGCCAGGGAGTTCACCTCCTTTAAAGAGGATCTTCAGTCGGTCCTTAATGAGGCTGGTTTTAATAAAAGAATAATAAGTTTCCCAAAGGGACCAGCAATTCTTGTTTTAAAGCTTTTGGAGAAATTAAAACTTTCTCCTCTGTATGAATGGGTCTATGCTACCGCAGGGAAAGACTCATATGTATCTACAGAGAAAATAGAAAAAAATTTAGGGTGGAGGCCTAAGTATTCAAATAAAAAGGCACTTATTCGTAACTATAGGTGGTATATCAATAACAAAAATAAAATCTCTAAATCCTCAGGGGTTTCTCACAGGGTTCCCTGGAAGCAAGGGTTCTTAAGAATACTAAAATTATTTTTCTGATGAATAAAATTCACAACTGGTTTCGTAATAACAGAACACTATCAATTTTGATCCTAACAGCTCTTCTGATTAGGTTGGTGATTGCATGGTTGCCGGTAAATTGGCTGTTAGACCAAGGTATTTTGGTTGACGACGCCTTTTATTATTTTAAAATCGCACACAACATAACGTTAGGTAACGGGGTGTCTTTTGATGGATTATCAAGCACAAACGGTTTTCATCCATTGTGGCTTATAATAATTCTTCCCATCTTCTTTTTGTCTTTGAGTAAGCTTACACTTATACACCTTGTTTTGACCGTAAGCGCTGTAGTTGGCACGGCATCCGTTATTGTTTTATATTATTTATTGAAAAGACTGAACGTCGGTAAAAAGGTTAGGTTTGCAGCCGTTTTATTTTTGTCGTTACTCCCTACTGCATTACTTTCTGGCTCTGGCATCATGAATGGCATGGAAACGTCCCTTAACGTCCTTTTAATACTGGTCTTTCTATGGTCTTTTGCCGGTTTTTTTAATAAAAACGGTCTCGGTTATAAGAATATCTTACTCTTCGGAGCTATCACGGGACTTTTATTTCTTTCCAGAACAGACAACTCTATATTAATCGTGATATCTTGGCTAGTCTCATTTTATGTATTTTTGCATAAGAGTCGTTGGCCGGAGTTGAAAAAATTATTCCTCGCGGGATTAGTTGCGCTTGTTATCGTGTTGCCATGGTTGTTGTGGTCTTTCTATGAATTTGGAAACCTAATACAGGTAAGTGGCAAAGCAATACCATTTATAGCGCATGAAAGAATATCAACTCAAGATTGGAATGTGTTGGATTATTTAGTTCGATACATCAAAAACTTTGCTGATTCATTTATCTATATTTTTGGTGTTCTAGTGTCATCAAAAAGGTCCCCGCTTTTTCTTGGCGTGGTGATCATATTTATTACAGTTACAACATTCGTTTTGTTCGGGTACAGAAAGAGAGGTTTATATAAGAAGCTTAAAAATAAATTTAAGAAAAATTTGGTTGTGTCAATTCCAATTCTATTGACCCCACCTGTCTTTTTATTAGTACAGACCATTAGGGCTATATATTTGAGGGGATGGTATCATTTTTCTATATTTCCGATACTGCTCATTTTATTTTCATTCTTGGCAGATTTATTGGCAGACGAGTGGAATCACTTAAATTCAAAAATTAAAAGTGTATTTAAACTTGCTGGTGTAATATATATATTTATACTTTCTCTTTCTCTCGCTAATTTTATTTTAGTCCCTTCGTCATCCCTCAGTGAATTAGGAAAATATAAAACGATTCAGGAACTAAATAATTATCTACCACCTAATTCCATAGTTGGTGCTTGGAATGCAGGGTTATATGGCTATTTCTTTGAAAAAGGGACAATCGTTAACTTAGACGGCGTTGTAAATAATGAGGTCTATCCTTATATAAAAGAACATGCGGTAGGGAAATATGTTAAAGAAAAGAAAATTCAATATCTGGTTGATAATAGGAGCGCATTACTAAGCGAGTATTGGGGCGATAGCAAGCCGATAGAAGAGTTGGAGATAGAAGGATTTTTCATAGATGATTACGGAAGGGAATTCTTATGGGGGAGGCTAAAACAAGATTAATCTTATGGACAGTATAAAAAAGGTTATTGCGGTCTTTGATTTTGATAACACTCTGACCACGCAGGATTCATTTTTTCGCTTTATTTTATTTTCCACATCTTGGTTTAAAATCCTAGGATCCATTATTCTATTTCCAACTCTATTTCTTTATTTGGTTAGGGTTATATCAGCGAGTGACACAAAAGGGAAAGTCTTTTCTTATTTTTTCAGTGGTATAAGTTACGAGAGTTTTAAAAGCATAGCCAAGGAATTCTCTTTGAAAAAAGTTCCGCGTATAATCAATAAAGAAGCTTTTGAAAGAGTCGAGTGGCATAAAGCGCAACGGCACGAGCTTGTTATAGCTAGTGCCTCGGTGGAGGACTGGATTAAGCCTTGGGCAAGGCAGAGTGGTTTTAAGAAGGTAATTACCACTATTCCTGAAGTAGAAAATGGAAAGCTTACAGGCAGGTTTTTGGGGGCAAACTGTTCTGGAGAGGAGAAGGCAAGAAGATTTATGAGGGTGTTTCCCAAAAGAGAGAAATATTTTTTCTATTTTTACTCTGATAGCAAAAAAGACAGACCCCTATTAAATATTGCAGATGTCGCTTTATTAAATACCTTTAAAATCAACAACTTACACAATAATGGATTATAGAAATAGATTCTATTCTAAGTACGTATCGAGTCATACAAAAAATATGTATGGCGATATTTCAATTAAAAAAATAGAAAAACAATTCGGTGTTTGTAAGCGTTATTTTGAGAGATTTCTACCTAAGGACAAAAAAGCAAGGATACTTGATGTTGGGTGTGGCAATGGCGGTTTCGTGTATTGGCTTCAAAAACATGGATACTCAAACGCTGAAGGGGCAGATATAAGCGAAGAGCAAGTAGAGCTCTCTAAGAAGTTAGGCGTTGAGAATATCCATCTTTCAGACATTACTGACTTTCTGAGAAATAAAGAGCACATATATGACTTGATTTTCGCTCGCGACCTACTCGAGCATTTTACAAAAGACGAACTCCTGGATATTATTGAGCTCATTTACAAATCCCTGAATACCGGGGGTATATTTGTGGCCCAGACTATCAACGCAGAAAATCTACTTTGGGGACGCTTGCGACACGGTGATTTTACACATGAACTGGCTTTTACGAAAGATAGCATACGTCAGTTGCTGAAGGTTTGCGGTTTTACTAATATCAAAGTTTGCCCACAAAGACCAGTGATACGTGGGCTCAAATCTTTAATTCGTTACCTATTGTGGATGCTATTTGAGATTATGCTGCGCATTTTCCTTACTATAGAAATAGGGATGCCAAAGGGTATTTTTACTCAAAATATTATAGTTTATGCAAAAAAGGATGAAAACACTAACAAAAAAACTTTATGAGAGTCGCTATTATCTCACATAGTTATCTAGCCGAAGAAAACCACAAACAATTGAAGGCGCTTAGTAAAAAAGCGCAGTTAGAAATAATCTCACCAAGTACAATGTCGGGATCTATGTTTTCTTACAATTGTGATCAAAGTATATCCATTGGAAAGTCATCATTTATAAGATTTTATAAAAGGTTCAACCCACCATTCTTGTCTTCCCAATATTTTCTTTTTTCAGCTGATTTTAATTTCAGAAAATTTCAGCCTCAAATTATACATATAGAATATGATCCTTGGAACTTTATTTTCTTACAAACATTCTTCTTAAGAAATATTTTCAAGAAACAGGTACCTATAATTTGTACCATTAAACAAAATACATATACAGAATATAATTTTTTTATCACAAAAATAAAAGATTTGATAGGAAACTACTTTGTTAAGAAAGTAGATCATTTTATTGCAGTTAGTAAAAAAACAGTTTCCTTATATAAAGAGCGATTCAATGTTGATTTAGAAAAATTTACGTGTATGACTCAGTTGGGAGTAGACACTGATTTATTTAAACCCGTAACCAAAGAACAAAAAATTGCCTTTAGAAAAAACCATAAATTACCAAAAGATGCTTTTATTGTAGGATATGTTGGGCGGTTTAATAAAGTGAAGGGTATCGAAATATTGCTAAAAGCAATAAAAAAAGCACGAAAACTATCAGGTCTGGATTTACATCTAGCCTTAATAGGAAAAGGTGATTTAAAAAATCTTTTATTCAGTGAATCAGAAAAAAATACTTGGTTACATATATTACCTAAAGTTCCTCATGCTAAGGTAGCCGATTTTTTAAAAACTCTTGATATTTTTGTTATGCCATCTCAAATAACTAAATACCACGAAGAACATGACGCACACGCCTTACTTGAAGCGATGTCAACTGGCTTGCCTTGCATCGGAACAAATTCTGGAGCCATTCCAGAAATCTTAGAAAACGCAGGTGTGATAGTAAAAGCTGGAGATAAAAATAAATTATCTTCTAAAATAATAAAGTTATTTTATGATAAGAAATTAAGGAAAAAATTGGGAACGTTGGGAAGAGAAACAATCACAGGCAAATATTCTATAGAATCGATTGCCTTACAACGCTATCAAGTTTACAAACAAATATATCAAAGAGCTTACAAAAAAATAGTCAAATGAATTTACAAGAAAATCAAGAGAAATACAGCGCTAAAACAAGTTATTTAAGAGAAGAAAGTGCAACAAATTACGAAAAAAGGTCACATTACACAGATCTTTTAGGAAAATTCCGCAAATATAGAGAGAAGAAAATAGTGTTAGAAATGCTTGATTTTATAGAAAAAGAGTCTGAAATTTTAGATTGTCCTTGTGGAAATGGTCGATGGTTCAATTTATTATCCAGGAAAGCTAAATTTATTATTGGCCGGGACGTTTCTCCAGCTATGATTAAAATGGCTAAAGCAACTGCTCAGGATCTTCCTATTAAAACAGATATCGCTTTGGGAGATGCCGAAAGATTATCTTTAAATGATTTTTCAATAGATTACGTTTTTTCGTTTGCCTTAATGAAACATCTACCAAGTCCTGTAAAAATTAAAGTTTTGGGCGAATTCTCTCGGATTAGTAAAAATGGCATCATTTGTTCTTTTGCCCTATTTAATAAATTATCATACATGCTATGGAAAATTAGAAACAGAGATCCAGAATCGTATCCAATGTGGAAAAGTGATTTAGCCGAAATAGCAAAAAGGTTCGGACTAGAAATACTCAGTATAAAACAACTAACTCCTCTTGTTGGTTTAGAATGTGTAGTTTATTTCCGAAAAAAACTAAAAAGAAAATCATGAAAATTCTTTTAATTGGTGACGCTAACCCTTATGGAAAAATTCCGACATACAATAGAATATTTCGTGAATTTGGGCATAAAACCAATATTGTAGATGTCAAAAAGTATTATTCCTTAAGTTTTCCTAACAGGGTTTTGAATTGGTTTTTGAGAATCCCCTGGTATTATAGGGTGAAGGGGCTTAATGATGAAGTAAAGAAAAAACTTTTTTCATACAAACCGGACTTCGTGCTATTCTTCAAGCCGAATTATATAAATCCGCAGACAATTTCTACAATAAAAGAAAAGGGAGTGATCACATTTTCATTAAGTAGCGACCCGGTTTTTTTTCTTAAGAACACAAGCCGAAGTTTTTTGAAGACCCTGCCTTTTTATGACTGTCTTTTTACACCGAATTCTTTAGAAGTTAACGAGCTACTGAAATTAGGTGCGCGTAAAGCAGTTTTTTTGCCGCCTGCCGTAGATACCGAGTTAATGTATCCAGTTTCACCGAGTACTGAGGATAAAGAATGTCTCGGCGCCGATGTTGTTTTTATAGGCACATACGTTGCTGGCGAAAAAAGAGAGAAATATTTAGAGAAGTTATGTAGAGAAGGTTATGACATTAAAGTTTATGGTAATCGTTGGGAGAGATGTTTGAAGTGCCACTGTTTAAAGAAGAATAAGTGTCTGATGTACAAAGCGTATTGTGGTGAAGATTTTTCAAAAGTTGTTAATTCAGGGAAGATAGTAATTAATTTTTTGCGGGAGCACAACAAAGACCTCTTGGACTCAAGAACGTATGAACTTCCCGCCTGTAGCGCCTTTATGCTTCATGAATATTCAGAGAAAGCGGCTCAAATTTTCAATGAAGGAAAAGAGGCAGAATTCTTCCGGTCATTTGATGAGTTGAAGAAAAAGATTGATTATTATCTTGCCCACCCGGAGGAACGAAGAAGAATAGCAAAAGCTGGATATAAAAGAGTAATGAAACTGGATTGTAGTTTTAAAGCTCGGGCAAATACTATATTAGATATATATCAACATATAAAACAAAACATACAAATTAAAAAGAGAAGATAATGAAGAACAAAAAACAAAATCAAATAATTTTAGTAACTGGTGGAGCCGGCTTTATCGGAAGTCATCTTGTAGACAAATTATTAGAAATCGGGCATAAAGTAGTTTTAGTGGATGATTTTAATTCTTATTATAATCCCGAATTTAAAGAAGAAAATATAAGTAGACACATAGATAAAGAGTATTTTAAATTGTACAGATATGACATCTCTGATTTTGAAGCGTTGGGTACCGTTTTTGAGAAAGAAAAAATTGATAAGATTATTCATTTGGCAGCAAGAGCTGGAGTAAGAGCATCAATCCAGGATCCTATTCTGTACGAGAAAGTGGATATAGGCGGCACAACTAATTTATTGGAACTTGCACGGAAGCACAATATTAAAGATTTTATTTTTGCTTCATCTTCTTCTGTTTACGGTAATCAAAAAAAAGTTCCTTTTTCAGAAAATAATTCAGCTGATAGGCCTATATCTCCTTATGGGGCAGCTAAGCGTTCTACTGAACTTTTAGCATATGCATACCATCATCTTTTTAAGATTAATTGTACCGGCTTGAGATTTTTCACGGTTTATGGAGAGCGTGGTCGTCCGGATATGGCGCCCTATCTTTTCACTGAATCTATATTAAAAGGGAAAGAAATTCAAAAATTTGGTGATGGTACGACAAAACGGGATTATACATATATCGACGATATAATTAGGGGCATATTGGCATGCTTGGACAAAAATTTTGGCTACGAGATTATTAATTTAGGCAATAATAGACCCATATCACTCAATGATTTTATGAGATTGTTGGAAAAAATTACCGGCACAGGATTGAAAATTAAGGTATTGCCGGAGCAGCCAGGTGACGTGAAAATCACCTGTGCGGACATTTCCAAAGCCAAAAAGCTTCTCGGTTGGGAACCTCAGGTTCCATTAGAGTTAGGATTAAAAAAATTTGTTTCTTGGTTCCGGAATAACAGATTACGTTAAGATTAAATAAGTCAAAATTATATGAACAACTTACTCGTAAAATTATTAGGATTTAGTTCCGGTTCTTATGAAGATTATTAAATATCCATTTCTTTCCATAGGCGTGGTTGCTGTTAAAACATGAAACTTACTATTTCAGTAGGTGGGAGGTTTCATGCTTTTTATTTAACTCAACAATTGTTGAAACGTGGTTATCTGGAGAAGCTTATTACTTCCTATCCTAAATTTGAGGTGGTAAAGTACGATATTCCTAGAGATAAAATTGAGTCAATTTTGATAAAAGAAATCTTGCAAAGAGGATGGAGTAAGTTGCCAAGTTTTGTAAAAAATTTGTATAATCCTCAATATCTCATCAATGCCATATTTGACAGGTTGGCATCAAGAAAGGTTACTAAATCAGATATTTTCGTAGGGTGGGCAAGTAAATCGCTTTATTCCCTGCGGCGGGCTCGGGAACTTGGGGCTATTATTGTAGTGGAGCATGGCAGTGCTCATATAGAGTATCAGGCAGCGATTTTGGAGGAAGAATACAAAAAATTTGGCCTTAAAGCGGAAACGGCACATCCAAAAACAATAGAAAAGGTTCTGAAAGAATTTAAAGAGGCCGATTATATTTCTATCCCGTCGCTATTTGTGAAAAGAACCTTTTTAGAAAAGGGGATTCCGGAAAGTAAGCTTATTCATGTACCTTACGGAGTCGACCTGTCTTCGTTTAAGCAGATTCCTAAAAAGGACAATGTATTTAGGGTGGTTTTTGCTGGTGGAATGACGCTTCAGAAAGGGGTACATTATTTACTGCAAGCGTTTGCTGAGCTCAATTTACCAAATTCAGAGTTAATACTACTCGGAGGACTTACTGACGAAATGAAGCCCTTTTTTAAAAAATACCAAGGGCATTACAATTACCTGGGTCATGTTCCTCAAGGGGATTTGCATAAATATTACTCACGGGGGTCTGTGTTTGTCTTACCATCAATTCAAGATGGGTTTGGAATGGTAATAATCCAAGCTATGGCTTGCGGCCTGCCGGTTATTGCCACCACTAATACCGGCGGCCCGGACATTATTGAAGAAGGCGAAAGTGGATTTGTAATACCAATTCGTGACACCGAGGCGCTAAAAGAGAAACTTACTTGTTTGTATGAAAATCCGGATATTTATAGACAAATGGGGCAATCGGCGAAAAAGAGAGTAAGTTCTGGTTTTACTTGGGACGATTATGGAGAGAAGATTATAAAGGAATATGAGCGGATATTAAAAGTAAATAATGAAAGATAAAAAACCAACGATAGTGTATATTACCTTGGGAAGTCAAGGAGGAAAAAGGCGTATGTGGCAAACAGTATTTGCGGGACATGCACAATAAGATTCCACTCATATACATATTAGGTTCTGGGAGAAGCGGTTCCACTTTATTAGGACTGATGCTGGGTAAAAATCCTGGTTATTTTAACATAGGAGAAGCACAAAACTTACCGTGGGAGCTAAAAAAGGAAAATAAACTTTGTGGTTGCGGTATTAGTCTGAATAAGTGCCCATTTTGGAAAAACATCATAGCAGAACTTGATTTTGAAAATCAGGACGTTCCAATTAATTATTTTAGAGAAAAACCTGGTGCGGGTAAGGTTTTGCGCTGGAAATATCTCAAAGATATTATATTTGGTAAGGTTTCAGAAAAACACAAGAAGAAAATACTAAAATATGGAACAAATAACTATCAATATTTTTCTAAAGTTAGAAATAGAGCAAAAGAACTAAGTGGCTCAGACATTAATAGGATTATTGATGTGTCCAAACATTCGTATCGTTTATTTTTCTTAAAACAATCCGATTTGTTTGATATAAAGGTTATTCACCTAATAAAAAATCCATGCTCCTTTGTGTATTCAAGCGCCGTAAAAAATACGCAATTTACCAAAATCGTAGAATATAAACAGGTTTTTAAAATGTCCTTACGATGGTTGGTGGAAAACTATATAATGTTGAAATTGTTAGAGAATCATTTTAAAAAAGAAGACTATATTTTTATAACATATAAGCAGTTATCTACGGATCCGGACACAACCATAGAAGCTATTTCCAATACGTTGGGAGAGAATATAGAAAAAAATATTAAGAAATTTAGAAATTATGAAAACCATATTATGTCCGCGGGTCAAATGGCTTATGAGGACAAAGGGTTGCACTACGACGATAAATGGGCAAACAGCATGAATAAATTGTATAAATTAACAACAAAAGCCATAACCTGGCCCGTTTATAATAAAATTCTTAACAAAATGAAAAAAAATAAGTGACATGAACATTTCAAAAAGTAAATACAATTTATACAAAAATATTCTTAAAATTCGTCCGACTATATTATTGGCCGGATTTAAAAATTTAATCAGTTGGCCAAGGCAGATTATCAAAACCAAACATGGATATTTTTGGATTGATACCTTATCAGCGATGGGGCTTGGTATAGTAAGTGAGAATTTTGAAATTCACAGCCAAAGAACCATAGATAGATTGTTAAATAAAGGAGATACATTTATAGATATTGGGGCCAATGAGGGTTTCTTCAGTATGATGGCCGGAAATAAAGTTGGCGCCGAGGGAATTGTATTGTCTATAGAGCCTCAGAAAAGGTTGATTAATGTGATAGAAATTAATAAACGACTTAATAAGTTGGATAATATATCCATACTTAATATAGCCGTGTCAGACAGTAATGGCGAAAAGGATATATGGTTGTCTCCGACAACGGTGACTGGATCAACAAGCATTGTAAGATCTTACTTCAAATCTAAGCCGCAAAAAGTTAAAACAAAAACCTTAGAAAAAGTTTTTGATGAATTTAGCTTAGATAATATAAAACTGGTAAAAATCGATGTTGAAGGATTTGAACCGGAGGTATTATATGGAGCCAGTAAACTATTACAAAAAAACAGAATAAAATATGTTTATGTGGATATACATTTAAGTATCCTTAAGGACAGGAAAATTGATCCGCTTGATATCAATAAATATATGAATCAGCATAACTACTGTACGGTAGATGAGAAATTTACAGCATCAGGATACAACCTATATGAATATAAATGATGCTTTCTTACGTTTGAACAACGGTGTAAAGAAGTTCGGGGAGTTTAACAATGATTGTTCGAGATTATTTGGGCTTCGACTCCATAATTTCTAAGGTCCGGTGGAATATTCTTAGATGAAAAATGGAAAACAAACCTGACGCCTATAGCAAAGGCGATAACTAATCTTCTTACATACTTCCGAGCTAAAAAACATGGCTACTTCAAATAAATCTTATCCCACCACAGGAACTATAAGGCGAGCTGCTTTAGGTAGTTTCATGACTTTTGTCGGAAGCGGCATCAAAATTATGGAGCATATTTTATTTGTTCCGTTGTTTTTGTGGGCTTGGGGAGAAGCTCTTTATGGAGAATGGCTAATACTCTTTTCTTTGATTGCTTATCTTTCTTTGTCAGATATTGGTATGGGAAATTTTGTTACAAACAGAATGACCCAACTTTATTCAAAAGGAGATGTGAGAGGTTATATTAAAACACTTCGTAGTGCTCTTAGTTTATATACCGTTATCACCGCAGTGCTGTTTCTATTTCTATTGGTTTTTACTTTTTCTGCCCCGTTTCTTGATTGGTTTAATATTGAGGTGGCTGATGAAGCTTCAGTGAGAGTTTCAATTTTGATACTCGGTGCCTATATTTTATTAGGAACGTTATCCGGGCTGTTTGCTGGTTTGTGGGTTAGTGTCGGCGAATTTGTAAGGTTTAAATTACTAATCAACATAAGAGAAATTCTTCTAATAGGTTTTGTAGCGTTAACACTTTTTTTGAAGGGGAGTTTTATTAGTGTAGCCTCCTGGTATCTTATACTTCTTCTTGCTTTCATATTTTTTGTTATTTTTGATATAAAACGTCATTATCCTGAGATTAATCTAAAAAGTGCGAAGACCGACTGGAAGCTCGCTTTAGGTTTTATAGCCCCAGGTCTTGTTTTTTTAATGATACCATTCGCTGAGGTCATTACGCTCCAGGGCAGTATTCTTATTATTGGCTCTTCTTTGGGCGCTATAGCTGTGGTAACGTTCAGCGTTCATCGTACATTGGCAAACTTAGTTAGAAGAATAACAAGTGCTGTATATATGGCGATTAAACCAGAAATAGCTGCGGATGAGGAGAGGGGGAATTATGGAAAAATCCAACTAATCCACAATTTACTTGTTAAGATTGTTTTTCTTGTATCTGTTTCAGCCACCGTATTTTTATTTTTTATGGGTGAGGATATCATAAGGGTCTGGACCGGAGGTAAAATAGAGTTCCAACCCATTTTGTGGTTAATATTTTTAATAAGCGTTCCTATCACAACTCTTTGGCGGTTCAGCTCTATTTTTCAAATAGCGACCAATAAATATACAGGACTCGCGATTGTTAGAATTATTTCAGCTTTTATTGGTTTAATTCTTGCGTTTGTTTTTATAAAGTTTTGGGGAATAGTTGGTGTATTACTGGGATTTATATTAGTGGAAATATTGCTAAATTCTTGGTTTATTCCTTATAAAACACTTAAGCTTATAAAAGGAAGTTTAAAGAAATTCCTGTCCACCTTAACTAAAGGGTCGTTGATGTTGGTAGCACAATTTTTTATTGCCTTACTGATGGTTAGATATATAACGAATAAGTGGTTACTTCTTGTAATATTAGGAGCTGGTGTCCTTGCGGTTGGTTCTTACTTTACTTACTTTATTTGGATGGATGAAAACGAAAAGAAAATCACCTCCGATTTTATAAAGCGTGTAATATCAATGTGTAGGCGTAAGTTATGAAACAGCGCATACTAAAAAAGATTAAGCGCAAGTTTCACAATTTTGATATTTTTGAGCTCGGCAACTCAGCAATCTTGTATTATCTGGTAATTTTCTTCTTGGTACCATTCCTAATTTCCCTAGGTATTTCTGCGTCAATGTCGGGCTCCTCGTTTAATTATCGCGCACTCCTATATTTACTAATTGGTCTCCTTTTCTTTGTTATTGGCTATTTCAGCAGATTATTTTCCTTTATAACCAGAAAAGTACCAAATATTTTTCAATCGGAATGGAATTTCAAGAGAGTACCATGGATTTTTGGTGTTGTGTTTGTGGCGGGACTGGTCGCCAAATTGGTCAAGATTTTTGCAGGAGGATACTTTTTTTCGGGCAAAGACATCGTTTTCATTAAAGGTCCTTTCTTCAGCACTATCGGATTTTTAAGCTGGTTTTCGTATATTGCTTTAGTTATAGCCTTTATCAGTTATTATGCTTTGAAACGAAAGGGCGATGAGCGGTACAAGGTGTGGCGGCTCGTTGCGTGGGGTACGCTTGTTTTTGAGCTTATATATGCGTTGCCGACATGTATGAAGATAAACATTTTGTTTCCGATTATATTGGTCCTTATCATACGATGGTATATGGAGAGAAAAAGTTGGCTATCCGTAATTCTTGTCGGGCTGGCAGTTGTGTATATTCTATTTCCGTCTATGAGTATCTGTCGGTCACCTCAAGTACTGCAGAGACATTCTGTGGTAGACGAAAGCACAGGAGAAGTTAATTTTTCTAAAGCGGCTGATTTCATTACCAGAAGCTTTTTGGTTCGCATGAACCAATATAATGTGTTTGCTAAGATGTTAGAAACTCAAGAAACCTTTTTATATGGGAAACCATTTCTTAAGTTTTTTGTAAGTTTAGGACCGCCGCGATTTATTTGGAAAGACAAGCCTATTATTACTCCTGATGGAAATGAGTTTGGGCGTAGGATAGGCGTGTTGAACCCCGATGATTTTAAAACGAGCGTTGGGCCTACGGTGGTTGGCGATTTTTACATGAACTTTGGTTTGCCGGGCATTATATTCGGCATGTTTTTGATAGGAGTGTTGTTTCGGATATTTTTTGAGTATTTGATTAAAGGAACAAACTTCTCTTTTTCCGGAATATTAATTTATAGCATTGTATGGGTGCGGCTTATGAAGGGCATGGAGAATACGATTGCTCCCGTATATGCTGGACTGGTGAAAATCCTGGTCGTTCTGATTATATTACACTTCTTATTGATCTCTAAATCTAAACAATGAGGATATTACATATAATCCCAACCTATCTTCCTGCGTATAAATACGGTGGGCCGATTATGAGTGTGCATAATCTTAATAAATGGCTTGTTAAAAAGGGAGTTGATGTAACGGTATATACGACGGATATTGATATTCCCGAAAACACACCCCGCGCTGAAGAAGTAGACATAGACGGCGTCAAAGTATTTTACTTTCCGGCTTCATTTCCGAAACAATGGGAGTATTCAAAGGAACTGCACAAGCAGTTAGCTCGAAATGTAAGGAACTTTGATTTAGTTCATATAACCTCAATATTTCTTGCCGCATCAACGCTCGGCGCCTACTACGCCAAGAAATTTAAGAAACCCTATGTTATTTCGCCAAGGGGCAATCTAATGAAAGAACCGCTGGAGAAAAAGGGCTCGCTCAAGAAAAAACTCTACATTTCATTCATTGAAGAAAGAAACCTCACTGACGCCGATGCAGTTCACTTTACTGTTGAGAAAGAAAGAGAGGAATATGAGGACGCTGGACTAACAACCAAAAAAGCTCTTATTATCCCAAACGGGCTCGATATTAATGACCTTGAAACGAATATTCCTTCAGGGGCTTTCAGAAAAAAAATTGGGATAAGCGAAGATAAAAAAATAGTACTTTTCTTGAGTAGAATAAACTGGAAAAAGGGGCTGGATACGCTTATTCCCGCGTTCGCTCAGGTTATTAAGAAAGAACCAAACTCCGTTCTGGTGATTGCCGGCGGTGATGATAAAGGGTATAAGAAAAAGGTAGAAAGATGGGTCAATAAACACAAAGTGAAAGATAAGGTATTATTTACCGGTATGATTTTAGGGGACGATAAAATTAGCGCATTGCGGGACAGCGACGTGTTTGTTTTGCCGTCTTATTCAGAAAATTTTGGTATGGCGGTGATTGAGGCCATGCGTTTCAGATTGCCCGTTATAGTTACGAAAAATGTTGGTGTTGCTCCGTACGTTAAACAAAATGAAGCAGGATTTGTGGTGGAAAAGAACGTGGAAGAAGTTGCGATTGCAGTAATGCGAATCTTGGGAAATAAAAAACTTGCCCAAGAAATGGGAGAAAGAGGAAGAAATGTGGTGGAGGATAAGTTTGCTATGCCGAAAATAGCAGAAAAATGGGTAGAGGCATATAATAGTCTTATAAACAAATGAAACTTCCTATTTCAGTAATTATTTTGACCTTCAATGAAGAGATTAATCTCGCGCGTTGTTTGAATAGTGTTGATAAGTGGGCTGATGAGATTATTATTGTTGATTCATATAGCATAGACAAAACGCTTGAGATTGCGAAAAAGTATGGCGCGAAAGTAGTACAGCACAAGTTCGAAAACCAGGCTCAGCAGTTTAACTGGGCGTTGGATAATGTGGATATAAAAAATGACTGGATTTTTCGACTTGACGCCGATGAGTGGCTAACCGAGGAGCTCAAGGAGGAAATTACCGAAGTACTTCAGCATAAATCAGCGGCTATAAATGGTTTCTACATTAAACGGCGTGTTTATTTTATGGGCAGGTGGATAAGACACGGTGGGTATTATCCGACCTGGATTCTGCGTTTTTTCAGGAAAGGAAAGGCGCGTTCGGAAGAGCGGGAAATGGATGAACATATTGTCTTATTAGAGGGTAGGACAGGAAAACTTAAGTACGACTTTATTGACGATAACCAAAAAGACCTTGAGTGGTGGACGAATAAACATAATAATTTTTCAACGAGAGAAGTAGAAGCAGTACTACGCGAGAGAGACGCTAAGTATTTGAAAGGGCAAGCGGGTCAAAAACGGTGGATAAAGGAACGTGTGTATCTCAAGCTTCCAATGTTCTGTCGTGCCTTTTTTTACTTTATCTATCGCTACTTCATTCGCCTCGGCTTTTTAGATGGAAAAGAGGGGCTTATTTTCCACTTTTTGCAAGGTTTCTGGTATCGTTTCTTGATAGATGCGAAGCTGTATGAGGTAAAAAAGGAGAACAAAAGAAGTAAATAACGTCTAATCTATATATGCGCGTCCTTATTGTTACTGATTCATACCCTCCTGAGACACGGTCTTCTTCACATCTTATGAAGGAGATGGCAGATGGGTTGCGTGAACGGGGGCATGAAGTATTCGTGGTAACTTCATGTCCCACTGCACACAATGTGGCGTTGGATACGAATGTTGCTTCAGGAATTTCACGCGAGGATGGGATTATGGTGATAAGAGCCAGAGTGTTACCGCATCACAATGTGGGATTTATTTTAAAAGGTATAGCACAGTTAATACTTCCATATATATTTTTCTATCACGCGAAAAAACATATTAAAGAGAAACTTGATATCGTTTGGGTTCACAGCCCGCCCTTACCGCTTACTATTACTGCTCAATTGGTTAAAAAATCTTATGGTGCAAAATATTTTTTAAACCTTCATGATTTTTTCCCGCAAAATGCCGTTGACTTAGGAGTTTTGAAAAATAAAACTATCATCAAGTTTTTTGAGAAAATGGAGGCGCACGCCTACAGCAACGCGGATACTATTGTGACACCCTCTGAAGCTCACAATAATTTTATGCAGAAGCACCGTGGCGTGTCGCCACAAAAGATACGGGTTGTTCCCCATTGGATAAATATAAAACCATTTCAAGAAGCGAAGCGGACAGGGAAGTTTAGAAAATTATACGGACTGGAAGACAAATTTATTTTTGTTTTCGGAGGCATCCTCGGCCCTTCGCAAGGGCTGGACATATTCATTCGTATTGCGAAGAAATTTAAAAAGCACGAGGACGTCGTTTTTCTTTTTGTGGGTGAAGGATCAGAGAAGAAAAAACTTATAAAACTTACCAGGGATTACGGACTCGAAAACGTCGTTTTCAAGCCGCTTGTTTCTAAGGAGGAATATCCGCAACTCTTAAAAGATGCTGATGTCGGAATTTTGTCACTTACAAGCGCAAACACTACTCCCGCGGTGCCGGCAAAACTTATGGGGTATATGGCGGCCGGACTTCCTATTCTGGCTTTTCTTCATAAAGAGAGCGACGGGATAAAAATAGTGGAAGATGCACAATGCGGCTTAGCCACTATTTCAAACAACGAAGAAAAAATGTTCAAACTTGCGGAGAGAATATATCTAGAAAAAGAAAAATTGAGCGTCTATAGCAAGAATAGCTTCCGATATGTTTTGAATAATTTCACCAAAGATGTCTGTTTGGATAAACTTGAGAAAGTGTTTACAATAGTGGGCATATGAAACGCAAGGTTCTTATAGTATTTGGTACTCGTCCCGAGGCAATAAAACTTTCCCCGGTTATCCGAGAACTTAAAGAGACCACCAATTTAAATGTGTTGGTATGTGTTTTTAGGCAGCACAAAGAGATACTAAACCAGGTTTTGGAAACGTTTGATATAAAGCCCGATTTTGACTTGCCGATATCAATAAGTGACAAAGCTTTATTAAGTAAGGGAACGGGATTTTTATTGAGGGCGAAAACTTTACTTAAGAGCGGATTAGGTTTCTTGCGCTTCCTTCTTTTACTAAAACGAGAGAAACCCGATTTACTCATTGTGCAGGGGGATACATCAACCGTTTTTTTGGCAGGATTCCTTGCTTATCTTTTTAAGATTTCAATTGCTCACGTTGAAGCTGGACTAAGAACGTACGATAAATATTCTCCTTTCCCGGAGGAGATGAACAGGCAACTATTAGGACGACTTGCGGATATTCATTTTGCGCCGACAGAGAGTGCGAAGAGAAATCTTTTGAGCGAAAATGTGCCGCCAGAGAAGATCCATGTTGTGGGCAACACCGAAATTGACGCGCTTCTGTGGATTCTTAATCGCCACAAGAGCCCGCGTGCTCGGAAGAAAATAGAAGAGGAATTAGAAAAGAACTATGGATTGCGTTTTGATAACAAAAAGAAAATCCTCTTAGTCACCGCTCATCGCCGGGAGAGTTTCGGTAAGGGCTTAGAAAATATTTGTGAGGCACTGAAAGAGATAGCCACAAAAAGAGACGATGTAATGATAGTATATGCTGTGCATCCAAATCCGAACGTTCAGAAGACCGTTCGTGCGGTTTTGAGTGATACGAAAAATATTTTTCTTACACCTCCGATTGCCTATATGCCATTCTCTTTTTTAATGGGTAAGGCGCATTTTATTTTAACCGACTCCGGCGGCATTCAGGAATCAGCGCCATTTTTGAATAAACCGGTTTTGGTGATGCGAGAGAAAACGGAAAGGAATGAAGGGGTTAAGATTGGCACGAGCAAGCTCGTGGGGACAAGTAAGAAAAAAATCGTCGCTACTGCGTTTAAGCTTTTAGATAATCAGAAGGCGTACACAGCTATGACCGGCAAAGGAAATCCTTACGGTGACGGCACCGCTTCAAAGAAAATTGCTAAAATTCTCAATAACTATTTAAAATAGCTTGAGAATTTCTCCTTTGCTCTTTTATATTTATCACCCCATCCTTTCATTTCTTGGAGTTTTTCCTCAAAATCCAGCATTATTTTTGCTGAAATAAGAATTGACTCTATAGAGTCCCCATCTTCATTATTAGCTATTTTTTTTCCTATGCTCCGGTACATATCCCTATAACTGTGCGTTTTAAATATCCTCTTTTTTCTAAATATTTTGTGACTATCTTCGGACATGTATTTTATACTGTCCGTTATTCTTACATCTCTTCCCGGAACTTTTAGTTCCACGTGATCTCTGGGACCTACTCTTGAACTCCCTTTTTCGCTGAAAGTTGTTGTGAAGAACGCTCCGTTTTCAAGCTCTATCCATACTTCAATTGAATCGTCTTGCGCTAGCCTAATATCAAAATCCTTTGGTTTGCTGAAATTATTAAGATGAAGGAAATGGTCAATCTGATGACATCCGTTGGCAAAAAAGGTGCTCCTTGAGACCGGCCAGTTGTACCAAAAAAATTCGGGTTGAATTAGTTCGTAAACTATGGAGTGGTATGAAATTGGATCGCCGTACTGTACACCGAGGTCCTTAAGAGCCATTTCGTTAAACTTTCCATAACGTTTATGAAACCCAATAAAGAGACGCCTTCCGGATTCTTTAAGAGCTTTTTCTAATTCGTTTAGTTCGTTATAGTCCATAACAACCGGTTTTTCTACTACGACATACGCTCCTTGTCTTAGAGCATGTAGAGTTATTGGAACGTGGGTGTGGTTGTAGCTGGCAACAAAATAAACATCGTACTTTTCATCTTTTCTGGGAAAAGGCGCTGAATCCCATTTTTTAACCCCCCGCTCTAAAGATATTTGTGTTGGGTCAATTTCGTGGACTGATTGTATATCTACGAACGGTCTGGAGTAAGGAATAATATTGATTTTCGCATAGTTGCCATAACCGAATAAAACCCCACTCTTTTTCTTAGAGTCTATTTTCCTGATTTGATCTTTGATTTCAGTAACAGGGCTTGTGTCTTGCGCGTCAATTTGTTGAGATTTAGACCACTCGTTATTTTTTATCTCTTTCTTTAGTCCATCCGCCAAATTACCTCGTGTTTCTTCAGGAATTTCTATTCCAGAGTAGATACTCCATCCTCTAATATCTTTCCACCAAATATTGTTTTGTGACCCATTTTTTTGGAGAGAGGAGTATAAAATTGCGTTGGCCGGCATCTCAGGCATATCAGATTTATCAATTTTAAAAATAAATTCTTTCGGCAAAACAACCCGTTCTACAAGGGCCGGATGCAATGGAGCTGCAAATCCAACCAACTCTCCTTCGGAGAAACATTGGTTGTCCGGACTCTTAATAATTTTTCCTATGCCGCAGGAAACATATTTCTCATTGCGCCTTTCTTCCCTGAGCCTAGACCAGGTTTTTGTGAATAATCCGTAAGGTCCGACAACGGGAAAATAGTTGATTAATAATCTTACGCTTTTAGGTCTTGTGTGATAAACATTTTCAAGCTTTTCCAGATTTTTCCAAGCAAGAACCTGAATACTGAACTCACTTTTATTTTGGTGGTAATCCAAAAATCCTCCTTTCCATTTTTTACCTGTAAGTATTCTCATATTTAATAATATTAAATCACAATTAATAGAGTAAGAACAAGCATTTTTATTGTTTATTCAGTTTTATATTTGAGAAGTGAATTCTTTATTTCTTGCAGAACACTTTCTTTGAGTATAAACAGTATGGCAAGATATATGAGCGCGGAAACAGTGATATTAATAAGTACGTGAATACCAAGCGTCTTAAGAAGAAGAACCACTGCACTCATCAGGACTGTTGCCGCTATTATTTTGAATAGATATTGGAACGTCGAGAAGTTGTTAATTCTTTTGGCGAGCCGCCAAGCAGAGCCGTTATAAATCAAATTAGCGCCTACGGTGGCAATGGCTGATCCCACAATGCCGTAAAGCGGAATAAGTATCATATTGAGGATAATATTACTAAGCGCTCCGGCTCCGGCGTATGGAGCGAGCTTTTTCTGTTTGTCGTGAGCCAGAATATAGTTGCTAATTAATATTCCCGGAAAAACAAGAAGCGGGGTGATGATGAGAATCTGAAACGTGAGTGTAGCCGGCAGATACTCACTACCATAAAGAAAGTGGAGTACGTCTTGCCCAAGTATGACGCCGCCAATAGCGAGTGGCAGTGCGATAAGAAAAGTTGCACTCATGCCGCGTTCCATAACTATTTTTACTCTATGTTTTTTTTGCTGACTGACAAGACGTGAAAAGACCGGGAAAAGAGTCACAGCAAGTATGGCAGAGAGCATGTAAAAAACCTGTACGATTTTCTGACTGGCTGAATAAAGTCCGACTTCTTCAGCACTTCTATAGAATCCCAACATAATAATGTCAATATTCAGCATAAACGCACCAATAATAGCAAGAAGCGCAACGGGGAGTGCCGCTTTAATAATAGGAGCGAGTAGCTGTCGTTTAAAAAAACTGAACACACGCGCAAACTGGTTTCGCAGAATAATAATACCGAGAATCGTTCCGGCGCTTGCGCTTAACACATATGCTTTGGTTAATGCTTCTGCGGTGGCCGAGTAATAAAGAATGACAAAACCGAGAACTGTTATAGCCACATTTGTGACAATAGTGAGTAATGCTTCCAGTTCCATTTTCTCTTTTCCTCTAAAAAACGCTGAGCAAAATTCTCGGAAACCGTCAAAGACAACAAGAAGGGCCACAAAAGGAATCAAAACTTTCGCTGCCTCAATCTTAGAAAAATAGGGTGTTATAGAGACAAGGAGAAGCGCTGTGATTGCGAGAAGCCCGATTTTAATCCAGAAAGCAGTGGCAAAATAATACGGTGCCTCCGCCGGTTTTTGGCTGATTGTGCGGGTAAGAATAGTATTAATGCCAACGTCTGAGAAAACAGTGAAAAATCCTGCAAGGCCAACAATATAAGAAAATACGCCATACTCAGCCGCGCCCAAGAGACGTGCGGCGTAGATTATAATAAGCGCCCTAAAAAGACGACTTCCAATCTGTCCCGCAGAAAGCCAAAACGCATTTTTAATTACTGTTTGGCGAGTATTCTTATTTTTGAATAAAAATTCTTTGATCTTGCTCACGTATATTGGGTTCGTGGTATTTATCTATGCTGTGCGGTAAAGAAATAGCGGATGGTTCTCAGAAGAATAGTGGTATCAAGAAGGAGTGATTGGTTTTTGATGTAGTAGATATCGTAGCACAGTTTTTCTTTCGCCTCTTCAACCGAAGCACTCGGTTTGTAGTTAATCTGAGCCCAGCCCGTAACGCCCGGCTTGATAATATGGCGAATATCGTAGTAGGGCAGTGTCTTGTATTTTTCAACAAGCTCAACCCGTTCCGGTCTGGGCCCTATAAGCGAAATATCACCTTTCAGGATGTTGAAAAGTTGAGGAAGTTCATCCAGATGGCTTGATCGAAGAATTCTGCCAACGGGCGTGAGGCGTTTATCTTTTTGCTCGGTCCAGAGCGGTCCCCGATGATTATTGTACATCGTGCGGAATTTATAGAGCGTGAAATTCTTGCTGTTTTTCCCGGTTCGCTTTGCTTTGTAAATAACGGGTCCGTGCGATGTGAATCCTACCAAGAGGATAGCGAGAATCATAAGCGGAGAAAAAACAATAAGCAGAATTGCGGCAAAAGACATATCAATTAAACGCTTTGCTTTGTTATAGAACGGGCGGTGCGCGGTAACGTTTTCAACAAACCACCCCTTTTCAAGTTCCTCAAGCGGTACTTTCTCAAACACCGTTTCGTAAAACTGCCAGAAATTTGTAACGTTTATGTCGTGCGTAAGAAGCCGATAGACAAGCTTTGCCACGAACGGATTCTCCTGCAAACGGTTTTGTATAACAATAAGGCGCGCATCGTGTTGGGAAGCAATTCGGAGCACTTTTTTAAGTGTTATATCCTTGGGACTCTTGAACCACTCTGTAATATAGTAACCAATATGCGGATGTGACTTGATGTGCTCTATGGTTTGTTTAATAAGAGGTGAATTTCCCAACACAATGATTTTTTGAGCGCCTGACGGGAAGACTGTAAAAATCATTAAACGGTGCCAGCCGTGTGCAAGAGCGAGGAAGATAAATGCGAAGATAGCCAAATTCGTCTTTGGCGTAAGTCCAAAAATACCCGGGAAGAGATAAAACGCGGTGATTGAGAGAAAGCCGGACGTTACGACGGCATATAGAACCGTTTTCAAAAGCTCGGCCGCCTTGGTTGTCTTGTACTGATAAAGGTTAAAAAGATAGAAAACAAGCGCCCAGAGAACAAAAATGACCGAGAACGGAATAAAGTGAGTGCTAAAACTTTCCTTGAGTTGTGCCAGCCCGTAACGGATAACGAGCGTGAGTACGAGTGAAAAATAGAGGAGCGCAACGTCTCCAAGGAATATAACGAATTTTTTTAGAAAACTTGACACGGTCAACACAATTGTAGCAGATTTTCGGTTGACTTCCAGAGTTGCAATGTTATAGTGATTTATTATGGAAAACACACAAAAGAAACGGCGAGATTATTTACTGCCGGTGAGTATCCTTGCCGCGGCAGTACTCGTATCCGGCGCCCTTGTCTATAACGCCGGCAGAAACGCAGGTCCTGACGGTTCTTTGACCGGAACTGTTGCCGGCGGTGTGATAGATAACCAGCCGGAAAATCCCGCTCTTAATGTATCGCCGGTTACCCAGAACGACCATATAAAGGGTAATCCCAACGCTCCGATTACGATTATTGGCTTTTCTGATTTTGAATGTCCGTACTGCAAAACATTCCATGAAGTAATAAATGAAGTAATGATAGAATACAGTGATAAGGTAATGTGGGTCTTTCGTCAGCTTCCTCTTGATTCGCTTCACTCAAAGGCGCGAAAGGAGGCTGAGGCAAGTGAATGTGCTGCCGGACTTGGCGGCAATGACGCGTTCTGGGATTATGTTGACGAGTTATTTTCAACAACTCCATCAAATAACGGACTTAACCTTGCTCTGCTTCCTCAGATAGCCGAGAATATTGGATTGGACAAAACAGCGTTTATCCATTGTCTTGAAAACGAGGAATATGCGAATGCGGTTGAGGAAGACATTCAGGATGCTATGAATTCAGGCAGTAAGGGAACCCCTTACTCAATTATTATTACGGCGAACGGTGACCATATTCCGCTGAACGGATACCTGCCATATGAACAGTTCAAACTCTTTATTGACGAACTTTTAACTTCTCTCTAAAACAGTATGCGATGGAACCACTGGGTGCTTTTAGGATTAGGACTATGGTCGGTTCTCTCGCCGTGGATTTTAGGATTCTCCAGCATTAATCTCGTAACCTGGAATAGCATCGTGCTCGGCAGTTTAGTAATCGTTTTTGTGTTATGGAATCTTTCACCGCCGGAAGAGTAATTTAAGTTGAGTAAGTAAGTATGAAAGTGATTATTTACACAACTCCAGCCTGCGTTTACTGCGGGATGGCGAAGCGATATTTTGAGAGATATGGTATTGAATATGAAGAGCTTGACGTAGCGGAGGATCAGAAAGCAAGAAAGGAAATGCAAGAGAAATCACATCAGCTGGGAGTTCCGGTAATAGAAATTGATGGTGATATTTTTGCCGGATTTGACAGGGCAATAATAGCAAAAGCATTAGGCATTAAAGGATAAGTGTGCTACCATAATAAAGACAAAGGTCGTTCCCAAAACCATCTATTGAGAAATTATGTTTTTTAAATTCCTTAAAGGTCGTTTTGGCAAGCAAAAAGACGAAACCAAAGATACAATGGATACTATGCAAATGCCAGACACGCCTTCTACCCCAATGCCTGGGGATGGTGGTGATCAGCCAGTCGGCGCTCCTCAGCCGGGAATGCCGCCACAGCCGGATATTTCGCCTCAGCCTGAGCCGGCGTCACAACCGAGCGCTCCTCAGGAGCCGGCAGACGTCCCTCAGGAGCCAAGTGTTCCTGAGGCGCCAGAACAACCAGGCGGTACGCCAATGCCGGGTAATCCGCCCGTGCAGCCGCCACAGCCTGGAGTATAGAGCAAAAATATTTCGTTATGAGAATTTAACCCCTCTTTTTGTACAATACAAAAAGAGGGGTTTTGTACTCACCTTATAAAAATTGTGCCTCCTTAGCTTAGTGGCAAAGCAGTGGTTTCGTAAACCACCGACGTCAGTTCGATTCTGGCAGGGGGCTCACACCAATTTTGTTAAACATATGTCACACTATAATCCAAACATAGTTTATATCTCCGTATATCCGGGCGCAGGAGGCGAGGATGCGAAGGACTGGGCAGAAATACTGCTTCGGATGTACGAACGCTTTGCGCAAAAGAAAGAATGGAAATTTCGGTACATTCACGATGACACAATTGAAATGCGTGGCAGGGATGTTTATGGACGGCTTCAGGACGAAGCAGGGGTTCATCGGCTTGTAAGGATTTCTCCATTTGACGCAAAAAAACTTCGTCATACCTCTTTTGCGCTTGTTGAGGTGCTCCCCGAACTGGAAGAAGTGAAGGCGTCGCAGATACAGCTTCTAGATCGTGATATCAAAATTTCGTTTTTCCGTTCGTCAGGACCCGGAGGCCAGAATGTTAACAAAGTAGAGACAGCGGTTCGTGTAGTGCACATTCCAACCGGCATAAGCGCTTCTTCGCAAGTAGAGCGGTCGCAGGGAGGTAACCGCGAGCATGCAATGAAGCTTCTCAAGGCAAAATTGGTAAAATTAATGGAGGAGAGGAGAGAAGAGGATTTGAGCAAATTGCGAGTAAGGGTAACGCCCGAGTGGGGACATGAGATACGGTCATATGTGCTTCATCCCTACAAGCTGGTGAGGGATGAACGTCTCGGTATAAAAATTTCTCGCGTAGAAGAAGTTCTTGACGGCAACCTGGATCTATTGATAAAAAAGAAAGAAAAGGTACAATAGAAATGCTTCTATGATTGTTTTCAAAAACGTCAGCAAAATTTATGCTCAGAATGACCACGAATCAATAGCGTTGGATAGAGTTGGTTTCAAGGTGCAGCCGAATGAGTTTTTATCAATTGTGGGGCGTTCAGGCGCCGGCAAGACCACCATTATTCGTTTGCTTATTGGAGAAGAAAGGCCCACAAAAGGGCAAGTTTTTTTTGGTTCGTACGAGGTGAATAAGTTAAAACCCTCGGAACTGCCTGGGTTCCGCCGTAACATAGGCGTTATTTTTCAGGACTTTCGTCTTCTTGCAAAAAAATCGGCATTTGAAAATGTTTCGTTCGTGCTTGAAGTTGAAGGGTACTCACAGCGGGAAATTAACGAACTTGTCCCGCAGGTGCTTGATTTGGTGGGGCTTAAAGATAAAATGTTTAAAGTCCCGGCGGAACTCTCCGGCGGAGAGAAACAACGAGTGGCAATTGCCCGAGCCATGATTAACAGGCCCGAAGTGATTATTGCGGATGAACCGACCGGTAATCTTGACCCGCTTAACAAATGGGAAGTGATTAAACTTCTGACCAAGATTAACGAATTGGGGAGCACCGTAATTCTTGCAACGCACGACAAAGAAGTTGTTAACTCGTTGGGACAGAGGGTGGTTACTCTCAGCGATGGAAAGTTGGTCAAAGATGAGGCAAGCGGCAAATTTATCGCATAACGCAATTCTATTTCTATGATTACTTTGTGGAGAATTATTAAATACGGATTTCAGGGTTTTCTAAGAAACAAATGGCTTTCTGCCTCTACGGTAAGCATTATGATTTTGACGCTTGTTGTTTTTGAGGGAGTGGTGCTTTTCAATGTTTTTGCGGATAATGCAATGGACGCAATTAAGGAGAAGGTGGATATCAGTGTGTATTTCAGAAGCAATGTTGCCGAGGATGATATGCTGAATATTAAGCGGATTCTTGAAAACTTTGACGAGGTGAAATCGGTAGAATATATGTCTCGTGACGAAGCTCTTGAGCTTTTTAAGGAGCGTCACGCGGACGATGAGATTATTACCCAGACGCTTGAAGAGTTGGATACCAACCCTCTTCTTGCCTCGTTAAACGTTAAAGCAAAAGACCTAAGCCACTATGATATTATCGCCACTTATCTGGGCTCGGTGTCGCTTCAAAACATAGTTGAGAAAGTAACCTATGCGCAGAACGAGCTTGTGATTAACCGTCTTGGATCTTTGGTGAACGGTCTCAATACAGGTGTGTTGGCGCTTACTCTTTTCCTTGCGTTTCTTGCGGTGATGGTAACTTTCAACACGATTGGTTTGGCTATTTTTTCAAACAAAGAACAGATTGGCATCATGCGTGTTGTTGGCGCCGCAAATAAATTTATTAGGGGACCGTATATTGTAGAAGGTATAATCTACGGTTTTATTGCAGCGGTCATCAGCATGCTTCTTTATGTTCCGATTGTGAATATAGTGTCCCCGCACCTTGCAAGTTTTGTGCCGTCTTTTGACCTAAAAGAGTATTTTGGCGGCAATATCAGCTACCTGTTTTTCTGTCAGTTGTTAATGGGTATCGGTCTGGGTATTGTTTCCAGCATTATTGCGGTACGGCGGTATCTTAAAGTATAGTTTCGCGTCCATACTTATCCTCAAGCCGCACCACGTCGTCCTCGCTGAACTTTCCGAATGAGATTTCAAGAATCTCAACTTTTGAGCGCTTTGCCGCAATGCGGTGCTTTCTGCGTTTGGGAATAAAAAACTCATCGCCTTCTTTTGCATTAATTGTTTTGTTGCCGAGAGTGATTTGCGGTCGTCCTTTCAGCACTCTCCAAAACTCGCTCCGATATTTGTGGTACTGCAAACTCAGTTCCTGACCAGGATTTACCGTGATGATTTTAATAGTTGAAAGTTCATTGTTCGTGAACCGCCTGAATGTTCCCCACGGACGTTTATTAGAATATATTTTCATATACCAATATTATATACCCTGCAGTAATTTTTTGATGATTTTTTTAGTTTCTTCCGTTCCTGACACCAAGATTCTTGCTATACCCATTCGTTTCACCGGATAGTCGTCTCCACCTTTAAACAACGCGTCTCCGATCAAGAGAATCTCTTCTTTTGGAATGCGCAGATGTTTTTTTATTTGGGTGATGGCGTATGCTTTGTCAATACCTTTTTTGGTTACGTCTATTGATGTTGTTCCGCCGATGCTGATTTCAAACTCGGGCAGATGCCGTTCAAGTGCCTGCATAATTACCAGGCGCTTGCTGTGGTCAGGGTCCCATTTTTTCTTTAGCTCAAGCGGAGCTGTTTGTCCCAGGCCTGAAAATGTCATCTGACAACCGCGGTCTTCAATAAGTGTGCCGTGTATAGTTTTCGGTGGAGTAATGCCGGTTTCTTGAAATGCTTTTTCAAAAGCATTTAATATTTTTTCTTTTTCGTCTTGACTGAATGTTTCAGTGTAAACGTTTATCCATTCATTCTCGTATTTATAGAAACTGCCGCCGTTAGTAAGAAAGAGATATAAGTTTTGAAAAGATTTCCTGTCGCACCGCAGATTATTAAGGAACTGCTTTTGAAACTGGACAAGCGAAGCGCCGGAAGCCACAACCACGTTTGTTTCGGAAAGAAGTTTGCATAGCAATTCCGCCATCTCACTATCCAGCGGAGACCTACTCTCTGTTAATGTCCCGTCAAGGTCAAAAGCGATAAGTTGTTTCATGTTTATAATAATATTCCCTCGCTATGCTCGGGATCCTCGTCACTTTAATTTAAGGGCCGAGAATTTGAACACTTCCTTATCCTCAAATAGGATTCGTCAGTGCCTTCTTCTTTTTATTTTAGTGGGTCGGAACCCTGATGAGCACAAAGTGCGAAGAAGGGCTGCCGGGCAGGGATTCGAACCCCGATACCATGCTCCAGAGGCATGTGTCCTACCATTAGACGACCCGGCATTTACCACCGTATTGTGACGTATAGCTAAATTGATATCAAGCTATTAAAGATACCGATGATGCCACTTGCGACAAGAGTATTGAAAATAAGATTGCCCAGAAATATAATTGGTAAAACCTGTCTTAATCGCATCCCAATAAACCCAAAAGGTATTAACAATACCTCATTTGGTAAAGGAACAAATGAAGCAAATAAGAAAAGGGTTGCAAGGAGTGTTTTGGGACGTTTTTTACGAAGCCGCTCCATCTTTTCCATAAATGGACGTTTGTCTGAATTAAATAAAATGTGTCCACCGCGACCGATGTAAAACGTGGCTAAATCACCCAATGTAAGTCCGACCGCAATAGTAAAAACTACAATAATAGAATTAAGACCAAGTTCGATGAATAGAGGTGTGAATATAACAACAGGAATCGGCACGAAGAGATTAAACCCACTGAGAATTGATGCGAAAAAGATTCCTAAATATCCGTAGGTAGTTACAACGGTACGGATATAGTCGCTTTCAACAATAGTGTTAAAGTGTAGGAAGATGATAACTATAACTCCGATAGCAACAGCTGCCTTGATAAGTAATTTTTTATTCATAAAGAGGTATTATATATAGTATAACTATAAAAAAGATTAATGAACTACATATTTTTTGGCACACCGCGCTTTGCGGCACTTATACTGGAAAAACTTATTGCTTCAGGTATGCCGCCTCAGGTAGTAGTATGTAATCCTGACAAGCCGGTCGGAAGAAAACAGATTATTACTCCGCCGCCGGCAAAACGGATTGCGGAAAAACATGGCATTAAGGTCTATCAGCCGAAAACGCTGAAATCAGAAGAAACTGCGCGGGAGTTGGTAGAAAAAAGTGGCAAAGTTGATGTTGCTGTTGTTGCGGCGTATGGAAAGCTTATTCCGGAGAATATTTTGCTATTTCCAAAACGAGGTATGGTTAACATCCACCCCTCGCTGTTACCGAAATATCGCGGCCCCACACCTATCCAATCAGCAATAATAAACGGCGATGAGATGACGGGCGTTACGTTAATGGCGCTTGACGAAGAAATTGACCACGGTCCTATTATTGCCCGGCGCACCGTAGCTGTTGCAGGGCTGGAATATGAAAATCTGGAGCGGATATTAGCCGAAGAAGGCGCAGAGTTATTGGTAACCACTCTACCGCACTATATATCCGGCGACATTAAATCAAAGCCGCAAAATCACGACGAGGCAACACTCACGAAAAAGTTTTCTACAGACGATGCGTTCGTTGCCTATGCCGACCTTATGTCAGCCGTACACGGAAAAGACAAAAAACAAGCTGAGCAGATTGAACGAATGATTCGCGCATTGAACCCCGAACCGGGCATGTGGACGATTATAAAAGGGGAGGAGATTGGCCTCCCGAATGGGAAGCGGGTAAAACTGCTTGAAGCGGTAATTAAAAATAATACGCTTATTCTAAAGAAAATTCAGGTTGCCGGCAAAAAACCACAACCATACAACGTGTTGTAAATTGCGCCGTCCGGAGCAAGTATTGATTGCACGAGGTCTATAGAGAGCGCGGAATAACTAAATCCAAATTCTTTTTCAATTCGTGGCAGAGAATGCAATGGTTGTGGTTTGAATTTAGCAAGCGTGATGTGTCCGGTATATGGCCGTCGTGCTCTTTTCCACCGCACACCACCTTGCTCCAGCCCCTGCTCTATTGAATCTTTAATATCACTAAGTTTTTTGGACGTCTCACGCGTAGTTGTAGCCCATATCATTCTGGGTAGTGCTATTGGTGGTCCATAGCATAGTTTATGAAATGTAATTTCCAGTCGTGTAATTTTTTCTCCAACCTTCTGAATCACGCCTTTAATCGCATCTATCTTTTCTTCCGGCTGGTCTCCTAAAAATACTAATGTGAAATGCCAATCTTCTTCGGGAGAGAATCGCATATCTATCCTTGCGGCTTTTTCTTCCGCTTCTTCAATAGAACGAGAAACAAAATCAGTCGCTTCTTTTGAAAGAGGAATTGCAATAAAGAGGCGCACCATGGTTAGTTGTTTGACCGCGGCTCTATGTGATGAGTTTCTTTGGCTTTGTCCGTAAAAAGCTTTCCGTTAAGATGACCCACTTCGTGTTGAAAGACCTGCGCTAAAATACCCCAAGCCTTGATCTTGAGTTTCTTGCCGTCAACCGTATAGCCCTTAAGCGTAATTCGTTCAGGACGCTCAATAACACCGTATGTATTCGGAGTACTTAAACATCCCTCCTCAAGAGGAGCTTTTTTAAATGATTTTTTGGTTATAGTCGGGTTAACAACCGCGTAGAATTTTATTTCGCTATGCTCGTCAGGGACCTGTGCGACAAAAATGCGTTTCGCGACTCCTATCTGGTTCGCGCTCAGTCCTACGCCGTTTGATTCATTCATCACCGCCCTCATTTTCTTTACCAGCTCTTTCAATTCCTTTACATTTTCTTTTTTCAAATCAAGCGGCGGCATTTTTCTCCGCAGGAACACCTTGTCTTTATTGTTGTTTGTAGTAAGTATTCGCGTCATTCGTGTGTTATTCGTCCGCCAGCTGGCGGATTGGAATTTTCGCTTCTTTTGTTTCATTCTTTTTTCTTTATTTCCAGCATTCGCATAAAGTACGCTCCCTTATTTTCCACACCTGGTTTTTCTGCAACATTCTTTGCGAGATTTATAAGAAAATCCTGGTCGTGCTCTTTTGCGAGTTTTATATAGAGCGATTTGTGTTTATTGTCCTCCAAAATTTCCGCAAGCGTTAATCCTGCCAGTTGGTGTGGGGTTGTTACGCGCCCTTGTTTTCGCCGTTCTTTTAGCAGCTCAAGATATGACTGTTTGTCTGGTTTTTCCATAATGTAATCTTATAATACCACTCCTTGCTTTGTTTTCTCCAATCCAGTAAAGTGAAATAACAATGAGTTCCGAAAAAAAGACACAAATAATATTTGCAATTGTTGTCCTTCTTGGGCTGGTTTTTTATGCCGGCTACCAAGTTGGGATACAGGACATAAATGACGTTGAGGTTGAAAACGGAACTGTTGAGCCGGCGAATGACGTGCTTGATGCCGACTTTTCCCTATTTTGGGATTCGGTCAAGCTTGTCAAGGAACGCTACTTTAACGCCGGGGAACTGCAGGATCAGGACTTGGTCTACGGCGCGATTCGCGGCGTGATGCAGGCGCTTGATGACCCTTACTCAACATTCTTTGAGCCGGAGGATGCGGAAAAGTTCCAGCAGGACATTTCTGGTAGTTTTGGCGGCATTGGCGCACAAATTAATGTTCTTAATAACCAACTTATAGTTGTCGCTCCGCTCAAAGACAATCCTGCGGAGAAAGTGGGACTGAGAGCCGGTGACGAGATATTGAAAGTTGACGATACTTTTACCAACAATATTTTAGTTGAAGAAGCGGTCAAGATTATCCGCGGCGAGGTTGATACCGAGGTAACGCTCCTAATTATGCGCGAGGGCTGGGAGGACACAAAAGAGTTTACAATCGTTCGCCAGATTATTCAGGTGCCGACACTTGATTCAGAGATTAAGGACGGTGATATTGCATATATCCAGCTCTATAGCTTTAATTCAAATGCCCCGTCCCTTTTTTACAAAGCATCTTTCTCCGCGCTCCTTAAAGGCGTGCGTGGATTGGTTCTGGATTTACGGAACAACTCGGGGGGATTTCTTGAAGTCGCGAATAACATCTCCGGCTGGTTTTTGGAGCGTGGAGACGTTATTGTGCAGGAGAAGTTTCCGGACGGTGAGACGCGTAATTTCTATGCGAACGGCAATGGTGCATGGCAGCACTTGCCGATAGTGGTAATTGTTAATGCCGGCTCTGCTTCTGCCTCAGAAATTGTCGTTGGCGCGATTCGTGACCATCTCGGCGCAACAATCGTCGGCGAGAAAACATTTGGAAAGGGCACGGTGCAGGAGGTGGAGAATTTGGCAGACGGTTCAAAAATTAAAATCTCGGTTGCGGAGTGGCTTACGCCGAATGGCACAAGAATTGAAGGGAAAGGCATTATGCCTGACATAGAGATAGAACTTACCGATGAAGACATTGAAGCGGAGCGTGACCCACAGCTTGAGAAAGCGCTTGAGATTATTCTGGAGCAAACAAAAGACATAAAGAGTATCCCAACATATTTGTTATAAAGGATATGAAAAAGAAGTTAAAAGTAATTGTTAAAGGAGAGGTAAAGGAAGTTACGCTTGGTTATTTTAGAAACTATCTTCTCCCAAACCGTATGGCGGAAATTGCTACGGAAGAACTGTTACAAAACTTGGAAGAACAAAAAACTCGTGAGATAGAGGAGCGTAAACAGCGCATTACTGATTCCGAAGCAAAAACGGAAAAACTTAAGGACATTACGCTCACCTTTGCAAAGCGCGCGGCAAAAATGAAGGGTAAAATCTTCGGTTCGGTTACAACAAAACAGATTGAAGACGCGTTGAAGAAAGAGGGGATTGAAAACGCAAGTGTGCTCCTTGAGAAACCAATTAAAGAACTCGGCGAACACAAAATTGAAATTGATTTCGGCAGTAACGTCAAGGGCAAGGTGTTGATAAAAATAGAGGAAGAAAAATAAAAAAAGGGTCTCATAATGAGACCCTTTTGTGACGTAAGGTTCATTGCTGTTCAGCGGGCTGCGGCTCTGAGGACTCTGGCTTTGGGTACGATTCGTACCGTCGCTTGCCATCCTCATCTATTACCACCTTAAAACGAAGCGGTACAGAACAGGGCAAGCGGAAGGCACCAACATATCCATCTCTGTCCATTAGGAAAGCGCGATAAACAGTTTTTCCATCCTGTTCATGGGAAACAAGTTGGTCCACCACCTCATAGATCTCGTTTTCCACCAGATCATTTTCTGAGAATGACTTACCCTTCGCCTGGTCTTCTCCTATACTTGTAATCCATATAGAAAAAACAATCGCAGCAAAGAGAAGAAAAAGTCCTAAGCCTATAGTGACATTAAGAGTCACTATGCCTTCGTCGGCAAATCCTCTACACAATATAATCGCGCCAATAAGGATTAAGAAAATGACAGCTATCAGCAATATGCCGGATTTCTTGTCCAACTTCGTCCAGCGTTTACCAATCATCTTTAACCTCCTTGTTTTATTTAATTATCAACAACACTGTGCTGGTCATAAAATAGCGTATTCATTCGCAATTGTCAAGCAGATAATAAAAAGGGGTCTCGTAAAGAGACCCCTTCTGACGTGAGGTTTATTGCGGTTCAGCAGGCTGGGATTCTGCTTTGGGCGGCGGATATGGTTCATAGCTTCGTTTGCCATCCTCGTTCTCAACCACCTTAAAGATCTGAGGCGGTACGGACGGCAGCCGGTAGGTCCTAATATGGCCTTCCCTGTCTTTGATGTTGGCGAGGTAGGATGCCGAATCTACCTGACTTCCGCTTACCAACTCATAGATATCATTAACCTCAAGATGATAACCCTCGGCCAGAATTTCGGTGCTGGCGTATTCACGGAGTCTTAAACCGCTTGCGATCAGGAATATGCCTGCGAATACGAAAACTATTACGCCCGAGATACCCCCACCTTCATGTTCACGGAACAGATATCCTGCCACTACAGCGAGAAGAAAGCCTATTACAGCAAGAAAGATTACAGTATCCATTATTTCTATCTCCTTATTTTGATTTTAATTGAACTATCCACAATATAGCAGATATATCTCAAAATGTCAAGCGCTTACCGCAAACAAAAAACCACTCCTACGAGCGGTTTCTCTAATCAAGTTAATCCAGCTAGTTAAGCTAATAAAGCTATTCCACATTAACCACCTTCACGAACTTTTTCGCCCCGTCAAACCTTATTCTCTTTTTCGTTTGAAACATCACCTTTCCTTCTTTTACTGCATAAAGCGTATCATCGTTCCCGCGCCGCACGTTTATGCCGGGATGAAACTTCGTGCCCCGCTGGCGGATAATAATCTGGCCCGGGCTGACTTTCTGTCCGCCAAAAAGCTTTACCCCGAGTCGTTTTGATATTGAGTCCCCGGTTCCTTTAAATCCTCCTTTTTGTTTTACGTGTGCCATATTTTCTCGTGTTCCAATAGTAGGGTACACTGAGATACATGTCAATTTTTAAATTGTTACTCATCAGGGTTCGAGTCCTGTCCCCGGAGCAATGAAATTTTGGCACTGACGTAGAGATTAAGAAATAACCAACCCTCTTCGTAGCTTCCTCCGCTCGGATACCGAACTCTCACTCAGTGGATACACGGCACGAACTCGTGCGAACTCCCCGCCTAAGACGGGTCAAACACCGCACTCATTCGAGTGTATTACCCACTTCGTTCGTATCGGTGTGCCTCGCTCCAGTATGCTACGAGAGAGGGTTGGTTATTTCTTTTGTATCTTTACAGCGCCATTATGCGGCGTTATTGTTTTAGTATGAGAAAATTTCTCAAGAAGAATAAATCGGTAGTAATTGTTTTGATAGTAATACTGGGTGCAATAATTTGCTTCTTTTATTTTTCTCACCAAAAAGCAGTAAAAGAATGTAAGGAGTTATGTGTTTATCAAGCACGTTCGGGTGTTTGGGGATATGAAGGTGAATATAAAAGCACAGAAGTATCTAAAGAAAGGTTAGGGATTGATGAATATGTTCGTCAAGAATTAGGAATAAAGAGGAGTTTTCCTAAACAGAAGCAGTGTATAGATTATTGTTTGGACCAAAATTAATTTATGATACCCCAAATTACAATTAGTATTTTTGCGATAGTAGGTCTTATAGGCTGGGGCTGGAAAGGCTTGGTAATAGGATTCATTGTGGGGTATTTAATAACCCTTCTTATTGGGTTAATTCCATTTTCTAAACTAGGGTTAGGAGCTATTAAGAAAAAATATAGACTAGCTATTGCTGAGGATTTTTATTCTCAAAACAAAAAAGAAATTTTGTCTCTTGGAAGATTTAAGCGTCTTGAAAAGAGAGAAATAATCAATATTTTCAGTGGCTACATAAATGAAATTTGTGAATCATCCAGTAAGGTGAAGAATCCTGTTAAAAAATATTCTGGGGACATGAATGTTTCTGGTTATAGACCTAATTTTGTCAGAGGAGCTAAAAGGTGGGCTAACAAACCCAAAAGGTTACAAGAGAGAAAATTACTTAAAAAATTTGCTGATTTTTGTGAAAAAGCTATTTATGAAGATTTTAAGAAATAATTTATATCCAACCAAAATAAATCTATGAAAGAAAAAATTAAAATAATTTGCCTAATAGTCATTACAATTGCGATATTATTTTCAGCTTGGTTTTATATTCAAAAAGAAACCCTTTATCTGAATGCCTATAAAGATTGCGTAGAGAGTTTTAATTCTAGTTGGCTTTGTATTGGTATTTTAAATGGAAGAGGTCAGTAAAATCTATGAAAGAAAAAATTAAGCAAGTCGCAAAAGAAAAATATCAAAAGAATAATTGACGTAATGTATCTATGACTCCAAATGAAAAGATAGCAAAAGTGCTGGAAACGATTAAGAATGAAAGCGCAATCAACCCAGACACCAGGTGGATGAAGTTTGAGTTTAATTACAGTTTTGCAGGTCCTAGAACTTTACGGGAGGGCGAACAAAGGAGGATTTTATTCAAGCTAGAAAAATCTGGTGCTATAAAATTGCACCTTTCAAAAATTAACGGAAAAAGAGAGCGAAGACTCATAAGCGTCATCTCTTCTAAAGACGCAAGGGCTCTTCTTCACACTCAGGAGTATTTGTGGGTAGAAAAAACAAAGTTATTCGATGCAGAATATAAGTCACATAAAAAATACCTACAAAAAGGAGGTGGTATTGAAAAAGATTTGAGGGAGAAAAACAAAAGAAAACCACTCCATAAAAGCAAGCTTTCTTGGACTAAAATCGGTGTAATAATTATGCTTGTAACGCTTGCCTGGATTGTGTTCCAAGACATAAGTGAAGAACAACGTAGTGAAAAAGCAGCCTTAGAAGATATATCTGCATCGCTACTTTCAGAATTGAAATTCAACAAGGTTCAAATTCAACTACTGAATGGGGCTATAGATAGTGAAATGTTGTTGAGGCTCCCAGTTTTCGAAACATCTGATTTTGAGAAAGCCATCAAAACTAGTGGCTTGCGTGCTCTTAGTTCAAAACAGAATACAGCAATAAATTCTTTATATGATGTATTCGAGAACATTAATGAATCATATGCAGATGTTTGGTCTTATACTAATGGATTAATGTCTAGTGTCGAAGGAGCAGAAAATACCCGAAAATTCCTTCTTAAAGGTATTTTGTCCAAAATAAAATCTCTTGAAAGGCTGAGTGATGGCTTGGACGATTTAATTTCTGAGCTTGAATCTCTAGAAACCTACCCAGAACTTGACGTAACCTCTTATCAATAAATTGGTTGTACTAGTATTGGTATTTTCTCCAAATCCTTCTTAATACTAACCCAATCCAGAGTTCTGAGTTTGTCTAACTGGGGGAGGCCAATTAGATAATTTTTGCTACTGAATTAATTCAGTAATTAATTCAGTAGCAAAGGTATATAATGAAAACATGGCACGAAGAAAATTAAGCGAAAAAAATATAAGAAAACTTACAAGAATGGGCGGAGGAAGAAGTATGGGCTTAACTTTGCCAATTGAGATTTTGCGTAAATTAAAATGGCGAGAACGACAAAAAATTGTCGTTCATCAATCAGGAAAGAAAATAATTTTAGAGGACTGGAAGAAGTAAGTTTGTCTGATATAAAAACCTAGACGAAAACGAGGAAATCATACTAAAGTACTGCTGTTTGTAGCTAATCGCCTTGCTCTTAGACAAACAGAGAGCATTCTCGTTCGTGGACCCGATTGCGGTCTTGGCGGGGCAGAAATACTGGCTTATTCTTGATGTTGCGCGGTATGGGAACAACAAGGGATATTTCCGCAACGAGTGGCGGAATGCAATCGTAAGAGGCGGCACGGTCTATGCCGACGGCGAGGCGGGGAGAGGATATGGCTTGGGATACGAGGAAGCGACAAGCTGCGTAGGCCGCTGTTCCTTCACCGGCAACTATTCATCCGGCTCCGCCGACTGGTATTTTAAACTCACCCTTGAATAATCAGACACAAATTGCGTAGAGTGTTGTGCGATCGTATAATACTCTACGGGGGCGGATAAGATGAATATGAACCATGAAGGGTAAACTAACACTTGCCATATTAGAAGTATTAAAAGATGCAGGAGCCGATGTGTCAGATATGTTTGTTGCGTTTCTTAATGCTGGCTACGGCGCATCGTATGGAAAATTGGAATGGGAGCGTCATAAAGCGCAACAACAGCGTATCCAGAACGAGCTTGAGCAGCAAGCAAGACGACGATATCGACAGCTTGAGTATTACTTACGGAAAGAAGGTCTTATTCGGAAATCAAGCTCACAAGGGACCCGTTTTGTTATTACCGGAGAAGGAAAAATGAAACGGACACAGTTGCGTGCCCGGAAACAAAAAGACCAACTTCCTCCCATTGCCTCGTATAAAGGCGCATCTAGTGAGCGGTGGATAATCGTGGTGTTTGACGTGCCGGAGCAGGAGCGACAGAAACGAAATTGGTTGCGAGCGGTACTGGAGTGTCTTGGATTTGTGATGCTGCAGAAAAGCGTATGGATAGGGAAAGTGGTGTTACCAAGAAGCTTTCTACGGGACTTGGCTAAATTACGGCTCAGCGACTATGTGGAAATTGTGGGCGTGACAAAAATGGGGAGCCTGAGAAGGCGAAAGCAGTAGAAAGAGAAAGTTGGCGTAGAGTGTTGTGCGATCGTATGATGTTCTACGCAAAGAGGGTGGTCAAGCTCGAGCCATCAATGGAAGTTATAGATATTGAAGTTATAGACGTTATAGATGTTATAAATGATGTTATAGATTTGGTATAATAAAAGGTAATGAAACGAAAGCATGTGATTATTCTTGCAATAGTCGCGCTTATTGTAGTTATTGAAATCGCAGTGGTTGTAGTGCTTGAAGTTAGAAAAGGCGTAAGTGAAATACCTAATGGCGCTATTACTAATGGAGAGAGCGTAGTAGGGGAAGATATTAATGGCGGTGTCTCGGACTTTACTACTGAAGTACCCAAAGATGCTGTGGAAACCAAGCCAAAAATAGATGTGCCAATTGAATCAGACCCGGAAGGACAACAAAGATTGGGCGTGTATCCCGTTACCGTAACAAAGGACGGTTATTTTCCATCCATGATTGTTGTGATTCAAGGAGATATTGTTAATTTAGAACTTACTTCGCAGGGCGGGACATATGATATTTATTCGCCAGCGTTTGGGTTTTATCTTTCTGCGCCTGATGGGGAGACAACACAGATTAGTTTTGGAGCGCCGGTTGTCGGTACATTCCGTGTTGAATGTCGGGATTACTGTCCAAAAGGAGAGAAGATATATGGACAGTTGATTGTAAAACCGAGAGAATAATTAGTAAAAGAAAATGAAGGGTTATAAACAAATTCTGGGTATTGGTGTAGGAGTTGCTTTAACAGCTCTTCTTACCAACCCAGCGTTTGCATTTATTGGACCGGAGACGGGACAATCTCCAGGAACCGGCGGGGGGCTTCTCTATGTTGACTCGAGCAGGAATATTGGATTTGGGACAACTGATCCGACACTTCAGTATAATTTTGACGATAACAGCGCTGCACACGGGTACATATTTATGATAGCTTCCAGCTCTAACCCCGGTATTGCGCTGAAGAACCTAACATCAGGCGTTACATATGTCTGGAGTGTGAGAGGTGGTGGCCGGCTCCATCTGTTCCGCGAGGGAGGAGGTTATGGCGGGAATATTGTTATGTCCGTAGATTGGTACGGCAAGGTTGGAATTAATAAGTTTCAAGCTACTACGCAGCTTGATGTAGGCGGTGGTATTAATGCGGACGGTTCTATTACGGCGAGCAGTACTATTACAGGACAGAGTTTCAGCGGTATTGGCACGAATATAACGGCCATTAATCCGGCGAATATTACCGGGAATCCGTTTGCGAGCGCGAACTACGCGTTTCCGAGCGCGCTTGCGGTAGGGACGTCAACGACGGTTGGATTACCAACAGAAGGTCTTTTTGTGAAAGGAAGTGTCGGCATCGGGACGGCGAGTCCTAATGATATATTGCATATTGCTAATTCAAGTGATGCTGTTCTTTCACTCCATAGAACTACAACGGGTGTTGGAGATACTACGGGGATACAGTTTAAAGTTTCAAGTGATACGGCTGATAATTATTACAACGCAGGGATACTCTTTGAAAGAACCAATGAAGAATTTAGCACAGGTGGAAAATTGCATTTTGCAATGGATGCCGCTGGTTTAGGTAATGCTGCTGTTGCTGACACAAAGATGACAATATTACAAGGCGGCAACGTCGGCATCGCGAGCTCCTCTCCCGGATACAAGTTTACTGTTGAAGGCACCTCTTACTTTGGAAACGAGATGACATTTGCTGCCGGCGCACAAATCACTATGTCCACCAGCACAAACGCTATTGATATGGCTGGCGGTGATATTACCGGTGTTGACAAGATTACCGTTGCTACGCTTGACCCGCTCTATCAAATCGGTACGAGCAAGTATGCGACGTATGTCCCATCAATTGTGGGAGGAGTAAAGGAAGAATATGTTGGGAAAGGCAGGCTCACTCCAATTTATGGAGGTTTAACCTCCTATATGGAGGTTAAACCTCCTATATTTGAATACGTTCTCGACTTTTCCAAAGTCGAGCGTGGCACCGACCTCTGGGTTTGGTACAAAACAGTAGATTTTTCAAGAGAGAATGTTGATGTGTTTGTTACGCCGTACGGTGTTCCAGTGAACATTTATTACATTATTGAGGACAACAACCCTTCGACAGACTCAGGGCCAAGGATTATCTTCCGTGCCAACCTAACACCTAACACCTATAACCTAACACCTAATGAAATTGAATTTTCGTACCGGCTCGTTGGTAAACGCTTTGACTGGCAGGAGTGGCCAACGTATGCAAAAGACCAGAGTGAGAGGGCGAGTTTTACAATTAGTGAGTAAAGTAAAATATGCCACGACGTAACAAACTTTCTAAAATATTGCGTGGAGCGGGACTTGCACTTATTTCTATTGCATTTTTGGTCGCATTCTTTTTTTTCGCATCATGGGCAGCGGGCGAGATTCGCGAGCTGGTTGAAAGCCGAATACGGGAGCGTATTGTGTCACGAATTGTAGAAGAGTCAGGAGTCGCTGAGGAAGAGAGCGATAAAGTCGCGGAGGTGAAACTTCTTTCTTTAAGTTTTACGGATATCTTTTCAGGCACCGGTTGGATAAATTTAAACGAAACAACTCTATACCACGATGACGACGCCAACGTATTCACCCTTCCACCGCAGGAAAACGGCTTTGATAAGTCGGAGCCACGTGAGGTAGTTTCGGTAAGTGTAAAGAGGCACCCGGTGCAGGTATGGCAGGCGATGATAAGTGAAGCAAGTATCTCAGGCGATGGAGCCCGCGCCGAGTTTTTTCTCTCAAATGACGGCCAAAGATGGCATGAAGTAGAGATAGGCGAGTGGCTCACGTTTCCGGAGCGAGAAAGGTATCAGTTGCTCTGGCGCGCCCGGTTTACTCCTAATAATAACCCTTATACATCGCCGATTCTGAGTAGCATCCGACTGCATTACAAAGCCAAATTTCTTTAGAAATGCTATAATACTTGTATGAAACTCTCTGCTTTGAATTTGGATCCTACTATAAGAAAAGGTATTGTAATAGGTCTTATTATTCTTATCGCCGTGCTGGTTGTTGTTGGTTTGGTGCGTAATGGCGGTCCGGGAGGAGCGCCCGGCGAGGGCGGACCGCTTGGAGAAGACGCGTTCAGGCCAGAGAATCCGGATGCACTTGAAACAACAGAGGGCGGCACTCGTGAAATTATTTCTCAAGAAATAGAAACACCGGAGGCGGGTGCTACCTCAACGTCTGAAGATGTGGCAGTTCCGGTTAATGTTGCAGAATTTAAAAACGTCGCGCTTCGGACATTTGAGTTGAGAGGCGAGGGTGGGAAGTATATCCCTTCTATTATTGTTGTTGATGAGTTAGACCCTATTACGATTAAGTTCACCTCGGTAGATGCTGACTACAAATTTTTCGTGCCCGACTTCTGGGTAGATAGGACAATTCCTCAGGGCGAGACCAAAGATATCAAGTTCCAGGCGGCCCCGTATGGAGAATATCAGTTCTATTGCAAGGACGTGTGCAAGAAAGAGATAACAGGAACGCTGATTGTGAATCAGAAATAGCTATGAACAAAAGACAAAACATAATCGTCGGCGTTTTAGTTGTCGTTGTTGTGTTGGTTATTGCTTTGGGTATGCAGTTTGGTGATGAAGAAGGAGGTGGTATTTTTCAAAGAGGTGAAGGAACACCGGCTGACGAGTCAGCTAAACCAACTTATGAAGGGAGACCGCTTGAAGAAGTGTATGAGTCGGAGGTCCCGCGTGGTGCGACAGTGCAGGACGAAGACGCGAAGTTTGTGGTTCCTGCAAGCCCGAATCCTGCGCTTGACACAAAAGCAAGGAGATTTGACATAAAAGCGACAAAAGACGGGTTTGAGCCAGACGAGATTGTGGTGAATCAATGGGACAGGGTTGAGCTTGATTTTACGGCGGTTGACGGGAAGTATGATCTTTCTATTCCGTATCTCGGGTCGTACTTTTTCCCGGCGAAACAAGGAGAGACAAAGCTTTTTACGTTTACCGTACCGACAAGCGGGACATTTACATTTGAGTGCCGCGATTACTGCCCGGCAGGAAGTATAATTAAAGGGACACTAGTGGTACTACTGAAGGAACTGTAGGAGTTGATTTCAAATTTCTAATTCAGCGTTTCTAAGTTTCTAATTTAATATAGTTTCCGTAGAGTGTTGTGCGATCGTATAACACTCTACGCTAAAAAGGGATTTTTTGGGGAAAAGAGTAAGTTAAGTATGTTATAATAGAAAATATAAGAGTACGAGGTAATGACTCAATTTTCAAAATTTGTATTAGTTGTAGGGCTGTTTTTCCTGCTTGCGGGGTCAGCCAGTGCCGCTCCTGTGATTGGTGATACCACCACAAAAGCGACATTAGGAAACGACTTGATCGGCGGGAGTAAGTATATCTATAGCTTACAAGGGCTTTCTATTGGGACGACAACTATTGAATCTGGCGTAATCATTACTGATACAGGAGGGATAAAATTCCCTGACGATACTACGCAGACCACCGCTTTCGGCGGTACCTCGCAGGAAGTGAGTGCCGGTAATGTAACACAAGGTGTGTTTGGTTACCCAACGGCATCTAATGCATATGCTTTCCCTGCGGCTCTTGGTATTGGTACCACTACCTACGCTGGTCTCCCTGCAAGCGGGCTTTATGTATATGGCTCAGTCGGCATCGGGACGGCGAGTCCTGATTATCCTTTAGAAATTGAAGGAGCATTGGGTGGGGAAGGAATACACATAGATAGTTCTACAGGAGCAGGAATAAAATTAGATAGAGGAGCAACCTCAAACGATGTTACAATTAGTTTTGAAACTGCTGATGCAGTAGAATGGATAATTGGAGAAAAGTCAGCTCAAGGTGGAAATAGTGATTTTAGTATTGTGGAAGGAGCAGCATTTGATAATAGGTTTCATATAAAAGCAGGTGGCAACGTCGGCATCGGGACGGCGAGTCCTGATGTTGCGCTTCATGTTGGAACAAGGATTAATGCAGCAGCACCCACAGCAACTATGTTTGTGAAGTCTAATGCAGCTAATAACTGGGCAATTCATATAGAAGAAAATTCAGGAGAGGGAGAAAGCTGGCAGATAGGAGTGGATTTGGCTGGAGCTTTAAAATTTTATGATAGTACTATAGCAACCCCAAAAGTAACTTTTCTAAATGGAGGAAATGTCGGCATCGGGACGGCGAGTCCTCAAAAGACACTTCATGTTTATGATACAGGCGGTTTTAATGAGCAGTTTAGAGTGGAGAGAAGTGCTCAGGGTTTTTATGATTTCGCATTAAGCGGAGATAGGTTGATTTTTATAGATAGTGATGCCTCTCAAAATGTGGTTTTTGGAAGCCCAGCTGGTGCTTATCCTCAAATTATTTTGAACAGTTTTGGAGTAGATATGGATACCATAATTAGGGGAAATACAGACGATAATTTAATTTATGCTGATGCTGGAACTGATAGGGTAGGCATCGGGACGGCGAGTCCGGGGTATAAGCTTGAGGTTGATGGTAATATCCACGCTACCGGCAACATTACCGCTGACGGGAGCATTACTGCTGATATTCCCGCTGCCAATGTTACCCCGGGAGAGTTTGGTTCTACAGGCGGCAACTGGGGGAACTATTGGTTTATGGACAGCACGGGTACCAACACAGTTTTCAAAATTGATGCCGCCAATGAACGCGTCGGCATCGGGACAGCGAGTCCAGTATCAAAATTAGAAATAAATGATGCAACATTCACAGGAGCATATGGTTCTTATACTGATGAAAGAACAAGTTTGCTTGTATCGGGAACCAATCCTTATCATTCCATACAACTATCAAGTACCTATAATGATGCGAATTATCCAAATTATGGATTGGTTTTGGTAAATGGTCCATCCACATCTGATTTTGATGTATGGGGGATAATGCATGATGGACCTGCAAAAGCTGATGGAGGGTTGCAATTTGCTTATCTTCATGGAACAGGAAGTGCAGCCAATATTCACGTTGCAACGCCTGTGGTTACCTTTCAAAAAAGTGGAAACGTCGGCATCGGGACGGCGAGTCCTGCTGAGGATTTACATATAGAAGATGGGTATGCTGATTTATTAATTAACGCAACGACTGATAATGCGGGCATACATATAAGAAATCCTGTAGATGAATATGGAAGTTTAATTTATTATCACGGTGCTACTAATTTATGGAATATTGGCACTCTCGCAAATGATAATAGGTTAGCATTTCGGCAAGCTGGAACAACAGAAGTTCTTACTTTACATGAGGACGGAAACGTCGGCATCGGGACGGTGAGTCCTGGATACAAACTTGATGTGAATGGCACACTTAACGCAACCACTATATATGAAAATGGTTCCACGCTTTCCAGTCAATATACAAATTTAGTTTATCAATATAGTTCTGGTTTTGGTGAGCCTACAACTACTTATGGATTAAAAATAACTATTCCTGCAAGTTCTCTCGGGAGTCATTCTCATTTTGGGACTTATTTAATAAGCTTACAAGGGAGGAATGTAGAAGAATTATGGGTTTTTTCAGCAGAAAAACTATATAATAATAATTTTCGTTACAATCTTGAAAGACTATCTGGAAAACAATATGTCACAAGCGCAATTTTAGTCAATAATCCAACCAGTACTGGTAATTTTCAAATTGAACTTCAACAATCAGCATCTGACGATGATTGGCATTATATAACTGTTCACCAAATAGGAACACCCTACTCTAATACAGTAACTTTTGTTCACATTGCTAGTACTTCTTTCGGTTCTGGAACAGATGTCACAAAGAGAGGATGGTTTAATAGCGGAAGTACGTTTGATGATATTTATTATAGTGATGGCAATGTCGGCATTGGGACGGCGAGTCCTGAAGGGACACTTCATATCGGGGGCAATACAGTGGTTCCATACTCTGGCGGGGACGAGTTTATTATTGATGCTGCAGATCCTCAGATTCACATCTCTGACAACACTGCAGGCGCTGATGATTATTGGATTCATGTAAATAGTAGTAGTTTTTACATTCTCGCAGATAGAGACGATAACGGTACCTGGGATGGTAACCACCCACTCCAATTAAATTCTACCAATAATACAGCTACCATTTTTGCCGGTGCCGGAAAACTTAACGTTGCAACGGTTGACCCGGTCTACACCATCGGCGGCACACGGTACGCTACGTACATGGCGGGCATGACGGGAGTGAAAGAAGAGACAACAGGTGTCATACACCTGTTGCGTAACTCGCAATCCGTAACTCGTAACTCGGGAACGTATGAATATATGATTGACTTTGATGAACTAGAGGTTGGGAGCGATCTGTGGTTGTTTGCGCAGACGATTAATGTAGATGGGCGAGCGCATATTGGTGAAGACGGTACGGTATATCGCACCACGAGTGAAGAGTTGTTTGAAAAAATGACTATACTGCTCACACCCGCGTTTGAAGGTGATGTGTGGTATGAGAAGGACGTGGAGAATAAGCAAGTCGTTATTTACGCTCAACCTAATACCTCACAACCCCTGCCTGCCGGCAGGCAAGTAAAACCTAACACCTTGGAAGTATCATACCGTTTGACCGCGCCGCGGTTTGACTGGAAAGCGTGGAGTAATACAACCGAGGATGAAGTGGAAGGACTCAATCTTGATAAACTACTACAGTAGAGAAATTTTTAATTAAAAAGCCCGTGAGAATTCTCACGGGCTTTTGGTTGTGACGCTTATTTCAAAAGCACCATTTTCTTGGTTTCTGTGAAGGTACTGGTTGTCAGGCGGTAGAGGTAGGTGCCACTGGGTAAGCTTTGCCCATTGAACACTGCCTCGTGCCGTCCCGGCATTCTGAGCTCATCAATCAGAATCGCAACCTCTTGTCCGAGGAGATTGTAGACGACGAGCTTCGTGAGTGTCATCTCCGACAGCTCAAACGCAATCATTGTCCTCGGATTGAACGGGTTGGGGTAGTTCTGGGAGAGTGTGAACTCTGTCGGGATTCCACTTTCTGGGTCAACTGCGACAGCGGTGTCAACAATAGTTACACCAGGAACGAACCATTTACTGAGAAACATATATCGTCCGCCTCCACCCGGAACATCCTCATCTGCTTCAGCCGACCCGAAAAACATCAGGTGGCCATCGCGGTCCCATGTTGCTGCCGCAAGGTCGTTGCGCTCCCAGTCGGGATAAGCTCGGAACCGCAATTTCCAGCGTACTCCTCCGGTATCATCATAGGCGATGGCACCAAAGTCAGTATAGTTTCTATTGCGGTCGTCCGGGTCAATTTGAGTAAGCGATCCGATAACGATACATCCTCCGCCGGGGTATGGAATAACACCCTGGAGCCACTGACTCCAGTTGTAGTTTGCGGAGAGGTCGCCATCCCAGAGCTTTACCCATAATCGGTTCCCGTCCGCATCGTACTTGACCGTCTTGTAGTAGACGGTGGTTGTTGGGAAAAGCAGGTCTGGATAGAACGTACCGCTCATGTACACATTACCATCCTCGTCTACGGTGCCAAAGGACCTACTGCAGTCGCCAACGCTGTTTTGCCAGACAAGATTCCCGCTGAGGTCGTACTTTCCTACATATCCATGTCTACCTATATAGATACCGCCGCCAGAGCCGCTTCCAAAAACGTACATATAAGCGCTATCTGTTATTGTGCTAAAGATACGCAATGGCTCATCAATGAGCCACGTGTCCAGCAGGGTATTCTCAAAGTCCAACTTTAATATCGTCCTCGGCAGGTCTCCTTCAACCGCAACCGCAGTGAGAACATCTTGATTACCGGATATAATCAAAGGCCTATCCGTGTCAAAGGTTCGCTGCCAAACAGTGCTGCCCTGGTAATCCATTTTCAAGACAGTTCCTGTTTTTCCGTAGAGGAATGCGTCTTCGTTAAAGATTTGCACAAGATCTCCAAACCACGCTTCGCTGTAGATATCGTCCACGGACTTCCAGAGCATAGTTCCTTCCGGAGAAATACGCGCTACGCCGGCACGGAAACCCTCGCTGTTTGATACAGTCAAACCACTTATAACGAAATGCCCATCGTTGTCTATAATAATTGAGCGGGCTTCGCTTTTGTTTTCACTGTAGCCCGGTCCTACTCCGAAGCTCAGCTGCGATTGCCACACTTTGGTCGGAGCTTGGCCGTAAGAGAATGACCACATAAAGAGAAGTGGGAATAGAAGAGCTTTCAGTTCTTTCATTTCACTCATCCTTTCTTATTTTGAATTCCAGTTAAGTTTCTGTTGCAGATTATAGAGAAATTTTTTGCAAAAGTCAAGTTTGTTCGTTGCTATAGTGGTATAATAAGATAGAAATGGGAGATAAAATTGATAGAAAGTGGGTGGTTTTTATTATCGCGGTAGTAGTGTTAGCCGCTGGGGGTGTGTATTGGTTTTTAACCCAACCATCTGTCCCTGTTGAACCTGCGGATATTCAAGGTGCTGAAGAAGTATTATTAGTGGAGTATCAGAATAAGGAGGGCCAAACATGGAGATTATCCCAGGAACCAATTACCGAGTTTACCGTGGCTTCACGGGAAGAAACCTATCCCAAGTTTGTTTCCGGGAAGATAGAACCACTTGATGTTGTGCCGGGAGATATTCAAAAATTTGAGATAGTAATTGAGGACGACGTTGCCATAGAGCGCGTCTGGGCTGAGATTGAGCAGGACAACGGTACTACCACCATTGATTTGATTTTGAAAGAGAGTAGAGCGCTTACATTAACAGATATCGAGTCAAGACCTTTTCTTGTAAAAGAAAATGGAGAATTAGTGCCGAATAATAACCGTACGTCCGGCGCGGCTTTCAAGTTGTTTAAAAAGGCACAAGCCCAATCTTTAATGCTCTATACCTATGTTGGTGAGTGGGAAGTGTTTGATACGCATGAGCGGACATACATTACCAAGTTTTGGGCAGTAGACGAGCAGGGAAGAGAAAATTCAATGACGATGGCATGGTCAGATTCGTGTGTTCCTCCAATAGCGGGCGGAAATTGGACGACAGGTGTAGCCTGTAACATTTCGACAGTCTCCGGTACTGATATAGGTAATATTACAGTGAGTGGAGGAGATTTTACTCTTTCAGCCGGCGGAACATTAGTGTTTAACTCCGGAAAATCAATTACAATTAGTTCCCCGATTATTCTTGCTGGGGGGGCGATTACACATGGATATTTTTATTATGAGGATCGGGATGCAGATAATTATAGTAATCCTGTTTATAGCACTTTTCACTATAGTAGTTCAGAGACACCTCCATATTGGTATAGTC
>SDBS01000195.1_pt1 | contig 52825 bp, 48 predicted proteins | sample 2277091 | NCBI WGS metagenome assembly SDBS01 (sample SAMN10404972, study PRJNA504765) | marine sediment metagenome | isolation source: marine sediment core GS10_PC15, 163 cmbsf | place: Arctic Ocean: Southern Knipovich Ridge | collected 2010 | reverse complement strand
GTATCAACATAAGGTCGAGCTTGATCCCGGAGGCGCCGGGGTCGTCTCCATCGGGTGGCGGAGCGGTTCGATCGAGTTGATTGGGGATGACCGCGACAGCGTCCGCATCACCGCAGTAGGGAGGAAGTACGGAGGTCTGATTTTACACGAGGAATGGCTGGAATTCATCGAGTTCAGAGTGGGCAGTAGTGGCAAGGTTGTGCTCGAGTTTAGGCAGTCAGGTGTTGCCAATCCCTACAGTATTGCTCTACAAGTCCACTTTCCCCGCGAGATGGGCGTCGAGGTGGAGAACGGCAGCGGCAAATTGAGCATCTCGGGCGGTTCGGCGGCGGTCGTTGACCTAAGCAGCGGCGGTGTCACCATCACCGGCATATCGGGCAACGTCGAGGTCGAGACGGCCAGCGGCGGGATCGAGGTGGAAAGTATAGGTGGGTCGTTGAGAGCTCACACAGCTAGCGGCGGTTTGGAGATTAAGGATATCGCCGGAGCCGTCGAGGCAGACACCGCCAGCGGAAGAATCGAGATCGAGCTGGACGCCAACCACAGCGGTACGGTGAAGGCCGATACGGGCAGCGGCGGCATTGATGTCTCCTTCGGCCCCGGTCAGGCCGGACCGGTCACCTTGGACACCGGCAGCGGCGGAATCGAGCTCAATTACGGCGGACCATTTACCGGTGACGCGGACCTCGATACGGGTTCGGGCAGCATCACGGTGAATCTGACCAACCCGCCCGAGGAGCTGGCCATCGAGGCGGAGACGTCCTCGGGTCACGCCTCGACCAACCATCCCGACGCCTACGTGTCGAACAGATACGCCTCCGGTGAGATTCAGCTCAAGGGAACCGGACCGAAGCTGAACCTCTCGACCGGCTCGGGTAGCATCGAGGTCAACGTCCAGTGAGGCCCGGGATCGCCCTTTCCCGACCACCGTTGATCCGGTGGTACACGTCCCCTTTTTATTGTATTAGACATACGACGTAAGAAAGACCGCCGTTTGGCGGTCTTTTCTTTAATACGGGCGGACCTGTAAGCCGAATCCTGTGCCTCGTCGTCTTAGCGGGTTGCCCCTCCGATGAGGCGACGGCCATCCATCTTACGCCGGGGATCTCTCCTCCGGCTCCAGCGACCTACCCGGAACGATGCAGTGCCTTTTCCTGCATGGAAAAGGACACGGCGAGAGCGGGCCACTCTTCGTTCCCTATTTGGTCTTGCTCCGGACGGGGTTTGCCGAGCCGACGGCGTTACCACCGCCGCTGGTGGGCTCTTACTCCACCGTTTCACCCTTGCCGATCCGGTAAAAACCGGATTTTGGCGGTCTGCTCTCTGTTGCACTTTCCGTACCCTTGCGGGCCCCGGGTGTTACCCGGCGTCCTGCCCTGCGGAGTTCGGACTTTCCTCGGAACGGTTTCTTTCAGGAACCGCTTGGAGACTAAATCCCTAGTTCGGCCCCTGGCGTTCCGCGGCCGTCCGGTCCGCCCGCGGGAAGTAAAATAGCACCCTTTGAGGCCTTTGACAACCCTAGAGGGCCACCGAACACGAAGTAAAGGTTGCCCAGCTCACCGGTGAGCTCGGCGTCAAGGGGCACCTCTGCAAATTTCTCATCATAGATTGCAGTGAGATAGAGTCGTCCCGACTCCCGGGCCAGCCTCCTCAAATCTTCGTAAAGCCACAACCTCAGAACATGTGGCTCATCGAGGACGAGCTCCCGGCCGTTATCCTCTATCTCCATGCGGCAGCGCTGATGGCTCAGCTTACGCTCACGGTCTTCGTGCTCAACTATCCATGTCGTTTTCACCCGAACGCCGTCGCGCTCGAAGGTCCAGGAGCTGAGGTCGCCCTCGGGTGGTTTTCCCCAGGCGCAGGAGAGCTGGACGACGTAGACCCCGCCGGTTTTCAACGCATCTCCGGTGCGCCTTAAGTGGGTAGTGATTTCTTCATCGGAGTGCAGGTAACCCAGGCTGTTAATAACGTTGAACGCCGCGCCGAATTTCTCACTGAATACGGCGGTACGCATGTCGTCAACTTTCACCTCTGCACGATCGGCCAGACCAGCCTCGGCGATCCGCCGTTTTGCGTACTCCACCACCCGGGGGTTAACATCATAGCCCAGCACGCGGTAGCCGCGTTGGGCCAAGGCTAGTAACAGACGACCGGTGCCGCTGGCCGGTTCCAGAATCCGCTGCACATTGAATGGGACGAAGAGTTCGAATATCCGCTCGAAGAAATCTATTTCTTGGGATACGTCCCAGGTGAAGGCGATGTCGTAGTAGAGCGGTTGGTCGTAGATTTTACTCGTCACTGGAAGTTGATCTCCGCGATGCAACAATCGTGAAAGATCTCGCCGGGGTAGACCTCAACGATTCCCAGCCATTCAATCATCCCCGACGTTCGGTGGCGTCCACACCAAATGTTTATACGCGTCGCAGCGGGAGCAGAGCCGGATCTTGTCCCGCTCCCCGCGGCTTAATAGTTCGCGGTAGTTACTTACTACGGGACCGTTCCAGATGTCGAGCACCGTGTTGGGATTAACGTCGCCGATCACGCCGCGGCCCTCGATGTCCCAGCAGCAAAGCACCGCCCGGCCGTCGGTGAAGAAGAACATCTCGCAAAGAATCTTCGGGCAGGGTTTGAGGACAACGTCCTTCTCGGTCTGGTCGGTCCAGGGCCATCTGTAGAGGGGAACGAATTCGACGATGTCGGCCAGAGGTTCCCAGTAGCGCCGGTACTCCTCCCGCTCGCCGACGTTCTCCTCCATCTCGATCATCCGCACGTGGGTCACGCAGGTCGTATCACGGGCTAGCTTGCAGAATCGGGTCACCCTTGAATATACGGTATCCCGGCTGATACCGGGCCGAGTATTTTCGTAGACCTCGGCGCTGTAGGCGTCAATGGAGAAGCGAATCTCGTCCAGCCCCGTCGCAAGAAAAACCTCGGCGCGTTTCTCGGTCATCAACTCGCCGTTGGAGTTGAGCTCCACCCGCGCTGTGGGGTCCCGTTTGATGTGGCGGATGATCTCCTCCATGCGGCTGTCGCAGAGCGGCTCGTTCTGTAGAAATGGGCGGTAGGTGATGCCTAGCTCCCGCGTTTCGTCAATGATCTTCCGCCAGAGACGCTCCTCCATCCGCTGGGGGCCGCGTTCGAGATCCTTCTGTTGACAGAAGGGGCAGGCGCCGTTGCAGGCGGTGGTCGTCTCTAACTGAATGTAGCGGGGACAATCGGGGAAGCGGGTGAACCGGTCGGCGTCGCTCATCGGGCGTCCTCGGAAGGGAAAAGCTTGCTCCGGCGGTGGATTCTCCCTTATACTAAACCGAAATCCACTCCCGGCGAAAGGAGAAAGATGAGAAAGGTGCTAATTTCGATCTTCATGGTGGTCGCCCTCATCCTCTTGACCGGCGCCGAGTCCGGTGAGGTCTGGGGACCCGACGCGCCCAAGACCACGAGCAATCACTCACGCGCCCGTCCCCACGTCATCATCATCATGATCGGCGCCGACACAGACATGACCGCCGTGGCGGCCTTCAACGCCGAGCAGAACGTAAAGCGAATGGAGCACGTCTCCGGCAACATCTATCGTCTTTACCTGGACGCCGCCGCCGACACTGCCGCTGTCCGAAGCGCTTATGCTCGGAACGCACTCTTCACCAGGGTGGACTATGAAATCGAGGTGAGCTACGAGGTGCACGCCGGTTGCTCCGCCGGCGGCGGGGTGAGAACGGGTACTTAGGAAAAGTGAACGTTTTGTCTACAACCGGTTTCGGGTACTCCCTAAGCGTGTCCCGGAACCGGTTTTCATCTCTCCATGCTATAATCATTAAAATTCCTTCGCACCCCAACAAAATACCTGAGGTCGCCCAATGATGACCAAGAAGCTATTAGGTTTACTCGTTTCAACCGTCCTTCTCTTCGCCGTCGCCGGGGCTTCGGCCCGCCAGGTGACCGCGGTCCGAACCCAGGTGCCACCCAAGATAGACGGCCACCTCACCGACATCGGCTGGACCCAGGCCGAGGAGACCACCGGCTTCGTCTACCGGGGGGTCGGCCTCCCCTGGCCTGCCGCACAGCAGACAGTCGTCTACACACTCTACGACGACTACGCCCTCTACTTCGGCGTGGCCTGCTACGAGACCGAGGTGGACCGGATCGTCGCCGACATGGTGCGCCACGACGATCCCCTCTGGCTGGACGACTCCTTCACAATCTTTTTGGACACCTTCGACGACGGGCGATCGGCCTACATGCTCATCGTAAATCCACTGGGCACACGCTACGACGCCTACTTCACCCAGGACGGCCAGTACATCGACAGCGATTGGGACGGGGATTGGAAGGCGGGGACGAGCATCGAGCAGGACCGCTGGGTGGCCGAATTCATGATCCCCTGGCGCGAGCTGCACTACGTAGACCCGTCCGGCGGCTGGGGGATCGACTTCTGGCGGAACGAGATGCCCGACGACGAGTCATCCATCTGGAGCAATTTCGATACGAACCTTTACAAGGTAAGCGAATTCGGCCGCCTCGTCGGCATAGATGATCTGGCGACGGGAGTGACCGTGAGCTTCGTCCCCTACGGCACGGCCAAGCGGCAGTGGAACGACGTGGAGGACGCGATCCGATGGGACGATCCGACCCTGATCGAGATCGGTGTCGAGGACAAGTTCAACGGCGGTGTAGATATAGATTTCCGCCCCTTCCCGGCGATGAGCATCGTCGGGAGCATCAACCCCGACTACGCCCAGATCGAGAGTGACCTGGACGAGCTGAACCTCTCCCACGACGAACTCTACCTGGACGAGAAGCGCCCCTTCTTCCGCGACGGCAAGTCACTCTTCGATCTACCCCTGGAGCTCTTCTACTCCCGGCGCCTCCATGACATCTACTACGCCGGGAAGCTCTACGGCAAACTCGGCGGTCTGCGGTACTACATTCTCGACGTGGAGGGAAGCGTCGCCGACAAGGCCGACCTGACCTACTACCGCGGGGATTGGTGGGTAGACCGCTTCAGCGCCAACGTGGCCGCCGTGCGTCTGACTCACGATGTCTTCGAATCAAGCGCCATCGGCCTCACCGCCATCAATAAATATCAGCGGGAGCGGATGATCGAGCAATGGGGGCCCGGACCCTTCGATCTGGAATACGTCAAGGTCAAGGAACCATTCAACGATACGACCCTGGGCCTCGATTTCAGTTGGGCCACCGACTTCGGCTTGCAGGCCATGGGTGAGTTCGCCTACCAAATCAACTCCGAACGCGACATTGACGACTACGCCTGGTACATGGGCGCCGAGTGGAACGACCCCAACTGGATGATCGGCGTGCAGGCCCAGCAGGTGCGGCCCAAGTTCGACGCTGAGATGGGATACATACCGTATACCGACTTGGACACCCTGGGCGGTTATGTGTACGCCGAGTACATCTGGGGTATCTGGGAGGGCTGGTTCAAGGATGTTTACGTCGGCGCCGATTACTACCACTACAACGAGAACGAGACGACTACACTTGCCTACCAGGGGTGGAGCGGCTACGCCGGCGTGGATTTGCTTTGGGGGCTGACCCTCTACGGCAGCTACTGGAGCTACTACGACACCGAGGAGATGAACGAGACCTCCCGGTATACCTACCAGAACGGCACCTACTCCGGCACCATCGGCTTCAACCTGGACCGGTACTCGGGGTTGGGGCTCACCTACGTCGGCGGCGACTTCTACGGTTACGACCTCAACTACTGGGAGCTCGAGTGCTCCTTCGCCCCCTTCTCCGGGCTGACCATCGAGGGCGGCGTCGAGTACGAGAAGCTAACGGACTCCGACATCATCGGCGCGCCCGGTATTGATGACCTGGGCTGGGGTGGGGAGCACTGGTTCGCCAACCTCGGCATCACCGCCAAGTTCATCGACGAGGTCTGGCTGCGGGTCTTCGGTCAGCGCAACACCCTCTACGGTCGCGAGGAGTTAAACGCCCTGTTGGCCTACAACTACCTCCCAGGCAGCTACATCTACCTGGTTTACAACCTCCTGCAACCCACCACGCGCGAGGAGACCGAGCACATCCTCTTCCTCAAGCTGACCTTCGCGCTGGACATCTAGCCCAAAGGGCGGGTGGGTAAATAGACTGGGCGCTTCAGCCCCTTGCCCCAAAGGATGCACGCTCTTTACTACATCAGCCTCATCCTCGGCGCGATTGCCCTTCTGACGCTCGTGCTCTATGTCTTCTCCTATTTCATCGAGGGACTTTCGCGGATGACGGCGGTTTTTATCCGCGCAGCGGTTCCGCTGGCGCTTCTTGCCGGCGCGGCCTACCTGATCCACCGTCTGACGTCGGGGACACTTTTATGAGCGGTTCCGGCGGTATGTCCACCGGCACCAAGGTCATCATCGGCTTCCTGGCCGTTATCGGCGCCTTCACCCTCTTCAGCTCCATCTTCTGGTCGCTGTGGATTTTCCTGCGCTGGATCTTGGGTCCGATATTGGTGGTGGGGCTGGTCGTCTATCTCGTAGTGCGATGCGGGGAGAAGAGGGGTAAAACGTGACGCGGGGGTCGGTGGAAAGCGGGTGCGCGGTTGTGGGGTTGATAGTGCCCCTGGCCCTCATCGGCATCGGGATCATAGCCGTGCTGGGCATCCTGGCTGGCATCTTTGGAATCTTCCTCAGCATTTTCTTCTGGTTGCTAAAGTGGATTTTGGGGCCGCTCGTCGTTATCGCCGTCGTACTCTACCTCATCGGGCGGAAACAGAAGGGTTAGGTGTTCAAAGATGAAACGTCTCACCGGCAGCAGCGGCACCCTCATCGCCTTCGGCCTCGTGGCCCTGGCCATCTTGGTGGCCTGGCTCCTCTTCTCCAGTCTGGTTTTTCTAGTCAAATACGCCCTTCCCGCGGTGGTCGTAATTGGCTTCATCACCTGGTTGGTGGTCCGAAAGCGCGAAAGGTAAGTTTCCCCAACCCTCATCCTTTCGCTAAAAAGAAAGAGCGCTTGGTCGAGCGCCCTTTCTTTTGTCGGTCTGGTAGGTAAGAGCTACTGAAAGCTGTGCTCCTCGCCGGGGAATTTTCCGCTGCGCACCTCTGTGGCGTACCCCTCGACCGCTTTGGTCATCAACTCGAAACCGTTCAGATACCGCTTCACGTGCTTGAGCTTCTTCCCGGGCAGCATGTTCAGCATGTCGTGGAAGACCAGGATCTGGCCGTCGGTGTTTGGCCCCGCGCCGATACCGATGGTCGGTATTGAGACGGTTTCGGTGATACGCGCGGCCAGTTCGGCGGGGATTAACTCCAGCACGATGGCGAAGGCTCCGGCCCGTTCGATCTTCAGCGCCTCGACCAGCATCTCATCAGCCTGGACCGCATCACGTCCCTGGACGTGAAAGCCGCCGAGCCGGTGTATCGCCTGAGGCGTCAGCCCCAGGTGGCCCATCACCGGGATGCCGGCGTCGGTAATCGCCTTGACTCTTCCGTCTATTCCCGGCTGCCACTCCAGCTTTACCCCCTGCGCCCCGCCCTGGGAGATGAATTCGCCCGCATTGCGGACCGCCTCGGTTTCCCCCAGCGAGAAACTCAAGAATGGCATGTCTCCCACGAGCATGGCCCGCTTTAACGCTCGGTCCACGATGGCGGTGTGGTAAAGCATGTCGTCCATCGTGACCGCCAGGGTGGTGGGGCGTCCGTGGATGACGTTGGCCAGGCTGTCGCCGACGAGGACGATATCCACTCCGGCCTCATCGCAGACCAGGGCGCTGGGATAGTCGTAGGCGGTGAGACAGACGATCCTCTTTCCATCAGCCTTCAAAGCCTTTATCTGAACCGCCGAAAGTCGTTTTGCCACTTGTTCAGTTCCCATCCCTCCCCCTCGGGATTAGTTCAGCAACACGTTCGGGTTTCTTGGCTCCCTCTTTTTGCAAGGCTCTGTATAATCCGGCGACACTCAATCCGTCGGTGGGATCAACGAACCGGGGCGCGATCTCGTTGGCCGGGGCCAGGACGAAGCTACGCCTCCGCAGTCGCGGGTGCGGTACAATTAACAAGGGGTTTAAACCCCTTGACTTTCGAGTGTAAACCAGATCGCCCAGATAGATGAGGTCGAGGTCCAGCCGACGGCTTCCGTCGCGGTGTTCTCTGTCCAACACTCGACCGAAACGATGCTCGATAGTTCCCATCACTCCGATGAGCTCCTCCGGCTCCAGGGAGGTTTTTACGAGCACCGCGGCGTTGTAGAAATCCTCGCCCCCAGCGGCCTTTTCCTGGGCTGCTGTTTCGTAGACACCGCTGGCGATGATGAGCTCCAACCGGTCGTCCTTTAGAAGTTCAGCGAGCCCATCGGTCAGGTTTTTCAGCCGGTTCCCCGAGTTGGATCCCAGAGCGATGAGCGCCCGCCGCGAAGTTGTCATTCCCGCTCCCCCGAGTACTTCCCTATCAGCTCGAGCGCCCGTTCCAATCTTTCCCGGGGCTGGGTCAGGGACAGCCGGACGTATCCCCTTCCCGCCTCGCCAAAGGCGGAGCCGGGGGTGAGGACAACCCCGGTGGTTTCGAGCAGACCCCTGCAGAAGGCGACATCCTCCCCTTTTCCTCCGGGTAGTTTTAGCCAGAAGTAAGTGGCGCCTCCCGGTTTCTCGTGTTGCCAACCCATCCCGTCCAAGAGAGCTGAAACCGTCTCTCGCCGGTCGAGGTAGACGGCCACCGCGTCGGCCACGGCGGCGTCGCCTTCGTTCAGGGCCACGGTCGCCGCCGCCAGCGAGGGAGCGAAGATACCGGCCTGGTAGAAAACCTCGATTTTCTTCAGCGCTGCGATCGCTTGGGAGTGCCCGGCGGCAAAGGCGATCCGAACCCCGGCCATACCGTAAACCTTAGAAAAGGTGTGGAATTCGACGGCCACCTCCTCCGCCCCGGGGACGGACAGGATTGAAAGGGGTTCGTTGCCGTCGTAGGTAACGAACTGGTAGGCGTTGTCATACACGACCAGGGTCCGGGTGCGCCGGGCCCAGCTCACCAGCTCTGTTAACAAACTCTCTGTCGTCACTGAGCCGGTTGGGTTGTTGGGATAATTGAGGAGGATGAAGCGCGCCCGTTCGGCAACCTCTTCCGGGATTCCCGCCAGATCGGGGTGCCAACCCAGTTCGCTCTTCAGCTCCAGACGGTACACCTCCAAACCCGCCACTGCGGCGGCACTGGCATAAGATGGGAAGGCCGGATCGGGGAGGATTACCGTGTCGTGAGGATCGGCCAGGGCCAGGTTCAACCTGGACAATCCACCCTTACTTCCGGGCAGAAGAGCTACATCATCGCCCGCAATATCCACCGAGAAACGGCGGGAGAACCACCGGACAATCGCCACCAAAAGCTCTGGCGAGCCGGTGTAGGGCGTGTAGGAGTACTTGGCGGGATCGGCGGCGGTGACGGCCAACTCCTCCACGGCCTCGCCGTAGGGACCGAGGTCCGGCCCTCCGCGGCCCAGATCTATAACCTCCAACCCCTTCGCCTCGGCGGCTTTTCGCCACAGGGCGATCTCGGAGAAGATGTAGGGTTTGACTGCGGTGAGACGGCGGGATGGTATTACTTCCACGGTCCTCCTCCCTGCCCCGCTATTGTAACAAATCGGGATATTCGACAAGACAAAAAGCGGGCGGGGCGCCCAACGAAATGCGGCTTGAATGTAGAGCGGGGATTTGCCTACGGCTGCGGATACCCTCCCCGCCGTAACGGCTCAAAGCGCTACCGGACCGCCCGGAGGTCGGCCCCTACATCGGGCGGGCGACCGGGTGATGAGGTCTAATCCAAATCCAAGCTCTGCCGGGAGATGACCACGCGGTAGTGACGGCTGTTCTCGGAATCGTCGCCGGAGAGGAAGATGAAGAGCTGGTCGTCGAGGATGCGGTAGTCCTCGGGCGCGAGCTGATCCCAGCGGGTGTAGGGCTCTCCCGGGCCTTCACCATCGTCGTCGGCGTCCTCGGAACCATCACCCCAGACCTGGACCCCGGGGGCTTCAGCGACCGAGTCGTGCTCGAGCTCGGCAATCTGGAGCCAACCGCCGGCTGCTTCCACCTCATCCTTGGAGAACTCGTACGCGACGTGGCTGGCGAAGGGCTCGATGATACTTGGCGGATCGCCGCAGGATAGAAGGCCGAGGGCCCAGAACGCCAGGACGACGGTTAGTGCGATGCGTCGCATGTTAGTCCTCCAGCTGGTAGAGGATAACGACGCGGTACCACCAGTTGGATTCGGCCTCCACGTGCAACTCTCCGTCCCGCGCGTACCAATCACCCAGGGGAACCGGATACCAGGTCACCTTCTCGCTGTTCTGATCTGTGTAGATCAGCAACATGGGCGTGGTGTCGTCGTTGTTCGGGTCGAAGTGGAGTTCGCCAAAATCTTCGTACTGGTTGCCCTCGAAGTTGGCGCCCGGTACCTCGTAGACCTTGATCTTTGCGGCGCCCTCCCGGGTTATGCCGATGGGGTCATAGGAGCAGGCCACCGCCAGCAGGTAGCCGGCCGACACGGCGGCCACGAGCATCAACACACCGGTTAAGGGTTTAATCTTCATCTGCATCCTCCTCGGGGCGGGGATCCGTTACGAGGAATTCCTGGGGTAGGGGAATGAAATCCCTCGCTTCACCGTATATCTCCGCGTAGCGGGGATCTATGGTTATCGCTGTCATGTAGTATTCCTCGGATTTCAATATGTCACCCAGAGCCCGATGGCACTGGTAGAGATCGTAGTAGATGGCGGGGGTGTTGGGCAGAAGCTCCGCGGCTATCTCGAGACGGTTGACGGCGTCGGAATACCGGCCGGCCAGGTAGTAGAGTCGGGCAACGTTGGTGTAAGCGTGCGGCAGATCCCCTCGGATAGCGATAGCCTTCTCATAGGCTTCTATCGCTCCCGGCATGTCACGCAGGCCCTCGCGGGAGCAACCGAGGTTGAAGATCGCCTCATAGGAGGAGGGGTCGAGCATCGCGGCGCGATGGAAGGCGTCACCGGCCTCCTCGAATCGGCGGTGTAGTTGGTGGATGACCCCCAGATTACTCCAGGCGGGGGCGAAATCGGGGTCGAGGCTGATGGTCAGCCGGAAAGCCTCCTCAGCCTCAGAGTAACGCTCGATCCGGGCCAGGCACACGCCATGGTTGAAGTGGGCCTCACGAAACTCCGGGGCGAGCTCAGCGGCGCGCCCGAATTGGATAACGGCCTGCTCCCAATCGGGCGGCTCCACTTCTAAGAACGACAGCCCAAAACGAAAACGCAGCTCGGGATCCTCTGGATTTTGCCGCACCTGCACGGCCAGCTCGTTGATCTCCGATTCCATCCTGGATTCCTCGGGGGCGCAACCCACGAGAAGGATGAGAAAGATAACGGCTACAATGAGGAAGCGGATTGAAGGATTCGGGTGCATGGCCTGGTTTCGGCTCGGACTTCTGCGTTTATTTACGCATCGAGAGCCCGATTGGTTGCGTTTTACACTCGTAACGAAGGGCGGACCTTTGCGTCATCCACCCTCCCGCTGTAGTAATGCACACCTGAGGCCGGTCCTGCTACTCGAAGGCGTAGAGCATACCGTCCTCGCAGCTCACCACCAACGTACCGTTTCCGTATGCGCTGGAGCCGACCACCCCTCCCCCAAGTTCCTTGTTCCATATCTCCTTACCGGTGTTCACGTCAACCGCGTGGATGACCCCCGCTTTGGTGACGATAAATACCGCGTCATCAATAACCGTGGGACAAGAACGGATGGGGGTTTCGGTACCGAAGCGCCAGCGTTTCTGGGCGTCAGCGACCGTCAGCGACTCGAGGTAGTTCTGAACGACGATGTAAATATTTTCACCGGCAATGGCGCTAGAGAAGGCTATGGAGGCGATGGTTTCGTAGCGCCAGAGTATCTTGGCTGACTGGGCGTCTAGGGCGTAGAGGTAGCCCCGACTCTTATCCGATTCGGGCAGGGAGTAGAAAACTCGCTCGTCATAAAATGCAGCGGAACTGGTGGCCTTACCTAGGGATTTCGTCTTCCACTTGATGTCCCCGGAACCCTGCCAGACCGACATCAGACAACCGTCGTAGGTCCCGATGAAGATGTTGACCTCGCCGGCGGTTGCTTCGCTGAAGGCCGACTCCCAGGGGCTGATCCACTTCAACTGGTAGTGGGACGCGTCCAGGGCGATCAGGTAACCCTCGCGGCTGGTGAGGAAGACGTTGGTCCCATCCACGCAGGGGGTGTTGAGCACAATGTCGTCCATGTGGAACTTCCACCGTATCAACCCCGATTCGATCCCGATGGAGTAGAGGTGCTGGTCGTCACAGGGCACGAAGACGAAGCCGTCCCAAGACGTAGCGGCGGGGCTGGTTACCCGGGAATCGAAGACACTCTTCCAAACCAGCTCGCCCGATTCCAGGCTGATGCAGTGAAACTCGTTACCCCCGTTGGCCGCGGTGAAGATATGCTGGGGGGTGACGATGGGGGAGGTTTTGATATTTGGACCTACTCGATAGGAGAACTTGAGCTTCCCCTCGATCATCTCGTGGGTAGGCCCCGTGGTTCCGGTGTGGGCGGGGTTCCCGCGGTACATACTCCAGGTGTGCACATCCTCGGTTTTAAAGCGGAGGAAGTAGCTGTTCATGGTGTCTTTAAGCTTAGAGGTCAGGCGGTCTATCTCGTTGAGGGCGCCTTTGCGGATGGTTTCCAGCTCTTCGGTGCTGATAACGATTCGCTTCATGATACTCCTTGACGGCGCCGGATGAAGTAATCCTCCGGGGCTTTGGAACCAAAGTTTTTCTCAATTATATACTTAACCCCTTTTTTGGTCAACCGGCATCAGTCCGCCAGATCGGAGAGGATGCGATCGGCGATGAGTTGGTGTTCCCGAACTATGCGCCAGCGTCCCCGGGATAATTCCAGACGCCCCCCGGCCTGGTGTTCCTCCACCGTGGGAAAGGCCTGCACCACACCCACCCCCCAGCGTTCGGAGAATCTGCACTCGCTCAAACCGGCGCGGGTTCTGAGCGCCAGTATTCCCATCTCCATCCGGCGCTGCGCCGGCGTAGGACGTTCAACATCAGAATCGGGTTTTTCGCCCTTCTCCACGGAACCCAGCCAAGCCGACAGGTCCGGCGTGTTCCGGCGCCGGACCACCCCGTCGTCGCCCACCGCCGAGGGACCGATTCCGACGAAGGGCCCGGCTTCCCAGTATATTTCGTTGTGCCGGCAACGGTGCCCGGGACGGGCGAAGTTTGAGAGCTCGTACTGCAAAAACCCCTCGGCTTCGAGATAGTCCAGTGCAGCGTAGTAGGCGTCGGCGGCTGCATCGGGATCGAGCGGTGGAAGTTCTCCCCGCGCAACGAGAAGGCCTAATGGGGCGTCCCGACCGAGCTTAAGGGCGTAGAGCGAGACGTGATCCACCCCCACTCTCAGCGCCGATTCCAGGCTTCGTGAAAAATCCTCCGGCCTCTGTCCCGGCAAATCGTACATCAGATCAATGGAGATGGACTTTACCCCGGCCCGCCGGGCGCTCGCGAAGATGTCCGTGTCAACGGATCGGTGCAGACGGCCGAGCATCCGCAACTCGCCGTCGTTGAAGCTCTGAAAGCCCACCGAAAGCCGGGTCAGCCCCGCCCGGAGGAGCGCCTCGAAATAGCCCACCCCGGAGTTTGCTCCGGGGTTCGACTCGATGGAAACCTCGGCTCCCACCGGAAGTCGGAAACGGTCTCGGACCCGGGCGATCAGATCACCGAGCTCACCGACTCCGAGGAGGTTGGGGGTTCCGCCACCGATGTAGAGTGTCCTCCCGCGGACTTCGGGGTGGAGGTTTATTTCCTTCAACAGGCCGACGGCCACCCGCCCCCTGATCTCCGGCGTCGTTACGTAACTGGTGAAGTCGCAGTAGTCGCATCGGCGTCGGCAGAGGGGCACGTGGATGTAAATTCCGCACCGTTTACGCGGGAGGGCGCTCAAGGCGCCACCTCGCCCTCGGCAGGTTTTGGGCGGATGTAGATCGGGTTGGAAAATATCCAGAGCCGCTGCACCGTGCCCCAGGGGAGGTTTGGGGCTTCGACCCAGGCCTCGACGCGGTACACGCCTGGACTAACAACTTGGTAAGCGAGCCGCTTGTCCTCGAATCGTTTTATCAGCTTACCGTCTCGGTAGAGGCGGAGCTCGACCCCCTCGGCGGGTGGGCAGTAGGCCTCGAGGGTCAGAGGTTCCATGTATATTTCGTCGCCCATGATAGCCAGGGCGTCGCTTGAGCGGGCGGTGAATCGGAAACCACGACCGTCCCCGATGGGGGCGATACTGCCGAAACAGTGACCGCGGGCTAGGGCTTGGGTGATCAGCGTCGACGCGATACGGGGATTTTCGGGCAAGCGCCAGGGGAGGAGGACGTAGGTGTGGATAGTTTTGAAGGCGCTGGAGTAACTGGGAACGTCCAGATACCAGTCCCCGATCACCTGCGTCCGTCCGAGGACCTCGGCGGAGGCCAGGCCCACTACCGGTCTGGTTTGGCACAGCTCGTCCCAGAGGGTGAAAACCGCTTCATCGACACCCAGGCGCGCGTAGGAGCCAGGACCGTCCAGGAGATTTACGCTCACCGCCCCGACCCAACTAAAGGGGTCCGCCCTTCTCCATAGACTGCGCAGGTTGACAACCTCGAGAGCGGTAAAGTTGGAGAGGCCCCAATCCTCCCAGGGTTCTTCGGGGTCCAGAGGCATGGCGATCACCGAAAGACCCTCCTCGTTCACCTCTGCGCAGATGGTCGCTGTCGCCCGGCGAAGATTCTCAGGCAGAGCCCGGGGACCGAGAATCCACATCTTCCCCTCGGGACGCTTGAGTTCAGCCCCACACAAAAGATACAGGTGACCGTAATTGCCGACCACCCCGTCGGAGCGGGCTCTCATCGTGAAAGTATCCGTGAGAACGACGAAGTCGAGGCCTGCGCGCCGGGCCAGAACTGCGATCTCACCATACCGGCCAGAGCCGTCCGAGTATTTACTGTGAACCCCGAGTACGCCCCGATAAGCGTAATAACCGCCCAAACGGGGGTAGATGGCGAATTGTGTACGGGGGAACTGAACCCTCAGGTTGTAGAGGGAGAACAGGGTGAAGGCCGCCACACAGGCCAGGATCAGGTCTCCGACCAACCTGCGGCGCTTCCTACGCCGGGCTATCTCCTCCGGCTGTGTTGGTTTTACAGGACTGTGGGTGAGGTTCTGGGTACGGGATGGGAGTTTATCGCCCGGCGCGTTTTGCCTGAGGCATAGCTCGCTTCGCTCGGTTTGCCGAACGCTCCTTCGCTCAGATCGCGAGCGGAAAAAAGAACCGACCGCCCCCCTGAGGCCGGTCCACCATCGGAATAACCTGTTGGGCTTCTTTTTGATCAAGGGATGTTTCGAATGTCTATTCGAAGAAGCTACCCCGGATCCCGAACCAGGAATGTTGCATCCCGCCTTCGGAATCAACCTCCGCGAATATCTGCAGCCAGCGTTCCAGACGGGGATCAGCGAAGGGCGGAAGCGATAGTCTCGATGCCTGGAAGAGCCAGAGACGGGTGCTCTCTTCACCTACCGAGTCTACCGCCCACCAGGTGAGGGCCTCGAGATCCATCCGCGTCGGGTGGAAGTTGCCGTTGTGCTCCGGATGGGCGGAGAGGGCGTCCAGATCGAGCTGGTCCAGCCATTCGAAGTACCCCTCCGGCAATTTGACTTCGGGCGCGGGGACCGGGTCGAGCTCTGCAACTCCACCAGAAAGGCGAACGCCGTAGCCGTAAACACCGGTTTCGACCACCTCGGCGTCGGTGATGAGGACGATGCTGCCCTCGAGATCGGGACGCCTCGGTTCCAGGAAGTAGACCTCCCGGGAGATCCCCTCCGGACCCCAATTGTAGGAGGTCAGACTGGTCAGGGCGCCGGTGTCATTCACCAGACCAACCGTCGTAACGTAATCGCCCGGTGCCAACCCCACGGTGGCCACCCGGTCCGCCAGATCACCGTCAGGGGCGATGGGATAAAAGGGGAGCCGGGACTCTTCTCTGCAGGAGGTGAGAAGGGTGAGGGGTATAAGGAAAAGGATAAATGGGAGAAGCTTGTTACTCAACGAAGTGCTCCGCTTCCTCTTCACTGATTGCCTCGATCTCCTCCGGCGCGGTGGAGGTGCCGTCGCGCAGAGCGGCGATGCGGCTCCGGGCAAAGGCGATGTCACCCTCACCCGCCGAGAGGCTTATGTAACGTTGCCAATGGCGGATCGCATCCAGAGTGTCGCCGGTCTTCTCCAGAAGAAGGGCCAGGTTCCAATGGGCCAGCGTATAGTCGGGCTTAACCTTCAACGCTTCCTCGTATGCCTCCTCCGCCAGATCGTGATACCCCAGCTCGTGGTAGGCGTTGCCCAGGTTGTTGTACGCCTTGTAGTAGTAGGGCAACACCTCTATCGCTCTCTCGAAGTAGGAGACTGCGAGAGAGAAGAGCTCCTTCTCCATGTATACCAGGCCGAGATTGTTGTTGACGAAGGGATCGTCGGGGGCGATCTCCTGAGCCCTTTCGTACTCCCGGGTGGCGTTGCGCAGATCGCCCGCGGTCAGATACTCGTTGCCGGCGTCTATGAGCTTGGCCAGCTCGGAGGTTTCGCTGGGAGCTTTGACGGCGGTTGTTTCCTCTTCGTGGGGAGTGGGCTGGGAACCGCTTCCACCACCGAAGAGGAAGCACCCACTGGAGAGAAAAAAGACGGTTGCCAGACCGGGGAAGATTCTTTTCAACTTGGCTCCTCTAATCTTTAGATTTGAGAACCATTCTAGCTACAACCACCGACGGCAGTCAATGGGGCGGTTGAGACGTTAATCTTCTTCTCTGGCGATGTTAAGAGCCGTCGGGTCTAAGTGAGGCGATTATACACCCCCAGCAAGGGATTTTATAAACCCTTGCCAATGCATAAGACCTTGACAATTCAAGAAAATCCGGTTATGTTTTGATCATCGTAATTCGCTGAAGGGGTCTTAGGTTTTGGGCATAGCAGGGCGGGCGGGGTACAAAGCCCCCGCCGCACTTAACCGGTGAGAATACTCTAAGGCGATGTGAACATGGACAAGGACTTAAAGCGCGCTGAAAAGCCACGGGTACGCTTTCGGCGAACGTCATCGCCGCGCTCCAAGTACGGCTCCTTCACGCATATCATCCTCCTGGGCGCCGCCCTCGCAATCATCATTTGGCTCATCTTCTACCTGAAGGATTCCAATCTGTTCAGCGGGGACGAGGGTGGACAGACCGACAGAACCTCTGTTGTAAGGGGGACCGGCCTCGATATTGATGAGAACCTGATCAACTATTATGATGAGGGTATACAACTCCTCAGGCCCGGTAGAAACTGGGAATTCGCCTACGGCACGGGCTTACGTTACGACGAGATTGATGCTTTCAGCGCGGTCATCTGGTTGGAGGCCACGGAGATCTGCCGTCTGACCCTCTACGACGCCGACCGCCCCGTGGTTCGTATGCGGGTGGGAAAGCTGGAGCTTCTCGAATCGCGTACCTCCAATTCGCTGGCCCACCAATCCTTTGAAAACATAATGCTCTACGCCTTGAACCCGGAACATCCATACAATGTTGACACCTGGGAGCCGACGACCACCCTGGATTCGGACGGTTTGTCGGGCACCTACTACGTGATAAAGGTGATCCATACTTCAGACACCCAGGCCGACATCCGCGTCGTTGCCTTCTTCGTCAAGGACTCCTACGTATATACACTGATAGGTGAGGTAAGTTACGAGGAATACGATCTCTACCGGGAGAAGCTGCGTTATATCTTCAGCCATTTTGTCTTTATATAGAGAATACAATTTGCATGTTTCCTTACCTTATGGCAGACTTGTACTTGGTGGATAGGCCGACGCTCTCGTGCCACACCAGACGGATAGAACTTCAAGATTGGTATTATATTGTCCCGAGCAGCTCGGTAGAACGACTTAATCACACCCCGCCACCGGCTCTGGATTCTTTCAAAAGCCAGGAAAAAAGCTCCGGCTTCTACAAGTTCAAGCCAGACCAGCCAGTCGCTTGGAAGGATCTGTTATGGTTGACCAGAGTTATATTGAGGAGATCAAACGGAGGAACGCCGAGCGGGCGGCCAAGCTCAAGGAGAGCCTCAAGATAGGCGATTTCTCCAAGCTCGCCCCCAGCGGCGCGAGCGATGAACCCCCGGAAGCCGTCCAGGTGAGTCCCGCCGCTCCCGAGGCCGCCGGACCACCGCCTCCTCCAACCTCGATGCCTGTATCCGCCGGTCCACCACCGCCACCGTCCTCCCTGGGCGAGGCCGATCCCACCGCACCTCCTCCACCACCGGTGAGTTCCTGGGCACGAACCACACTGCCCCCGCCACCTGCGGCCAGGGCTGAGGAACCGGCGGTGCCGACCGCTCCGCCCGAAGAGGCTGAAGAACCCATCATTCCAACCGAGGGAATCTGGGATGAGATCCTCGGCGAAACCATCGAGGCCGCTCCCGAAGGGATGCCGCCCCCGATTGATACCGGCCCCAGCACCTCCGAACTGGAGGAATTTAAGGTTCCTCTCTTCGACACGAGCAAGCCGGAACAACCTGAGGAGGTCTTGGCTGCGGCGGTGTCTGGTGACCAGGAGGAAGGTATAACCGACGAGTTCAACGTCCCTGCCTTCGATTCTGATCCCACCGGCGAGACGACGACCGTTGTGGAAGAGGAATTCAAGGAGGAGTTTGTGGTTCCGTCCTTCGACTCCGCACCGGTGGAAGCTGTTGAAGCCACGGCTGAACCGGAGGAGGAGTTCGTGGTTCCGGCCTTCGACTCCCTTCCCAAGGAAGCCGCGGAGGTAGTGGAACCCACCGAGGAGTATGCCGTTCCCGCCTTCGATTCCTCGATGCCCGGTCCCGTCGAAGCCGTGGAGGCGGCCGAGGAAGCCTACGCGGTCCCGGTTTTCGATTCGAGCGAAGCTCCCCCGGCGGTGGAGGAACCGTTCAGGCCGGTCGAAGTCACTCCTGCCGCTGTATCTGTTCCGGTAAGCGTCGCTGAAAACTTTATCACCCTCGAGGTCGAGGGTTCAGAACTCCGCCTCAGACGGCGCAACATCTCCCTCCGCGAAGCGATCGCCATCTTCGAGGTCGCCGCCGAGGAATGCAGGAAGCTGATTGAGGAGTAGACGCCCGTCCAAGTAGGTGGATGTGGGGCGCAGATCATTGCGCCCCAATCTAAAAGGTAAAACTGAATCTCCCCGGACATTGCAGTTCTAACGAGTAACCCTTGATCTTCAGCAAGATTCACCCCCGTTACATCGCCCTTGACCTGGGTACAACCAGCACCCTGATCTACCTTGAGGGGCAGGGCGTGGTTGTTAACGAGCCTTCCGTAATCGCCATCAACGAGCGCGGTCAGATCGAGGCGCTGGGGCACGAGGCCAAGAAGATGTTGGGACGCACACCGCCGAACATCCGCGCCATTCGGCCCATGGAGGACGGTGTAATCACCGATTACGAGACCGCCGAGCTCATGCTGAAAGCCCTCTTGCGCCTGGCGCTGAAAGGGGCGTCCGTGGTAAAACCGAGGGCTCTGTGCTGCGTTCCCTCGGGGATCACCGAGGTCGAAAAACGGGCGGTCCGCGACTCGGTTAAGAACGCCGGGGTACGGGAAATATATTTGATCGAGGAGCCCATCGCCGCAGCGGTGGGCATGCAGTTACCCATCGAGGAAAGCACCGGTTCCATCGTGGTTGACGTCGGAGGCGGGACCACCGAGGTCGCCGTGATGAGTCTTGGCGGGGTGGTGGTTTCGGAGTCGCGGAAGATCGGCGGAAACGTCATGGACCAGGCGGTGGACCGTTACCTCCGCAGTCATTACAACATCTTCGTGGGTGAGCAGATCTGTGAACAGATCAAGATGCAAATCGGCTCCGCCGTGCCCCTGGAGGAGGAGGAGACCTTCGCGGTCAAGGGACGGGATATGCTCAACGGTACTCCGACCACCGTTAACGTCAGCTCCACCGAGATCCGCGATGCGCTCCGCGAGTGCATCATGCAGGTGATAGGCGCCGTCCGCACGACCCTTGAGAAAACCCCGCCGGAACTGGCCTCCGATATCGTCAACGCCGGGATCAACATGACCGGAGGCGGTTCACTCTTGAAACGCCTGGACGACGCCATCACCCAGGAGACGAACCTCAAGGTCCACCGCGCCGCCTCGCCCCTGACCACCATCATCGAGGGGCTCGGAATGATCCTGGGCGACTTTCGCCGCTACCGGAAGCTTTTCAACCTCTACCCGACCTAGGGGGCCTGGAACCCCTTTGCCATCGGCGATTGGAGAGGGAAAATGGATGACAAGGGGCTTGAGCCCCTTGTTTCAGTGAGGGCGGGGGAAAGGCTGTGCTATAATTCTCACCCGTTATACGGTCCATAATGCCGCTACCCGGCTTGGTTCTCGGGGAGTATCACCATCACCGGTACAGGTAAAGTATTGGATCGAGAAGGGGTGCGTTGGAGCCTGACCGTTCTTGGTTTGGTCGTCGTCGTCGCAGGCTCCACCCTGCTGCGTCGCTCGCTTTGGAGTGACGATCCCCTGATGATCTCCGATGCAGCCTTCCGCTTCCGCTTGGCCCGCATGTACGCTCAGGGCGAGTCACCGCTCGAGAGGGACCCGATGGTGACCCCGCCCGAGGGGCAGCCGATTCGGAATGATTTCCTCCTGCTAGAGGACGCCCTCGTCGGCGGGACCTACCGACTCTTCCACCCTTCCTTCGACGATGAGGCCTTCGACGATCACCTCGCCCTCTGGGTCGCGCTGATAAGCTCCCTCGGAGCCGTGTCGGTCTTCCTCCTTGGATACGCCCTTTGGCGCAAGCGGGGCGTGGCCTTGGCTGCGGCCCTCATCGCCGCCTTTGCCGTAGCCGCGGTGGACCGGACGGTCAACGTGTACCTTCGGGAACACCTCGCCCTACCCTTCATCTTACTCGGCTGGGCGGGGATGGTCGGCGCTCTGAGGCGATCATCCGACGGGCTGTCTATGGCCAGGTGCATACCCTGGCTGGTCGCCAGCGGCCTGGGGTGGGGTGTGGCGCTGGCCGCCTGGTACCTCTCCGGTTTCGTCCTCACCGTTACGGCCGTTCTCCTCGCGTTTTATCTGGTTTGGCGCAAACAGTGGCGGTCCGTGGGCTGGGTGTCTCTCGTTCTGGGAGCCGTTACCATCTTCGTTGGGCTGACAGTGCCCGCGTTGAGGGGCAAGGGGTTCTACCTCTCACCGGCGGTGTGTCTTTTCTGTTCGGTCGCCCTCGTATCACTGATTCCCAGCTTTCGGTGCGCGCTGGAACCGCAGAGGTGGCGTATCGCTCTGGCGCTTGTCGGCGGTTCGATCCTTCTGTTGTTGGTCGGCAGGCTTCTGGGCGTCGGCCACGGGGGGCATTTCAGCCACGTCTACGCCGTCGTGTGGGACAAGTTGATCCATCTGGGCCGGAAGCCGGCCGATCCCGCCGAGTTAAGCTGGATCTCCCGGGCCATGTGGTCCGGACCCTTTGAAAGCCCGAAACTCTCCGGTTTCCTCTACTCGAACTGGCTCCTGTTACCCCTGGGGGTCTTCGGGGGAGCGGTTACGATTAGGGCCTGGCGCCGGGGCGAGGCTGCTGAGGGCGCCGTTTTGGCCGTGGGGTTGGCGGTTGCGCTCTTCCTGGCCTACCTCCTCTTCCGGCGGTTCGAGGTTTTCCTCGCCCCGCTTCTGGCCCTCACCGCCGCGGGGCTCCTGACCCGGATCCGCCGCTGGCGGGACCTGCCTCTGGTGGTGGCGCTCGTGGGGCTCGCCTCCTTCAACCTCTACCAGACGGTCAACCTAATCGAGGATAACGCGGTGCGCCGGGTGGTGACCCGTATCGCTCCCAGCCCGCCGTCGTGGCCCCACGACATCGGCGACGAGCTCCGGGGCGTGATCCGCTGGCTCAGGGCGAACACGCCGCCCGATGCCGTGCTAGCCGCGCGTTACAACATCGCCCCCATGCTCCTGGCCTACGCCGGGCGTCCCATCGCCCTCCACTCGATGTGGGAGTCCCCCGGGAGTCGGGAGCGGGCGCGGCGGTTCACCCTCGGCCAGTTCGGGAACGAGGATGACTTTTACGGCTTAGTATCTCGATGGGGAGTGGACTACCTGGTCATCAGCGCCGCCGATCACCTCGACACGGGCGATGAATCGGCCCGCTACGAGGCCGACGCACTTCGACCCGGCAACGGCGAGGTGATCGAGGCCCTCTGCCTCTCCCCCGAAGAGCTGACGGATTTTAACCTGGTCTTTCAGACGGCGTCATTCCGGGTTTTTGCGGTCGGGAAAACTTTCGCTGAAAGACCGTTCTACGGCGACCAGAGGGCGTATGAGTTGGCCGGGAGTCCCGCCGTTGCCAGCCCTGTGGGCGGATATAGCCCTCTCTTCGACCCCGGTTCACCCATCGCTGTCGAGGCCGAGCCCGCGGAGAGATCCCGACTCCTCTACATGGCTCTTGACGAATATAACTTGGGCGCCACGCTCTACAACGGTGGCCAATACGACCGGGCCGCTCCCCGTTTCCGCCACGTGTTGGAGGAGGTGGGCGATCTGAACCGCGCCGGGTACTGGCTTTCCTCCATCCTTTTCAGATTAGGGGATCCCGTCGGCGCGGAGGAAGAGCTGTTGCTCTTCGGCGAGAAATGCCCCGGAGACTTGAATGGCTTGCTTCTGCAGGCCGACATCCTGACGGTGTTGGGACGGAGCGGGGAATCGCTCGTCCTTCTTCAGGAGGCGATTAGTAACCTGCCCGACGAACCGCGGCTCTACGAGAAGTTGGCCGAGTTGTACCGGGACCTGGGGGATGCTGAACAGGCCGAGCTTCTGTTCCTACGGGCCCGGGAGGTTTCCGGTGACTACTGACCGGGTGCTCATCCTGGGGGTTGGTCTGACCGGGCTCGCCGCCGACGACGAGCTGGCGGATGCCGGTGTCCCCTGCCTGGTGCTGGAACAGCGCAACGCCGTGGGCGGTCTGGCCGGAGGGGTGAAGCGGAACAGCTTCTCATTCGATTACGGACCCCACCGTTTCCACACCCCCGATCCCCGGATCGAACGCCTGTTCACCAAACTCTTCGAGGGCGGCGCCTACCTCAAGCCCCGACGTAAGAGCCAGATTCAACTCGTCGGCAAGCGCTTCGCCTACCCCCTGGAGCTGGGCGACGTGGTGCGCAAGCTGGATTTAATGGACAACGCCCGGGCCTTCGCGGACTATCTTCTCAGCTCTGCCCGTCTGGTGTTTTCCAGGCCCATCGAGGAAAGCTTCGAGGACTGGGTGGTCAACCGCTTCGGGCGCACGCTCTACGACCTCTACTTCAAGCCGTACACCGAGAAACTCTGGGGCGTTCCGACCAGGGACATCTCCCTCGACTGGGCCTCGCAACGGATCAGCCTGGTCAACCTCTTCGACGTTTTAAAACGACTCCTTTCAACGGGAGGGAGGGTGGAGCCTCGAACCTACGCCCGGGAGTTCTACTACCCGAATGCCGGTATCGGTGAACTGCCGCGGCGCCTGGCGGCGAGGGCCGTGGAGAGAGGGTCGGAGGTTCACCTGAATGCGAAGGTCGTTGGATTTATAGCAAAAAAAGGCGCCCTTGAGGTTGTGGTTGAAGGGACGGGCGGAAGATTGTATCGAGAAAGTTCGACCGCCGTTATCTCCACGGTTCCCCTCACCGATCTGGTGAATCTGCTCGAGCCATCGTCGGGGTTGGATGTTCAAAAAGCCGCCCGCCGACTCCGTTCGCGCGCCATCGTCTTCGATCATCTGGCAATAACGGGCGAGACCCCCTCGGACAACCACTGGATATACTTCCCCGAGCCGCAGTACCTCTTCAACCGGATCAGCGAACCGGCCAACTTCTCAGCCAAACTTGCACCGCCCGGCTGCTCGGCGATCACCCTCGAGGTGAGCTGCAACGCCGGAGATTCCCTCTGGCGAATGGACCACGGCGAACTCTGCCGACGAAACCTGAGCGGCCTGGTTGGGGTGGGGCTGTTAAAAACGCGGCCCGGCACCCACACGGTTTCCTACCAATCCCACGCCTACCCGATCTACGACCGAGGATACTCCGAACGGCTGCAGGTTTGCCTGGAATCCGTCAATCGGTATCCGAACCTCATCACCACCGGGCGGCAGGGGCTCTTCCGTTACGGGAACATGGATCACGCGATCATCATGGGCCGGAAGGCGGCGCTGGCGCTGTTGGGGAAAATAGACCGCGAGGAGGCCCAGTCGGTGGGTACAACGCAGGAGTACTTCGGCTGATCGGTCAACAAAAGGAAGACCAGGGGCTTAAATCCCTTACCTCGGTTGAGATGAAACGCCATATCCTTTTACTGATCAAGAACTTTCCTCCCTACCGCACCGAGCCGAACACGGCCAATCTGGTCAAGTATCTGGGGCGGCAGGGGTGGAAGGTGGACGTTCTCCATTCCAAGCCTGGTTGGGGTGTGGCCACCCACGCCCTCACCTATGACGAGGTCCAGCTCGAGGCGCTCACTCCCGATACGACCGTCTTTCCCGTGGAGACGGTCAACGTGGTGCGGGGATTCGGGCAATCGTTGAAGGGTCACCGGAGAGAGGATGGGAGAATCGGTACGCTCTCCCGCCGACACGTTTCGCCCCTGGGCCGTATATTCCGTTCACTCTTGCACATACCGGACTCCGAGTACTACTGGTTTACTCCGGCCTTCCGCCACGGCCTTCGTTTAATCAAGAAAAGACGACCCGCCCTGCTTCTCACCTCGGGACCGCCCTTCACCACACACCTCGCCGGCTATGCGCTGAAGAGGCTAACCGGCATCCCCTGGATTTGCCACAGCCGCGATCTCTTTGTCGAAAATCCCCTCTACACCCCCTGGCTCCCCTGGCGACGCGGACTCGACCGGACTTTGGAGCGCATCGTTATGCGCAGCGCGGACGCGGTGACCACGGTCTATCCCGGAGCGACCGAACTCCTCCGGCAAAGATACGCCAGAGGAAACCAACTCTACCGAACCATCCGCAACGGCTACGATGAGGAAACCTTCACCGGCACCGAACCGGCTACCGACGACCACTTTACCATCCTCTACGGCGGCCGCCTGGCGGCCCACGACGCCGACGGTCGCACCGGCTGGTCCCTTCTGGACGGCTTCGAGCTCTGGCTACAGCGGCGGCCTGAGCTCCGAACGAGTGTTCGGTTAAAACTGGTCGGCAGCATCCATGACGCATACCGTGACGAGATAGAGCGGCGGGGTCTTTCCGACGTAATCGTCATCGTTGAGCCGGTTCCCCTCCAGGAGATGATCCGGATGGAACTCGGGGCCGACATGCTGGTGATCATCCTGGAGGATTCGCCCAAGAACTGGTTTACCGCGGGGGGGAAGATCTACGAGTGCGCCCGGGCGGGTAAACCGCTGCTGGGGATTCTGCCGGCGAACGCCGCCGCTCGGATAATCTGGGAGAAGAACCTGGGGCTGGTCGCACGGTACGGTTCGGTGGAAGAGGTAGCAAGGACCCTTGATGAACTCCACCGGGGCATCACATCGGACAGCATTAACTACGGTGGATCCGAGCGGGACGCCTTCGTGTACGACACCAGCTTCGAGCGCCTGGCCGAGAGATTCGGGGAACTGATCCTCGACCTTCTCGGTTGATTTTACTCCGGTGGGCGTGGTAAGCTAAGTCCTCAATTGACGCGGTCTTATAAATAATGGAGACGCTTTGAACCTGCTCCAGGCCGCCGCCCTCGGTTTCATCCAGGGCGCGACCGAATTCCTCCCCGTCTCCAGCTCGGGGCATCTGGTGCTCACCGGAGCGTTGATCGGTGTAGAGCCCGACTTCAACCTGACCTTCGGAATTTTCCTCCACCTCGCCACGGCGCTGGCGGTGATCGTCTACTTCTATCGCCGCTTCGGGAACCTGATTCGTGTCCTCTTCTCCAACCCCGCCCGCTGGTTCACCGGAAGGGCTATTCCCGATGGGGACAAACGCCTGGGCAGGCTCCTGGTGGGGTTGATCATCGGCACCTTGCCGGCGGTGGTCGTCGGTCTTCTCTTCAAGGCCCGGATAGACGAGGCCTTCGGGTCGCCGAGGCTGTCCGCCGTCATGCTATACGTCACCGCGGCGATCCTCTTCAGTCTCCTCCTGAGAAGGAGAAACGGGAAGCGGTTCGATAAGAATGAAAATGGGGAACCCCCCGCGCCACCCTGGTGGCGCGCCCTCTCCATCGGCCTTGCCCAGGCCGTGGCCATCCTGCCGGGAATCAGCCGCTCCGGGGCGACCATCACCGCCGGCATCCATCTCGGTGAGAAGCAGCGCCGGGCTGCCGAGTTTAGCTTTCTTCTCTCTCTGCCGGCCATTCTCGGCGCCAATCTCGTTGAGATTGGAGATGTTCTAGCGCGCGGTCTGTTGCTACCCTGGCCTGTGTATCTGACCGGCGGATTGATCGCCTTCATGACCGCCCTGGGAGCGATCAAGGTTGTGATGAAGACCGTTGAGAGCGGACGCTTCTGGCTTTTCGGCGTCTACTGCGCGGCGGCGGCGACGGTCTCATTGATCATCGTGTGAAATAATGGCTAAGAGAAGAAAAAAGAAAAGTAAGGAGCGGATGACCGGGGCGGGGCTCCTTCTGCTCGTCATCGGGCTCCTGTCCTTCGTGAGCTTGGTGGTCTACCTGAGTCAAGACGCCCCCGAGAGCCTCGATGAGGCTGCTTCCGGCTTCGTTGGCGACCTCGGCCTCTCCTGGGGCAGGGCTCAGATGTGGCTTTACGGCTACCTCGCCCTTGCTCTGTCCCTGACCGTCGTCTATGTGGGGATCGAATTCCTCCGGGGCGCCTGGGAGAGACTCGGCCGGAGAATTCTCGGCTTCCTCGTCTTGATAACATCCCTCGCGGTATTCTTCGGACTGACCGGCCTCGGTAAACCAGGAATCCCCTGGCACGGCTACGGCGGGAGGATCGGCGTCGGCATCGCCGATGGAGTCTTGAGAGCCGTTGGCTCCCTGGGCACGATAGTTCTGGGTTTGGCGGGTCTGGTTCTCGGTTTCACCCTGGCCACCGGCGTCAGGCTGTCGGTGATCGGCCAGGGGATCGCCAAGGGGGGGCACTGGGTCACCGAGAAAGTTAATCGCCGGAAGAAGAGCCGCAGCGGGGAACAGCCGATGGAGGTAGGGGCGGCCACGTCTTTGACGGGAGAAATTAAGGTTAGAGAACCGGAACCTCCCATTCCGAAAACCACCGAATCCGAGCCGGTTCAAACACAATCCCCTCCACCGGGGCCGGAAGTTGAAAAGAGCCCCGCGGATGAGTTGCCCGAATGGCAGCAACCGGGTACGAGCGCCGTTCTGGAACCTCCCCCCCTGGATATCCTCGGCCCTCTGGAGACCCTGGAGCAGCCCGACGACCCCGAGAAGCGGCACGCTAGGGTACGGGCTCTCACCGATTTATTGGAACATCACCGGGTAGCGGCGAACGTCGTGGAGTACGCCGAGGGGCCGAGCCTGGGGCACTTCGAGCTGCGTCTGTCCCCGGGGACGAGGATCAAAACCCTGGAGCGTCTCAAACCGGAGATAGCGCTGGCCCTGGGGTGTCAACAGGTCCGTTTCGCTCCCAACCCCGAGCGAGGAACGGTATTCCTGGAAGTTCCCCTTACGAGAAGGCGGATGGTCCGGCTGCGCGAGCTTTTAGAGGAACCAGCCTGGCAGGAGCACGAGAGCCCCCTCGCCTTCCCGGTGGGCCTGACCCAGGACATGCGGGTGGTCGTGGCCGACTTGACCGAGATGCCCCACCTGTTGATTGCCGGCACCACCGGTTCGGGAAAGAGTGTCTTCCTCAATGCGCTTCTGCTCTCCCTTCTCTGCCGGGTCGGCCCTCGCCACCTCCGTTTGGTGCTGATTGACCCCGGTCGCGTGGAGCTGATCCCCTACGACGGTCTGCCCCACCTTCTGACGGCGCCGATTTCTGATCCCTACGCCGTCCTCGCCGTCCTCGGGCGGTTGGTGGACGAAATGGAACAGCGCTACGAGAGACTTTCCCGGACCCGCAACCGCTCCATCGCCACCCTCAACGCCACGGCCGGGGAGCGCGGCGACGTACCAATGCCATACATTACCGTGGTGGTGGACGAACTGGCCGAGCTGATGGCCGCCACGGGTAAGGCGGTGGAACAGCCCCTGGCTCGGTTGGCCCAGATGTCCCGCGCCGTCGGTATCCACCTCGTCGTAGCCACCCAGCGCCCCAGCGTGGACGTGGTAACCGGGGTGATGAAGGCCAACTTCCCCAGCCGGATCGCCTTCAAGGTCCGCTCCAAAACCGATTCCCGGGTGATCCTGGACCTCCGGGGCGCCGACGAGCTGAGCGGCAGCGGAGACCTGTTGTTCCTTCCTGTGGGGGCGGCTGAACCGCTGCGCCTTCAGGGAGGCTTCGTGGACGAGCGAGATGTGGCCGCCGTCGTGGACTACTGGGGCGGAACCGCTCCCCACGGATAAGCGGAGGCTCGAGCGAGACCGGGAGGAAGATGCGCAGACTAATACTGCTTATCGTGATACTGGTGTTCACCGTGGCCGTCGCGGATGAGCTGACCACCGAAGAGATCATCTCCAAGGTCAAGGCGGCCTACGCCGGCGCCCGGACCTTCACCTGCGACGTCCGCCGGGTCACCGCCTCGGCCATGCTCGGTCAGAGGCGCGTCATGCGCGGCACGATGACCAGCCTCTTACCGGACATGTTCCGCATAGATTACGTCAGCCCCTTCTCTCAATCCCTGGTATGCGACGGCGAGACGGTGTGGCTCTATACCCCGATGAACAACCAGGTCATCGTCTCCTCGGTGGACGACTACGAGGAGCGGGAGATGCTGGGGGACCTGGTCGGGTACTTCGAGAGGGATTACACCTACGAGCTCATGGGCGAGGAGGAGGTGGACGGCCGCTCGACGGTGGTGTTGCGCATGACCGCCCTCTCTGCCGGTAACGCCTACCCGAACGGGCGCATCTGGATCGACCGGGAAACCTGGCTCCCGGCCGAGGTCGAGTTGACCGACGATCTGGGAAACACGATCTCCTACCGGTTGTCCAACATCCGGTTGAACGCGGAGGTTGACCGGTCCCTTTTCAGATTCACCCCGCCCGCCGGGGTCGAAGTGATCGAAGTTGATTAGATGAAAACGGTGAACCTCAGAAGTGAGCGCTTTAGAAGAAACCTGCGGACCGCGGGTCTCGGCCTGCTTTTAGCCGCCGCCGGGCTGATCCTGATCCTCCAGGGCGGGGCACTGGGCATCTTCTTCGGCATCCCCCTGGGCGCCGGAGGTCTGACCGCCTTCCTCATCGGATTCGTCGGGCTTCTAAAAAACTTACTCGTCCCGCCGCGCCGCTTCGCCTGCCCCCGCTGCAGGACGGAGCAGAACACCCTGCGTGATCTACCCTGGATGACCTGTATAGAGTGCGGCCTCCCCCTCATCTTCCTCGACCAGACGTACCTTTCCCACATCCATTGCGTCCGCTGCAACGCGGAGTTCGGGATCGGGGTTAAGCAAGACGCACCGGTAGCCTGCCCCGACTGCGGCCAGATGCACCTCGTCACCGGCGGGGAGGTCCAGCGCGACGGTGAGAACCGTGAGGAGCTTGCGTTGAAGGACTTCGCCCCGGGCGGCCCCTACTCCGGGGAGAGAGGGAAGCTGCGCCTGGAACTCCTGAGCGATCATGGGCATGTGCTTTTCGCCGAGCGTATCACTGACATGCTGACCGAGAAGAACACCGCCGTGGTCTGGGGTGAGCTGGTGGTTCGGTTGCGCGCTATTTGCCTGGCTTTGCGAATGTTGTCCCAGGCCGCTCAAAAAGGCGTTATTGATGCAGCTCCCGCGTACTGGCCCATATTGAGAGGCACCATCGTCAACACGGTCTACGCTTGGGCGCGTTATCTTGAGTTGACCGGCCCCCATGAGTTTCGTATAAACGACGTTCCCGTCGAGTTTCCCCTGGGGGAGACGATCGAGTATCAGCACGAATTGGCTTCACTCTCCGGCTTCGGCGAACCCTGGGACTTGGAGGCCGCGGCGCTGGAAGAGAGGCCGCGCTTGTTCGGGACCGTTCGCCTCGTTCTCTCTGATTTCCGGACCCTGGAGCGCCTGGCCAGAGGCATTGATCCGGCCAAGGGTATGCCCGCCCTCGACGACACCGAGCGGGAGCGGCTGGTTGACTTATTCTCCCTGGAAAGATTGCCGGCTAAGCGGAGGAGGAGGGTAGAGGAGGCCCTGGGAGCCGAGGCCGGTAAGGCCGTCGCCTTCTGTGACCTCACCGCAGGCGCAAGCGCCCGGAACGGCCTGGTGCTCCTGGAAAACGGGGGGCTTGCCGCTTACAACCGAGGTTCGGTGAGTTTCTTCTCATCTGGTGAACTAAAAGCCGTATACTTTACCGAGAAGGATCTGGTAATCGAACCGGCTGAAGGAGAACCGCTGAGGATGCCGATAAACGTCCCCCGGGACCGGCGTTCCTTCCTCCTTCTAATCCAACCGGCCGATGCGAGTGGGTAGACGGCTAAAAAGGGTCCACGTCGTTTCATTGGGCTGCGCCAAGGCGCTGGTGGACACCGAGGTCATGCTGGCCCAGTTGAAGAGTCGGGGGTACGAGTTGACGAACGGGGACGAGGCCGAACTTTATCTCATAAATACCTGCGGTTTCCTCGATGAGGCGATGGAGGAGAGTTTTGCCGAGATCGAACGGCTGGTGGAGCTGAAGGGCGCGCATCCCGGGGCGAAACTCGCCGTACTCGGTTGCGCCGCCGAGGCGCTCAAAGGGAGGCTGTGCGAGCGCTTCCCCGAGGCGGACCTCGTCGCCGGAACCGGGGCGCTCGCCCGTATCGGTGAGCTGGTGGACCAACTGGAGGATTGTCAGGCGGGTCTTTCCGCTCTGCTTGATTTCCCTCCGCCGGGGGGTGTGTACGACGGGAACCCCGATCCCCTGCCAGAGCGGGTGGCGCTCACCCTCCCCCACATCGCCTACGTCAAACTCGCCGAGGGCTGCGACCTGGAGTGCGCCTTCTGTGCGATCCCGGCCCTGCGCGGTCCACAGCGGAGCCGCCCCCTGGAGAACGTGGTCGCCGAGGCGGTCTCCCTCGCCGAGGGCGGCGTGCGGGAGCTGATCCTGATCGCCCAGGAAACCACGGCCTACGGACGCGACCTTTACGGTGAGCCCTCTCTACCACAGCTTTTGGCCGAGCTCAGCCTCCAGTTACCCGGGGAGGGGCTCTGGGTGAGGGTGCTCTACCCCAACCCGGTCAGGGTGGATACCGAGTTCCTGGAGGCCCTCGCTTTCTATCCCCAGCTCGTTCCATACCTGGATTTTCCCTTCCAGCACGCCGACATGAGTGTTTTGCGATCAATGTGTCGGACCGGAGACGCCGGCACGCTCTTTGCCACTATCGGAAAAGCCAGGGAGATTGTGCCGGACCTCGTGCTCCGTGGGACCGCCCTGGTCGGCTTCCCCACCGAGGATCAGGCCGCCTTCGACCGTCTCACCGATTTCGTTGGGGAAGTGGGCTTTGATCACCTCGGCATCTTTACCTACTCCGCTCAGCCGGGTACCCGCGCTTCTGAAGAGCTTGGCGACCCGGTACCACAAGACATTAAAGCGTTGCGCGCCGAGGCGCTCCACAGTCTCCAGGAGGCGATCTCTCTCGCCAAGCACGATGCCCTCGTCGGCTCGCCAGACACGGTTCTCGTTGACGCGGTTACCGAAAAGGACGCGGTAGCCAGGAGCAGCCGTTTCTGTCCCGAGGCGGACGGCGTGGTCAAGGTGACGCTGCCGGAGGGGCACGGCTGGCGGCCCGGTGAATTCCGCCGGGTTGGCTACACCGGGGCCTTGCCCTACGATTTAATCGCCGAACCGCTGGTGGAGCGATGACACTGCCCAACAAGCTCACCCTCCTGCGCATCGCGCTGACGCCGCTATTCGTGGCAGCGGTGCTCATCGGGCATTTCTTCACCTACCTGGCGGCGCTGGTGATTCTAGGCTTGGCCGCCCTCACCGATCTCGCCGACGGCCGCATTGCCCGGAAAACTGGGACTCGTTCGGCTTTCGGCGAATTTGCCGATCCCTTCGCCGACAAGCTCTTCGTCATCACCGCCCTCGTTTCGTTCATCGTCGTGGACGCCGTACCCTGGTGGCTCGTGCTCATCGTAATCTGGCGCGAGCTGAGCGTGACGACGCTGCGGGCTTACGCCGCCCATCGAGGTGCGACCATCCCTGTGTCCAGGCTCGGCAAGGCCAAGACCCTGCTCCAGATGATCGCCGTCCTGACCGTGCTCGCCTATCTGACGGTCCGTTCCGGCTTCCCCTACTTCGGGCTGGAGTGGGGCGCGCTGTTGGATCACTGGTGCCGGATCGGATACCTGGCGGTCCTGGGAATATCGGTGGCTCAAACGACCCTCTCGGGTGCCCAGTATCTATACAACTCTCGTGAGTTGCTCTCGCGTGGGCTTAGAGTGGAAGAGAAGGACTGAAGATGGGCATTCTTAAACGGACGAGGTTACCCGAGGTCCCCCCGATTCGGTTATGGGAGGTTCCCTACCTGGTCGTGGCCAGCTTCGGCAGCACCGGTTACTTCCCCCTGGCCTCGGGTACGGTGGCCAGCGCCGCCGCCTGCGTCGTTTTCCTGTTACTCCCCGGTTGGCCCTGGATGGTGGGTGTGCTCGGAGCCGTCCTGTTCCTCTTCGGCGTACCGGCCGCAGGCTGGATGGCGCTCCGCTACCACGACCCCGATCCCAGCCAGGTTACCGTGGACGAGGGCGCGGTGATGCTCTTAATCCTGGCCCTCTTTCCCAGGGAGTGGGGTTATTTAGCGCTGGCCTTCGTCCTCTTTCGTTTCTTCGACATAGTCAAGCCGCCGCCCGGCCGCCTGCTCGAGAGACTCCCCGGCGGCTGGGGGATCATGCTCGACGATCTCCTCGCCGGGGCGTACACCTCAGCTGTTCTCATAATCGTTTCCCTGGCCGATCTGATGCCAGCCTGGGCCCGTCTGGCTCTCCCGAGTATCTGGCCCTAGAGGAGGCTCGATGTCTGACGAAGAACAGGTTCCCCGATACCAAAACCCCTTCGGCCAGTATCTCGAGGCGGTCACCTCACCCGGCGAAGCCTTCCGGGATCTACGGGTCAAGCCCCGCTGGCTCGTTTTCTTTCTAATCACATGTGTAATCTCGGTAGTGATCCTTCACTTCATGATGCCGTACAACATAGAGGCCCAGCGCGAGGTACTCAACGAAATTATCAGTGAGAACAGGGACGTGATGCCCTCGGAGCAGCTCGCCCGGCTGGAGGAATACAGGGAGAGGGTCGGCACCGGCTTCATCGGTCGGGTTCTCCCCTACATCATTGTGCCCGCGAGTTACTTCATCTACCTCCTCATAGCGTCGGCGGGTTTGAACGTCGGCGTGGGATTCACCGGGGAGAAGCTCGGTTTCCGCAACGCCGTTTCCATCGTGTCCCTGGCCTCAGTGACAATGGCGGTCGGCGCGGTCATCACCTTGGTTCTCGTGCTGGTGAAGGGGGACGTATACGTGGGGGCCAATCTCGGGCTTCTATTCCCCCGCTGGCCGACCCTGTGGCACATTAAGCTGCTGAAGGGTTTCGCCTCCCAGATCGGCGTTTTCTCCGCCTGGAGCGTATTCCTGCTCACCATCGGTGTCCGCGAGGTAACCGGTCTCTCGACGAAGCGGTCCTTCACTGTAATCGTCATCCTCTGGCTGCTCTGGGCGATTTCCATGTCCTGTTTATCCTTACTGGGCTTCGGTATGTAGGAACCGCCCGCGTTCAGGTAACCACAACCGAATAAGAGTTCCATCTTGAAGGGATACCGCGAGTACGTCGGCGTCGTCCACCTGCACTCGACCTACTCCGACGGTCACTGGCCCGTGGACCGCATCCTCGGCGAAGGGCTCCGGGCGGGTCTGGACTTCATCTTTCTCACCGATCACGATACCTTGGAGGCGAGAGATGAAGGTTGGGGCGGCTGGTACACCCCCGGCGCCTCGGACGGACCCTGGCTTACGGCCAGACCGGTTGGGAAAAAAAGATCGTCCGCCGCTCCCCGGATATTCCTCGGCGTCGGGACGGAGATCACACCGGCCCAGTCTCACTACCTGGCCCTCGGCGTAAACCGCATCCCCGACCCTAGGCTTTCCAGTCAAGAGATAATAGACTTCATCCGCACCGAGGGCGGCGTCGGCGTCATCACCCACCCCGACCACCGAGGGAACGCCCGCTTCGGCATCGGGTGCTACAAGTGGGTTGACTGGTCGGTCTCCGGGTACGACTTGATAGACGCCTGGGACCTGATGACCGATTGGCAGGATTCCCTCCGGGGCATCGTGAGCGCCTACGTGGCCTACAACTGGCCCGCCTGGGTTCTCCGCGGCCCCAAGCAAGTGACCCTGGACCGCTGGGACCGGCTACTAGCCGAGGGGCCGGCGCCGGTCATCGGTTGCTGTGATAACCACGGGCGTCCCTATCGCCTCGTGCGAACCTACGACATACTCCCCTATCCGGTTGCCCTGCGACTGTTGCGCCTCCACCTCTTCTCGCGACCCCTGGAGGACCTCTCCGCCGAGGAGACTGAGCGCGAACTTCTAGACTCGATGCGGGCCGGACGCGGTTTCATCGCCCAAGAATTCTGGTGGCCGGCCAAGGGCTTTCGTTTTTACGCGGAGGATTCCTCAGTCAATGAAGCGCTTATGGGCTCAACGGTTTCTCCCGGCAGCGGCCCCTGGAAACTCACGGTCCAGATACCCGAGAGGGGAATCATCCGGTTGATCAAGGACGGGAAGCCGATTGCGACTAAGCTGGGTAAGAGTTTTGTCTATCAGGAAACGGGAGAGGGCGTCTTTCGCGTCGAGGCGTACCGACGAAGGAAGGGGTTCAGGAAGCCCTGGATCATTTCCAACGCCATCCGGATAAAGTATTAGGGATAATCACACGTTTATGAACCAGCCTGGTGGTTGAATCTATGCGTCCTCTCTCGTATAAGCGGACGGAAATTGCTTTCGATTCCTCCGTAAAGGGCAACTGTAGAACCTGATGCAAGTCCGCAAGAATGTCAAACTTAAACGCCCCATCGAGCGCCGCCCGTCGTCCTTTTCGGTCAAACGTCCCCCGCCGGCGGTGGCACAGTTTTTGCGTAAAATAGACCGTGAATAACTCCGCCAAGCTTCACTTCTGCAAAAACCTGTGCCACCGCCTCGGCAGTCGTGAATTCGACGTGTGTACGCCGGACAATTGACATGCCGTTCATGCTTCCAGCAATCCGCAACATCGCATCCTCTATCGGTGGGAGAAAAAAACACAGGCGCTTCTCGGCCCGAATTGATGGCGCGATACGAACTGTTCAAGCTGGGTAATTATACTAATGATTAACTCAGGGGGATGGAAATGCAACGCTTGGGATTAGTAATTATTCTGGCGATAGCCACGTTTACAGGCGACGCAGGTGAGGTCCCGCCACCAGATCCAGCGGTTAACATGCTGGCCGAGAGTGAGAATCTTTCAATCACACCTTGGCACTGGTACTCGGTACCGGTGATCCAGCCCGATGGTTCACTCTACCTGGGATTCACGGCGCAAAACCCCACCGATGAGATAGTGACCAAGGAATCGTTTTGGGGCGGGTCCGAGCTATCCCTGCGCGCTCCCTCGACTGAAGAGCAGTCCATCCCCGGAGAGCGGATGCTCGAGGTGGGTGAGTACATAAAAGACATGGAGCCGGGTGGCGGAGATACGGCCGTGGTGAAGATCGAGGAGCTATTCACATTCACCGAGGCCGGTCCCCACATCCTGCGCTGGGATACGCCCTTCGGGACGATGGAGTACGTTATCAGCGTGCTGGACGGTCTCGACTACCTGCTCCATCGGCTGGAGAACGACGTCACCTACAACGAGTGGGGGATTTTCCTCTACGGGGAGGATGGTATATTCCTCTCCAACTCCTTGGCGCAAAAGGTGGTGTCATATGGTGAAGCGGCCGTCGAGGGTCTGATTGCCTTCCTCGACAGTGAGAAGGAATGTTTCATCACCGGCTCCGAGGAGGCAACTATCGGCTTCATGTACGCCCACCGGCTGAAGGACTACGCGGCGATTATGATCACCGAGATCGAGGGGTTGGAGGTTCCCGAACTTCGTTCGATGGAGCCCGCCGAACGGGACGTGGGTATCGAGAAGGTCAGTTCTTGGCCTGAGGAAAGCGGGTACTAGAGTGGCCAATCGAACGCTGGCGATCACCGACGAGATCTACGCCTATTTGGTCGCGAACACCCTGCGCGAGCCCGATGTGCTGCGGCGGTTGCGTGAGGAAACGGGAACGATGCCGATGGCCAGAATGCAGATCGCCCCGGAGCAGGGGCAGTTCATGGCCTTTTTAATCGAGTTGATCGGGGCGAAGCTCTGCCTGGAGATAGGTGTCTTCACCGGCTACAGCTCCACCGCCGTCGCCCTGTCGCTGCCCGCGGACGGGAGGTTGGTCGCGCTGGATTCGAGCCGGGAGTGGACCGACGTAGCGCGTCGTTACTGGGAAGAGGCCGGCGTTTTAGGCAAGATTGAGCTGCGCCTGGGGCGGGCCCTGAACACACTCGATGACCTCGTAAACGAAGGCTACGCAGGGCGATTCGATTTCGTCTTCATAGACGCGGACAAGGAAGGCTACGAGGCCTATTACGAGAAGTCACTGGAGCTCCTGCGACCCGGCGGACTGGTCGCCCTAGACAACGCCCTCCGCCACGGGAAAGTCGCCGATCCAGCTGATAGCGACGCTGGGACCGCCGTCATTCGTGCTCTCAATGAAAAGATTAGGGACGACGACCGGGTGAGCATGTCCCTCGTCACCATTGCCGACGGGCTCATGCTGGCGAGGAAGCGTTGAGCCGGGCGCCGAGTACCGCTACTGGCTGGAGGTGACCGAGGCTGATCGGGACTCATAAATAAAGCCGCCCGGGGGCGGCTTTTGTTAGTCAGTTTTATACCTAGAGGTTACATGATTGACCATTTCCTACGAAGCATCGGTCCCCTTGATGTCCGGATTACACTTAATGCAGCTAGACTTGCGTCAATTGCTTCTGTTTGGAGGAAATCACGATGCTGACCACGAACCCCAGCCTCGTGTAGTATCATCAATAATTCTTTAGCTTCATTTAACAAGCGCTCGTGGTAGTCTACAGTTTCGTTAAAAGTATCTTTTCGGGCACTTCTAACTTGCGAATATAGAGACGACAGGTAGTGACGAAAAGCGTTCTGCTCTGTCCATCCTAGAGTTGTTGGCTGAACACCTGAAAATAGAACATCGGCATATGAATTGCTAAGGGACGGCGGCGGCGACATTAGCGCCAACACCTCCTTTTTCTTCGCAATGTCTAGAAACGGTACTTTGTATTCTGAGAGTGCTTGAGGACAATAGTACCAAACCGCACGCTGCTTAATTTCATCTTCGTACGGAATACGAAATTTATCTGGTGGAAACGATCTAACATTCATCCAAGTTCCAGATGCCATCCAGTTAGCACAAACACAGGCAAGAGGTAACATTTGATGGTTGCAGTACCCAACTAGGACTTCCTTGCCCTTTAGTCGTAGACCGGCAACTAAATCAAGGACATTTGCTAGCCAGTTCGGATCCGTCACCAAATACTTACCTATGGGGTGTTCACACACTAAATAAATGCCTGTCACGTCCCAATCATCTATGACCGCGTGTATTTCGTCGATGTCTTCATCGGATTTCACAGTGTCCGCTCCAAGTGCTATCGTTGTAAATAAAGGTAGATCGGTCAAGTTCCGAGCTTCATCGATAATGATCTTCTGTTGGGCGAGCCAGTCATCATCAATCTTCTCCGCGTACAAGCCGGGTAAGACTATCGCCTCACTGCACAATGCGTCGTTGAGGCTCACAAGTTTCTTGAGAAGTTCCCGGAGCTCAACGCCGAACCAGAACCCGTTGGTGCTGTATTGGGATGGCCAGTAATCATGGGAAATTAATCGTTCGTGATCGGTATGTGGAAGATAGAATTGGGGGTCTAAGAGAACCTTTCCGTTGGCATGGGAGGTTATATCCTTGGCTAACCGCTCAAGTTGCTTGGGACTCAGATCACGAGGGCTCAAGATGACTGTTCCGCCACCCCAGGCTTTGATCAGAACTCGGGAGTGGTCCATCATGCCATAACCGAACTGAAGCTTGAGTTCCATTAATTTTCTCCTGGGCGCAATAGCTAACCTACAAGTTCGATACCCGACGTGCATCCCCGAATGGAGAGCGAAATTCAAAGTTGTTTAATTATTGTACGCCGCATAGATTTCTTTTATCCAAGTGAGCGCTTCATCCACATCAGAGGGACGGCAGTCGATACGTCTCTGGCCCATGCAGGCAATAAGATCTCTAAGTTTATTATCAATATCCCAGTAGATTGTGGGTATTACTAGCGGTTCATTTTCAACTCGTCTTAAAATCTCAGGTACGTCGCGAGCTCCATCCTTAAAGGGGTTTATCCCCGTTATACACTCTACGAATGTTACTGCCAGAGCAAAGAGATCAGTACGCCCATCTATTTCATGTTTTCTGTTTAGAAACTGCTCTGGTGGTGCATAACCTACAGTACCCGGTCCAAAAAGAGCATCTGAAGCTGTACATGACGTAAGATTAAGGTGACGTGCAATCCCGAAGTCTAGAAGCCAGTAACTACCATCAACACAGCGGATGATATTCTCAGGTTTTACGTCTCTGTGTACAATACGTTCTTTTTCACCATCTGCAAGGGCTTCTAATATATGAAGACCAAGATGTAGAATATCATCTCTATTAAACACACTATCTGCTAGCGTCTCCCGAACATTGTCTCCACGTATACGGCGCTCTCGTATGTATATCAACTTTCCATCTAACTGATCATCCTCCAACTCACCAACATGTAAGATTTCAGGAACTCGTGGAGAATTAATAGTTTGAACGGCGAGTATCTCGCGGTTGATACGTTCCAAATCAGCATGTGGTTTAATAATTTTTATGACTACATCGCCATCTTCTTCGTGTGTGGCGCTAAACACCCACTTCTGTCCACCTGATGGATATGCAATAACCGAAGAAAGCCCCGGTATATTAACAGAAATCCATTCTGCTGTAATCATTCTAATGATCTCTTTGCACTCTTACGTCTAGCTGTAGCACTTCGCCAAGCCCATTCATTAAATAGCCACGAAGCATACGAAATTGGCTGCTGAGCGTTGTCCGGAGGGCACTCCAACATTGGGTGTGACTCTCCAGCAACCCAAATCCCCACCGAAACCCTACGCGCAGCATCAAGGATGGTTCGCTCTTTTAGCGCACGCGGTAGGAGAATATACGATTCCGACGCGAACCATTTGTTTAGAGCTGCCTGTTCGATTGCTGTACGCCAATCCGACATTTTCGCTTCAAATGCTACAATGCGACGAACGGCAAACGTTTTATTGAGAGAAGAAGCCTGCCATTTCCCCTTCTGCTCTGAAACGAGCCCTACATCTGCCAATTTCTCTAAAATCTCTCGCACTTTCAATTGGAATAAATAATCGAGACGTCCCTCAGATTGTGGACCATGTTTAGCTAAAAGATGGACAAGACGAAAGTCTTTACCTGAAATGCCTGCTCTTGCTGAGTCCCACTGCATTGCTGTAGGCTCATGCCAATAAACAGCAATAAGGTCAGGAAAACCCGACTGCAACCTAGGTTCCTCGAATATGGTAATATTCTGATTTCGCTTGTGCTTAAGCGGCAAGATTCTCAGAAATCCACGAACCATCTCTCTCTCTGGACCAGGTCGAGGGGTTCTCCCTTTAATACCTTTCATTTTAGAGCAATCTACAACTACAACTCTATCTCCTTGATAAACAGCTTTTTGTGTCTTATTCCGATGACGCTGAGCTACCATCGTTCCTCCGTTGTTTCTTATCTACAGAGAGTATAATTGATTATGGCTCCATTATCATCCCCGTTAAACTGGACCCTGACTTTCTTGCCCTTATCTTCGAGCTTGTCTCTGATGTAGGCTTTGTGGACGTGGAGGAACCATGTCTACACGAGTCGCCTTCTACGCCCGCAGCTCCAACGATGCCCATGATGTAAGCTGCAATTCTCAGCTCCGGGAGTTCGATCAAATCCCCAGGGACAAGCTCGGCAGTCTCTTCCGCTGTGTGATAAAGGAGATACTGATCACAGTATCTCCCGAGGACAAACGACGTTTCAGGCTGGAAATAAAGTGGTTACCCGAAACGAGGGGGATTTTATTGGTGGAGGCGGGGGGAATCGAACCCCCGTCCGATAGCACCATAACGACAGGTCTACATGCTTAGCCGTACTTAACATTCGCCCACGGGCAAGGCAACGGCGACCTCAACCCAGGGCTAGCCCCTTCTAAACAGTCTCCTCCGAGGGAAGGGAGCCACCCCGGATTCGACGCCCACCTGTCTCACGCCCTCACCGCGGTCCGATGGGCGGAAACCGCGGGGGACGGGCCTTTTTGCCTAAGCTACCCGAAAGGGAAGCTTAAGCGGCCAACGCCAGATCGTAATCGGCGTTTTTGGTTTTGCCGCCTGTTTAACGAGGCCTGCGGCGACCTCGGCATGCAACTGGCGCCCGGGTTCCTACCGTCGAACCCAAATCGCCCCCAAGCAGGTAATAAGTTTAGCCTCAATTAACCTTCGCGTCAAGAGAGAGCCTGATTTTCATTTCTTATCCACCGCTTCACTCACCCGCCGCTTGGCAATCCAGCGTTTTACAGATACCCAGGCCAACACCCCGATAAATGTTAATAGCAAGGCGTATTGAATCCAGTCGAGCTCCTGATCCACAAAGACAGGCGGTTTTTCGGCGATTAGCGATATAACGCCTTCGGCCAAGACCCAGAGAAATGCCAGACAGGCGGCAATGGCTCGAAATAGCACTATCTATAGAGAGGAAACAGGGTCAACGGTCGGACATTAGTGGCGCAAATGGCGGGGAGTGGAGCTCAGCGGACAGGTGCTCGATGTTGTTGAAACTGCCGAGATATGGCCGGTCGTCGTACCAGACGAGCCTTGCGAGAGCGGCGTTATCCAGGCGAAAGCGTATCCAACCGTCGAAGGGTATGCCCAGAATAACGGCGAGGAACTGGGAAAGGATGCCACCGTGAGAGGCGACCAGGGCTCTTTTCCACTTCCGGTTGAGTATCTTTTCCGCGGCGACCGAGGCCCGTTCGTAAAGGTCCCGGCGCGACTCTCCCCCCGGAAAGCGGTAGTCGCCCCGGCTATATAAGGATGAGTCTATCTCCCAGCCATACTTCCGCTGGAATTCAGTAAAGGTGATCCCGGCGGCCAACCCCAGGTCTATTTCGTTCAATTCGCTTATCATGACAGGACCGGGCAATCCCTGTTCGATGGCGGGCGCCAAGGTGGCCGTCACCCGTCCCGCGGGGGAAGAGTAGACGACGTCGATCCCCAGGCAGCTCAGTGTACCGCCGAGAATCCGAGCCTGCTCAACACCCCGGCTTGAGAGCGGGTAGTCCTTCCTGCCTTGGAGGATACCCCTCTCGTTGGCCGTGCTCTCGGCGTGCCGTAATAAATATAGCTCTTTCATTGAATTAATGTTTTAAGATCACCTTTAGTAAACGGACCAATAAGAAGGTTATCTTACTTATAAATGTGGCAGATAATACAAGGCGTGCGTTCACCTTAACGCTTGAATGAAGTGGCACTTCAGACAACGAACACCGTTAAATTAAGTATGAGTCTTTAGTTCCTTTGTAGGGCGGGGTTTTCCCTTCGGGCGCATATACCCAACCCCGCTGCCACTTTTAAGGTTATTATGCCTTTTTCGGCGGGGATGGAATCCCCGCCCTACTTACATAGTCAGGAATAACTCTGTAAAACCTTTGAATAGGTACTGTTATTCGCCCCGGAACACACTTACCCGTTCAGGAGGCAAGGGGTTAAACCGAGCGAAGCGAGCTATGCCCCTGGCAAAACCCCTTGTCTTTCATGTGGTTGTAGGTTTACAGCCCCAGGTGAGGTTGGACGGTAAGCCTTACCATAATGGCAATTTTCAAAGGTCTAAATAGCACTCATCAATATCATTAAGCGTACATGAATGCTCACCTCTTGGTAAACACGATGCACCAATATGTGAATTGTAAATCAGTGGAGGTATGGACATCGTAAAAAGGGGGTGAGTAAATACCCACCCCCAACACATCAGGTTAGAGCTGCTCGTGGACCTTGGCCATAGCAGCGTTCAAATCGGTGGGAACCCCCTCGAAGAGGTTCTTTATCGCGCCTCTCGTCTCCTTAACGAAGCCCTCGTCCTTTATCCCGCCCAGATTGATTTCCACATTGAGGATGGCGCCGTTGATCCCGGCAGTCAGGAGCAGCGCACCCACGCCGATGTCGCTGATGGCGTTCTGGTTGCCGATGAGCGCCAGCCGAGGTGTCTTTGAGAGAAGGCTCCGACACAACTTGGCCACCTCCAGGGGAACCTCAATGGCCCCCTTCGTACAATCCTGGATGGCTTGACGGCGGGCCTTCTTCTTCTCGGGGCTGCCCTTGGGCATCTTGAAGGAGGCCATCAGTGCGTTGAAAGCGTCGGTGTCCTCGTCAACCAACACACACAGGCGGTCGGCGGCCTCCGTTATCTCGGCACCCTCCCTCTTACACTCTTCCCAGTGCTCTTCGTAACCCTTCTTTCCCGCCGTAAGCTGGCAGACCATTGAGAGCAGGTTCGCCCCCAGGCTGGCCGAGAGGGCGGCCGCAGAGCCTCCACCGGGGGCTGGTTCTCTGCTGCCCAGTTTCTGTAAGAACTCAGTAATCTTCAGATCGGTCAGCATTAAAAGCTCCTTCAAGTTACCAGGGGGCGATCGGCAGCTACCCCCAAGGCACGTCGGGCAGCCGTCAATTAAAAAAGATCGGAAAAGCGCTGTTTCTTGAGCCGGGTCGTGTCTGGTTGGTGGCGGCGATCAATCAGCTTACCCCGCTTGATGACGGCGATAACGTGGTTGACGCCCCAGGCATAGATGAGATCCTCGGGCGAGGGCACATTGAGGATAACGAGGTCGGCCTGCTTGCCCGATTCGATGCTGCCCAACTCCTTCTCCCGACCAACGGCGTAGGCGGCGTTGATCGTAACGGCGTTGAGCGCCTCCCGAACCGTCAGACCGCACCGCATCACACCGAGCTCGATCACCCGTCCCATGGAAAGGGTGTGCGAGGAGCCGGGGTTGTGATCCGAGGCCAGGGCTACGATCGCCCCGACGTCCACCAACCTGCGACCCGGCGCGTACCGGTCCCCGAAAAGGAAAAAAGTCGTTGCGGGCAGAAGCACGGCCGCAGTCTTGCTTTTTCCGAGAAGCTCGATTTCTTCGTCGCTCACATATGGCAGATGATCCACACTCCGAGCGCCGAGCTCGACCCCCAGCCCGGTGCCACCCGAAGGGGAAAGCTCATCGGCGTGCACCTTGGGTACGAGGCCGTGGGCCTGGCCGGCTTGGAGGACGCGTCGGCTCTCCTCCACGGAGAAAGCGCCCTTCTCGCAGAATACATCGCAGTATTCGGCCAGTCCGAGGGCGGCCACCTTAGGGATCATCATCTCGCAGACCAGATCCACATAACTCTCGCGGTCGTCGGCGAACTCGCGGGGCAGGGAATGGGCACCGAGGAAGGTGGGAACCAAATCCCAGGGACCTTCGGCGTTAAGCTCTCGAATGGCTTGGAGCTGCGCCATCTCGCTGGCCACGCTCAACCCGTAGCCCGACTTCGCCTCGAAGGTGGTCACCCCGGCGAAGAACATGCTCCACAGGCGTCCCCGCGCGCTCTCGACGAGATCGGCCACCCGCATCTTCCGCGTGGCGTCTACGGTGGCCTGGATACCGCCGCCCTTTGCGTGCAGCTCCTCGTAGCTCGCCCCGCCCAGACGCAGAAGGAACTCGTCGGCCCGGTTACCACCGTAAACCGGATGGGTGTGGGGATCGACCATGCCGGGCATGACGATCCCGCCTCGGGCGTCAATGAGGGTGGTCGGCGATCCCCCCATCTGCATGATCTCGGCCACCGGCCCGACGGCCTCGATCCGATCTCCGTTGATGGCCACGGCGCCGTCGGAGACAACGTGGAGCTCTTCTTGCTCCGCTCCCCGACGGGGTCCCTTCCCGGCGCAGGTCAGCACCAGGGAGGTGTTGTAGACGATCAGATCCGGGGGCCGGTCGCCTGGTCTAGTGGGAGGTTTCATCATATCTGGAAGTCGATTATCTGGCTGTTCTTCATGTTATCCACCTGCAGGTACCATTTGGCCGCCTTGATAAAAGCATCGGCGGGGGCCAGACCGATGAGCTCGGTCTGGATGATCGAGACTCCATAGCGGGCCGCTTCCCGCCGGATGGTTTCCACGACGCGGTGGAGGGGGGTCTTGGTGTAATCCAGGAAGTTCATCGAGATCTGCACCATCCCAGTCTTACGAACAAAGGCGCCGTGATGGGTGACCATGGCGCCGTGCTCGTCGTAGGTCTTGACGCTCACCGGCCCCTCCTCCCGACCCTCCAGATAGAAGCCCGCCCCCTGAATGTGGATGAAACCACCCGAGGACCCCCGAATCGCCTTGGCGATGCGCCGGCCTATTCGAACGTCGGTGGTTCCAAGATTTACGTTGAACGCGATGAGGAAGGGGCGGGCACCCATGATCGTCGCCCCGGCGGTGGGGTGGGGCATATCCGGACCGAAATCGGGCTTCCACAAGGGGTCCTTCATCTTCTCGGCTAAACCCTCGTACTCACCCTTTCGGATATCGGACTGGCTCTGCCGGTGGGGCGCAGCGGCCGACTCACGGTACAGGTAAACGGGCAGGTCAAACTTCTCCGATACGGCCTGGGCGCACTCCCTGGCGAGGGCGTTGCAGTCAGACATCCGTACGTCGCGCACCGGAACATAGGGACTCACGTCTACGGCGCCGATGCGGCTGTGCGCCCCCGAGTGCTGGTTCATGTCGATGAGCTCGACGGCCCGCTCGTAGAGGGCGAGGGTGGCTGCCTTCAAGCCTTCGGGATCGCCGACGCAGGTAATGACCGAGCGGTTGTGGTCGGGGTCGGAGGAATAGTCGAGGAGCTTGACACCGTCGGTAGATTTCAACGGCTCGACGCAGGCTTCAACAACATCGTCGCGCCGGCCCTCACTGATGTTGGGCACCCATTCGATCAGAGCCGCCATATAAATCCCTTCGCTAATCGGTGGAGTCCCGGTTGGGCAAGGTTCGGAGGTATTATAACACGGGGGTGGAACGTCTCAGACAGGAGCGGTGTCCAGAGATCACTCCACGGTGAAGCCTCCCGAAGCGGCCTCCACGCCGTCAAGCATCACCTCGATCCGCCACTCGCCGGCCTGCCAGTTGCCCGGCTCGGTGTAGCCCTTGCCGCCGATGACCCGGACGGTATCGTGCTCCTCCTCGAAGACGGCGGGTCGCACCTCCTCCCACCTCAACTCCCCGGCCGGGTTGATCCAGCTTACCGTCACCTCGTGAGCCTCCTCCTCACCGGGTTCCTCGCGCCCCAACCAGAGAACCCACACCACCATCGCTGTCTCGGTCTGGCTGAAGCTATCCGCGGGGAGTGTGTAGTCCCCGTACCGGTAGAAATTCAGCGAGGCGATCTCGGGCAGGGGCGCCTCCGACTCAACCTCGACCACCACATCCTCGGCCTCGGCGCCCACCACCTTCGCCAGGGCCACGGCCAGGTTTCGGCATGCCCAGGGCAGCTCGGCGGCCGTACCCACGGTGGCGGTCTCGCCCAGGATCGCCTCGGAAGACTCCACCGCCACCAGACGGACCGCTACGGTGTAGGTCTCACCCAACGCCGAAAGCGATCCAACGGCGATGTAATCGGCCCCGGTCAACTCCCCGAGCTCGGCAGCCTCACCGGCGGTCATCCCCGCCACACTCAGCGACCTCTCCTCGATAACCCGCGCCAGTTGCGACCGCTCGATAACTCGCACACCCGGCAGGCCGACGAGCTCCGTCCGGAGTATCTCCGCCACCGCCAGGGCCTGCTCGGGGAAAACCCCCAGCGGTTGGAAGTCGGTCACTGCGAGGGTGATCGGCTCTTGGGCAACCGTGAGGCTGAAAACCAACAAAAGGATCAAGACGGCTCCACGCATCTCTACCTCCCAGAGTTCAACAATTATAGCATCAATCTGCTCAGTAATTCCGAGACACCAGGCATCCGACAACGGTCGGTTGTTGCAGCACCGGGGTGAATTTGGGATGGGTGAGGGGTATCACCGACCGTTTCCTTCAGAGCATCAGACAATTATAATAGAATCGAGTGGACAAACAAAAAGAGGCGAACGCCTCCCTTTGTCAATCCCACGCGTCCTATCTTTGCCTAAGACGGCGCACCACCCAGCGTACGAGGGAGAAGAGGAGCAAGGCCCCGCCAACAATCAGAACGACGGTCAGAAACTCCGACCCCTCGCCGGGAACGGCTCAGGTGGCCCCCTGGGCCAGTGCCGCGCCGACCGGAACGACAAGCATCAGCACCGCCAGAAGGATATGAAATGGCACGTTGCCCTTTCTATTCGCCTGTTCGCATATACAGCTACGCCGGGAAAGCTACCACGGTTCCAAGGAAAAGTGAAGGGGCCGTCTCGGCCCCCTCACCCTCCGCATCGTTCGCAGATCAGGCACCCTCGCCGCACTTGAGCAGGAGCTCGTGCCAGCGCCGGTCAATCTCGGCCTGGATCTCGTCAATGATGTCCTGGCGCAACTCCGGCTTGAAGAGATGGCGGAAGCGTCCCTGGCCCATCAACCAGTCCACGATCGGCCTCTTCTCCTTCGGCTTGAAGTTGAGCTTCCACTCGCCGTCGGTTACCTCGTACAACGCCCAGAAACAGGTATCCACCGCCAGCTTTCCGCTCTCAACCGACCCGTTCGTGGCAATCTTCCAGCCCGGAATGCAGGGTGAGAGGATGTTCAAGAAACAGGGCCCCTCGGTGTAGAAGGCCTTCTTGGCTTTCTTCATCAGGTCGTTGGGCTTGGTGGGGATGGCCTGGGCCACGTAGGGCAGACGATGGGCGACCATGATCCCGGTCAGGTCCTTGTTGAACTGGGGCTTGCCGTAGGACACCTTCCCGGCGGGGGCGGTGGTTGTGCTCGCGCCGTGGGGGGTGGCGCCGGACCGTTGATAGCCGGTGTTCATGTAGCCCTCGTTATCGTAGCACATGTACACCATGTCGTGGCCGCGCTCCATGGCCCCGGACAGGCTCTGCAGACCGATGTCGTAGGTGCCGCCGTCTCCCCCGAAGGAGAGGATTTTATAGCTATGGGGCATCTTGCCCTTCTTCTTCAGGGCCCGGTAGGCGGTCTCGACGCCGGAGCCGGTCGCCGCGGAGTTCTCAAAGGCGTTGTGGATGTAGGAGCACCGCCAGGCGGTGAAGGGGTAGATCGTTGTAGAAACCTCCATGCACCCCGTGGCCGCGGTCACAACGACCTCGTCCTCGGGTTCCAGGCTGTGCAGGATTTGACGCATGAGCATGGTGGCTCCGCAGCCGGCGCACATCCGGTGACCCCCTGAGAGCCGCTGCCGAGTGGTCAGGGCGATCTCTTTGAAGCTGGGCATCTCTTCCTCCTCGGGCGGACCGCCGCCCGTCAGATAAAAAGGCTAAACAACCGCCGGCTCGTGTTGGCGGACGTTTAAGTAACCGTGCCGATCCACGGTTTTGCCGTCTTGAAGCTTAAAGAGGTCGTCGAAGACCTCCTCGATGTGGTAGGTCTCGATCTGGCGGCCGCCGAGACCGTACATGCGGCTGATGACCTTGGGACGTGAATCCCTGTCGTACATGGCCGAGCGTAATTCTCCGTAGATCGCACCGCCCATAGCGCCGAAGCTCACTGCGCGGTCCATCATGGCCACGCATTTCACTCCGGAAAGGGCTTCGGCCAGTTCCACGCCGGGGAAGGGCCGGAAGACCCGCAAGTTGATCGCCCCGGCTTTCTTGCCCTGTTCGCGCAGCCTGTCCACCACGATGTTAACCGTACCTCCGGTGGAGTTGAGGACCACGACGGCGACCTCGGCGTCCTCTAGCTTGTAGGAGCGGAAGTAGCCGTAATCCCGCGTGCCGAACTCCTTGGCGAACTCCTTTGAGACGTCGAGGATAACCTTGCGGGCGGCCTCCATACCGTCTATCTGGCTCCGCTTGTGCTCGAAGTAGTAGTCGTGTAAATCCAGGGGGCCCATGGTCACCGGTTTATCCGGGTCGAGCAGGTGGTTTTTCGGATGATAATCGCCGATGAAGCCCTTGACCTTACGGTCGTCGTAGATGCGGACGTTCTCCATACCGTGACTGGTGATGAACCCGTCGAGGTTGACCATTACCGGCAGGAGGACGTCGGGGTGCTCGGCGATGCGAACCGCTTGGAACGTGTTCTCGTAGGCCTCCTGGGCATTCACGCTGAAGAGTTGGACCCAGCCGGAATCCCGGCACATCATGGCGTCGGAGTGGTCGCAGTGGATGTTGATCGGCCCGGAAAGGGCGCGGTTGACCACCGGCATGACTATCGGCAGGCGCAGGGAGGAGGCGATGTAGACGATTTCCAGCATGAGCGCCAGTCCGTTGGCGCTGGTGGCGGTCATGGTTCGCGCTCCGGCCGCGGAACTGCCCACGCAGGCGCTCATCGCCGAGTGCTCGCTCTCCACCAGGATCAGCTCGGTGGACACATCGCCGTCGGCGTGGAAGTCGGCGAATTTCTGCATCAGCGACGTTTGAGGGGTGATCGGGTAGGCGGCCACTACGTCGGGATCTATCTGCATCATCGCGTAGGCGACCGCCTGATTCCCCGTTAATGCAAGTGTCTTCTCTGCCACGAATCTAACCTCCTCGGGGCGGGCACCCCGATTACTTGCTGGTCTCCTTGACCATAGTAATGGCCCTGACCTTGGGCGGACAGACCTCGGCGCAGATGCCGCAGCCCTTGCAGTGCATGTAGTCGTGTCCGGTCATCTTCTCGGTCTCGGTGTCGAACATGATGGCCGCATCGGGGCAGAAGATGAAGCAGCGGAAGCAGTGGGTGCACTTCTCCTCGTCCCAGATCGGGCGGTCGGCGCGCCAGGAGCCGGCGTTGTAGTCCTCGGCGTTTCCGGCGCGCAGGTAGGGGTGCTTCTCGGTGGCCACGATGTAACCGCCCCAGGGAAGCTCGTGATAGCTCTCGCCGCCGTATTTACTCTTGGGTAAAGGGCTGCGACCGCCGGATCCCTTCGCATCCCCGGTTGTCGAGACCGCCGTTGACGCCTCCTCGATGGCCTTGAGATTTCCCTCGACTACCTCTTTGGCAAAAACGCCTGAGTAATTCGCCTTGAAACTATCGCAGATATCCCCGGTAGAGAGCATGTCCAAGATGCCGGTGAGAGCGCCGATGGTCGGCGTGTTCGGCATCCGGCGGCCGAGGTGCTTTCGGCTTATCCCGGTGGCGTCCACGGTGAAGATGCGGTACTTGTGACCCTCTACGACTTTATCGCGGATCTCGGACGGCGTGTGCTCGGTGTTGATCAGGAGGATGCCGTCGTCCTTCAGGCCCTCGCCCACGTCTACCACCTCGAGAAGCGTCTCGTCGAGGACGATGACTATATCCGGATTGGTAACCGAGGAATAGATTGTAATGGGTTCCTCCGAGATCCGGTTGAAGGCCTTGATCGGCGCGCCCATCCGTTCGGAGCCGTACTCGGGGAAGGACTGGACGTGTTTACCAGCTTCCAAGGATGCATCGGCGAGCACCTTGGACGCCGTAACGGCCCCCTGTCCCCCACGGGCGTGCCAGCGGATCTCCATCATCTCGGGCATCAATCACCTCCTGGAGACAAAAAAAGGGGTGTACGACCGTGCAGGTCGTTTGGTAAGCAAAACCAGCCGGATACTAACAAATCACCGACTGGATTACAAGGCCGCAGAGCGGACGATTCTAGGTCAAAAGCCGTTTTCGTCGGAAGGAAGCACCGGCGGCTCCTCACCGGATAAAAGCTCCGGTCCAACCCCTTCGGCGGTAAGCTGGCCCAGGCGCAGATCGGCACGATCGAACATCTTGGAGGTCTCCTCGTAGTTGCTACGGGCGAAATCTAACTGCCGTCCGAGCTTCTCAAGCGGTACTCGGACGCCATGAAAGGCAGTCTTAATTTCAGTCAACCCTATTATTATCTCCTCGGCCCTCTCTCCTATCCGCAGGCTTTGAAGACCAAGATAAACGGTTCTCAGGTAAGCGAATAAAAGGCTAGGGGAAACAAGAGCCATCTTTTGCCTATTAGCGTAGGCCAGTAGATCATCATCGGGGTCGTCAGGGTAGCGGCGTTGAGCCGCCTCGGCGTATATCCCCTCGGCGGGCAGAAAAACCAAACCGAAATCCACCGTTCCTGCATCACTGCGCACATATTTGGCGGCTTCATCTATCCTGTCCTTCACGGCCTTTACAAAATCTCTCCGCGCTTTCTTCTTGACATTTTCCTCGGCGTCATTGGCCTTTCGTAAGCGCTCGTAGGCCGGCAGGGGAAACTTGGAGTCAATGGGGACCATCCGGTCACCTAGATGTACAATTGCATCCACCCTTCCCGAGGGAAGTTGGTACTGTAGGCTATAGCTTTCCCGCGGGAGGTTGTCTTGGAGAACTTTTTCAAGTATAAACTCTCCGGTAATCCCCCGTTGTACGGGCGCCCGGAGAAGATCGCGTAGTTCAGCGATGGCCGTCGCCTGCCTATTCAACTCCTGGGCGCTCTGGGTGACGGTCGTGAGTTGGCTCTGCACCTTGCCAAAGAAGATTTCCAGCTCTTTGCCCTGTCCCCCCAGACTGCTGGTCAGGGATTGCCTGCTCTCGCCTAGTTCCTTTAGCACCATAGTGTACTGGTCCCCTAGCACCTTGAACAGCGTCGATTGCAATGTCGTCTGCTCTTGTCGGAACCCGGCCAGTTCATCAGCCTGGCGCTTGGTGAGCGTGTGAAGCTCGATCAACTTGTCCCGATCCTCTCCGCCCTTCGCCTTGCTCATCAGTCGGCCAAGCCAGATGCCCAAACCCAGGCCAACTACCCCCGCAATAATGTAATAGATGATATCCAGCATCCCGCCCTATTTTCCTTCAGCTTAACACAGCCCGCGGCGGTAGACGACCGCTGACCATTAAAAAAGGGAGGCCGCAACCCCCTCTATTTATTATCTACCGAAAGAACGACTAAGGTTTAACGACCTTACCGGAGCGCAGACACTGCGTGCAAACCCGGATACGCCTAATTTTCCCGTCCACCACTGCGCGGACCTTCATGATGTTGGATTTGAAGACACGCTTTGTATGCCGCATCGAGTGGCTGACGTTATGTCCCGATGTGGTACCCTTGCCGCAGATTTCGCAACGCCGGCTCATGGTCGTTACCCCACTAATTACAGTAGATTAGCGGCGGTAGCCTAACACGCCCGCCAACCGCCTGTCAAGCCCCGCACCAGGCTATTTAATATGCCGACCAAACCGGCGATGGGGTGGCGGGAAGCGGAGTGCTGGTTTATAATCTTCGGCGTTCTAGAGAAGAGGTGGAGGATGAGCTACCAGGTCATCGCGCGCAAGTGGCGGCCCCAGGTTTTTAACGAGGTCATCGGCCAGCAGCACATCTGCCGGATGCTCCAAAACGCCGTGCGCCGGAGCCGCGTCGGTCACGCCTATCTCTTCGCCGGTCCGCGCGGCGTGGGAAAGACGACCACGGCCCGCCTGCTGGCGAAGGCCCTTAACTGTGTAACCGGCCCCACGCCGGAACCCTGTAACACTTGCGAACAGTGCCGCTCCATCGCCGTGGGCGCCAACGTGGATGTGATCGAGATTGACGCCGCCTCAAATCGCGGCATTGACGAGATACGGGCGCTGCGCGAGAACGTGAAGTTCGCCCCGGCCGGCGGCCGGTACAAGATTTACATCATTGACGAGGTTCACATGCTCACCCGGGAGGCCTTCAACGCCCTTTTAAAAACGCTGGAAGAGCCGCCCGACCACGCCGTCTTCGTCCTGGCCACCACCGACCCCGACCGACTGCCTCCCACGATCACCAGCCGCTGCCAGCACCTCACCTTCCGCCGCATCCCCACCGCCGATATTGCCGCCCTTCTGGAGAGGATCGCCCGGGAGGAGGGCTATGAGCTTGACCATGAGGCCGCGCTGCTCGTGGCCCGCTCAGCCGGAGGAGCGATCCGCGACGCCGAAAGCACCCTGGAGCAGCTCTTCGCCTATGGGGAGAAGGGGATCACCCTCGACGAGGCCCGGGCGGTTCTGGGAAAGGTCGGGGTGGATACGCTCCTGGAGCTGACCCGAGCCGTCCTGGACGGCAACGCCGGTACCGTCATCCGCAGCGTCTCCGACATCGTGGACTCGGGGATAGACCCCCGGGTCCTCGCCGAGGAGCTGTTAGCCCTCTGGCGTGAGCAATTTATCCTTTCCCTGGGCGGCGAAGTGGGGGAGTTGGCCGAATTTGCCGTCGAAGATCTGGAGCGCGAGACCACCTCGGAGAGCTGGATCTCCTTCCTGGCCCCCCTGCGGCGAACCCTGGTCGAGCTGAAACTCTCCCGCCAACCCCGCCTGACCCTTGAGCTGGCCCTGGTGGAACTGTCTCAACTGCCCAAACTGATCTCTCTGACCGAGCTGGTGGAGAGGATCAGGGATAGGGATGAGGAACCGGGTAACCCGGGGAAGATACCGAAGTCAGCTCCAGTCGAGACTAAGCCGGAAGCAGTCGTCAAAAACCGGACGGGCGCACACTGGGAGGAATTCCTCCCCCACCTGCGGAGTATCAACACGAGCATCGGTGCCTTCGCCGCAGAGGCCCGGGAGGT
>SDBS01000194.1_pt1 | contig 52887 bp, 68 predicted proteins | sample 2277091 | NCBI WGS metagenome assembly SDBS01 (sample SAMN10404972, study PRJNA504765) | marine sediment metagenome | isolation source: marine sediment core GS10_PC15, 163 cmbsf | place: Arctic Ocean: Southern Knipovich Ridge | collected 2010 | reverse complement strand
TATTTTCTATAATTGAACAAAAAGAAATCAAAGAAATTAATCGTGATGATATTGTTGTTGAGGCTTCACTTAAAGAACTTGGAGATCACGAAGTTGGTGTGAAGTTGGGAAGAGGGGAGTATGCACAAACAGTGACTGTTTCTGTCACTCTTTCGCCCGAACAATAACAGCGACCTGAGTCGCTGTTATAGAATGTTTATTGTGGTTGCGTAACGAGACTTTCCGTTGAAGGTCTTTTTTTTGGTGCGTTTGAATGCAACAACACCGTTTATAGCGGCATATAATGTATCATCTTTTCCTCTCTTTACATTCTTGCCTGGAACGTATTTTGTTCCTCGTTGTCGTATTAAAACTTCGCCAGCATGTACTTTCTGGTCGTGTTGGCGTTTTACGCCGAGATATTTCGGTTTTGAGTCGCGGAGGTTTTTTGTGGAACCCGCTGCCTTTGTATGTGCCATAATTTAAAATTCAGCCTTGCCATTATATGATATAATTATGTTATATGTCAACGAAACATAGTTTTTGGAATTGTGGAAATAAATCCTTTACCCTCGTAGAGTTACTTATAGTCATCGGCATCCTAGCCATCTTAACTGCTGCAGTTGTGGTTGTATTAAACCCTGCAGAACTCCTTAAACAGGCAAGAGATTCTAAACGTCTCCAGGATTTGACATCCGTAGACCAATCTCTTCAGGTCTCTCAGGCTATATATCCTGATATCAGTCTCGGTACAGCCTCAACTGTATATGTCTCTGTTGCAGATACAACAAGTACATGTGCAAACCTCGGTCTCCCAACCCTTCCATCGGGCTGGACATATAACTGTGTCACATCAGCAAACCTCGTTAACTCTGACGGAACAGGATGGATACCAGTTAACTTTCAAGATACTAACCTAGTTGGAGCAGTTCAGCTCTCTGCTCTCCCTATAGATCCGATTAACACCACTTCAACTGGTTTGTACTATACGTATGTCATGGGAGGAAGTTGGGAAATAACTGCCCTAACAGAAGCAGAGAAACACGATGCCGCTATTAATGACGGAGGAATGTTTCCTGGTGTTCTCCAAAAAGGAAGCTATCTCGATGCAACGCCTGGTACAAGAGATAACGGACTAGTTGGTTATTGGGCATTTGAGGAGGGGAGTGGAAGTACGGCGTATGATACTTCTGTAACTGGAAATAACGGAAGTTTTGGAGGAACACCAACATGGATAACGGGAAAGGTGGGTAACTATGCTATTGATTTTGACGTAGACGATAATATATACAATGATTGGACAGATATATCATTTGACGCGATAACTATGATGATTTGGGTTCGTATGGATCAAGTGGGGACGGGATATCAAGATATCTTTGGAACTCACAAAGCTTTCGATAGAAACCGTTTTCATGTACGATCATCGGATGATATGTTTATTTGGTACCAAATTGCCAACACTGTGTCGACCGCTAGTTTTGGGGTTGTTCCCAGTGTGGGGACATGGTATCACCTGGCAGGAACATGGGACAAGAATGACGGTATAGTGATGTATATTAATGGGCAGAACGTGATTGAGTCTGGGAGTGTCCAAGGACCAACCTACACAGCAACAGGGCTCTTTTTTGCATCAGGTGGTAGTGAGGATTTGAATGGAGACGTCGATGATGCCCGTATCTATAACCGCGCTCTTTCGGAGGCAGAAGTTCAGGCCATTTACAATGCAACACAATGATGTTGATTTTGTTGAAGAAAAAATTTGTGAGAGCTGTGGAGTGGGTGAAAAAAAACAAAAGAGATATTTTCCTAATTTCGTTAGCCTTTTTAATTATTTTTTTGAGTTTTGGTCTTGGTTATATTACCGCACGTGATTTTGCCGTGCGACCTATTGTAATTGAAGAATGTTCTGAATAATCAGATATATTTTACCTCTTTGAGCCAGTCTTCATTCTCCCATTCCCAGAGTCTTTTTGCTCCCAAAAATGCTTCATAATCACGTTCCCAATTATGAGACTCTTTGAGCTCTACATCTCCCACAACATCTGACCATTCGTGACTGCATTTCTTAGAACGTAGCCAAACACCTATATTGTTATCGTCCCATGGTGGTCTAACCTTTTCTCTTCCTCCTTTAGCCCGCAGTGCCGCATTACACTTATGGCAGATGCGATGCTGGTCTATACGTAGAATCCAGCGCGTAGCAATATCCGGTACATCTTTACTCAATACTGCCATGTATGCGGCAGTTTGTAGGTCGTAGTCCCGATAAATTGCTTGTGAGGTTTTAATGTCTAAAACACCTAAACGTCCGTTAATTGTTGCTAATGCATCCATAGTTCCAGCATAACGATCCTCTCTGTTTACTAACTGCTTTTCTACGTATTCAGGATCTAAAACTATATTGTGGCGATCGACAAATGCCAAGGCAGCATCAATAGACGGTTTTATCTCTTTATCTATCGTACGCGGTTTTCCTGTAAGGATATCTTGGATTGTTTCGTGCACCAGCGTCCCTTCATCCGCTGACTTCTGCTTAATCTTTTCACCTTCTTTAAAATTGTTCAGACCAGCATAGAAGTGATAAAGTGCAGGCTTTGACTTAATATCCAGAATTGAGGTAACACGGGGGACCCATTCAAAGTCTTCAATATCATATCCTGTTGTAGATTTGAAGTGGTTAACGTCGCGAAATTTCATAGGTACAGCATAACAATTTAAAAAAGAGATGGATATTGTACTACCCACCGTTTTGTGATTATATGAGTGTAGTACATCAGAGAAGGGGAGTATGATGCCCAAAACAGTAAAGGGTTGGATTATGTGGGCTACCCTACTTGGAGTAGTTGTGCCCTCGCTAGCTGCCTTTTGTATTCTTTTTGATATTAAGACTCGTCTTCAAGCCGGAGAATTTGATGCCGAACTGTACTCAAAGTTTCTTCTTATATAATACCGGCCACGTGGCCGGTTTTTTATCACCCTACTCCTATGGGAGGGGAGAACAATATAATATGTCGCACAAGAATGGTTTTGCGACACATTGCTATATAGACACCACTATCCTGCCACAAACTGAATAATCCACTGGACGATATCTATTAAGACCCTTGCCGTCACAACGAGGATCTGTAGGATAATCTTTCCGAGAGAAAAAAGAAGATTAAGAACATCTCTTCCACTAAAACCAAAGTTAAACCATGAAATAACATCAGAGGCCGGTTCTTTGACGGTGGTATATATAGAAACCGTGTCTTCCCATGCTCCTTCTTGTTTAAGGAAGTCAACAACTGGTTTTGTAAGTGGTTTGAGAAGTTCTTTAAGCATTAGAACATTGTGTAGTTACGAGGGTTAATATGACCACCGAACGGCATCGGACCACAAACCCGGCTGCCTCCCATGTAAAACGATGCCGATTCATATATTGTAAAGTGAAGATGTGGTCCGGTTGCAAGGCCTGTAGCCCCCACATATCCCAAAATCTGCCCTTTTTTGATCGTATCCCCTTCTTTAGGTGTAAAGAGTGATAGATGGGCGTATAGGGTCGTTAGGCCCATATAATGGCGTATTACGACGAATTTACCGTATGCACCACCCCAACAGTATTGATCCTGGTTCCCTACCGCCACTACAATTCCATCGTGTGCTGCAACAACTTCTGTTCCACTCGGTGCTCCGATATCGATACCGTTATGAAACCCACTTGCGTAAAATCTTCGTGACCATGGGGTAATACCATATTCTTGTGTAATCACGCGGCTATTAGGTACCGGATTGTCAAAAAGTCCCGGGAGTTTATCTGGAAGATTTGCAAAATTAATACCAGAGGTCAGTTTAGACTCAATCTCAAAGATCTCTTGCAGGATCTGTGACTGACGTTCACGCAATTCTTCAATGTATTGCTGGTATGATTGTTCCTGGTTTTTTGTGATTGCCAAAAACTGCCCTTTTTCTTCCTGGAGGTTTTGTTCGATGACCTTTCTGTTTGAGAAATTTGAAAGCTCAATTGTCTTATTGCCGCGGTTACGCTCTGTTTTGTCTAATATATTTTCAAAATGATTTTTTGCCTGGCTGAGCTCATTAATCTTTACCAATAAGTCGCTGTATACATCACGCAGTGCCTGAATTTCAAATAAACTATCTGAAAGCTTCTCGTTTTTAACCATAATAAACAAGATGCTTTCGTTATCCTTTTCTTGGATGCGGCGCAGTATATCTCCCAACGCTGCTTGTTTAACATCGATTGTTTGTTCAGCTCCGGTAATGTCTTCTTGAAGGGTGCCTATCTCTAGATCGAGCCTCTCAATAGTCACCTCACTTGAGCGAATCCCCAACTCAACCTGGCGGAGACGTGAGTTGATATTACTAATCTCTGAAGTTAAAGTTTGTTTCTGATCTCTTGTTTCCTCGAGTTTATCCCGCGTATCTGTGATTTCATTTTTGATATGCAGTAGCTCTGCATTTTTTTCTTGGATCTGTTTTTCCAGCACTTCCCTATCTTCACCAAAAACCACTCCGCTCCCCAACAATAGCGTTATAAGAACGATTATTAAGGATTTTGTCAATATGTTACTCATGACCAACAACGTGTTCAATGGCAGCTGTTATTCTGTGTAATGTTTCTTGTTTTCCTAGTGCGTCAGCGATCTCAAATGGCCCAGGGGAATTTTTTTGTCCCGATAGCGCAACTCTAAGAGGCCAGAGCACCTCTCCCCTCCCCCGTCCTTCTGTAATCGGCATAATTGCCTCCTCGATGTGTTTTTTGGTAAATCGTTTTGCATCAAGATCTTGAAGTATTTCGTGGGTTATAGAAAGACTCTTACTAACTTCCTTGAGCGACATGGTTTTCCATACAAGCAACTCCGATTTGTATGTTGGAAGGTTGAAGAAAAATTCGGCAAGCTCTTTAAATTCTCCCAACCTCTTCATGCGTTCTTTAACAATAGCGACAGCTTTTTTAAGAGTTGATTTTTGTTCTTTCCACTCTTGAGGAATATGAGGAGACATACGTTCTGCCAATTCAGAGGCTGATAATGTCTTGATGTAATGTGCGTTAAACCAATCGAGCTTCTCTATGTTAAAGGCTCCCCCACCCTTTTGAATGTGTTTTAGATTAAATGCTGCCTCCATTTCATCGAGAGATAAAATCTCTTTATTATTACCAGGATTCCATCCAATGAGTGCCAAAAAGTTTAACATGGCCTGAGGTAGATACCCCATCTGCAGATATTCATCTAGGGATGTCTCTAGATTTCGTTTTGAGAGTTTTGATCTGTCTGGTGCTAACACAAGTGGGAGATGAATATATTCTGGAGTATCAAATCCCAACGCTTTCTGAATCAGAATCTGTTTCGGTGTGTTTGAGATATGATCTTCCCCTCTGATGATGTGCGTTATATTCATGTGTGCGTCGTCTACAGCAACTGCAAAGTTGTATAGAGGCTCCTCGATTGATTTTGCAATCACAAAGTCACTGATTGTATCGGTGTTAATGTCTATACTCCCGCGTATCTTATCTTGGAAGCTTATAGTAGTATTGAGAGGGACCTTCAGTCGAATTACACCATCGGTACCTTCTTTTTGTTGTTTTGGCGTGAGTTCGCGGCACGTACCACCGTATCTAGGTGCTATACCGGTTACAAGCATTGCCTTCCGTTCTTCCTCCAGCACCTCCTTGCTGCAGAAACACCAAAACGCCTTCTCTTCATCGAGAAGTTGTTTTAAGTATTTACTATATATATCTGTGCGTTCACTCTGGCGATATGGACCGTAAGGTCCCCCAACATCGGGTCCCTCGTTCCATGAAAGTCCGAGCGCTTCCAACCCCTCAAGGATATTGGTTTCATACATCGGTAGTGAGCGGGCAGTATCGGTATCTTCAATACGGACCACAAATTTACCACCGTGTTTTTTAGCAAAAAGGTAGTTGAAAAGTGCCGTTCTCACAGTTCCTAAATGCAAATATCCTGTCGGAGACGGCGCAATACGCACCCTTATGGGGGCTTTTGGTGTCATACAGGGTTATTGTATCACATTTTTCAGTGAGTGGTAGGGGTAAAACACTACTCTAAAAACGGCAATTTATTGCTGTGCAATATGGATAAGTTCTTGCGCGATGTGTGTTGCAGAGTCTGGTTTGGCGAAGTCTCCTGCGGCTTGCCCCATTGTGTTGTATCGATTCTGATCTGAAAGAATTGCTTCCAACTGTGTGAAAAATATCGTGTTGGTGAGATTATTTTCTTCGATCACCACACATGCACCACCTTGTGCGTATTCATATGCGTTGCGTCGTTGATGATCCCCAGCTGATTCTTTGAGTGGAACAAGGATAGATGGTGTGTGTGAGAGGGCAATTTCAAAAATTGCTCCACTTCCTGCCCGTGAAATAATAACGTCGGCTGCAAATAATGCATCTTTAATCTCCTTTTTCAGATAAGAGGCAATTTTGTATCGTGCCCTCTCCTGCTGAATGAAATTTTTAGTTGCCACAGCAAGCTCTGTTTTGAACGATTCGAAGTTCTTTGGTCCAGTAACATGAAAGATCTGATAACGGGAGACTAGATCTGTCACATTATCCAGCAAAAAATCGTTCATGCGTTGTGACCCCAACGATCCTCCCAACACCAACAGAAGTGGTAGCGAGGAATCAAATCCAAGAATCTTTTTTGCTTTTGCTTTGTTTAAATACTCATCTGATTCGAGTAGAAATGGGCGTATCGGGTTTCCTACCAATGCTGTTTTTTCATCGTCCCAGATAGCTTGTGTTGCGGCAAAAGCAACCCCAGCGCGTTTTGCAAGAGGATATGTAATTCTGTTTGTAAGTCCTGGGACTGAATCTGATTCGTGAACAAAAATTGGAACGCGGAAAAACCAGGCTGCGAGTACAACTGGCAATGCTCCTGTTCCACCTTTTGAAAACAGTACATCCGGCATCGTCCAAAATATCTTCCAAAAGGCTTGAACAAGTGCAATTGGGAGCAAAAGTATATCAACAATATTTCGTATAGAAAAATATCGGCGTACTTTAAAAGAGACGATAGATTTTATTTTAATTCCGGCAGTGTGGAATTCTTCGGCATGTATTCCTAACGATCCGAAATAAAATAAAGAAAATGATGTATCGGGAGATGTTCTTGCTTGATGTATGGTTTCTTCTGCAACTGCTAAAAGAGGGTAGATGTGTCCCCCACTCCCGCCTCCTGTGAATGCTATTCGAAGTTCTTTTTTCATATCACGATGCGGAAAAACTTTGTCTTTCCAACGCGTATTACTCCTTCCTGAATTGTGTCATCTTCTGTTACTGTTTTGCGTGTTGGTTCAACACAGTGTACTCCTTTCTGTTGAAAGATACGTTTGAGCTCTGATTTGCTCTCAAATACACCCGATGAGTTAAGAAGATCGAAGTATGTTGTTTCAGGCGTTCCTTTGAGTGTTGGAACGGTATCGTCATATGTTCCTTTCTTAAACTTGTTTTCAAATCGTTCTCGCTCCTTCTCTCCTGATTTGATGTCGTGTGTTTTAACGGCGACAAAAAACTGTGCAAGTTGTTTTTTGATCTCCATCGGGTCGTCTTTAATCATCTGTGCAACCTGTTCTTGTTCACCCTCCTTAATATCGGCAAATGCGATTAGGTATGAAGAGATTAGTTCATCTGGGATTGACATCAATTTTCCGAATGTGTCTTCTTCTGATGCAGAAGCAGCGATGTAGTTGTTTTCGCTCTTGCTCATCTTTTTTCCATCTCCTGCGGTTCCTTCCAGTACTGGTGTTACCAAACCTACTTCCGGCTTACAATCATAAAATTCCATTATGTCGCGTGCCTGTGCGAAGTTAAGCAGCTGATCACGTCCCCCGACCTCAACATCTGGCTTAATCTTTACAGAATCGATAGCTTGAGCGTAACTGTATAGGAGTTCACCAACACTTAGACCGTGTCCTTTATCTAGACGTGCTCGAAAATCTTGTCTCTGAAGTACCTGAGAGAGATTAACCTTAGAGAGATCTGAAAGAATATCAGCAAATTTTCGTTTTGCTAACCAAGATGAGTTGTGATGTTTGCGTACTTTTCTAGTATCCAAAAATGGATTAATTTGTTTAAAGTATGTCGAAGAATTTTGTTTGATCTGTCTATTTGTCAGAGGTGGTCGCTGTGTATTACGACCGCTAGGATCTCCTATGCGTGCTGTAAAATCTCCGATAATTAAATTGATAACATGCCCTGCTTTTTGGAATTGTTTTAGAACAATAATCGGCAAAAGATGGCCCAAGTGTACATCTGACCCCGTTGGATCGATGCCAAATTTTATTGAGAGTGGTTTTCCTGTATTGAGGCGTTTTTCTAGTTCTTGAAATGTAATTGACTGATCTATCTTCGGTTTGAGGTACGACAGAAACTCTGAAACTGAAAGATTGCGCCAATCATCAAAAAAGCGCTCAAATAGTGTTTGGGCAAGTGTTTTTGGTTGCAAAGAAGTATGTTCCATACTGCTTCATTATATCGTGAACCGCAGTTGTATCACAAGTTAGAACACATGCGCAGCTTCCTGGATTTCGTTGAGAATTTCTTGTGGGAGTGGTTCTCTTGGTTTTGTCTTCCCTGGATACCGCCACGCAGAAATTACAGCCCACTCTTTTTGATTTTTATTTTTTTTTATTGTGTACATAACCCAAATCTCCTGTTTCCAGGTTTTACTTGTTCCAGATCCTTTGTATGAAGAAGGTTGCATAACTGCAACAGTATCGGGCGCTATCCCTTCCTCAGTGCGCAGAGGGCTTTTAATAACACGTCGAATTCTAGATTCCGAGAGGTTATAGTATTTCATTTTGTGTTTGGAATGATTTGTCCAATTGTATTTCATATGTAGTTATTATCGTGTGGTGTTATAGATTGCTTGGATTTCTGATGCCGATGACGATTAGGAGTTCAACGAGGGTGAAGGAATCCCCTGCTTTAACTGGTTTTTGTAGTAATAACATTGGAACTTATATCTATAAATATAGTATACTAAAAATATGAGCGTTATACACTCTAATTCTCCGTCTCGTATCCCGTTGGTGTTAATAAGCCTTCTTATTATTGTCTCTGGAGCGATTATGGTGAGTGTGGCATGGCAAGAGTCTGGTATTATAGATGAACTTGCACATATCCCTTCGGGATACAGCTATGTTCGCTATCTTGATTTTCGTCTCAACCCAGAACACCCCCCTGTTGTTAAGGCGCTTTCTGGGATCCCTCTTCTATTTGCAGATCTTTCATTTCCTACAGACCACAGTTCGTGGACCGATGATGTAAATGGACAATGGACTGTCGGGAATCAGTTTATATACCAAGAGAATGGAACGAGAGCAGAACAGATTGTTTTTCTTGCGCGTCTATTCCCCATTCTTTTAACTCTCATTCTTATTTTTTTCGTATGGTGGTGGGCGCGAGAACTAATGGGATCGTGGTGGGCCCTCCTTCCAGCTGCATTTGCCGCCCTCTCTCCTAACATATTGGCACATGGGCACTATGTGACGACTGATATGGGTGCAGCCCTTGGATTTTTTGTCGGGCTCTATTTCTTTGTTCGTTATCTGATATCCCCCACTCCCTCCCGAATGATATGGGCGGGGATATTTTTTGGTGTTGCAGAATTGATGAAGTTTTCTAATGTATTACTGATTCCAATCTTTGTTATTCTTGTACTGACATATTGGTGGGTGAAGGCGCGTGAGAAGGGAGTTAAATTCTTATCAGTCCCCTCTTGGAAGATTCTATGGAAGTATATCAGAGGCCTTATTTTGATCGGTGTTATAGGGTATTTGTTGGTGTGGGCTGTCTATGCACTCTTTACAATCAACTACCCAATTGAAAGACAAAACGCTGACACTATTTATATTCTCGAATCATTTTCTGGAGGTCCGGACCAAGGCCTTGCTGAATGTCTGCCTCAGAATCTTTCGATGAGGTGTCTCGCAGAGCTTGATATTTGGTTCTCATCAAATCCAGTATTCCGTTCCATAGGACATTATTTATTGGGTGTGCTTATGGTTATTCAGCGCTCTGCTGGAGGTAACACTGCATACTTCTTGGGAGACTTAGGAAACGTTGGCTGGTGGTATTACTTCCCTGTCGTCTTTCTTCTTAAAGCACCACTCCCAACACTGCTATTTATTTTTGGTGGATTGTGTTTGGGTATTCGGCGTTGGAATCGCAACCGCAAGCAACGCAATACCAAACGTATCTATGAATATCTTTCTTTAAGCTTCCCAGAATTTTCTATGTGGGTGCTGATTGTGGTCTATTGGTTGTATAGCATCCAGAGTCCGCTCAATATCGGATTTAGGCATGTACTCCCAACTCTTCCGTTTATGTTTATATTGGCTGGAGGAGCCTTCAAGCGATGGGTTAGCGAACGTGGAACCCCATCACGATCTCTGCTTATTCAGATGTTCTCAGCGTTCTCTCGTAGAGCTATGGTTTATGCAAAAGGAATGGTTGTTGCAATACTATTTATCTGGCTTGTTGCTGAAACTGCCTTTTCCTATCCATTCTATCTCTCATACTTCAATGAAATTGGAGGTGGTGTGTGGAAGGGATACACATATGTCACAGACTCTAACTACGACTGGGGCCAGGATATGAAACGTTTGCGTACATGGGTCGAAGAACACGACGTTGAAAAGATTGCTGTGGATTATTTTGGTGCAGCTGACGTAGGATATTACCTTGGAGAAAAAGGAGTGGTTTGGAATTCAAACAAAGGAAATCCTATCGATGAAGGAATTGAATGGATTGCTATTTCAATAAACGCGATACAGTCTACAAAAGCAGAACTGATGGAGGGATTTGCTTTTGGAGATCCAGATGCATATGATTTTATCTCTCATTATGATACGCCATATGCACGAGCAGGGACATCAATTTTTATCTACCGTCTTGATGGTGTATATTAGGGTGTATGGTAAAAGCTATTAGAGATTTCATTTCAAAAAAAGAGCGAGTATTTAAGATAAAGATAGGTAAGACGCTCGCATCATCCCTTACTGGATTTATTGCCGGAGTTATCTTTACACTCCTTGCCTTAGGAGGTGCGTATCTGATCGTCTATCTTATTCGTATCATCTTCGGTTAACTAGGTTGGAATGTAATTTTCCTTAACGTTGCAGTCCCTTCTTATTGTGTAGCGTTATAGATCGCTTCTATTTCTGATGCCGAAAGAGCGCGGTTGTATATACGGACATCATCAATGGAACCAGATACAAAGTAACTAGTTATTGCGCCTCCGATCATAATCGAAAAGTCATTGACAGTAAGTGCTCCACTGCTTGTTCCATTCCCAACCAGAGATCCATCTTTATAAAGTTGTATGGATCCGTTGTTGTTTACAAACGATATGTGGACCCAAGTTTCATCTTCCAGAAAAAATTGGTTAATATCTACCACCTCTCCACCACTCTTCCAATAAACTCTCATGTGGTCTCCATTCCGCATCAATGCAAATCCCTGGCTATAATCCCCGTGAGAGTCTTTCTCATAACCTATAATCTGACGACTCCCGCTGCTACTCAATGGCCCTTTATACCATAGAGAAAATGTTCCGGTATTGTAAAACTGCAAAGAGGAGGTATGAGAGGTTCCCACATAATCATCCGTCCCATCAAGCGATAAACACCTCCCCAACTTGCATCCCGAGGCTGTTGTGAGAAGTGTGGGAGTGGAAGAGGAATACATAGTTCCGTTATTGCCGTGTCCTGATGAGTCTATGGCAGTTGTTCCAGATGATTCATCAAACTTCCACCATCCCACCAGACCATGGGCAAAGGGAGTAAGGGTCAAATCTGATCCTTTTTCATACATAGCAGGATCCTGTCCCCCATCATTAGCAGCATTAGTTGCATATTTCTCTGATTCTGTTAGAGATGTAATCTGCCACGAACCTCCCATTGCATACGTATAGTACAAACCAGTTGATGTCGTATTAATTGGATCTATTGGTAAGGCTGAGAGCTGAACTGCTCCAACTAGGTTAGTATCTTGAAAGTTAACTGGTATCCATCCTGTTCCGTCAGAGTTAATGAGGTTTGCTGATGTGACACAGTTATATGACCATCCTGATGGAAGAGTTGGAAGACCTATGTTTGCGCATGTTGAGGTTGTGTCTGCAATAGAGACATATACAGTTGATGCTGTACCGAGACTAATATCAGGATATATAGCCTGAGAGACCTGAAGAGATTTATCTATTGATGTTAGGTCTTGGAGTCTTTTAGAATCTCTTGCCTGTTTAAGGAGTTCTGCAGGGTTTAATACAACTACAACTGCAGCAGTCAGGATTGCTAAAATACCGATGACGATTAATAACTCTACTAGGGTGAAGGAATTGTTGTTCATCCAATCATGGGTTAGTCCTTTTCTTTTATAATCCGTTATTTATAATACACCCTGTTTTTCACTCTCAGGTCTACGTATTTCAGCGTATCAAGCCGATCGTGTATTTTTTTGAGTCCAACAAGTGCGAAGGCGGGATCGTGACGTAAGCTGAAGTATATCATCGGATAGTTGTCGTCCTCGGTCTGTATCTCCGCATTTTCTCTCTCATATAAACCTAGTGTTTTGATTTTCAGACCCGAAGCCTCCAAAAATACAAAGATGGATCTCAATACATCAGCATGTTGTTCAGACAGTGCCCTATCCCCTTGTTTAAGTGAAAGCCTGGAATAATCCATAACCTTTCGAATTAATCCTCCCTGCAGTGCAGGACCTTCCATAAAGAGCACTCCATCACTGTCAAACCACCAACAGTGTTTTGTGTCTTCGGTATCTATACTGCACCAAACACCGTACTGATCGCGTTCCTGAACTAAAACGTTAACAGTGTTCTTAAAAAGATCAACCGAAATTTTCGCGTATTTGATGGTGGGATGGCTGAGTTGGATATCTTCAGTGATTGAATTTTTTTGCAGCATTGCAAACAACGTATTGTTGTCTTCAAAGACAATATTTTCAATAATACTTCGATCGTTAAGAATGTTCAGCACTTCCGTCTCAATATCCGACGCAGAAACGAGCTTGTTCCCATCAACATTTACGGTCCTGATCTCAAAAAGTGGAGTGCGGATAAACACTAAAAACAGCCCAACAAGCACCACCATAAACAATGCAAATACAGTTACCTGAAATCGCCGTACTCTTCTACGTCTTATTGTGTTCCGGCGCGCTTCAAGATAATCAAACATATTATACTGGGCGAATTTGTCTTGTGCTCATGTATTTGCGGAGAACTCTTGGGATCGTTACCGATCCATCTTTTTTCTGATTGTTTTCCAACAAAGCAACAACCATCCGTGGAATTGCGATCGCTGTTGCATTAAGGGCATGTGCGTATGTGTTGGTGTTATTATCTCGTATCTTTGTCTTAATCCCCCGTGTCTGATAGTCGGTTGTATTGGAACAGGATGCAATCTCTCTGTATTGTTTCTGTGATGGAATCCAGGCTTCTATATCGTATTGACGTGCGTCGGCAGGGCCCATGTCTCCTGCGCACATCTCCACAACACGATATGGAATATCGAGTCCCTTGTATAGTTTTTCCTGGAGACTTAATAGATATTTGTGTTCTTCCTCAGATTTATCCGGAGTTGTAAATGTGTACATCTCCAGCTTATCAAACTGATGAACACGGATAATGCCGCGTGTATCTTTTCCATAACTTCCTGCTTCACGTCGGAAACATGATGAGAATCCGATATAGCGTTTAGGGAGATCCTGTGGTTTTAGAGTTTCGTTCATTAAGAGCGGCCCTAAAGTATGTTCTGCACTTCCAACAAGATACATATCATCTTTTTCCAGATGATACCGCTCATCTTTCTGATCTCCTGAAAGCCGTCCCATAGCTGCATAAACTTCTGGGCGAATCATTACAGGAGGGATAATCGGTGTGAATCCTTCTTTTGTGAGTAGGTTGATTGTGTATTGTATGAGTGCGAACTCAAACATCGCCCCCTCATTTTTTAGGTAGAAGAAACGTGAGCCAGAAACATCGGCAGCTTTTTTAGTATCTATAACATCGAGAAGTTCACCAAGCTCAATATGATCTTTGGGTGAAAAAGAAAACTTAGGAGGCGTTCCACTAGTGTGAAGTTCTTTGTTGCCTTCTTCCCCTTCCCCATCAGGAACATCTTCAAAAGGAATGTTGGGAAGTAATACAAGTGCCTGGTGACGTTTTTTCTCAATGTCTTCAAGTTGTTGTTTAAGTTCTTGTATCTGCTCTTTTATCTCTTTAGCTTCTTTTATCTCTTTCTGAGCACCGTGTTGTTTTTGCTTCTGTTTAAGTTCCTGAATTTTTGTTGTAAGGTTGCGCCACTGTTTATCAGACGTCAAAAATTCATCAGCAAGTCCTGAGTCCATACCTCGACGTTCCAAACTCTTTTTGAGTATTTCCGTATTTGTTCTGATGAAATCAATATCGAGCATATTATAGTGTTACTTCTTTTTCTTCATCGGTGGGAAGAAGACGGTTTCCCTTATTGGTTTGTCGACCAAAATTGAAAACAGGCGCTCTGAGAGTCCGAATCCTGCAGCTGGAGGCATCCCATACTCAAGTGCCTCAAGAAAGTCTTCATCCAACATCTGTGCTTCCTTGTCTCCTGCTTTGCGAAGAGTTGCTTGTTCTTCAAAACGTTTACGTTGATCTTGGGGATCGTTTGCTTCTGAAAATCCTTTTCCTAATTCTGTTCCGCATGCAATAATCTGAAGTCGTTCAACTACATCCGGATTCTCCGGATCACGTTTTGCGAGCGGCTCTATGATTGTGGGTGGATTGATAAGAAACGTTGGCTGAATGAGAGTTGTACGAACAGTTTTTTTGTATATCAAATCGATAAGCCTCCCTTTTTCTAGGTTGCGTTGAGGAAAAAGTCCCAACTCTCTTGCTTTGTTGAAGAGCTCTTGTTTGCTTGCCTTAGTAGGATCGAGACCAGCCGCTTTTTTAAACGATGTGCAATAATCCACAACTTTCCACTTCTTTCCCCAGTCAATTGTTTTCCCTTGCCAAGATGTTTTAAGCGTCCCCATCGTCTCTTTAATTACAAACTTATACAGACGTTGCAAAAACTTCATCAGGTCACGGTAGTCGGCATATGCCCAGTAAAATTCCATCTGTGTGTAGTCCTGGAGGTGTTGTGCATCTACACCCTCGTTACGGAATACATGTCCAATCTCATAAACTTTTTCAAATCCACCCACTAATATTTTTTTGAGTGAAATTTCAAGAGAGATGCGAAGATAAAAATCTTTATCGAGTGCGTTGTAATGAGTGACAAATGGTTCCGCCTCTGCCCCTCCAGGAGTTTCTTCAAGAACTGGAGTGATAACTTCTATAAAGTTTTCTTTGTTGAGAAATGTTCTTATGGCATTCCAAAAGACCGATTTCTTTTCAAACATCTCTTTTGTTTCAGGACGCAGAAGAGTGTCGAGATACCGTTTGCGGAGACGCGTTTCAATCTTTTGAATTCCATAAAATTCAGTTGGGAGCGGACGGAGTGCTTTGGTAAGGATGGTTACCTTAGTTGCCGCAACACTCTTTGCTTTTTTCTTAGTCACCAAGACTTTTCCCTGAAGCTGTATAAAATCTCCTGCCTCCAGGGTTTTTTTCAAAAGCGTGTATTGTTTTTTGAGTGAGTCCTTTTTCAAAATCCCCTGGATACGTCCTGAGGCATCTTGTATGTCTGTAAAGATAATGTTTCCTTGATCACGAACGCTGTATAGGCGCCCTGTTATTGTAACGGTCTTATTGGTTTTTTTAAGCGCAGAAAAAGAATCCAGAACTTCCTGAACGGTGTGTGTTCTTTGCGATTGCACCGGATATGGATCGATCCCCTCTTCCCTGAGCCGCTTAACTTTTTTTTGTCGTTCTTTAATAATGTCTTTACGCATTACAATTAGTATAAATGATGATGTGCAAAGTATAAAGTGCCACACACAAAAACACCCTGCGTGAACAGGGTGTTTTTGTATATTACGATCTTGTTCTATTTTACCGAGGACGCTAAAAATTTTTCTATCTCTTCTACAGAATGCTTCGTTTCAGCGGCATCTTTATATATATCTTTCTGTATGGTCACCAACAGGGTAGATATAAGATGACCCCCCTCTTTCTTCTCTTTTGAGGGTATGGAAAACATGAATTTATCCTCTCTATAAGTAAAAAGTTTTTTTACATCTGCCACCTCCTCGTTGTGCATCAAAAAATTGTTCTGGAAAGGTTGGACCATGAGACCATTAATATCTCCTTTTTTATCGAGGAAAAAAAATATCTCTTTTGCAACTTTCACGAGCCTACTCAGTAATGGGAGTGGTTTTTTTGTCCAGTACAAAGCATCACTCTCTTTATCATAGAGAATATCCCATTTTTCCTGCTTCGATTTCAAATAAAACCCTTCTAATATTGGGTTTAGTTTTTTTTCTTTATCCATGTTTTTTATATTTCTCTGGGTATATAACCTTCTCTATTCTAGTATTAATCATAGCATAATCAAGTGATGACGTCATGAAAGCAGTAGCAATTCGTTTTTTCTTTTTTACTATTTTTTTTAATATCACCTCCCAATATCTAAGTTCATCAGCACTCTTCTTCTTTTTGTCTATTTTTATTATTTGGCGATATTTTATACAACGAGCTGTTATTTTCCCATTAGAGTTTTTTTCATCATAATTTGTTATAACCGTCGGATAAATCAAAGCATTCTGAACACTCTCTCTCCCGTCTTCTCCCTGAATACATCCATGGTATCCACAATGTCTTTCGTAGCTATCTTTGTACCACATAACCTTACCGTCCTGAAAGGTCTCAAAAATGTATGCTTCTTTTATCTCGTACATTTTTCGTTCAGAAAATATGTTTTCTGCCTCTAGATGTATCTTTCGACAATACTTCTAAAAATATCAAATTCTCTTTTATATCTTTCGAGGGTTATTTTCTTGTCGTCGCCAAACAACGTAACCGCCCGCTTGTTTAAAAAAATATGCCTTGTCAAATCTTTAAGAGGAATTTTGAGGAGAAGGTATTTTTCATAGTCATTAGAAATAATATCCTCCTTATTATCTATCCAGGTTGATCTGAATTCTTGTCTCTTTCTGAAATTCTCCGAGTCCACAGCCATCCCAATGAGCGCTCCAAAAGGAAAGAACAAACCAACCGAATCGCTGTCATACGAGGGCATTTCAATTAAATATAAATACCGATCATCGATCATCACATCAAAATATAACGGCTTTTTTTTGAATGTAAAATTAAGCGAACTACCCTTACGCCTCCAACTCTCTCCATAAAAGGCAATTCTGTTTGTTCTTTGTGACTGTACCGGATACGGATCGATCCCCTCTTCCTTGAGATGCTTAATCTTTTTCTGCCGTTCTTTAATAATGTCTTTACGCATTACAATTAGTATAAATGATGATGTGCAAAGTATAAAGTGTCACATACAAAAACACCCTGTATTAACAGAATGTTTTTATGACAGTATTTTTATGTGATAGATACGATCTTGTATTTCACTGTTCCTTTTGGAGTGACAGCTGCTGCTGTTTCCCCAACCTTTTTTCCGATCAATACTTTCCCAACAGGTGATGTGTTGGAGATTTTGTTTTGAGAAGGATCAGATTCTTGAGAACCAACGATTGTATATGCAATCTTCTCTCCACTTGCCTTCTTAATCGTCACGGTGTGACCGACATTAACTGTGTCTTTTTTACCGGCTTTGGTAATAACCTCTGCACTCTTAACAATTTCTTCGAGTTCCAGAATTTTACGCTCCAACCCCTCTTGGTCTTCTTTTGCCTGAGCATACTCAAAGTTTTCTGAAAGGTCTCCATGCTCTTTTGCTTTCTTAAGTTTTTCTGCTACTTCGAAGCGTTTAGTGGTCTGAAGTTCTTTAAGTTCCTGTCCCAACTCTTCAAGTTTTCCCTTGCTCACATAATGTGTCATAGGTTTATTTGTTAGTCTTAAAAATCACAGCGTATTGTACGATACTTTTGTGAAAAAATCAAAAAAATAGAGGATACAACCTCTTTTGTTTTGAAACCTCACTATTTTTTATCGTAGACTCCTCTAATGATTCGAAGCTTAATCTGTACGACTTCCAGCAACACTTTAATATATGCGGAGGCCTTAACATGAGAAGTAGGATCGTTCACCCACGTAACAGGAATTTCTTTTACCTTATATCCAAGCTTTTTACCTAACGCAAGCATCTCAACATCGAATCCCCACCCCACACTCTTTGTTAGAGAAAAGATATCTTCTGCTGCTTTTTCTGAGAGAGCCTTGAAACCACACTGCGTGTCTTTTGTGCCTGGAGAGAGCATAATTCTGATAAAGACATTTCCCAAGTCTCCCAACATACGACGGTACCATGGCTGAGCAGGCTCCATGCGTGATTCTTTAAGATCTCTGGAACAGATAACAATATCATATCCCTCTTTAAAGTATCGTCGCATGTTAAAGAAATGTGTAATGGACGTAGAGTTGTCGGCATCTGTGAAGAGGCGTATTTCTCCTTTCGCCTCTAACATCCCCTTCTTTACCGCAGCCCCCTTCCCCTGCGTTTTGCACTCAATAACTCTGAGATGTTTTATAGTTGAAGCGAATCGTTCGGCAACCTCACGAGTTGCATCAGATGAATTATTATCAACCACAACAATTTCATAAGAAAAATCGACTTTCTCTAAATGATGGTCGATATCAACTAGCGTAAGCGGAAGTCGCTTTGCTTCGTTGTATGCCGGGATGATAACAGATAGATATGGCTTCATAAGATTATAGTATTAGAATAACACACTACGCAGTTAAAATTATATTTCCCTTTTTGGTGATTGCAATGGTGTGCTCAAAATGAGCAGTTAGTCCTTTCCCCGCAGCCTCATAGCTCTCATCTGATTTTTGTATGATCTCTTCAGAACTGGTGGAGAACATCGGTTCAATAGCCAACACCATCCCTTCCTTAATTTTTGGGCCATCTCCCCGATCTCCAAAGTTATATATTACCGGATCTTCGTGCAGTTCATATCCAACCCCATGACCGGTTAATCCATGCAAAACATACAATTTCTCCTTTTTTGCGCGTCGTGCAATAGCCCACCCGATATCGCCGATTGTATTGCCTTTCTTTGCCATTTTTAGGCCTTCTAAGAGCGCTTTTTGGGTTCCCTGTATCAATCTCTTTGCCTGAGGTGAAACGCGCCCTATGGGGATGGTAATGGCAGAATCAGTTACCATTCCTTTATACGTTACGCCCATATCAATACTTATAATATCTCCTGATTTTAATGAGTATTTATTAGGGATTCCGTGCACCACCGTACCGTTTAATGAAGCACATATTGCGGCAGGAAATGGACGACGTGCCCCTTCTGGCTGATATCCAAGAAATGTTGGACGCGCGCCTGCTTCCTTGGTCATCGTTATGGCGATATCGTTTAGTTCTTCAAGGCGTGTACCAACCTTAGCTCGTTTCTGTATTTCTTTAAGAATGGATGACAAAATTGCCCCCGATTCTTTAAGGAGTTCAATTTCATCTGCCGATTTATAATGAATCATGCCTGATATTTTTCGAGAACCGAAGAGATTGATTCGAAAACTTTGTATGGCAACATGCTTCCGTCAATCTGATTGATTGTGTATCCTCGTTCTTTGAGGCCGTCTAATACAGGCTGAGTTCGTTCGTGAAATTCTTTTAGACGAACCTTCATAGTTTCTGGATCGTCCAATACTCGTTTTCTTAATTCTCCTCCACAGAAAGGGCATCGTTCTATACCTTCAACACCCTTAACACTAAGAATTGGTGATCCGCAGATTGAACAGATCAAACGGTTACTGTTTCTTCGTGTCGCTTCCTCTTCCGGTACATCCAGGAAGAAGACAACAACAGAATCTTTCCCGTATGATTCTTCAAGTGTATCCATAAGTCCCTTCTCACCTTCTTCGTTGAACGCTTCGTAGACAGTACGTGGTGATCCGCTAAAGACCAAACCGATATCATTCGAAGCAAGTTCTGTAACTTTTTTTTGCACTTTCTCCAACACAAAATCCGGACTGTTAAGTATTCCAGTATCAAACAACTTCTTTTCTTTTTGAAGTCTATTGTCTTGTAAATCGCCGCTAAAATGAAATAGACGTTCTAAAAAACGTCCAGTATCAAAATGAAAAACATCGAACTTTTCTGAAACCAATTCTGCCTGAGTCCCCTTCCCTGATCCAGGAGAGCCCATGATAATAACAACTTTTCGCATGAAAGCAGTATATCTCAGTTGCTATTACTGCGCAATAAATATGATGTGTATAAAATAAAACCGGTCAGGGATTTCCTGACCGGGATGAGAACATCTCTTATGACGTACGCTTTTTGAGAATAGCGCGAGCTCTCTTTTTGTACAACTCTGGAGCGTATGCAACGACACGTCTCAACTCATCGTCGGAAGGATGTAGTTTTAGCAGTTGTCTCCATGCCTTCTCTTTGTATGGTTCGGGGGCAGTATAGATAACCCAGCGCAGATTATAGATAGAAGGATTCTTGGTGAGTGCTTTCAACCACGCCTTCTTTTTATATGGCTCAGGGGCGTATACGACGATGAGCAACAAATCATAAATCGAAGGATTCTGAGCTAAAAATTGCAACCATGCTTTTTCTTTATATGCTTTAGGAGCACGGCAAATGATGTAGTGTAGGTCTTGATTTTCGAATACTCCACTCTCAAACATCTTTCCCCAGGTAGCTAAAAAACTTTCTGGAGTAGCGAAGAATGTCTTAAGAGGTTCTGGAAGAGTTTCAGCATTCCAGAAATCATCCTGCCCGCATTCATTTCCCTGACTTAGCGTAAGAGAGAAGTATTTCCTAATTGCACTATAACTAAAAATATCATTGCCGTGATATTCCGCGAGCAACCTCTTTCCTTTTGCAGAAAATACTTCCTTATCTGTCAGAAACAACACTTTTCCGTTGTGTGTGATCCATGAAATGAAACCGCACATCACTAATCCCCTTTTGTTGTGTTCTGGTTGTATCAAAACACGCCCAGAAAGGGCGTGTCAAGGTATGTTATTAGATGATTTGATTATTCGAATCCCTCGTATTCGCGCATTACCAGCTGTGAGTTGATCTGCCGCAACACCTCTAATGCAACAGCCACAACAATCAGCAACGCAGTTCCACCGATTGTAAGGATGGAAACTCCGGTTATCATACGGGTTATGTTTGGCAAGATAGCGATCAGACCCAAGAAGACAGCTCCCCAGAGTGTAATGCGGTGAATAATGCGAGAAAGATACTGGGTTGTTGGAGTACCTGGACGAATTCCAATAATAAATCCTCCAGCCCTCTGCAAGTTCTTAGAGATCTCTTTCGGATCGAATGTGAGAGCTGTGTAGAAGTATGTGAAGAGCATAACCAATCCAAAATACATCAGAGCGTAGATGTACTGATTGGAAAAGACAACATTAACAAAATCATTTAACTTCACTGCCAAACCTTTAGATACAACGGCAGAGATCTGCGCAATAAATTGAGGGAACAATAAGACCGATATAGCAAAGATGATCGGGATAACTCCAGCCTGGTTAACTTTCAAAGGAAGATAGCTAGATGACCCTCCATACATTTTAATACCGCGCACCCTCTTTGCGTATGTAATAGGGATCTTTCGATCAGCTTCGTTCACAAATACAACACCCGCAATTACCAGAGCCGCAACAAATGCAAAAGCTATATAGGTGGTCAGGGTTGTCGTATCAAAAGAGACAATCAAACGCTGAAGCAGAGTTGGAATGCTAGACACAATACCGGCAAAAATAAGGATCGACACACCGTTCCCAATCTTCCGCTCACTTATCAGATCACCTATCCAAACAAGCACCATCGTACCAGCGGTGATAATCAATGCATTACGCAATAAAAGTAAGGTGGATACGTTAGACAGTACATTCTGAGATGCCAACAAGTTCAAAAATCCATATGACTGTAGGAATGCAAGAGGGACGGTGAGATATTTTGAAATACGATTAAACTTTGCACGTCCCGCTGCCCCTTCCTCATAATAGATCTTCTTAAGCTTGGGAAAGATCATTGTCAAAAGCTGCATGATAATGATTGCAGTAATGAAAGGTCCAACTCCGAGCATCACAATAGAGAGATTGGATAGTCCACCTCCAGAGAATATATTCAAAAATCCGAACAACTGGTTACCAGAGAAGAAATTACGCAGCTGCTCTATGTTAACGCCAGGAATAGGAATAGATGCCATCACACGAAAGACCACCAATAGGAACATTACTCCTACTATCTTCTTCCGAAGGTCTTTAATCTTGAAAACTTGAAAGATTTTGGTCATGGTTCTTAACTGACGCTTCCACCTGATTTTTCAATTATAGCACGTGCAGATTTTGTAACAGCAATACCAACAATCTCTTTTTTAACTTTGTCTTCACCACCACCTGTAATCTTTGCGTGTTCTCTCGGGCGAATCAGTCCGTGCTCAATCAACACCTCCTTAGTGATAGTTGGTTCAGTAAGCTCTGCAATGCGTGCGATATCAACCGTGGCATATTTTTTACCGGTCGGTTTATTTCTGTATCCACGCAGTTTAGGAATGCTGATCAACAGATCCCGTAGTCCTGGACGAATTTTGTGTCCTGAACGCGCACGCTGTCCTTTAACTCCGCGACCGGAATAGGTACCTCTCTTTCCTCCTCTTCCGACACGCTTCTTAGTCGCCCGCTTTGTTTTTGGTTTTATGTTATGTAGTTGCATATCTAGGATTCAGATTCTGTCTCACTCTTATCTGCTTTCGTTTCTGGTTTCTTTGGTTGTTCTGTTTTTTTTGGCTCTTCAGTAATATTTCTAAGTGCCTTCATAGTTGCTAATGCATTGGTAAGTTTGTTCTTGGTTTTACCCAAACATTTAGCTGATGCATCTTTAACACCTGCTAGCAACAGAACGGCACGAACCGCACTTCCAGCCTTAAGACCAGATCCTTTCTGCGCCGGTTTCAACAGAACGCGGGCAGCACTGTATTTTGCTTCAACCTCGTGAGGAATAGTAGTTCCTTTAAGTGAGACAACGAGCATATCTTTTTTAGCCTCATTACGAGCTTTTTCAACTGCCTGTGCAACGTCGAGTCCTTTTGCGATTCCAACTCCAACCTTTCCTTTCTCATCCCCGATAATTAAAGTTACACGGAATGAAAATCGTTTTCCTCCTTTTACAACACGAGAAACACGTCGCAAATCAACCAACGTTTCTTTATATTCTGGTTTTGCAAATCTGGACCTTGTCCGCTTATTGCGTTGCGGACGCCGTTTATTCCGTGCTTGTTGTAGGTTATTTTCCATGGTTTATATCTTTATTCCGTGTTCTTTTACAGATTCTGCCAGAGCCTGTACGGCACCGTGAAACTGATACGATCCACGATCAAATATAGCTCGGGTTATCTTTTTCTTTTTTGCCTCTTCTGCCAAAGCCTTTCCTACTGCCTGTGCTGCCCCAACCCCCTTTCCTTTAGGTTTGGTTTTCTGTGATGTTACATAAGCTAATGTAACTTGGTTTTGGTCATCTATAAGCTGTGCACTTATGATTGTGTTGCTTTTGTGTACAGAGAGACGAGGTCGCTCAGGCGTCCCAAATAACTTCGCTCGTGTTCGTCGCGCGCGTCGCTCTGTTATTTGGTTGTGCAGTTTAGTTTTCATGATATTAAGCAGTTGTTCCGGCCGCTTTCTTTCCAGTCTTGCGGCGAATTATTTCATCTTCATATTTAATTCCCTTCCCCAAATATGGCTCAGGTTTTTTAACTTTGCGAATATCAGCTGCAACCTGTCCCACCAACTCTTTTACAATACCGGAAACTGTTATCTTGTTTTTTTCTACAACAACATCAATTCCTTCAGGAATCGGAAACTCTACAATATGTGAAAATCCAACTTTGAGGTTGAGGGTTTTGTCTGAAACATCAGCACGAAACCCCACTCCGTTAATCTCAAGTGTTTTTGAAAATCCCTCATTTACTCCTTCCATTGCATTGTTAACCAACGAACGCATCGTTCCCCAATTCATCTTTGTCTGACCCCTATCGTTTTGAGGTACAAAGTTCAATTCATTTTCCTTTTGCTGAACGTCGATACCACTTAATCGGGGTACCTCAATTAAACCCTTTGATCCTTGGACAACAACTTTATCTTCTTCAATTGTCACCGTCACTCCCTCAAGAATGGGAAGTGGGCGTTTTCCAATTTTTGACATATTACCAAATTTCAAATAATACTTGCCCCCCGATCTTTTTCTGACGCGCCTCTTTGTTTGTCATCAATCCTTTGGAAGTAGAGATGACAGAGATACCAAAACCCTGACGAACCAGATTCAGTTCTGTATATTTTTTATATACACGCTTGGAAGGCTTGCTCACAAACTTTACGCCCTGGATTGCTCCAGCTTTGTTCTTGTATGCAAGACCGAGCTCCAGATATTTCTTCTCTGCTCTCCCCTTCTTCTCTACCGACTCCAAAAATCCTTCTTGTTTAAGGATGTTGACAACAGCACTATCCATGTTTGAATAAGGAACTTTAACCTGTTTCTTGTTCACCTGCTGTGCATTTCTAATTTGTGTTATAACGTTGGTATACATATTACCAAGATGATTTTTTTATACCCGGAATCTCTCCACGTGATGCCATCTCTCTAAAACAGATACGACATAGTCCAAAATCACGCATATAACCTCGTCCCCGCCCGCAACGAAAACACCTCCGCACAATACGGCTTGAATATTTAGGTGTTTTTTTAGCTCGTGCAACGACGGATTTCTTAGCCATATTTAGGTGTTTTTCTTAAATAAGAACCCTAGCTTTTTATATAACAGAATTGCTTGTTCCCGATCACGAGTTGTGGGAACGACGGTTATTTGCAGTCCAAAATCAACATGTGATGTATCTGGATTGATTTCAGCAAAAACCATCTGATCTTTAAAGCCGAGGTTTAAACTACCCGACTCATCGATACTTTTCAAGTCGATACCTCTAAAATCACGCAACCGAGGGATAACTGTTGTTATCAACTTCTCAACGAAGTCGTACATACGCTGCCCTCTAATGGTTGTAGCGACACCGATGATATTCCCCTCCCTTAATTTGAAGCCTGCAATTGATTTCTTTGCAGGACGAGGAGCTGGTTTTTGACCAGAGATCAGAGCCAACTCTTCAATGACACCCGGCAAAATCTTGTCTTTAAAGTTAGCATGCTGACTTGCGCGACCCAATCCAACGTTTAAGACCGCCTTATCAAGTGCCGGTGTTGCGTGGAGATTTTTAATCTCCAATTCTTTCATAAGCTCAGGCTGTATCTTCTTTGTGTATCGTTGCTTAAGATTCATATTATACGGTTGCATTACATTTCTTACACAGTCTGGTCTTGGTACCACCCTCTGTTTTATATCTAATACGCGTTGTCTTCTTGCATGAAGGACATATTAACTGCACATTAGATATGTGCAGGGGTCGTGCAACCTCTACAACCTGCCCCTTCTCATTAGCGGTGCGGGCACGGACGTGTTTTTTGTACACATTTATTCCTTCAATCGCAACACGCTGCCGTTTAGGCAGAGCACGTACAACCTTACCGGACTTTCCTTTGTCTTTACCGGCAATGATTTTTACAGTATCTCCTTTTTTTATTCTTATTTTTTCCATACGTTATACAATTTCTTTAGCCATTGTAAAAAGTTTTTCAAACCCCTTAGTTTTTATTTCACGAGGAATTGGTCCAAAAATACGGGTCCCCATAGGTTCTTTTTTACCATCCAGAATTACAGCTGCATTCTCACCGAATCGAAGATAGCTTCCGTCCTTTCGGCGAAACGGACTTCTTTGACGTACAATAACTGCTCGAACAACCTCTTTTTTCGAAACAGATTTGCGTGGTTCTGCTACCTGAACCGAGGCAACTATTAAGTCACCAATTCTTGCATATCGGCGGCGTGTTCCTCCCAATACCCGAAAACACCGAATTTCTTTCGCTCCGGAATTATCAGCAACTTTTAAGATTGTTTGTTCTTGAATCATATTATTTCTCTGTTTTCTGAGTATCGACGAGTCCGACAACTTCCCACCTCTTATCTTTGGAAAGTGGACGGATCTGCTGAATGATCACCTTATCCCCTGTTTTGTATTGATTGTTTTCATCGTGTGCCTTATATCGGCTGCTGCGTCGGTATATCTTTTCATACCGAGGATGCTTTTTAAAACGCTCAACCGAAACAACGCGGGTTTTGTCCATCCGGTCTGATACTACCACTCCTTTAAGTTGTCGATTAATTTTTTCCATGTTCTTTAATGATGGTTTGGATAATAGCATGTTCTTCACGCAATGCGTGAATTTCTTTGATGTTCGCTGTCTTTCCGGCACGTACATTGAATCGTAGACCTGCTAGCTTTTCTTTAATGTCTTGTGTCGTTTTCTGCAACTCTTCCACGCTGCGAGAACGCAATTCTTGTTTTTTATTCTTTTTCATATTAGTGTTTGGTAACAATTCGTGTTTTAACAGGTAGTTTGTGTCCCGCCATGTCGAGAGCACGATGTGCTATCTCTTCTGAAACACCACTTATTTCAAATAGAATGCGTCCTGCGGTGACTGGCACAGCATAGTGATCGACAGCTCCTTTACCCTTTCCCATACCGACCTCAGCTGCTTTTTTGGTAATGGGTTTGTCTGGAAAAATACGAATCCAAACTTTTCCGCTTCGTTTTGTGTGGTGAGAGATACTCTTTCGTGCCGCCTCAATCTGTCGAGAATCAATCCGAGCAGCGCTCAGAGACTGCAATCCCCATGTCCCAAAATTCACCTCAAGTCCCCTGGTGGAAATGGTGCGCTTTCGTGAACGTCCTTTTTGCATCTTGCGATGTTTTGTCTTTTTGGGCATCAACATAGTTAGCTGGACGGAGCGTCATTAAATTTATCTCCTTTATAGATCCAAACCTTTACTCCGATTGTTCCATATGTGGTCTTGGCGATTACTTCTCCATAATCGATATCAGCACGCAAAGTCTGAAGCGGCAGGCTTCCATCTGAAAAGGTTTCTTTGCGGGCGATCTCTGCACCGTTAAGTCGTCCTCCCACTTTGATCTTTGCACCTTTTACGTCTCTGTTCTGCATTATCCGTTGAAGGTGTTTTTTTGCAACACGTCGATATGGCATTCGTTTTTCCAAATCCCATGCTATCTGCTGCCCGACAATTGTTGCAGAGACATCATATCGCTTCACTTCTTCAATATTGATACTCAATACAATGTTTTCTGTGACACCGTGCTTTTTACGAAACGCACGAAGTTTTTTCTCCAATGTCTTGGTTAAGTCTTCGATACCTTTTCCACCACGTCCGATAATCAATCCTGGCTTAGCTGCTTTAACTGTAATGTTGCAGTTGTTAGCTGCCTTTTTGATTGTGATTGAATCGATGCCTGCAGTTGCAATGGCGTCGTTAATAATTGTGCGAATAAGGTAATCTTCCTCAAGTCCTTGGGCAAACTTAAAATTCTTCGCAAACCACTTGGATTTCCAATCTTTACTTATGCCCAATCTTATTGATGTTGGTCTAATTTTTTGTCCCATAGTTAAACGTTCTTTCTCCTAAATAATTTTCTAGCCAATCCCTTCTTCTCCGATGCTTGTTTCGGCAGTTCTCCAGGAGCACGCTTCTTCTCTTCCTCGTGCTCTTGATCGTGTTTCTGCTCTTTCTTCTCTTCTTTTTTGGTCTTGACTACTGTTTGGGTCACAAACCGTGATGATACGGATTTTTGAGTTTCTTGCAAGGTAATACTGATGTGACTGGTTATTTTGTGGATTGGAGTTGCCCGTCCCATTGCTCGCGGCATCCATCGTTTTAAGATAGGACCCTTATCTACACGCGCCTCTGAAACAATGAGAGAGCTGATATCCATCTCTTTTTCTTTAGCGCTAGCTATACCGGAACGTAACAGTTTTAGTACTGGCTGTGATGAGCGCTTATTAATTATCGTCAACTGTGCCTCTGCTTCGTTAAGCGGCATGTTTCTGATCAGATCGATCACCAACCTCACCTTACGTGGCGCAATGCGAAGATGCCTCAACCTTACGGTTGTGCTCTTTATCTCTTTTTTCTCAGCTGGCGCCTTCGTCTCAGCTACAGGTGTTTTTGTGGTTGTTGATTCCATATTCTATTATGTTGTCCGTTGTTTCTGTTCTATTTCTCTCTGCATCTTTCCACCGTGTTTAACAAACTTACGGGTTGCAGCAAACTCTCCCAACTTGTGTCCCGTCATGTCTTCTGTAGCAGTCACTTCGATAAAATCTTTTCCGTTGTGTACCAAAAAGGTATACCCAACCATCTCAGGAGCTATATCGCTGTTACGTGCCCATGTCTTAATAGGGCCACCTTCTGGCTTTTGTGCTTCAACCTTCTTCATTAATTTTAGGTCAACGTATGGACCTTTTTTAGTGCTTCGTGACATATTAACGTTTTGTTTTTCTACGACTGATAATAAGTTTGTTAGACCATTTCTTCTTATTTCGTGTCTTTCGTCCTCCTGTAACATTACCCCAGATATCTTTAGGGCGCTTGGTCCCTCTAGGCTGTTTTCCCTCTCCTCCTCCGTACGGGTGATCGACAGCGTTCATAGCAGATCCACGTACTGTTGGGCGTCTGCCCAACCAGCGTGATCTTCCTGCTTTACCGATTGTAACGAGGTTGTGTTCTGAATTAGAGACCTGTCCGAGGGTTGCATAACCACCCCACAAAACCTTACGAGTCTCTCCTGACGGCATTTTAAGTGTTGTGTATCCACTGTCGTGTGCCAATATCTGAATAGATGATCCAGCTGACTTTGCCAACTGACCCCCTTTACCAGGAGCCAACTCAATATTGTATGCACTGTATCCAACAGGAATGTTTTTAAGCATTGTTCGATTCCCATCTTTAAGAGACACTTTTTCTGATGTGATTATCTTATCCCCTACCTTCATCGAAGAACCGGCCAGAATGTAACTTCGCTTTCCATTTTTATATAAAATCTTTGCGATAAAAGAACTACGATTAGGATCGTACTCAATAGTTTCCACAGTTGCTGGAATATCAAGCTCTTGTTGTTTAAAGTCAACCATTCGGTATATGCGCTTAGCTCCCCCACCACGGTGACGGACTGTGATGCGACCAGCACTGTTGCGCCCCTTATTGCGCTTAACATTCTTGGTCAGTGATTTATCTCGAGGCACATCAGAAAGAACATCGTAGTCAACGAAGGTCATGTGGCGGCGTGATGGTGTTGTTGGTTTACTTAACTTCATATTAGATGTTTCCTGTTATATCGATGCGTTGCCCCTTTTTAACGGTAACGACCATCTTCTTAGTTCTGGTTGTTGGATATTCAGATCCGTGAAATCGTGAAGCTGCATTATGAATATTCATAGAACGCACCTTTTTAACCTCAACATTATATAGCTTTTCCACCTGTTTTTTTATCTCAGGTTTTGTTGCTTGCTTTATAACAATAAATACATATTGATCCTGTTCCCCCGCTTTAAGAGTTTTTTCAGAAATCTTTGGTTGCTTAATCAACACACTACCGGTAGGGATAGCCTGTTGTTTTGCTTTCTTTTCAGACTCTTTCTTTTTGCTGGGCTCCTCTGCCTTTTTAGTTTTTCTAAATAGAGCACTCATATTAATTGATGTGATGATGGGTGATTAATTCCTGCAAAGCTTCCTGTTCGATAACAACCAATGAAGGTGCAAGCAGATCACGTACATTAAGTGAACGTGGTCCACAATAACTTACACCAGGAACATTGCGTGCAGCACGAACTAACTGTTTGTGTGTTTCTGAGAAAACAAACAGAATCTTTTTGTGATCAGAAAGCAGAACAGCAATGGCGGAATTGAATACACTGGTCTTTGGTGCTTCTGCCAACTTTTCCAAAGATTCAATTACCATCAGCTGTTTATCAGCGATCTTTTTAGACAAAACAGACATAAGTGCAGTACGGCTCATCTTTTTATTAATCTTCTTGGCAAAAATACGATGAATGGAAGGACCAAATGTTGCTCCTCCACCAACCCAAATCGGAGATCTAATGGATCCGTGTCGTGCACGACCGGTTCCTTTTTGTTTCCATGGCTTTCTTCCTCCACCACGCACCTCACTTCGATCTTTTGCATGTGCAATAATATCGCGTGAGTTAGCGTCCTGAGCTACAACTGCTTGGTGTACAAGGTCGGGCTTCCATTCGGTCTTCACCAAAGTCTCTGGAACCTCCATGTCTCCAACCTTCTTGTTTTTTAAGTTGTTGATTGTAAGGGTGGCCATGTTAACGTTTTTCAATCAGTAAAACCCCTTTCTTGTTTCCAGGAACAGCCCCTTTAAGAAAAAGAAGTCCTTTCTCAGGATCGATATCGACAACTTTCAGATTCTTAATTGTCTTTGTTGTTCCTCCCATGCGTCCTGCCATCTTTTTTCCTTTTATAACACGCTGTGGTCCAGTGCTTCCAATTGAGCCAGGCATCCTGAGCTGATCTTTAGTTCCGTGTGATTTTGGAGCACCGTGGAATCCGTGTCGCTTAACAACACCCTGAAATCCACGTCCCTTGTCTGTTCCGGTCACCATCACCTTATCTCCTTTTTCAAAGACAGACACATCGATGGTGTCTCCAAGTTTTGCCTCTTTATCTGTGTGAAATTCCCGTAGATATGTAAAACCCCCGAGGTCTTTGAGATGTCCTTTGAGGGGCTTGGTGAGTGATTTCTTTGTGGGCTGATATCCTACCTGTATTGCACTATAACCGTCCTTTTCTTCTGTTTTAACTTGTGTAACTACAATAGGGCCCGCTTGAATGTGGGTTACTGGGATTACATTCCCTTCATCGTCCCATACCTGGGACATCCCAACTTTTTTTCCAATCATAAATGACATAAAATAAACAACAAAACATTGCCTTAATTACCATAAGACACGATCACACAAACCTTATGTAATTTTTGTGTAATGTAGCGTACATCGTAGCAAAAACGTGGCTGTGCTGTCAACTGAGAATAAGTATAAAATACTTGACTGATTACTTATCTTATAGTACAATCAAAACACGAGATGATGCCGTGTCATGTCTCCTATAGCACATTATCAACATATCTCCTGACAAGACCTCAACTTGTCGTGAGACCAACACGTTGTGGATGGCAGAGAACCATGCCTCAACAGAAAGGGAAAGCTCATGAGAAATAAACATGAGATGTCCTGCGGTAGTATTGGACAAGTTAGTGATGTGGTTAGTGTGGCAGTTCAAGCTTTTATCAAAACCTGTGTCACACTAGACAACGAACAACTCCAATTGCTCGTTGGTAACAAGAAATGTCTCTCTGATGCGATTAGTAATGCAGTTACTTCTCTGGTGATGGGCGGTAACGGTTTCTTCAAGGCTGACCTCTCCGAGTGGGAGAGATTCTACGGGGATGTGATAGAGATAGATCTCGATGTCTCAAACCTAATCATCCCACCCAAGCCCGTAGGTAAAAGGTGGCTGATTGTGGTGGCGCCCAACATCACACACGAGCAGATCATCAGCGGTCTCAAAAGGTGGTTTGGGGTCTTGGGACACTCCGATCTGGATAGTATAATTGACATGACCAAAGAACAACGTACCACCACCGACACTCCATACGCTGTTTGGGTCCGTGCCAACGCTGAAGCCGATCCGTATAATCTTGACAAGACAGTCGATGATTTGGTCAACACAAACCAAATCACCCTCAAGGAGCGTTTGCTCCTAGAGGGAAGCTACTTCAAACGAACCCACAACCATCTGGATCGTCGAAGTACCACCCTCTGTGCCGGATCGCGGTTCTTGAACGGCATCACACCGCGCGTGCACTGGCATCCCTACTGCCGAAGCCTGGGCATCTGGGATGATAATTCTTGTCAGGGAGCCGGCTTGCGTTCCCGCAGCGTTTCCTGCTAACTCTTTCCATTTCAGCCCGAACATGTTCGGGCTATTTTTTATAACAAACCCAATAACGACACATACAAGAAACCCCCTGCTAGAGGGGGTTTCTTTTAAATACGATTCAATACCAATTTATGCCATCTTGATTTCGATATCGACACCAGAAGGCAAATTAAGATTTGAGAGCGCTTCGATGAGCTTTTGCTCAGGATTAATGATCTCTAACAGACGTTTGTGAACACGCATTTCAAACTGTTCCCGAGAGTCCTTGTGGACAAACGTAGAACGATTGACAGTATACTTGCGTGTCTCAGTTGGCAACGGAATTGGGCCAACAACCTCTGCCCCGCTTCTCTCTGCGGTATCGATAATCTGCTTGGTTGAAGTATCAATCAAGCGATGGTCATACGCCCGTATCTTGAGTCGAAGCTTATTGTCAACAACCTTTTTTGGCATTATGTAGTGATTTTTGTGATAACTCCGGCACCAACAGTCTTTCCTCCTTCACGAATAGCAAAGCGTTGTTTCTCTTCCAATGCAACAGGTGCAATCAACTTAACATTGATAGTGATTGTGTCACCAGGCATTACCATCTCAGTTCCTTCAGGCAAAATTACCTCACCTGTAACGTCGGTAGTTCGAAGATAAAACTGAGGCTTATATCCTTTAAAGAACGGTGTGTGGCGTCCTCCTTCCTCTTTGGACAACACATACACCTCTGCCTCAAACTCTGTGTGAGGAGTTGCAGAACCTGGGACAACGAGAACTTGTCCACGCTCTACATCCTCTTTCTTAAGTCCACGTAGCAAGATACCAACGTTGTCTCCTGCCCGTCCTTCATCCAATAGCTTGTTAAACATCTCAACACCAGTTACTACAGTCTTAACGGTGTCACGAAGCCCAACAACCTCAATCTCTCCGTTAATTTTTATAATACCACGCTCAATACGTCCTGTTACCACAGTTCCACGCCCCTCGATAGAGAAGACGTCTTCAATAGGCATCAAGAACGGCTTGTCAATGTCACGTTTTGGTTCAGGGATGTATTCGTCCAATGCATTGATGAGCTCATAGATCGGCTTGATTGCCTCATCGTCAGCTGATTTAGCTTCCAGTGCTTTAAGAGCAGAACCCTTAATAACCGGGACATCATCACCAGGGAACTCATATTTTTTAAGAAGTTCTCGAACTTCTGCCTCAACCAAGTCGATAAGATCTGTATCGTCAACCTGATCTATCTTGTTCAAGAAAACCACAATCCTTGGCACTGCAACTTGGTGAGCAAGCAAGATGTGCTCACGAGTCTGCGGCATAGGACCGTCAGTTGCTGCAACTACCAGAATAGCACCGTCCATCTGAGCTGCTCCAGTAATCATGTTTTTAATGTAGTCGGCGTGACCAGGAGTATCGATGTGTGCATAGTGACGCTTTTCAGTCTGATATTCTGAGTGGTGCAGTGCGATCGTAATACCGCGATTTTGTTCTTCGGGGGCATTGTCGATCTGGTCTACTCCCTCCGCTTTATCGATAAGACCTTTGAGTTTAAGTGCGTGCATAATAGCCGCTGTCAAGGTTGTTTTACCGTGGTCAACGTGACCGATAGTACCTATATTTACGTGCGGCTTATCCCGCTCGAATTTTGATTTATCTGCCATAATAATTTATTACTTACGTATAATTACTTATATTAATGATTATTTATAACCTTACGCAATGGATAGTATTCTAAACAGGAATATTATTGATGTCAATATCATAGAGCTCATCTTCCGCGGATTCCTGTCTCACGTCTTCACTGAGCTGATGAAATTCCTGAATCTTATGCATTAATTGCTGGTAATGTTTCCAACGCATGGCAACATAGTGAGGTGCCCCTTGCTTTGAGATGGTACAAGCATCGTTCTGCTCAAGCGCGGCACGGATTTTAGCGAATAGACTCATACGAATTCAATCTTACTCATAGAAGCGTTATCTCCTACTCGACGTTTTGCCAATTTCACAATTCGTGTATACCCTCCATTTCGTGATTTATATTTGGGAGCGATGTCGTAGAAAAGCTTGAGTGCAGGCTTCTTAGAAATTCTAGATATCAGCAAACGCAGCGACGCAACATCCTGCTTTTTAGCACGAGTGACAAATTTCTCAATAGTACTCCGTAGTTCTTTTGCTCGTGCATCAGTTGTTACAATCTGTTCCTTTTCTATCAGATTAACAACTAGCCCTCTTATAAAGGCTTTACGTTGCCCTTTTGGGCGACCAAATTTTCTTCCTTTTTTTTGATGACGCATATTACCAGCTTATTTTTTGGTTGTTTTCTTCTTAGGAGTCTCCTTTTTTTTGGTTGTCACCTTCTTTTTGGCAACTACCTTCTTTTTAGCCGCTGTTTTCTTGGCTTTTTCAAACTCATCCTCAATTTCAACGTTTGAAACAATTTCAAGGTGGTCTCCCACAATGTTTGCTGCTTTGTGCAGAGCGCGGGACGGACTAATAGTTCCGTCAGTTTTAACAGAAATAATCAGACGGTTGAAATCAGTTCGATCCCCTACCCGCATGTTTTCAACTTCAAACTGAACGGTGGTGACGGGTGTAAAGATGGCATCGATAGCGATTGTTCCAATCGGAAGTTTTTCACTTCGACGTGTCTCTGCAGGAGAATATCCCAACCCCTTCTCAACGACCGCCTCCAGCTCCAATTCACCAGTTTTGGTTGTGATTGTTGCGATATTTACATCAGGAGTAACAACTTCAACCTGACTAGATGTCTTAATATCCTTTGCAGTTACAGCCCCCTCCCCCTTCTTCTTAAGTGTGATGGTCTGGGGTTCATCGGCGTGAAAGGCAAAACGAATCTTTTTAAGATTGAGTGTAATATCGATGACGTCTTCCAAAACATGTTCAATGGTGGAAAACTCATGCTTAACTCCTTTTATTTTAACCTGAGTAATCGCAGCACCAGGAAGTGAGGATAGTAATACTCTTCGTAGTACGTTCCCCAACGTGATTCCGTATCCGGTGTATAGACCTGAGATTTCAAAGACCCCCTCTGAAGGTGTCTCAGACTTCTTTTCAATTTCAACGTTTTTGCTCAAAAATGTGTATTCCATACTATAAAGTTACTATTATTATCGTGAGTAGTAGTCAATAACGAGGTTAATATCAATAGGAATATCAATATCGTGCGGCTCTCCTTTTACCTCCCCTGTTAATGTTTGAGAATCGACCGAGAGCCAGTCAGGGAGTTGTTTTGATTTTAAAATATTAGCAAGATCTTTAAAGAACAGCATACCCTTACTCTTTTCTTTGATGGTGATAATCTCTCCCTTCCTCACACGATATGAAGGGATGGTAACTTTGCGTCCATTAACTGATATGTGTCCATGTCCAACCAACTGACGTGCCACAATTCGTGAGGGTGCCAATCCGAGTCGATAAATTACATTATCCAATCGTTCCTCCAGCTGACGCATAATCTCTGCAGGAGTTGGCTCCTTGCTTCGCAACGCATCTTTGACAATACGTTTCATCTGACGTTCGGTAAGGCCATACGAAAACTTAATCTTTTGTTTCTCCATCAACTGCAATTTGTATTCAGAAGGCTTACGAGTACGTTTTCCCCCATGAATTCCCGGGCGTGTAGGACGGCGCACCATTGCAGATTTAGGCGAATCAGATCGATACGCTTTCAGTCCCAAGCGCATTCCGAGCGCGCGCTCTTTTTTCTCTTTTGCTCTAAGTATTCTCATAATTTATTAGACGCGACGTCTCTTTTTAGGACGCGGACCGTTATGCGGAACAGGCGTTGCGTCTTTTATGGAAACTATATTAAATCCTTGTGCTGCAAAACTTCGAATTGAAGAATCACGTCCGCTTCCAATTCCTCTGACAACCACGTGTATGGTGGAAGGTCCAGACCGTTTAATCTTCTCTGCAATTGCTGCTACAACTTTAGAAGCAGCAAAGGGTGTTGATTTTTTAGGACCTGAAAATCCCAATGATCCTGCAGTTGACCACGCAATTACATTTCCTCCCATGTCTGTAACAGTAATGGTGGTGTTGTTAAAAGTAGCGTTGATATAGATGAATCCCTCATCGATCTTACGCTTACTGGATCGTGCGCCTTGTTGACGAACCTTTTCATCAATATTGGCGTCCCCTTGTTTTTCTGCAACTCGTTTTTTACCCATATTATTTCAATTCAACTTTCCTTCGTCCGCTTCCAGCAGTTTTTCTAACATTTCCGCGAACGGTTCGTGAATTTGTTTTTGTTCTCTGTCCGTGTACCGGCAATCGACGTGAATGACGGTCACCTCTGTATGATTTAATATTTTTTAAACGTGTAATATCGGTGCGGACTGACTGACGCAACTCTCCCTCTACTTTGTATTGTTTGGTGATGTACTCTTTGATATTGTTTGCCTGCTCAGTAGTAAGCTGCTTAGTTCGCTTATCAGGGCTTATCTTCAGCTCCTTAACTATCTGAGACGCACGCGAAGGCCCGATACCATAGATGGATCGGAGAGCGATGTTAATACACTTATTATCTGGAATTGTTATACCAAGAAGTCTCATAATTATCCTTGTCGTTGTTTGTGTTTAGGGTTTTTACACACCACATAAACCCGCCCCTTACGACGGACGGTTCTACAGTTTTTACAAATCTTTTTTACAGATGAACGAACTTTCATATTATAGTCGTCTCATAATTATTCCCCTTTCTCCGTCAGGGCTTAGCTTAACCATAACAGTGTCGCCAGGATAAGTACGAATTCGATATCTACGCATCTTTCCTGACAGGTATGCTATGACTTCTTTGCCATCAATATCAACCTTAAATGTTGTGGCAGGTAGTGCTTCAACAACAGTACCCTTCTTCAGTTCATCAATGTTTGGTTGTGCCATGTGCGCTGTGTATAATAATAAAAATCGACATATAAAGTCAAGAGCTTATCGTGTAGCGTTGTATATAGCTAACATTTCCGACTCGGAAAGGACGCGATTGTATATGCGAACATCGTCAAGAACTCCATCAAATCCATTGGAAAAAGTGGCCCCATTTCCCACATAAAGAGAAGTTGAACCGACTTCGGGCACCCCTCCGTTCTGATCTAGTGGACCAGTTGCAGCTCCATCAACATAAAGACCACAATTTGTTCCTGCGCTATCTCTAATATATGCGACAAGTGCCCATTGATCTAAAGAAAAGGTGTTGTTATAACCAGGAAGAACAAGGTAGATGGTATATCCATCATTATAACCATATGTTCTATTACCGGGTCTAACGGCGAACCCAAGCTTTCCATTATTCATTATTTGCCCATAATTAGCATCACCAAGAGTATCGGCATACATCCAAGCAACCACAGTGATGGCGGTGGTACCAACTGGATCAGAGCTAAAAATAACATTATCATCCCCAGCATTAAAGTCTATTGCATAACTTCCCACCTTCCCATCCACCCACGTGGGTCCATTTGTTAGTGTTCCTGTACTCCCATTCCCAGACTTATCTGCAGTCGTTGTCCCATTCCCTTCCTCAAAATCCCAATATCCAACTAATCCTGAGTTATTATAGATTGGGGAAAGAGCAGTATCAGTTCCTTTAGATACAACACCTGGAAGATTCTCTTTAATAACCTTAGTATCATTTCTGTATTTATCAGACTCTAATATACCATTAATCTCATAACTCCCCCCAGGAGTATATGTATAGTACAAACCTGTTGAGACTGTATTAGTTGGATCTATGGGGAGAGCAGACATCTGAATAGCTCCAACTAGGTTAGTATCTTGAAAGTTAACTGGTATCCATCCTGTTCCGTCAGAGTTAATGAGGTTTGCAGCTGTAACACACGCATAGCTCCATCCTCCAGGGAGAGAGGGAAGACCGAGGTTTGCACATGTTGAGGTTGTGTCTGCTATAGAGACATATACAGTTGATGCTGTACCGAGACTAATATCAGGATATATAGCCTGAGAGACATTAAGAGATTGGTCTATAGATGTTAAGTCCTGGAGTCTCTTTGAGTCTCTTGCCTGTTTAAGGAGTTCTGCAGGGTTTAATACAACCACAACTGCTGCGGTCAAGATTGCTAAAATACCGATGACGATTAGGAGTTCAACTAATGTGAATGATTTAGTACCCATTAAGACAAAGTAGAAATTCTTACTCAACCTTCACCTCAACACGCTCAATGTCCTGAGGGACATTAGATACCCAGAATGGCCAAAATGATACCGTCAGCTTATCAACGCCCGGTACTGCAAGGATGTACGCTTTCAACTCAACTTCTTTTTTCCCCTGAACTTCATGTCGAATAATCTCATGATCAATTGCGCGCCAAAATGTTGTCTGATAGTTAACAGGAACGCTCATAGTCCCCTTCTCCCAATTTACATGCGGTTGTTCGTACGCAATAGTACGATCTTTAATATTGAAATTATTTCCTAATTCGTTTTCTTCAATACCTGTAAGTCGCAGTAATTCCAAAACATCTTCTTCTTTAAAAATCATAGTACGCACCTCTCCCTTTGCGATGACGCTAAACATCCCCTTGTCATCCACCTCATCGTTTATCTCTACAGATACTTCCCGTATGTCGTTCGCTCCATCGATCACAGTGAAGTTTGGAGGAATCTGTGCTCCCAAGAAGGAAGAAAGCTGTACTTCAAGAGTTGTACGTGCCTGTGTCTTTGCATTCTCTATATCCTCGGCAGTTGGATAAGGTGCAACACCGACATATCCACCGCCTATTGGTTTTTCCGATGTGCCGTAAAATCCTTTGAATTTGTCTGATCCAGTAAATCCTGGGATCGTGAATTTTTCTATTGGTTCAATATTATATTTTTCTCCGGCCTTGTCCGCAATGACGTCGACAGCAATACGAGAAGGTTGAATTACTCCATCAACAATCTTTGCACCAGGCACATTCACTCCCTCAGTTATGCGATAAATTTTGCCATCAGGTGTTTCAAAACGTGTATTAACAACTAATGCCTGATAATCAGAACTATATGCATTTACGATATATAGTTCTCCTCGTGCTTTTCGTGAAACCTCTTGTTCTCCAGAGGCATGAAACGAGAGCACAACTGTTTTTTCATAAGGAAACACCTCTCCCGGAACGTGGAGGTTCACATTATCAATCTGTGTGAGGTCTTTATTAACAATAATTGCATCGTTAAACTTCCACGGTACTTTGTTGGCAGTAATCAAAATATCAACACGTGGCATAAAGACCACGGCAACCCAAGCCAATGCCCCCATTACCACAACCCCAACACTTATTATCATTACCCGTTTTCGTCTCTGCCCGGGGGTTATTTCTCTAGGAATTTGAACCTCTTTAGCAGTATCTTTTTTTGATTTATTCATTCCCCGCAATTCTTTCAGGAATTCATTTTCTTGCTCATCGGAATTTGATGTATCAACTCCCTCAACTTCTTTCTCCATCTCGTGTTCCCATACCTCAAATGCCTCTTCTGATGAAGTATGAGTTTGGCGACTAGATTTACGTTCTCCCGGAACAATATCAACAACCTTCACCACTCGTTTTTTCTTGGAGTCTTTTTTCATAATCCCCATTATACATCAGCACGATACCCTGCGCCACTCTTTTTTCCATACAATACATCTGGGAGCAACCACCTAACAGATTGAATCGCCAAAGTGTTTATAGTGTTTATTTTATAGAGTCTTAATGCTGCAATTATGTCGGCATTGTATGCATGATCGTACGGAGTATTCACCTCTTCAATTTCTGAATCAAACGTATATGGAGCATGATGAGTTAGTGTTGTCTGTCGTGTTTTGGAATGAGATGTAAAATATGGTTCTAAGGATCCTGCGTTGATATGAATACGTGGTCCAAATCTTTTTTTGAATGCGGTAATGCCGTGTACAAAACGTGCCATCTCTTTTTCCAATATTTTCTCAAGTTTACGTTGCATTGTGATAGAGAGGTGTCTATCTACAACTCTCTGAAGAATTTCGAAGAAAGAATCAAACCCAATTAGGAGCGAATTATTAAGTGCGTCGTAAAGAGTTCTATATCCGAACGGAAAGGAGTCAGCAAATAACAACACCTCCCCATCAAACGTATACAATTCAGTTACGTCGTTCTTTACCCACACAACACCAAAGGGCACACTTTTTTGTTTTGGGCGTGCAGAGGCCTTGGTTAGGTACAGAGAAAGTGACAAATGAATCCCCTCCTCCACAATCGCATGAATGCGTGCACGACGTGGTAGTAATGATGTGCAGCCCTCTAATATCGCACGAGGACAAAATGTGTGTATCACCCCTACTTCAAGAGTGTGGTGGGTGTTTGCAAAGATTTTGTCTGTATCAGGAAAATATACAGTCGTTCCAGCCATAACATCCGTTACATAATTATGTGCAAGAAGCAGATCTGGTTCTGCAACGAGCGTGTGAGAGAGTGCATGATGTTTATTGCGCTCTAAAAACTTTCCCATATAGTTGGCAAACACAGATCGTAGTTCATCTTTCCCAACCGTCTGATTCCTCATTCCGTTACGTCTAATAGGAACTTTGAAATAGGATGATCGGCACATCTCATGTGGCAGCACCACCATAACACGGTATTGAAATGGGAAAAACGCCAATTTGCACAAGAACCTGAGACGAATACTTTTACTAACTCTAGATGGCTCTATACCACGCAGTACGTATGAATACCGGTGTGTAAAAGAGCGGGTGTGTTGATGGTATACAACACCTCTCAGATAGATATGAGTTTGGGTGATGGTTATATGAAGAATGCGCTGAGCTTGGCGCATATCTTCAATCCAATTGCGGAATGTGGAATACATGTTTAAGTCACCGTTGCGCGAATCCTGCGCACCCCTTTTCCGACTGATTCCTCTTTCAAAATCTTAATCTCTCCAATTTCTTTTGTTGAGCTCACATGTGGTCCCCCACAAAGTTCTTTGCTGATATCACCTATGCTGTATACCGTAACGATGTCTGGATATTTTTCTTTGAAAAATGCCAACACGCCCTTCTTTAGTGCTTCTTCTTTCGGCATCTCTTTGTGCGATACCTTAAGATCATTTTTAATCTGTTCATTTACCAACTTCTCAATCTTTTCTTTCTCTTCATCAGTTAGTTTTCTGTCAAAAGAAAAGTCGAATCTTAAACGTTGTGCAGTGATATCTGATCCTCTCTGTTCAACTTCTTCACCCAACACTTCACGAAGTGCCCATTGTATAAGATGGGTTGCTGTGTGTTGCTTTATAACCTGTTCTTGTTCTTCTTCATTTGCAGCTTTAAGCTCCCCTGTATCCAAAATTAATCCGTGTCCACCAAATTTCTTTTCAATACCTGCGCGAGAAATCTTTTGATGTTTTTTAAACGCTTTCTCAAAATCAGCATAGGTTAGATTTTTAATAGCACTTGAAGGAGCGAGTTCTTTAGTGAGTTCAAAAGGCAGACCAAATGATTCATAGAGATAGAATGCATCTGCTCCAGTTATAGTGTCGTATTTTTCAAGCATCTTCATTCCTTTATTTATAACTTCCTGGAACTTTGAAAATTCTTCCTGCCAGACACTGATACTATGTTTTGTGTCAGCAATTTCCGGATAAATGTCGCCGTATTGTTTAGCCACAACCTCCGAAACAGACTCAAACAGGCCGGTATGTACATCGTACTTAAGTTTGAGACCGATAATACGTCGCAGTAACCGGCGAAGAATATATCCAACTTCTTTATTGGATGGTAATACTCCATCTCCAATCAAAAACAACGCTCCTCTGATGTGATCGGCAAAGATGCGGACTGTGCGGTCTGTAAGTTGGGGGGCACTCTTATCGATTGTGTTGATGATATCTTTAAACGCACTGGTCTGAAAGATGTTTTCTTTCCCTTCCACCACTGCCAACAAGCGCTCAAATCCCATCCCCGTATCAACGCCTGGATTTTCAACTGGTTTATATGAAAGCCCATTGCCTTTCGGAGAAGCATAATATTGATTAAAGACGATGTTCCATACCTCAACATCATCCACATATATCTCTGCTGTGGGGCCACAAGGTCCCTCTGTTCCAGTCGGTCCCCAAAAATTATCTTTTCTACCTCCATTTCGGATCTGTTTTGAGGAGAGACCGATCTCTTCTTTCCAGATACGTTCTGCTTCTGTATCTTTCTCGGTCTCGTCATCTCCTTCAAATACGGAAACGTGCATCCTCTCAGGATTAATGCCGAGAGTTTCTGTTAAAAACTGCCATGCCCACACAATTGAAGCTCGTTTAAAATATCCATCTTTTTTTGTATTTGTTTGGCTATCATCTCCAACTGGTCCGAATGAAAAATTCCCCATCATTTCAAAAAATGTTAGGTGATGTTCGTCCCCCACTTCTTCAATATCGCTGGTACGAAAACATTTTTGAATGGATGCTGTACGAGAAGAACCAAAGTCAGATTTAGGATTGAGTGTGTCTCCGTAGTATTGCTTGAACTGCTGCATACCAGCGGTAGTTAAAAGTACCGATGGATCATCGGGAATCAACGATGAAGAGGACACTACTACATGTCCTCTATCTTTAAAAAAATCAAAGAATTGTTTACGGAGTTTTTGAAACATGAATATTAGTATTCTTCCAATGCTTTTGATTTTTCATGTTCCCTCATCTTCTCCAGAGCCTTTGCTTCAATCTGTCTGATACGTTCACGTGTAACCCCAAATCTCTTTCCGACCTCTTCAAGGGTGTGGTGCATGCCATCACGCAATCCAAAACGTAGAGTAATAATTTCTTGCTCACGAGGTGTTAAGCCACCCATAATTTCAAGAATCTTTTCCCGTAACAGAGTGTGTGAAGTAATCTGATCAGGAGTCATCCCTTTCTCATCTTTAATAAACTCTGAGAGTGTTGAGTCTCCATCATCATCCCCCACCGGAGATTCCAACGAGAGCACATCCTGAGAGATCTCTTGAATGTGTCGTACTTTTTCAATCGGCAAATCCATCTCAATACTAATCTCTTCCGCAAGTGGGTTACGTCCCAACTCCTGAGAGAGTCGTCTTCGGATCTGTGTATATTTAGAGATGGTTTCAACCATGTGTACCGGAATACGAATTGTGCGTGATTGGTCTGCCAGAGCACGAGTGATTGCCTGGCGAATCCACCAGGTTGCGTATGTAGAGAATTTAAATCCCTTTCTATAATCAAACTTATCAACTGCACGAGAAAGCCCGATATTTCCCTCCTGGACTAGATCCAGAATACCTAGGTTCGGACTACGATTAACGTAGTGTTTGGCGATGGAGACCACTAATCGCAGGTTTGCCTGAATAAGTTTCTGACGTGCATGTTCGTCCCCTTGCTCAGAACGTTTTGCCAGATCTTTTTCTTCCTGTGCTGTAAGGAGAGCGGTTCGTCCGATTGTTTTTAGATAGAGCTGTACTGCATCTGGAAGGTCGGCCACACTAAGCTGATCCATCATTTTATGCGCTGGATCCTGTTTGGTATCAATAAGCTGGTTAACCTCTACAACTCTAATGTTGCTCTGTTCAAGGCTGTTGTAAAGTGTCTCAAGAAAATCAATATTGTCTTCAACGTGTGGAAATATCGATAAAATTTCGGAGTCTGTTACAAACCCCCTACTTTTTCCACGTTCGATAAGTTTTTGGATGTCTTCTTCCTTAAACTTCATCTTGGAACGCCGCACTGTTTTCTTAACCTGTTTTTTCTTAGGCTTTACCACCTTACGGATTGGCGCCTTCTTTTTAACAACCTTCTTTTTAAGAGGTGTCTTTTTTACAGGTTTCTTTGCGACCTTCTTTGGTGACGTCTTTTTCTTCGTCACCTTCTTTTTGGAAACAGTTTTTTTTGCAGCTGATGATTTCACAGTGCGTTTTTTTGCGGGAGATCGTTTTGTTGGCATAGATTATTCTAAGTATTAATTAATTTTACTATTTCGTCAAATTCATGTAGGACTGATTTAAGTGCATCCTGGTCCCCTTTTTGTTCTAACTCTTGAATCTGTTTTTTGAGCTGATCGCGTCGCTGTTTGAAATATTCCTTTTTGAGCTCACTGAGGAGAAATGATAGCTCTGAATTGAGGTGTTCCGGATCAAGAGGATTAAGAGAATGTTTCATTGCAAAATATTCAATTGCCTCCTCCGTTTTACTATTTTTAGTGCCAGATATGATTGCTGACACAACATCTTCAAATCGTGGGGGGAAATATATCTGATATTCTTTTAAGAGTTCATTAGTCTTGGGACTTGAAGATGCCCAAACCAATATTTTAAATGCCAGTTTTTCTGCACGTGTCTGAAGTGTTTCTTCTGGTGATTTTTTAGAGGATTGTTCTGGCTGAGTCTGTTGTTTTGTGGGTTTTTTAGCTTGTTGTAAGAGCTCGAGCTCTTGTATGAGAGCGTTTTCTCCAACCCCTGTTTTCTTACTAATCCCCTTAATCCATCGGTTACGTTCAAGAGGGCTATATAATAGGGCAACCTTCTGAAGCACCGCGCGCAGATTTGTTTTGTATTTTGGCCCAGAGATATCTTTTAAATAACGCTGCGCATAAAAATCAAACGCAGAAACAGTCTCACTCTCAACCCTGTGTTTAATAGTTCCTGGATGTTTTAGAACGATATCAGCAGGATCTTTTTCGTCATCAGAAAGAAGGAGTTGAACTTCCATGTCTAGCGGTCCTGCCATGTCGATTGCTTTCTCTGCTGCAGCGTGACCAGCTTCATCATTATCAAAAAAGAATATAACACTATCAGCAACTTTCTGAATATGTTTAATATGATATGTTGTGAGAGCAGTTCCTGAAATTGCAACTGCATTTTGCACCCCATCCTGCCACAACATAATCACATCCATATTCCCCTCTACCAACACTGCTTCTCGCTTCTCTTTTATATATTGTTTTGAAAGATGAAATCCATACAACACCTTTGATTTGTTATAGATCGGTGTTTCTGGAGAGTTAATGTATTTTGCAATTTTTTCATCATCGTATTGAGGCATTATACGTCCCGAAAACCCGATAACCTTTCCAAAGGTATTGTACAAAGGAAACATTAACCGCCCACGAAACCGATCCATATATGTTCCTCTCTGTGTTTTAAATACCATTCCAGAACGTTCAATATCGGCAGCATCATATCCAGCATTCACTAAATGCACCATAAGTGCATCAACATCCTTAAGAGCAAAACCCAATTCAAATGTCTCAACAGTTTCTTTTTTAAGACCTCGTTCTGAGCAATACTCCCCCACTTCTTTATTCTGAGAAAACTGCTGAACAAAAAAATCTTTAGAAGCAGCGACAATATCATAAAGTACGCCAAACTCTCTTTGTCCTGCCTGACCACTGTGACGTAATTCTATTCCAGTTTTCTCTGCCAACATCCTTAACGCTTCGTAAAATTCCACTGATTCATACTTCATCACAAAACTAAAAACATCCCCACCCTCACTACATGATCCAAAACAACGCCATGTTTGACGTTCTGGTGATATCATAAAAGAAGGAGTCTTCTCCTTATGAAACGGACAGAGTGCTTTAAAATTCTTCCCAGCAGGCTGGATGGGAATATATTCTTTAATGAACTCAACAATATCAATCTTTTCTTTTATTTCCTGAACAGGATCCATGCTATCAGTATACGGATGTGGAGTGTTGTGTGCAATAAAAAAGAGAGCTGGTTAGGCTCTCATTGCTTTATAACCTTTTGTGTTATTCCTTGTCGCCGGCTGTCACCCACTTGTAACACCATTTGTATGGGGTAGGTGAACAGAAAAAACTAATAACGACACCTAGTCCGATACCCGATAAGGTGACCAATATAGCGCTCAGCGAGGCAACCACCCCGAAGAATATTCCAGCACTAATTCCATAGATCAGTCCGAAGCCTAGCCCATAGCCCAGCGTGAAGTTATAATTCGATCCGACATCCAGTCCGATCATTAGCCCGACGAACAGACCCACAGACAATCCAAGAGCCAGGCTGGATCCTAGTCTCGACAACAATCCAAGAAAAACCCCCGAGAACAATCCTATCAACACTAACCTTGGGTTCAGATTCAAAAAAACTCTCTTGCTAGTGAGGATGCTGATAAGAACAAATGTCCAGATTGCAGCAAATAGGACGCCGGTCCAGAGAGAAGCTGGATAAGGAAGCTGAAGAAACGTACCTTCATCAGTCATACTTCCAGTTAACTGAACCGTTTCGACTGTTGGCACTTCACCGACAAGATGAAAGTAACCGAGCCAGAACAGAGCAACAGCAGCAGCCACCAGCAACGGAATCCGCCACATAAGAGCAACTTTTCTACTATTTTCCATCTCATTTCTCCTTGTGTTTTCGTGCGTTTATGTTTGGATGTAAAACTCAGTACTTCTCACATTGTAGCACTAAATTGTTTATAAGTCAAGTATGGCTCAGGCTGTGAAATTAAGCAGCTTCTCTCAACCTCTTAATCCTCTCTTGTATAGGAGGATGTGTCATAAACAATGAAGCAAAAAACGGCTTCTTTTTGGTACTATGGCTATCCTGCTTAAATGGATTCACAAAAAACAGATGAGCAGTCGCATTGCGTGCAGTGCTGAGGGGTGGGGCTGATGCAATTTTTTCCAGTGCTGATGCCAACCCCTCAGGATAACGAGTCATTAATGCTCCTGTTGCATCGGCAAGATATTCACGCTTACGTGAGATTGCCAAATGAATTAATACACCAGCGATCGGTGCCAAAATAGCCAGCACAATTCCAATCAGCATACCAATTCCTCCACGTCGATCATTACTTCCTCGAAACCACAAAGAGCGTAAAAATATATCAGACAATAGCGCCAAAAACCCAACCAGCACCACAACAACAGTTGAAAGAAGAATGTCATAGTTTTTGATATGAGAGAGTTCGTGTGCAATTACTCCTTCTAATTCTGTTCTATCGAGAACATTAATAATTCCGGTTGTTAAAACAACAACGGCATGTTTTGGATTCCGACCGGTTGCAAATGCGTTCGGTGATCGATTATCGATAATGAATACGCGCGGCATAGGAAGCCCAGTTGCTATAGTTAAATTCTCAACAATCCTATAGATCTCCCGATATTCATCGTGTGACGCCTCTTTTGCTTTAGATAACCGAAGAACAATTTTATCTGAAGACCAATAAGCAATAACGTTCATTACCAAACTAAATGTCACTGCTACATACAATATTGTTGTATCCTGGTATGCGTATGAAAAACCCCACCCCGCACCAATTACCACAATCAAAAACAGGGCGAAAATCACCCATGTTTTTCTGATATTGGAATCTTTTAGCGAATACAGATGAGGCATAACAACTATGACTCATTCTTCCTCCCCATCTTTGAGAAGATAAACAGATACAGGATCTCCAACAACCCAGCTGTGTTGATTACCAATATCGCTACAAACCAATATTTTTGCTTAATGCGTGCTGCACGCCACAACGCAAACCCTTTCCAAACTAAAGACCATGCAATTATAATATATGCAACAACAGGAGTTTGGAAAAAAAGTGAAATACTCTCAAACATATTATTCGTTATTAGTTGGTTTATTTTCTGACTCAAATGATACGGCAACTGGTTTTCGTGCTTCCTCTTCTTCCAATCCGAAGAATTCCTGAGACTTAAATTTAAGGATTCCAGCAATTAGATTGACCGGAAAACTTTGAATGCGGGTATTATTATCCATAACTAGGTTGTTATAGAAACGTCGTGCTGCTTGAATCTTGTTTTCGGTATCTGATAATTCTCTCTGTAATTCTAAAAAGTTTGCATTGGCTTTCAGATCAGGATAATTTTCAGCAATTGCAAATATTGATTTAAGTGTTTTACTCAACTCCCCTTCTGCTGCTCCTTTCTCCTGATGTCCTTCTGCTCCCATGGCTTTTGCCCGAGCCTGCGTTACGTTCTCAAATACGCTTTTTTCATGTTTTGCATATCCTTTAACTGTACTTATCAAATTCGGGATGAGGTCATAGCGACGCTTAAGCTGTACTTCAATATCTGACCACGACTCTTTTACTCTGTTTCGCAAACGCACCAATCCGTTATATACAAGGACAACCCATAAAATAATAAGGGCCGGAATAATCCAAAAAGCATTCATTGTAATGTATTGCATACTATCTGTTACTATTAATTGTTTTTAGTATAACACAAGGAAATAGAAAAAGTGCCCAGAGGCACTCTTTCCCTACATCATCCCAGGCATTCCACCCCCATGCCCATGATCGGATTCTTTTTCTTCAGGAATATTGGTTATAGCTGTACCGATAGTTAGGTAGTTGCTTGTAACAGATACGGCATTTACAAATGCAGACTTAGTTACTTTAAGAGGATCAACAATTCCTGCACTCTTCAAATCCTCTACCCTATTATTTAACGCATTAAATCCTTCCCACCGACTACCCTTATTCTTGAGTTGCTTAAGAAGATCTTCAAGTTCTTGTCCACTATTATGAATAATAGCTTCAACAGGTGCTTGTAGTGCACTTTTAAGAATTGTTTCTGCTGCTGTTATCACTTCACTGTCATATTTTTCAGTGGTTTTTAGATCAGCAGATATGAGATTGAATAATGCCATACCACCTCCAGGCACAATCCCTTCTTCCATCGCTGCTTTAGTTGCATGTACAGCATCTTCAACACGCTGTTTAAGTTCTTTTTGTGCTGATTCGGTTGCTGCACCAACTTTAATGACTGCTATACCTCCTGATAATTTTCCAAGTCTTTCCTGAAGCTTTTCTTTATCAAATTCATTATCTGCATTATTAAGTTGTGCTTTGATTTGCGCAACACGTTCTTTGATAGCTTCCTCATCTCCCTTTCCTTCCACAATAGTCATGTCGTCTTTGGTTGCAACGACACGCCGTGCTTGTCCCAAGTCAGCAATCTCAATATTTTCCAATTTGTGGCCAGTGTCTTCTGAAACCAACTCAGCACCAGTTAGAGTACAGATATCGTGCAGTACATCTTTTTTGCGATCACCAAACCCAGGAGCCTTTACACCAACGACGGTAAAGATACCGCGTAGCTTGTTTACAACCAATGTGGCGAGTGCCTCTCCTTCAAGGTCATCAGCAATAATCACCATCTCTTTTTTACCCGTCTTTACCACCTTTTCCAGAATAGGAACAATTTCATTAACGGAAGAGATTTTTTTATCAGTTACAAGAATATATGGATCTTCTAATTCTGATGTCATCTTTTCTGTGTTGGTAATCATGTACTGGGAGATATACCCTCGATCAAACTGCATTCCTTCCACAAACTCATAGCTGTTTTCAATTGTATTTGAATCCTCAACAGTCACAACACCATCCTTACCAGCCTTTTTAATTACCTCAGCAATAAGTTTTCCAATATCAGAATCTTTTGCAGATAGTGTTGCCACCTCTTCAATACGTTCATCTGTAATGGGTTCACTCTGTTCTTCAAGTCCTTTAATAACCGGCTCGATGTATTCCAAAAGAGCTTCTGAGAGTTGGATAACATTAAATCCTTTGTCTTTAATTAACTTTTCTCCCTGCTCAATCATAGCGTGAGCAAGCACAACCGAGGTTGTGGTTCCATCCCCCACCGTATCGTTTGTCTTGTCAGCTGCCTGTTTCAAAAATTCGGCACCCAGGTTTTCATATTTATCTTCCAACTCAACTTCTTTTGCCACTGTTACGCCATCAAATGTAACTTGGGGTGTACCAAACCCTTTTTCAATTACTGCAGAACGTCCTCTGGGACCCAATGTCATCTTTACAGCCGCAGCCAACTTATCAATTCCCTTTTTAAGAGCTCCGCGTGCTTCAGCATCGAATATAATGTTTTTTGCCATATATAATAAATTTATTAATTCAAAATACCCAAAATACTGTCTTCAGTACCTATTACGTACTCCTCTCCCTCAATCTCAATTTCATCGAGGCCATATTTGCGAAACAAAACGGTCTGTCCTTCCTGTACTGAGATAGAAATAAGCTTACCGTCCTCGTTCTTTTTTCCTGGCCCAACCGCAACAACAGTTCCTTTGGTAGGCTTCTCTTTTACTGTATCTGGAATTACAATCCCTCCCTCAGTTGTCTTCTCTTCCTCAAGAGGCTTAATAAGGACGTGATTTGATGATGGTGTAAATTTCATGTGTTTTATTATGAAAATAAATTAGTGTTTTATATATCGGGTATCATTATATGCAGGAAATGAGAAGGAAATCAAGCAAAACTATAAAAAAGAGGCGCTATTGCGCCTCATCCTGACTCTGTTTCCAATAGTACCTATTGTGCTTGAAAAGTACTACCGCCATCATTATCAGCGGGCTGGAAAGAGCTGCCCAGGCAAACCAGTGCCACAGAGGAGTCCCCTGAATCGCTTCCCACATATCCTAAACCCCCTCAAATGTTCTGAGAACAGATTAACACAAAATAAATAGAAAGTCAAATTTACTCCTCTTTTGGTTTATCTAACACATTGGGCTTATATCCAACTCCCCCTCCTTCTGTAATTTTAATAACGTCTTTATCTATTTTTTTAAATTCTTTAGAGGCATTATTGTATGTGTTAACGGTTGTTGTGATATGTGCACCGAGTTTATTAAGAAAAGTCTGATATGATCCCAGATGCCGCTCCAAATCCCCCACCCTCTTTCTAATCTCCTTAGCCGATTCTTCAATCTGAAGAGCTTTTAATCCTTGTAGTACAGTCTGAAGATATGCCAAGAAGGTTGTAGGAGAGACTATCATCACCTTCTTTTCTCCAGCAGCATATTCAATAAGATTGCGTGTATTAGATTGTATCGATCCAACTTTGTTTATAAGAAGATCATAAAACACTGCTTCGGAAGGAATAAACATGAAGGCAAATTCCATAGTATCTTCTTGGGGGCGTACATATTTTGCTGTCTCATCAATACGATTTTTTAAATCTTGAGCAAATGCTTTCTCATATCGTTCCCGTTCTTGGGCAGTATCTGCCTCCAGTATACGATTATAATTCTCAAGACTAAATTTTGAATCAATTGGAATAATTTTGTCTTTGACAAAGATAACCGCGTCAACAGTATCATTATTATCAAACGCATACTGCATCTGAAATGTTCCTGGTGGCAATACGTTTTTTAATACAGTTTCTAAATAGTATTCTCCCAACACACCCCTCTGTTTCGGGTTCTTCAAAATATCCTGGAGGTTTTTAAGTTGGTCAGTAATCGTGATGACCTGTTTGTTAGTTTCATCCAACCGTGTAAGACGTTCGGTAACATCGCGAATAATTTTTGTACTCTCTGAAAATTGATGTTGTACAGCCTTGTGTGATTCACCGAGCTTGTTGTCAATCGTACGGTTGATTTCATTGAGTTGGTTTTGCAACATACCCAACCCACCCTCATCTCGGTTTTGTGAAAAAAGAAGCTTTTTTATAAGCAGGTATACAATACCTACAAAGATAAGTTCTGCTACGATAAGAATTAAGATGCTAGTAGTGGTCATAATGTTGTTGTTATCTTATACTATCAATAATGGATATTAAAGACAAAGTAGTTTTCATTACTGGCGGGACTACAGGTATCGGTCTTGCAACAGCACGCACATGTATTGATCGTGGAGCGCGTGTTGTAGTTTATTCTGTCTCTGAACCGACAGATGAAGAGTTGTTTAAAAACGACAATATCTTATTCATTAAAGGAGACATTACAAACGCTAAGGCTGTAGAGAAAGCATTTAAAAAAGCAATAAAAACATTCGGTTCCTGTGATGTATTAATCAACAATGCTGCTATCGTTGGTCGAAAACCATTCATCGATACAACACCTAAAGATTGGGATAAGTTAATCAACGTAAATATTAAAGGAACTCTGACGGTGACAAAGGCATTTTTGGAAAATGTAAAAGAAGGAGTGATTATTAATATTGCTTCAGGAGCCGGAGAATACGGCATACGTGAGATGGGTGTTTATTCACTTACCAAAGCAGCAATTATTAACTTTACCCAATCACTCTCTCAAGAAGTTGGTGAGAAGATTCGTATTGCTACTGTTGCCCCGGGCTCTACAGATACAGCTATGTTTTCCAAGGCATTTCCTACCAGAGAACCGAAACACGTTCCACAAGAAGTCGCTGATGTTATTTTAAAAACTATTGTTGGCGACATTACTCCAGACGACAGATTAATTGTTGACGTATTTGAGCACTCACGATAATTTGACATCTCCTTTTATTAGTTTATAATAGTCTCAGTTCGTATTATCAACATACACGAAAGGAGAAAACCATGTTTGGTGATTTCTGGAGACGAAGAGTAAAAGCAGAACTTGCTGTAGATTACAATGTTTTTGAAGAGATGCTCGAGAGGGTACAAATAGAGATGGGGAAAGAGCATCAGGCTTCTGATGATTACACCGCTGCTTTAGCGCTCAACATATTCGCAGATAGGAACGATATTCCGTTTACTGTGGTAGATGAGGCAATAGATCTCGCAGAAGAGGAACGGAGAGAGGCTGCACGTGCACAAGAGGCCATTCCCGAAGTGGAAGTGGCAACAAAACGTAGGATGGAGGAACTGAAGGCCGCCATCAAGGCAGCACAAAGCGAAGGTGAAACTCGAGTCGCCAACCTCAAGATTCGCGTAACAGAAAGCGTACAAAAGGCGAGGAAACACCAGAGAATCGCCGACCTCTTTTCGTACTAAGTGTTCATTATATACTCCGCCTTGTTGGCGGAGTTTTTATTTACTTATCTCAAACATCTTCCGTTTTGCTGTGTGCCCTGCAACAAGTGAAATTTCTGACTGTGTTACACCGAAATAATTTGCCAGTTGACGTACAACATCTGCATTAGCTCTCCCCTCTTTTTTGGGAGCTTTGGTCCAAACAGTAAATTCATCTCCATTCTGTTCAACACCTTCTTTTGTTTTATTCGCTTTCACAAA